>ERZ773072.466-NODE-466-length-22783-cov-12.618840_pt1 | contig 22783 bp, 29 predicted proteins | sample MGYA00580617_ERZ773072 | MGnify/ENA primary metagenome ERZ773072 (study PRJEB29015, sample SAMEA2737970) | human oral metagenome | biome: human oral; feature: human-associated habitat; material: dental | place: China | collected 2122 ...
TCACCGTCTGAGGGGAATCTCAAAGTCTAAACAAAATAGCTACGGCTTTCTGACTCAAGGAAGGAGACCCAAGAAGCATCCAAAAAGATCGAGAAAAACTGCTCTCTGAAATCATCTGAGAAAAGATTAAGTCTAGAAAAGAGATCCTCAAAACAAAGTTCATAGAATGTCTCGAAAATAAATTCGGAAAAAATATAGAATCCTTCACAGAAGAAGATAAAGAGAAACTCATTGTGATGCCTCAAAGAGAAAGAAGAGAATCATTTGAGATTACCGTCTGAGGGGAATCTCAAAGTCTAAACAAAATAGCTACAGCTTGTTGAGTAGAAGGGCTGCCCGCCAACATCCAAAAAGATCGAGAAAAATTGCTCTCTGAAATCATCTGAGAAAAGATTAAATCTAAAGAAGAAATCTTCAAAACAAAGTTCATAGAACGTCTCGAAAATAAATTTGGGAAGAATATAGAATCCTTCATAGATGAAGACTTAGAAAAGCTCATTATAATGACAGTAGAGGAAAGAAATAAAGCATTTGAAATCACCGTCTGAGGAGAATCTCAAGGATTATGGACAACAGCAAAGACTTTCTGACTCAAGGGAAGAGACCCAAGAAGCATCCAAAAAGACCGAGAAGAACTGATTTCTGAAGTCATCTGAAAAAAGATTAAATCTAAAAAAGAGATCTTCAAAGCAAAGTTCATAGAATGTCTCGAAAGTAAATTCGGAAAGAATGTAAAGTCCTTCACAGATGAAGATAAAGAAAAGCTCGTTATTATGACAATAGAGGAAAGAAATAAAGCATTTGAAATCACCGTCTGAGGGGAATCTCAAAGTCTAAACAAAATAGCTACGGCTTTCTGACTTGAGAAGGGAATGCCCGCACAAAACCAAGAAGATCGAGAAAAACTGCTCTCTGAAATCTTTAAAGAAGGGATTAAATCTAAAAAAGAGATCCTCAAAACAAAGTTCATAGAACGTCTCGAAAGTAAGTTCGGAAAGAATATAGAATCCTTCACAGAAGAAGACAAAGAAAAGCTCGTTATGATGACAGTAGGAGAAAGGAATAAAGCATTTGAAATTACCGTCTGAGGAGAATCTCAAAGTCTAGACAAAATAGCTACAGCTTACTGACTTGAGAAGGAACAGCCCGCCCGAATCCAAGGAGATCGAGAAAAACTGCTCTCTGAAATCATCTGAGCAAAGATTAAATCCAAAAAGGAACTCATCAAAAAATACTTCACAAAAGACTTTCCTACCGCTAAAGAAGCCAAAGAGAAACTGTCTGCTATGATAGAATACAAAAGGGAAAACTACAAGATCTCAATCCAAGGAAGGAAGCTAGGACTAAGAGGAATGACGAAGGACTTTTGAATCGAAGGAAATCCTGTCAAAGATCTAAAAGTCCTAGAACAACTCATCGATACGATCTGGACCTATGAACCTCCAAAAGAGAAATCTCTCTCATTAGCAAAGGATAGCCTTCAAGCTCATCACTGTGAACTTAATGAAGAAGCTCTCATAGAAGAAGTCAGCAGCACAAATACCAATGAAGTAGCTAAAACCTTAGAATAAAATATACTCTATCTATTATTGGAGAACACTGCGAAGCAATACAGCTTCGCAATCTTCACCTCACGATGATAGAATTTACAGATATCTAATTCAACGACAAGCTAAAACCAACACAATTAAAAAAAGCTGACCATAGGATCAGCTTTCTTTTTTCTTTCTTTATTTTTCTATTTTACTCACTCACCAAACTTCAGTTGCACTTTCCTCATAGAGCTTGCTCGCTGGGAGCTGAAACTGCCCAGCAAACGACTTAATAGCAGGAATACTAAACGTACAAAGTTGACCAGCCCTCATCGTTCCATAGCGAAGAACCACGCGATCAAATCTAAATTCATAACTATCTGGATAACACTCCCAGTCCTGAGTAAATTGCATGCTTGGACCATCTTCTCCCTGAATTGAAGCCGCCAACTTCAAATAAGAAGGAATACTGAACTCAACTACCATATTTTGAGCCTCTTTCAAAGCCTTAAACTGTCCTTTGAGCTCGAGCTTTTGTCCGATCTCTCCCTCCTGAGGCACGGCAAAACTAAATCTTTCTAACTGGTGAAGTTCTGCTTTCTTTTTACTGATGTCCTTAAGCAGATAATCAACCTGCATATCTAGGAATGCGGCTCACTCACACTTCCATTCCACTGGCAAATCTTTACGCGCCTCAAACTGCAAACTCATCTCAGTACAAGCCTTCTGTGTCTGAATATTCAAATCCTGATCTCAAACCTTGAGCGTACACTTGGTAGCTTGAGATTGATGAATATAATACTGATCTAAAGCATGATTCAATGCCTCAAGGACCAAATAGTTCGTTGTCTCTGACCAGCTCCATAGTCCATATGCAGACCTTGACTTAAGCAAAGACACAATCTGAGCTACAATCAGCTTTTCAACTTCCTTTTTCTCAGCAGTATTTCTCGTATAGAACGACAAAAGTCCCTGCAAATAATAAGCCTGAAGTCCTTTGAGATCAATCAACTTATAATCAAAATACTTTCCCTGAGCAAAAGCCTGATCAAAGAGCTCCTGAAGCCTCTGTGCCTGAGCAAAGACTTCATCACCCTTTCCACTCTTAGCCAAGAGAGCAAAACTCATCGCCTGAACAGCTATATTATTTGGATGCTCAGCCTGAATTTGTTTTACCAATTGCAAATTCACAGGATATGCCTTTGTCTTTTTCTGCATTTGATAATACAAATAGAACTCTAACTGATCCGCTCCAAGCGTATTCAAATACCCATCCAATCTCTTAGCAAAAGTTGGAGAAATCAGATTTCCATATCCTTGTTGTCTCATCTCCTCGAGCAACCCAAATGCTGCCACTGCAAGCGGACGACCATCAAATTTATCATTAAAAGTATCACGCACCGCAAACGATCCAATTTTTCCATTTGCTGGAGCCTGCCTAAATACCAAGGTCTGAACAACATCCTGAAGCAGTCCAGTCATACTCATCACTCTTCCATCTGAGAGCTTAATCTCTCAGTTCTCTAGTACATTTCCAGTCAGAGCCCCCATCTTCTGCAGCTTCTGAGCCTGCAAGGCAGCCTGTGCTGTACGAATCAATCACTCACTACTTCCCTTTGGATAATAATAGAGTAAATACTCAAGAGGTTCCGCAAATACTACCGTTGGGAATGGCGCCAAACGAGCTGTAAATTTCACGCGATCAGCCTCATCTTCAAAGGTAAATACCTTCTTTCCTTCTCTTTTTTGTTCAAGTGCAAACGCTTTACTCACAAGTCCCTCAGTTCTAACAGGGATTTTCCATTGTACTGCATCTACATAGTCTCCAGCTTTCGCCTCAACCTCTATCATTACTTCCTTCTGATCAAAGAGTTCACTACCAAAAGAAAGCTGACTCAGAATCTTTGAATTTACAAGCCCACTTTCTGCAAAACTTTGAATCACGGTTCCATCAAGTTTCTTTACCTGTCCATTAAGCGTAACCTTTGTTCACGCTGAGATCTTTGAGCTATCGGCAATCACCTTAAATGGGAAAGAAATCTGATCTCCCACCGTCACAAAAGTCGGCAAATTCGCCTCCAAGAGGAACGGCTGATTCACTCTAAATTCAGCTCTCTGAGTACCAAGCTGTGCCTTTTGTGAAACAGCAACTGCATCGATCATCCAAGTCGTCAAATTATCTGGCAAATTAAACTTAACCTCTGCCTCTCATCATTCAGTTATCACCGCAGCATTTCGGAATGCGAGATCATAAAATTTCTTTCTCAGATTTTTCAAGCTTCCATCAGCTCCACCTCATCACTTCTCCCCATTGGCAAAGAATGTTCTCAGTGCATAATACAAATTCTTCCAGTTTGAATAATTGACAACCGCACTTCCAATTCTATTAAAGAAATAAGGAATCGGCTTTTTAATCTCATCATACAAATCCACGAGCGCCTTATCTACAACACTAAGAGAAACTCTAGCTCTTACAGGCTTTCCTGCATGATCGGTTGTTTGAATCTTTACTTTCACCCGTTCTCATGGACGATAGTCTGTCTTATCAGGTGTGAGCTTAAGATATACGGTCTTCAAATCTTCCTGAATCATTGCCTCAGCATATCAGGCAAAAAAAGCTGGCTCAGACCTCTTTTGATCTCAGGTTCCTCCAAGCTGGCGATTCACCTCTTCTCCGACAAACTCAACGACACTAATCTGCACATTAGGATAAAAATCCTCTCTTACCTTGACAGAAAGCGGACTTCCATCCAGAGTTACTATCTTCTTTTCTAAAATCTCTTTTCCTCTCTCTGCGGTGATCAATGCTGTAGCTCCTTTAATATACGGATCTATTGTAATTGGAACCTCAGCACCAAGAGTATAATTTTCTCTAGGGATATTCACATGCAAAGTATAGTTATTCTCCATATTTCACTGAAATCCCTTATCAAATGAGTCGTCATAGTAATAGATTGATTTATCCACTTCTCCATTAACCACAGCATTCTTATCTTTGGTAATCACCTTCAAAAAATAGCTTCCACCTCCATATTTAGCAAAGAAAACAGGAATACTGAATGTTTTCGCTGCTTGAATTGATCAGCTTTCAACTAACTTCATCTCCTCACCATTAACATAATAGTAAGTACCTTGAGTATCAACCTGCTGCGTAAACCCATAAGGTTTAAAGTACCACTCGTAGCTAAGCTCCTTCACTTTATCTAAACCATCAGCAATCTCAGATTTCACCTGATAGTTTTTTACAAGTTTCGTATTAATCCAATCATTCGCATAGCCATCAAGCCCGATCTTTACCTCTGGATCAATATCGAGATATTCATAGTTAACACGGGTCTCATCTGAGAGATTATCCTTTACCGTGATCTCAAGTTTGAGTTGAAGTTTATCTCCTTTATATCCAAGCTTGCTCAAATCTCAAATCTGATATACAATAGCATTTCCTGAGAGATTCTTCTGAACATATTCTCCTCCTAGAGAAAATGAACCATTCACTACATGATTATAGTAATACTCTCAATTCTCTCTCCATCGACAATCCTCACAACTCTCAGCCCTACTGAGCGAATAATTAAGCTTAAGATCATAGTTTTTAAGCAGATCTCACATATAGTATGTAGGCGTCAACTGCAAATAAAGCTGATTATTTTCAACAGTTTTCTTTATCTTAGTAGTAAAAGTCAGCTTTTGAAACTCTTCTACATGAATAGCTGTCCAATATCTACTAATTGGATGCGTCTCCCTATACTTCTCCCATGCAGAATAATCATTCTCAAAACCCTCAACAGAAACCTTATTCTGGTCTAAAGCATAAATAAACTCCAATCCAATTCCTCCTAAACTCTCATTTTCTGAAAGCTGAAAACTTCCCTCAAATCCTCAAAATTCATCAAGTTTTGTAATAACAATCCTATTCTCATCACCATACTTTACAACAACAGCCCCTGTCTGTACTCAGCTTGCTTCCTTGCTCATCTTACTCAAATCTTGGACAAAACCGGCAAAATGAACAGTATCTCCAGGTCTATACAGCACCCTATCAGTATATCCATAAACCTTGATAGAATCAAATCTATCACTTCCCCATGCAGAGTTTTGATTGGTCTGTTCTGAGTTAACAAGAGAACGAATTCTCGCATTTTTATCACCGAGCCAGCCATCTTCCTGAATTCATACCAAGATAAAAGTCTGACCTTCTTCACTCTGATACTTAACTTGGACATACTTTCCATCTACTCCCTGAAGATCCAACTTTAATTCATCTTTTCAAACACTAAACTTTTTGAGCAACTTTCCATTTTCATCCAAAACCTGAATTTCTCAGGTGGTAGTAGGCTTCCCTGTCATATAATCAAAAGCCCACAAGTGAACTTCTTTATACGGAATCGCCTTACTATAAAGTCAAACTGGACTTCTCATATAGTATTTAGCATCTTTCATCGTTTTATCAAAGCTCAAGCGGAAATACGCAGCATCTCTCACCTCCTGAGGTAACTGCCAGTCACGATCTATCCTCTTTCGGTATTGGAAGTTCTCAACTGGAACGCTATGCTCCTGAATCTTCGCATCTCCACAGTCAAAAAACGCTAACTCGGCAGTCATCACTCTATAGTCATCATACCAGTCATATGCCTTACGAGGACCAAAAATCTCTTCTCTCTTCTTATCTGAGAAATCTCCAATATCTAACCTCTTACACACCTGAGAGTAGATTTTAAGCTCTTTGGCATTTTTAGATCAAATTCTGATCTTATCTGCCCAATATCCCTTTGCCGGCAAGACATTTACCTCCTGAGAAAACAAATCACGAGAAACTCTCGCCTCAGGAATCTCCTCAGCCATAATATCAATAGAATACTTGTTACTTCTACCATCAATATCTAACACTTCCAAGTCAGCAGTATAACGTACCTTTGGCATTACAAAATAGTTGATAAGCAAAGTCTTACCCATTCAATCATTCGAATACACTTCATTATAATTCTCATCATTAGCGAGAATCGAATCTTCCTGATTCCAATTCTGCCTGATAAAATACGCATAATTTCCACTTCCAAAAATCTTATCGAGCTGTCCGCTAAGCCCAGCACCAGTTAGAAACGAATCCTGAACAATCTTAATCCTCATCTTATCTTGCTGATAAGTAAGCTTTCCATCAACCTTATCTTGCACTACAAATTTCCAAGTATATACCTGATTAAGTTCATCTGTTACAAAAATCTGATAATCTCCAGTGCTCAAACCTGAAAGTTTCACTGACGGGATCTTTCCATCAGCAATTTGCAAAGGAGCTTCTCTATATCATGGGTTTCCATAGTGATCCACCCATTCTAACCAATCAAAATTAAAATGAAAACCATCAAAGGATTTTTTAAGTTCACCAAGGGAGATTTGTTGAGGATTCTCAATACTCTTTTTTAACTTATCAATAGGATCTAGTTTCTCATCAGCTATTCCTTGTGGATTAGGAATAAACTTTATAAGTTTCGCCTCCTTAAGCTGCGCACCAGAAAACAAAGGATAAAAGTCAATCTCATATTCTTTTCCAGATCTTAAAAGATAAGAAGAGAGACGATCTTTAGTATCTGCTCTTTGCTGGAACTCAACTGAACAACTACTACGATCTGAATACATAGCCGGAAAATCATAGATCTTTTCCCCTAGTTCATACTTTACTCCAACCTGCGCAAAGATATTCCCTCTCTGCACAAGCTCTATCAAAAGATAGTCTGAATAATAGATGAACGTACGATCTGAATCATCAAAGCGAGAAGAGTCCGAAGGAAGTTTCTGCGTCTGCAAAGTATTTTCAAGCCCTAGTGAAAAATTCTCATCCTGATACATTGCTAGATAACTTGGTTTTGTTGGATCTGTTTTGCCAGTAATAACTGTAGTATTTCCAGAAGCAACAGTATTCAGATTTACAAAACTAATCTTTCCAGAAAAGAGCCCATCATCTTTGAATGTTAAAGGAAAATCAAGAAAAGAAAGCTGAACTCTATCAAATCTCACCTCTCTTTCTCCAGTCCCTAACTTAGAAATATCGTATTCATTATACCGATTTCCATCTTCTGAAATCTGATCCTGAAGCTTAGCAATATTTTTCTCCCAGCTCTTATTTTCAGAAAGGACAAAATGCCTCCTCTCACAGTGGCCAACCCAAGGAGCAATAAACTTCCCCTCCAAATATCCACGCACATCATCAGGAACATAGCCATCAAAACTTCCTCTCTTCTCAGAGAAAGCATCTAGCTTCACAACCTGTTTCCCAGCGAGATCAAGTTTTGAGTTTTCATCAGAAGAAACTCCAGACTTCTGCTGACATCCAGCAAGAAAAGCCAAACTTAATACTCACAAAACCAAAAGAAATCTGATTTTTTTCATCTTTTTTTTCTATATAAAGAGATAAAAAATACACCTACTCCTCTAAAAAAGAAATGAAGCCTGATTTTTTTCAGACTCCATCAAAAATAAAGAACTATTTCTTTTCTTTCTCATAGCTAGCAATCACTTCATCAATTCCAGCCTTGTAAAGGAAATGATGCTCTGGAATATGATCACACTCTCCATTAAGAATCATATTCACCCCTTCGATTGTTTGCTCAAGTTTTACATATTGTCATGCTGTTCCTGTAAACTGCTCAGCTACATGGAGATTCTGAGAAAAGAATCTCTCAATTTTTCTAGCTCTATATACCGTCAACTTATCCTCCTCAGACAACTCCTCCATACCAAGAATCGCAATAATATCAATCAATTCCTTGTGTCTCTGAAGAATTTTCTGCACTTTTTCAGCAGTCTGCACATGCAATTCTCCTACCGCATCAGCCGTCAAGATCAATGAAGTACTATCAAGAGGATCTACTGCTGGATAAATTCCTTTTTCAGCAATCGCTCTATTCAATACTACCTTTCCATCTAGATGCGCAAACGTATTTGCCGGAGCAGGATCTGTTAGATCATCAGCCGGAACATATACTGCTTGAAATGAAGTAATTGAACCATTCTTAGTCGAAGTAATTCTTTCCTGAAGCGTTCCCATCTCTGTTGCCAAAGTTGGCTGATATCCAGCCTGAGAAGGCACTCTTCCAAGCAAAGCTGAAATTTCAGCTCCAGCCTGTGTAAAACGGAAAATATTATCAATAAATACAAGTACATCTTTATTCTCCTTATCACGGAAATACTCTGCCATTGTAAGTCCTGTCATCGCAACTCTAGCTCTTGGACCTGGAGTTTCATTCATCTGTCCAAAGACCATCGCTGTCTTGTCCATTACTCCCGCATCAGTCATTTCGTGGAAAAGATCATTTCCTTCTCTTGTTCTCTCTCATACTCCACAAAAAACTGATACTCCACTATGGAACTTCGCAATATTATTGATCAATTCCTGAATAATAACTGTTTTTCCTACACCAGCTCCACCAAAAAGTCAGACTTTACCTCCTTTTAGAATTGGAGCCATCAAATCCACAACCTTAATACCCGTCTCTAATCTCTCAATACCAGTCGCCAATTCATGAAATGCAGGTGGTTTACGATAAATTGACCATTGCTGCTTTGTTTTAATCTCACCAGCATTATCAATCGGTTCTCAAAGCACGTTCATAATACGTCCCAAAACCTCAGGTCCTACTGGAACAGAGATTGGAGCTCCAGTATCAGAAACTTCACACCCTCTCTTAAGTCCATCAGTTGTCTGCATAGCAATTCCTCTAACAGCACCTCAGTCCAAATGCTGCAAAACCTCAATAACAACCTCTTCTCCTGCTCCATTTTTCTGCGCAGTTACAACTGCATTACTCAGTGCAGGCATACTCTGTGCATCAAACTGCATATCTACGACGATTCCTCTAATCGCGATAATTTTTCCTTTCATAATCCTCAAACATAAAGTAAAAATTTAATCTCTATCAGTCAAAAGACAAAATTCTGACTATTTTTTCTTTGCAGCGATCTCATCACTTGTCTCTTCTATCAGAGTCTTCATCTGTTGTTCAATCGCCTCTGTCAGCTTTTTCTCTTTTAAAATCTGCTCTACCAACCCTTTATGTGTTGTTTCAAGCTTATCATAGAGCATCGCTTCAAACGTAGAAATCTGATTCAGCTCAAGTCCATCTAAATATCACTTAATACCTGCATACAAAAGCACTGCTTGCTTGTAAAATGGCAATGGACTATTCTCCTTTTGTTTGAGCATTTCTACAAGTCTCTGTCCTCTTGCTAATTTCGCCTGAGTTGATTTATCAAGATCAGAACCAAATTTTGCAAAGGTTTCAAGCTCTCTAAATGCCGCTAACTCAAGTTTGAGCGTTCCAGCAACCTTTTTCATAATTCCAGTCTGTGCAGATCCTCCCACACGAGACACAGAGAGTCCAACATTGATCGCAGGCTTGATACCAGCATTAAAGAGATCTGACTCAAGATAAATCTGTCCATCAGTAATAGAAATTACATTGGTTGGAATATACGCTGCTACATCACCCGCCTGTGTTTCAATAATTGGCAACGCAGTAAGTGATCCTCCACCATAATCTTTATTAAGTCTACAAGCTCTTTCAAGCAATCTTGAATGCAAGTAAAACACATCTCCTGGATATGCCTCTCTTCCTGGAGGTCTTCTAAGCAAAAGCGACATCTCTCTATACGCAGCAGCATGCTTTGTCAAATCATCATAGATAATCAAAGCATCCTTTCCCTTACTCATAATATACTCTCCAAAAGTAGCTCCCACATATGGTGCGATATACTGCATCACAGCCGGAGTATTAATCGGAGCATTAATCACGATAGTATAGTCCATAGCTCCAGCTTTTTTCAAAGCTTCTACAATACGAACTACCTTAGACTCCTTCTGTCCAATAGCAACATAAATACAGATCACATCTTCTCATTTTTGGTTGATGATAGTATCAATCGCAACAGCAGTTTTACCAGTCTGTCTATCTCCAATAATCAATTCTCTCTGTCCTCTTCCAATTGGCACCAACGCATCAACAGCCTTAATACCAGTCTGCAAAGGCTGATCAACTGATTTTCTCGTAATCACTCCAGGAGCCACCTTCTCCACTGGGAAAAATTGTTGAGCTTTCAGTTCCTTTCCTCCATCAACTGGATCTCCAAGAGCATTCAATACTCTACCAATATATTCATCTCCTACACCAACAGAAAAAAGCTGACCGGTAGTCTTTACAGTTTCTCACTGAGAAAGTCCCATATATTCTCCCAAAACAAGCACTCCAACATAATCCTCCATCAAATCCAGCACAAGTCCCTTTTGACCTCACTGAAATACAACAATTTCGGAATACTGAGCATTATGGAGACCAGACACGGTAGCCACTCCATCTTTAATATCAATGATCGTTCCTTGCTCAGTAAAGGCCTCAGCAAGATTCACTTCATTGATCTGTTGTTCTATCTTTTGAATAAGTGTAAGAGCAGACATAATCTAAAGAAATAAGAATAAAAAACTGATTTTTTCTCCTTTTAAGTGCCAAATCCAGATATCTCAAAAGGATTTTTACAAACTAACTATGAAATATTTCTAACTATGGAATATTTTATGAAGATCATCATTGAGCGATCTCTTATACACCTTAAATGGTGATTTAATCATCAAAGCAGGGCTTGACTCATCTCCTCCATCCACAATCACCAAATCCTTCTGACCAAGCTCTTTTCCAAGCAAAACATCATCAGTAGTCAAAGCAACTAAGGCATCTTCACCAAGCTGTTCGTACAAATTCTGCTGAAGCGTCAAACAGTCCTTGATTCCCAAGCGAATTCCTCAGAGCAACTGATATAAGGCATACTCTTGAGGATAATGCTCCTGTGCAAAAGCACTTACAGGTTGCTGAGAAAGCTGTTTTCCAAATTTTCTAAGCAAAACTAAAAGCGACTGTAAAATCTCCAAAGCCTGCTTAACAGCTCATGGATCTCATAAAGAAGCAATAAATTTTTTACGAAGAGATGGTGTCATTATTTTTTATATGATTCACTAAATTCATCTACAAGAGTAGATAAATACTGCTCTTGAACATCTTTTTTTGAAGCAAAAAGCTTTCTAACAATAGAAAGAGCAACAGTTTTTACTCACTGCTCAAACTGTTCATCCAAATCACGCCCCTTAAGATCAGCATCTTGATTTGCTCTATCCAAAACCATTTGTGCCTCACGATGAGCCTTTTCAAGAATTTTCTGATATTCCTGATCAGCCAAAGCCTTTCCTTCAGCAACAATCTGATTTTTATGAGCCAATGCTTCATCCAAAAGAACTCTCTTTTGCTCATGAGCATCTGCAATCAATCTCTCATATTCAACATCCGCATTTGCCAAAAGCTTCTCCTTCTCTATCTTTGACTGAATTGCTTTAGTGAGAGCATTTCCAGCAAACTTAATGAAAAAGAAGAAAAAGATTCCAACATTCAAAAGCTGAACGAGTACATTGATTAGAATATCACTAGATGATACTTCATGTCCCATAATATAGTTTTCACAAAATACTAAAGTACAAATTAACGATTTTATTTTCGTGACCAAACAAACTACTTAATAAGAGCGATCACAAATGAAAGCAACGCTACGAATTCTGCCAATGCTAGTGCAATAATCCCAGGTGTAAACATCTCCTTTGATGCTTCTGGATTTCTTGATATTCCTGTTAACCATGAATATCCAATTACCGCCATAGCTAATGCTGCAAATGATCCAGCTGTTACTAATGCTAATACTCAACTCATTTTTTCTATATTCTTAAAGATTAAAAACTTTTTTGATAACCAATAACAATAAACAATGCTAAAGGTTTAAATTCTGATTTTTATATTTCTTTTTTCCCTAATGACTATCTGCCGCCAACTTGAAGTAAATTGTCGTCAACAAAGCAAAGATAAATGCCTGCAAAAGCGAAACCGCAAACTCATAGGCGAAAATCGCAAGTGGTCCCACTATTGGATAATGGAGCAGAAGCTGTGTCGCATAGAGTAAAAGCGTCAAGAGAATCATTCAGACAAACATATTTCCAAAAAGTCTGAGCGCAAGAGAAAGCATTCTTCCAAATTCTCCGAGCAATTCAATGATTCCAATCAACAATCCAAGCACAATATCTAAGAACTTTGTAATATAGTCATACCAATGCTTAACTTCCTTCACAATTCCCATTCAATTAACAGGAAGATATTTTTTGATGAACCCAAATCCATGAGAAGCAAATCCATATGTAAGACTAGCAACGATAGAAATAACCGCAAGCGTTCCATTAGAGACAATATCAGTCGTTAGAGGCCTAAACACATGGTGAGCAGCAGGCCATACTAGCACAATCATATCCCCTATCAATCCAAATAAGTTATGCCACACCACAAAGAGAAACAAGGTCGTAGTAAACAAAATCGCCTTACGTCCAACATGTTCTCAACCAATCTGTGCAAGCATACTATACACTCCCTCTACAATGAGATCAACCCCTTGAACAAAACGATTATACGGATTTCTCTTTTTGAGATGTGAATAGACTAAAACCAGAATTACAAACACGGACGTTCCCAAAAGCCCAGCAATCAGCGACTGAAAGAGCGACACCGCCCCAACAGCAACCTGATGCGGAAATATATCTGGTATAAGTGTAGATAAATCCATCCAACATAAAACAAATATAAACCTGAATAGCACAAATATTTCAGTATTCTTTTCTTCTAATCTTCAATCACAGCTTTTGCACTTACAATTTCAAGAACCTCCTTAGTAATTGCATCCTGACGAGCCTTATTATACGCAAGCGTCAAGTCATCGATAATTGTTGTAGCATTATCCTTTGCTCACTTCATAGCAAGCATACGAGCAGCAAATTCACCTGTTTTATTATGAAGTACCGCACCATAGACGATTACATTCATCATAATATCATACGCCTTTTTAACAATTGCCTGCTTCGTCGGCTCAAGCTTCATATAATTGGTATGCCTCGCCTTTTCCGGCTTAGGAATTTTGATTTCCAATGTCTTCATAAACTGAGCAAACTTTTCTGAAGATAATGGGAAGAGCTGGAATCCCGCCGGAATCTGTTTCATGGTATTCTTAAAGAAATTATACCAAACTTTAATCTCCATATACTTTCCACCTTTCTGAGCCTGACTTAAAAAGGAATAAAGCTCTGACAAATCCTTCGCTCAAAAGATATCCGACAAAGAATGAGTCGCCACTACTGAATACCCGCGACGAGCACAAAATTCTCTACCCTTCTTACCGATCACATAAACATCTAATTCATCTTTATGATCAGCATACTCACTTTCAAACTGCTTGAAGAGAGAAGTATTTAGCGAACCACAAAGCCCCTTTTCAGAAGAAATTAGAATCGCCAACTTCCTCTTTGCCTGATCTGATGGTTGAGGGAAAATATCTGTATATGCATTTACACTTGATAACATACCAAGAAAGGTATTCATATAATCTCTCAAATGCTCAGCACTTTTTTTAACTTTTTGAAGCTTTATCGTAGAGATCACCTCCATCGCACTAGTAATTTTTTTAATATTTTTTGTCGAGGTAATCTTTATTTTCAGCTGTTTAATATCTGCCATAGGTATAAAAACAAAGATTATACAAGTAAAGAGAAAAAACTGAAACTATTCCGCTGCAATCGTAACGACATTATCTTCAATAAGAGCAAGCCCTCACTTAATGTCTATCTTTTTCGACTTTTCCGTAAACTCCTCTAGTGAGGTCATTTCTCAAGCCTCCGGTAAATAAGCAATTCTCCCAGCACTGAGCAATGTCATCAAATTGATATGTCCAGGCAAAACTCCAACCAATCACTGAGGAGTTGGGAAAACAACTTTCCTCACCTTTCCAGAATAGAGCTCTCCATCAATACTCACAATACGAAGCAACATCGGAAACTACGAATAAATTAAAATATCACCTTCTCCAAATAAACACCTAGAAGATATAAATTTCCCATATACAATCAAGAGAAAGAAGTCAGATTTTCCACTTTTTTGTAAATATTTTATCACATAAATACTATTTTTACCAGTAAAAAATAATATTAATAATATTTTTTACACAAAATATTGCTAAACAAAAGGAAAATAATATAAATCAATTATTTATTTTCAGAAAAAACAATGCTCATCTTTCGCCCTTATTATCTCCAAAAAATCAAAGACATCCTCAAAAAAGGAGAGAAAAAGCTGATTTTTCTGCACGGAAGCAGAGGAGTTGGGAAAACTACACTCCTGAAAACGCTCCAATTAGACATCGAAATCTGAGTTAAAAAGTACTATTTCTCTTTTGAAGACGACATTGTCGCCAAAAAATTTCTCAACGCAGATGATTTTAGAGGCTATATGCAGATCAAGTATGGAATCAACTTTCAAGAGCCAAGTCTGCTCCTTCTTAATGAAATCCAGTACAGCAAAAATATCATTAGTGTACTTGGCGAACTGATTCAAGACACAACAATAAAAACAACAATTATCGTAACAGGTATTGCACAAACCCAAAGTGAGGAATATCAAAATCTCCAAAAATCTGAACTCACACAAACTATCAGTATTCATCCTTTGTCATTTTTTGATTTTCTCTATTATAGAGGAATCCACACAACCTACCTTACTATAGATAATCCAAGCCCAATTATGTTCAGAGAACTTCAAGATCTCCTCGAAGAATATCTTACCCGATGAGGATATCCAGAGGTTATTAAAGCTACAACAAAAGAAAAGAAAATACAGCATCTGAGAGCAATTTTGCAAAAAGTATACGACAAAGATGTTGGATTTTCATTTCATAGAGAAGAAATCTTGATGTTTCAAGAAGTAGTAGAATATCTTTGTAAAAGAAACATGCAAGGCTTTAAATACAAGTCTGCAGCAGAAGAACTCGATCTTTCTATTCCGCTTCTCAAAAAATACATTCTCCTACTCAAAGACACCTATATCATTAGAACGATACCTCACTTCTTCACAGACAAAACCAAGGAACTTTCCCACCAAAAAATGATTGCTATAGAAGACATGGGACTTCTGAGTTATATGACAGAAAATTTTGGCTCAAAAACTAACAACATTACAACTATCAAAAACTTTGTCTACAATGAGATCATCAAAAATCTGCCAGAAAACTACAAATGTTTTACCTACCAAAAAATCAATAACTCAGCGATTGATTTTATCATTCGTGATGCGGAAGGAATGCTAATTCCTATAGTAATCTCTGAAAGCAACAGTGACAAAGCTCCTAAAATTTTCAAAAGTTTTGAAGAACGCTATGGTCACCAAGTCAGAAAATACATCAAAACCACTCCCCTCACCGCAAAAAAATCAGAAATTTTCAACAAAGAACTCACTATTTTACCGCATTTCATGATTTCAACAGAGTTTTGAGCCTTCCCTTATATACAATAATTAAAAAAAGCCTGAATTTTTCAGACTTTTTTCTATTTTTCTGCAAATGTTTTTATCTCCTCAGCAAACATCTCAATCTCAGGACTCTCTCTAAAAACATAACTCGCCTGATCATCAACAATACTACTCCAGACTACCTCATTTTGTTCTAAACTACGAGGGACATCAATCACCCTCTGATTTTTTGATCCCCTAAATTTCAACTTCAGATCAAGCAGATCCTGCACAAATCTCCCATCGATCAAAATATCAATATTCTGCAAAATCTGCTGCGTATAAGGCAAATACTGACACATATATTCTCTGATAAATTCATACGTATATCCAGAATAACACAAAATTGAAGTCTCTGGATAATGCTTCCTCACCTGAGAAATCAGATTTCGGACTTCTGGCTGATTTTCCGGAACCAACGGCTCTCATCATAAAATACTTAAACCTGAGACATACTCCTTGCTTAATTCCTGCAAAATATCATCAATCACCTCCTGATCAAACACTCTCCCAAACTTAAAATTCCATGAGAGAGCATTGAAGCACCCAGGGCACGCGTGACGACATCCACTTACAAACAGCGAAACCCTTAGCCCAGGTCCATTTGCAGAATCAAGCTTTTTAATAGTCCCATAATACATAAAACTCAGATTCTACCATATAAATACATAAACCTTCTAATTAATATGCAAAACTCTCTTTGAAATCTCTTTCGTCTTCCCAAGATTCCAGAAATTTTCCCCTAGATATCCACAGGTTCTTCTTGTTACATTCATCTTTTTCTGATCAGTATTCTTACACTGAGGACACTCCCACTGCATATCTTGATTAACTACGATCTCTCACTCAAATCCACATACCTGACAATAATCAGATTTCGTATTAAATTCAGCATACTGAATATTATCATAGATAAACCCAACTAAAGTCTCAAGAGCAGTCAGATTTTTCTGAATATTTGGGATTTCAACATACGAAATCGCTCCTCCAGTAGAAATTGACTGAAACTGAGACTCAAAAGCCAATTTTGCGATCGCATCAATATGCTCTCTAACATCTACATGATAGGAATTAGTATAATAGCCTTTGTCAGTCACATTTTCAATCTCTCAAAACTGCTTTTTATCAATTCTTGCGAATCTATAGCAAAGAGATTCCGCAGGAGTCCCATAAAGTGAAAATCAGATTCCACTTTCCTCTCTCCATTTAGCGCATGCATCCGTCATCCTCTGAAGAACCTTGCGAGCAAATGCCTCTCCTTTAGGCTGAGTGTGAGAAGCACCAGTAATCAACATTGAAGCCTCATAAAGTCCGATATATCAGAGACTAATAGTCGAATAACCATTCATCAAATAACGATCAATCTTTTCTCCCTTTTTCAGTCTCGCAATTGCTCCATACTGCCAGTGAATAGGACTAATATCTGAAAGTGTTCCTTTTAAGTTCTCATGCCTGCACATCAATGCTTTACGACAAAGTTCCAACCTCTCATCTAAAAGATTAAAAAATCAGACTTCATCTCCTTTCGTCAAAATCGCAATCTGTGGAATATTGAGTGTAACCACTCCTTGATTAAACCTTCACTCATATTTATAGTTTCCATTCTCATCTTTCCAGTCAGAGAGGAATGAGCGGCATCCCATTGGAGCAAAGACATTCCCATCATGAAGCTCTCTCATCTTTTTAGCAGAAATATAGTCAGGATACATCCTCTTTGCTGAACATTTCACAGCTAATTTAGTCAGATAGTCATACTTACCTCACTTGAGTGCATTACACTCATCCAATACATAAACAAGTTTTGGGAAAGCTGGAGTGATATATACTCCTGATTCATTTTTGATCCCCTGAAGCCTCTGAGTCAAAATTTCCTCAATAATCTGAGCTGTTTCCTCTAAATATTCATCCTTTTCATCAAGCTCAAGAAACAAAGTAACAAATGGAGACTGACCATTCGTTGTCATCAAAGTATTGATCTGATATTGAATAGTCTGCACTCCAGATGCTAGTTCATCTTTGATTCTCATAGCAACAAGCTGAGCAATCTGCTCATCAGAAAGCTGAGATCAGAATTGTTCCTGATATTTTTTCTGATATTTTTTTCTCGTTACTGCAAGATATTTCCCGAGATGCTTGATATTTACAGACTGTCCACCAAACTGCCCACTAGCTACAGAAGCGATAATCTGCGTCATAACCGTACATGCGACCTGAAAACTCTTTGGTGTTTCAATCAACTTCCCATTCATCACAGTCCCATTTTCAAACATATCCTTGATATTTACCAAACAACAATTAAACATCGGCTGAATAAAATAGTCCATATCGTGAAAATGCAAAATTCCTTGATCATGAGCAGCCCTAATCTCTTCTGGCAAAAGCAATCTACGAGAAATATCTTTTGACACCTCACCAGCAATCAAATCTCTCTGAGTTGAAGCTAAAGCAGAATCTTTATTTGAGTTTTCTTTTCCTACCTCAACATTATTATTTCTAGTCAATGCCAAAATCGAATCATCAGTAGTATTCGCTTTTCTAATCAAAGCTCTCTGATAACGATAAATAATATATTTCTTAGCTAACTCAGACTTATCAGCATGAATAAGCTCAGATTCAATAAAATCCTGAATCTCTTCAATACCGATTGTTCCAGCCTTTTCTTGCTGTAAATGCTCAAGAATCTGACTAATTAGTACTTCATCAGCTTGCATCGGTTCAGAAACTTCCTTATTTGCCTTTTGAAGAGCAATACGGATCTTTTCTGGCTGAAATGCAACTTCTTCCCCACTTCTCTTAATTACTTTCTGAATACTCATCCCACCTCAAAAATTAGGAAATAAAAAAAATAGAACTTCAAGATAGAAAGTTTTTACTACAATATCTTGTAGTAAAAACTTTTAACAAATACAAGATATTGTATTTAGAGAAAAAATCAAGAGAAAAGTCTGACTATTTTTTTGCTATATGATAACAGGTAGTTAGCAGTTTTTTAACATTTCAAGTGAAAATTCACCTTTTTTATCACTCAAGAACCTCAATTCATCTCTAAAAATCTAGTCGTAAAGCCAATAAAATATATTTTACATTTTTTGTCAAGTTTTTAACAACAGATTAAATATTATGTAAATAGACAAAAGAAAAGTCTGATTTTTTTGCTTTTATCGAGATTTAGAATATACTTGTAAGGAGCTTTTATATTAAATTCGTATAAAAAATGAAAATCAGAGAATCGCTAAAAGGAGGCTTGGAAAAAGGTAAAAAAATCACAAAAAATCTAGTAATAACAGCCGCACTCATCGGGGCATTAAGTAGCTGCGAAAGTAGGAACATCAATGAGATAACCTTTAAAAAGAAAGATAATATTTTCTGTACTGAATTCCCTGTGGACTATAATGGAGCGAGGGGAGTAATGTACGACGTCTCTATACGAAGAGATGCAAAATGAATCTATCATGGGGAAACTAAAAGAACTACGTCTGATGATATACGATCCTCATCAACTGAATATTCAGCGAAAAGCAGTGACCAAATATTTGACCGAATAACCAGCGAGCTACAACGCTGAGCAATAAGCGGCTCTTTTGCGACACTAGAAAAACTTGAAACTGTACAGGAAAGAACGAAAGAGAAGATTGATTTTATTAAAAGAAAGTTTAAAGAATTAGAAAAAGATAAAGAAACTAGTGAAGTCAAAATCATATATAAAAGACAAAAATAAAAAAAGTCTGAATATTCAGACTTTTATCTCTCCTTTTGGATCGAAAGTCCACAAGGGAGTTTTTTATAAATAAATAAATACCAATTCACTCCGAAAAACAACATCGCCATCATCACAAAAATCACAACCTTTGAAAATCTATTCGCTCATTGAAGCAACATCAACACCATCATCATAAGCGACCAGATTCGAATAAACGCCCTCGTCTCACCTCTTGTCAATCCAAGCCCCAAAAGTCTATGATGGAAATGCGTATAATCTCCTTTCAGTGGATTTTTCCTCAAGATAAAAATCCTATACAATCCAACCCATATCGCATCAAAAATCGGAAGAGAAAGCGCAACAATGAGCGTTCAAATCTTGGCACCTCCAGCCACAGCCAAATAAGCGAGAGCAAAACCAAAAAACATAATTCCAACGTCTCTTACCAGCCCTAGAGGCTTAAACTCAATCACTGCATAAATCATACTAGTTATAAACAAGAAAAAAGCCAGATTTTGAACCATAGTCAGCACCTCCAAGTTTGGAAATTCTGTATAACTCTGAAACACAATATACTTTATCAAAAGAAAAACCGTCAAAAACCCAATCGCTGAAACTCAACTCCCCTGTGCATAAATCCCATCAAATCGATTGATAGCATTGATACAAAACATCGTCCAAATCATAAACCCAATCGTGAAAATCCAGTTTGGGATCTGATAAACCTCAGCTCACAAAATCAATTCCTGATTACCAATCCCACCAATCCAAACAGCCAAAAAAGCTGAAACAAAATGCACGATCAACCTAACAAACGGCGGTATCTTAGGGAATCTCCCCAAATAACTAAGCTCTTCAATAAGTTCTACCACTCCTATCAAGAGCCCCGGAATCAATAATCACAAGAACAATCTAGAAGAGAAATATTCTGGATAGAGTACTCCAACCCCAATTATCAACCCCAAAATTACAAACACACCTTGTAAAGTAGGCACAGGTTTTCTTGTATTTTTTAGATCACTTCATGGCTTATCAAGTACGTGCAACTTCTTAAAAAGAAAAAGCCCACCGACAGAAACGAAAACCATAATCAACCCAAACAGAAAATACTCCATCTTGATGATAAAAAGATCTAAAACCAGATTTTTCTCTTTATATTCCAAAAACTGTTTGTAGTGATTATGATCATAAAATCTAGAGGATTTCCTCTAATTTTCCCATCAAAAAAATAAAAAAACAGAAAAAAGCAAGCTAATCAGCTCACTTTTCTCTGGTATTCTAAGGGGTATATTATTTTCTATAGACTTCAAGTACCTTATTGAATTCATTCGCTCCTGGAGGCAAATTTCCCCAAAGATCTGGATTGTATTCTACAAGCACTGAAGCACCATTGATAACGATATCCTTCTTCTCAGTTCAAACCTTTCCTCAACCGGTTCATTTAAACCAAGTATAGAGTTCAGATCTTCTAGTCTTCACAACCTCTGAAAGATCTCAAATCGCAACTCATTTAATATGAAGATTTCCGTAGTTACACCACTTTCACGTATCTAAGTTCTTCTCTATATTTTTAAGAGCATCGTGTCATGAAGACGTAAATCACTTTCCTGCATAGTAGATTCATCTGACAATTTGACCAGCATGACCTCACTTTCTACCACCTCCATCATTACAAGAATTAGAAGCATCAAAAGTAATAGTTCATTGCGTCATAATCATAGCATTTGCATTAACATCTCCCTTTATAGAAATATTTGCGTCTGGATGTGTAGCAATTAAAGTGAAAGGCTTACTAGAATTAGAAATCAGACCATCAAGATCAATTTGCTTCTCTGATACAAGATAGATTGACTTTCAAGGAACTTTACTAAGTCACTTCTTAACATTCACAGACTTTGCGATCTTTGAATATTTATTCTTAAAGGTTGTAAACAGCTTTTCAGTACCAGCTGGAACCGAATAACCAGTTGTAGAAATAGAAGACGTAGGGAAAATTGGTGGTCCCATAAAACTCTTTCCATTCTTAAGCTTATACTTATTAAGATCCTCTGTTGCTTTATTTCAAATTCCATACGGACTCTTTTGAATAAGATACGGATCTGTTACAGCAAAGTCTACCTCACAAACTCTATCATCTGTTTTATAGACTGTAGAACCGAGAACTACTTTTCAATCTTTATCCTTTCCACATTTCCTATATTTAACCTCTTCTAGAGCAATCTTATACTCTCCAAACCGAGTAATATCTCTCTTTAGACCGGATAATTGATTTGGAATACCAACTTGTCCCCTATTACTATTAAGAAAGCTAGCATTAGAAGTTCCAAAATTTGTGATTGCCAATTTCGATGAGAGTGGGAATAATGTAGGATAGGTCCAGTTATCAAGAGAACCAAAGATATCTTTTATCGCTCCAGAATTTGATAGTACACTACCACCAAAGAAAGCTTTCTTATTTTGATCTACAAATGATTGGATACGAGAATAGAAACTACCTCCATTATCCCAACCATTAACTCCCACACATGGCACTTCGAAAGAATACAAAGGATTAGAATTCTGTTCCCCAGGACCATATACCTTAAACACACACTGAAAGCTATCACCTTCATTCAAAGCTATCTTTCATTCAGCATCATTATCAGAACACTTCATAGTAAAGAACTTTCTCAAATAATTAGCATTCTCCTGTATTTTTTGATCACGAGTTCCTGTGAATCCCAATTGAGATTCCATATTCCAGTAGAAAGGAAGTACTTCTCACTTCATAATAGAGATTGATCCATTCTCAAGATCAAAACATTTCGGAGCAACAGTAATTCCATCTTTCTGAAGCGTACAATTAGGAGTACAAGTATATCAATTATAACTCTCGTCTCTTATATTGTCATTACTAAAGAGGTATCCATTTTCAATCCTATGACGAGAACCACCCCAGTCACAAATTTCATTTCAGTCTCTTCTACCATTTCCACAATAATGCGTCCATGGGTTTGGTCCAGGTCCAGGGTTTGGTCCTGGAGGAGTCGGCCTTGGAGGTGGAGGAGGTGGAGGAGTTGGGGTAGTCACCCTAGCAGGATCTTCGCTATGACCAGTACCACCTCATGGAAGCGGATATTCTACATGTCCAGTATTCACCTGATCTCCAT
>ERZ773072.472-NODE-472-length-22518-cov-35.794462_pt1 | contig 22518 bp, 43 predicted proteins | sample MGYA00580617_ERZ773072 | MGnify/ENA primary metagenome ERZ773072 (study PRJEB29015, sample SAMEA2737970) | human oral metagenome | biome: human oral; feature: human-associated habitat; material: dental | place: China | collected 2122 ...
TAATCGTACCGCCTGCGCCTGTTGCGTACATCACACCACCTTCGGTTGTCTTCCAGTGATGACTACTCTCGCTTGCAAGCTCCACCCCGGGGAATATCGCCCGATACTCTTCGTGCTGTAACAGGTTTCTGATTTGCACTGAGTTATTGACCGCCAGTGTCGCCGAATAGCTCGCATGAATAAACTCGCAATCAGGCACACGCCCCATCGCCCACGCGATGAAGTTCACGACCGCTATCTCGGTTTTCGAGTATCGCGGCGGAATGTTGATAATCAGCCGTTTTGTTTCGCCATTAAAGACACGTTCAAGCGCGTTACAGATTAGCGCATGGTGCCGCGCGACAAGCCACGGATAGCCACGACGGGCATAAAACATATTCAGCGTGAAGTAAAACAAACTATTCCGCGACGCTTTGCGCAATGCTCCTTGTGTTTCTTCCGCTGTATATGTTGTCATTTCGTAATAACCTTTAACGCCTCTTCTAACGCGCCTTGCAAATCTTCTTTAGACAACTCAACCTCTTTACTATTAGGGGTCATACTACCGTCTGAAGATTTTAAATCTATAACCAGACCTTTAAGCAGCTTCTGACGCGTCATCGTCAAAGATTCAATACGGGCAAGCAGGCGGTTAATAATCTCCCCGTAATCACGATAAACAAAAGTCTTTTGTTTCACAGGGGGCACATCAGGGTCATCTTGGATTGCAACACCACCAATAACAGACGGCGTCTCCACCAATCTATCCAACTCTAACCGCTCTTCGTCTTGTCGCCGCTTCTGCTCTTCTTCAAGCTTCATGGCGCGGCGCAATCGGATCTTGCACAGTTTCAACTCTTCGTCGACACTCTCAAGCTCAATTTCAGCAGCAATTTCTTTTTCTTCGTCTGTATAAAAATCAGAATACAGGCTGCCCGGCTTACGGCTATTTGTATGACCTTTGGGCGCGCCTGTACTTTTCCCCCCATGTAATCGGCAACGGCCATTAGGCATGGCAGGGCTTTGGCACACTCCACCGCTACGGGTTTTTGCACCGCAAATATCTGCACCTTTAACTGGCATAAAACACCTTTTATTGCATGGGGTTAATTTATAAATAAAAAAAGCCCAATAAAATCAGGCTTTAATATTATGAACCGCTTGAACGGCTCGAAAACGCATTACTACGGCCACGACCGCCAGCGACCTTACCGCGAATATGCGGCTTGCCATGCACTTTTACGCCACGCATAGACACCTCCTTTTTACAGACACAAAAAAGCCGCCCATTGGACGGCCACTGAAAATTAATCTACAAATCCTACCCAAGTCTTATCAACTTTCGGATCAGCAACAAACGCCACCTCTTCATTCGGCAACTCAATTCCAAGATATTCGGCTAATTTAACCCCATCAATGTATTTATCGCCAAACTGTCGCCAATTCATGGCCGCGATAAACGCATCCGCCTGAGCACGAGTTTGGAAACAAATACAGCTCCAATACTCGCTATCTGTCGCTGATACTTTTCGCTTATTTTCCGCCTTTAAGCGGTCACGGAATCCTTGTTTGACAGCATCTAAATCATTTTTACTATCGGTTTCCGGGTTACCTGTTAATTCCGGCATATTCACAAGCGGCTTTTGCTTGCGCTTCCACTTTGCCACTTGGTTTTTAGCGGCTGCCACTTTATCAGCAGCCTGTTGTTTCAAATCAGATTTTGCCATTTGCGCACTCCCATCTAAAAATCTCTAAATCCACCATCGGGAAAAACTCAAGTATCCTTTTATAGTCATCAGGATAATGTTTTTTTATCGGGAGTAAAAACCGCAAATCCAAGCCATCAAATGACCGCCCAAAAATCTTGTAATCACTACCAAGCCGGACATTGTGCTTTTTAAAGCACTCTACCAAATCAGCCTTTTTCCAATCCCAAATAGGGTGATATTTAAGCAGATTGTAGCTTATACTGCCATGCGACTGGATCGCAATTCGGCGCATCGGGCTATCAGCAGCACGGACACCATCAGCAACTAATGTTTTTTTATCCAATCCATGCATTTGGCACATCGCAGCCTGAATATCAGTGTAATCAAAATCAGGCAACCCTGCATCTTCAATTACCGCGCAATTTTGCGGCGGCTGAAAAACAAAATTATTAAGCAGTCTATGCAATGACGGATGTGGGAGTTTAGTGATCTTAAAACCAAACTGCCGCTCATACATATCAAGCTGCTCATCAACAAAAGCCAAATCAGGGACGAGATATAAATAATATGGGACTACCTCATCAAAATAATCCTTGATGGCAAGATATGTGGCAACGGCATCTTTCCCACCGCTAAATGCAAGCAGTGTTTTATTTTGCCGCTTCCGAACCTCTTTAATAGTTTCAAGCCCACTTAAAGCTGCCATTTGACAAACCCCAATCAACATTAATATAATTACACATTATATATAACTTAATTAGATATTGCAATATGCAAAACACAAAATTTAAAACACTTTTAGATTCCGCACAAATTACACAAGCAGACTTATCAAGGAGGTTAGGTATAAGCCCAACATCAGTAAGCAAATGGCACAAAATCGGCGTTCCGCAATACGCGGCCGCCTATCTTGAGCTACTGGCAAAATATAACCGACTAATGGATAAAATCTAAAAAGGGATAGCCCCATACCGATAACGGCAGGGGCTATGTGCAAGAACCTCTTTACAGCCTGTCATGGCAGGCGACCGTCAGGCCGGGCAAACGCGTTTCACTTGCACCGCGTTTTATTGACTTTCTGCCTGAATCACAGGCTATCTTGAAATAGAAAAACCGCCCTATAAAGGCGGTTTATATAGCTATTTCCAAACTATAGCATAATTGTACATAAAAGGTAACATCACGTCAACAGATTAGAACAATTTCATATTAGAAATTTTTTCAGTTTCAACGCCGTAACTGATTTGGTCGCCACGCACAACAAAGGCGTAGTCTTTAAATCCGGTATAACCGCCATGCTGATTTTTTGCGTTGATACGCGCATTGAAGATATGGCCAAAGTAAAACATACGCGTCATGCAATTACCCATTGACGGATCAATTTTCGTACAAACCGCAATCCAACCTTTACGCGCTGGTGTTGTATCAACGCTGCGGATATTCGCAGAATCAGGGTCAACAAGGTTATCGACCGCCCATTCTTTGATTGCTTTCTCAAACTGGCTTGGTGGCATTGGGTTTGGATAGGTAGCTGCGGCTAATTGTTGTTGACTTGGCTCAATCGCCGCCGCACAAGCAGTCAGCAATCCTGCGACAATAGCAGTCAGTAATAGTTTCTTCATGTTGTTTTCCTTTTTGTGATAAAGAGTGTTATTAAATTATGCCACAGCGTTTAAACTCGTCATAGAGTTTTATTTGAATAGCCTCTTCCAGCTTGGCAATTTGTTGACTTACTTTTTTAGAGTGTCGCCATAATGTCATCTTGCTAATATCGTACTTATCCATAATATCAACCTGCTTCGGCACTTCCCTCAAGATATTCGACACCAGCGCATCACATATCAGCAGGTTTACGCCGTTGTTCTGCGCTTCGATATAGGCGGTAATATCAACGATTCCGCTCAAATCCTCGCTGTATTTACACTCCACTACTGCAAGCTCGTGCCGATTCAATACGCGCTCAATACGGCTGATGATCATCGCCGCGTTTGCGTGTGTTTCGGCTTGTGTTAAATCGCCACCGCCGCCGGTAACACCTTTACTCTCGCACCAAGCGCAAACAGAAGCCGTGTTGTTCATTGGCTCCATTCTCACGCCTCGAATTTTATATACGTCCTCTAAAACCTGCTCAACCGTGTAATACATTTCCGCCCTTAAAATTCCCAAATTAATCCGAAGTTACCAGCCGCCCACGCCTGCAAACGGTTTTGATAGTCTGTCATTTCCGCCGTGTTTAGCGTTGTCGTGCTTATCGGTGTCTTAACTTCTGTGCCGTCCGGCATAGCCTTTAGCTCATAGCCAAGAAACATGCCTTTGCAATACTCGTGCCACGTTTCCGCGCTGTATCGCCTGCCGTTGACCCACGCCTCATCTGCCAATTTGCCGTAGATTGCCCAAAGCCTCCTGTTCTGCTCTACGCTCCTCTTGGATTTATACGGCCTGATACATACTTCAAGCTCCGCGTTGGATTCCAACCACGCGCCTAGATTGTTGTAGATGGTCGTCATCAATGGCCGCTTGTTGTCTTTGGTCAGCCTGTACGCTACGCTTTGCATTTAACGATTCCCTTGTCTATCAGCTTTAAAAGCGTTCTGAACTGCGACCGGCGCATATAAAACTCTTTATCTTCCTTGCTCAACTTGATATGCGACCGGCCGTCTATCACGTCGTGACAGGCACTACACCCAAAGCCTGCCGATAAATCGTTACTCTTTAGCCCCATGCCGTGCGTTTCGCTTGGAAAATGGCATAAAACCACTGTTTCGGGGTTGTAATTGCACACCCCCGCGATATTGAGTGTGCAATCTTCCCCTTTTGCCGATTTTCTGATCGCGCTCACTTACGTTTCCTCTTCGCGCGGTTTTTAAGTGTTGACTTACTCCTGCTTCGGAGATTTAAAAGCCAGTCAATATTTCGATACGACAACGCCAACAACCTCAATTCGTCTCTACTCATCAAATCTCCTATTTTTCAAACGCGCCAACTTCGGCAATCCCAATATCAAGCCCACCGTCCTCTCTTGGCTCGCTCGAATATGTTGATAAAATAAATTTGACTTGGTTGTCGTTGTGATAGACAACCCCTTGCAAGGCATCGACAGCGACTTTTAGGCAGTTATCAAGGTCGAGTATTACCTTGCTTGCCGTGCCGTCCTTGTTCATCTTCGGCACCAGACTGACAAACAGGATTACATCTTTTTCAGACGGCCTAAAACCTGCCTTTTCTGCCGCGTGGGAAACGCAAAGCTTGTACGCTTTCGCTTCCTTACTTAATACTTGCCGATTCCGAAATGTTTTCCAGTATCGGTTTGTGCTTATCGGATATGGCAGGGAAAGAACATTTGCCCTTTCCGCCGCCTCTACTATTTGCGCAATCGGGATTAATACGGCCAACTCCCACCTCAATCATCGTCATCGTCTTGGTTGCGTACTTTCTTTGCGACCCATTCAACAAATCCAATCGCCAACACTACAACCAACACACAAATCAAAAATACCGAGAATTTCATAAATAACTCCACTTCCTGCCGAACTGCTTGTAAATCTTCTGTGCCTCTCCTGCTTTCCAATACTGGTTATCCAACAGGGGGAACGCTTCGTTTGAAAGATTGACAGTATCTTCGACACTCAAGCCTTTAGGCATACACGTTAAATCCCATACGCTCGGTTTTTTTGGTCGGCCACGCGGATTACTCCATTCATTGCTTCCATGCTTCGCCCTGTATGCCGCTCTTTTGCACTCCTTGCACTGTGAGGTGTAAACCCAGATTCCGGCGCTGTTTGGATATTTTTTATAAAAGCTGTCTATCGGCTTTTCTTGCTTGCAGCATGTGCAAACTTTAGACTTAGGAGCCTCTCGTTTTTCAATCTTGTACTTTTTTTGATATTCCACCTTGCAGGATTTGCAAAGAGACAAGTATTTAAACTCCCCTGTTTCTTCATTCCTGCGTCTAGTCATTTCCGGCAACGGTTTCATTTTTCCGCATTTATTGCATTTTTTGGTTTCCATTTCCCCTACTCCTTTTCGCATCGTCCAAATTCGTCGACCGGCGGCATATCTACCCAAACAGTAATTCCGATCAGTGCCGCTATCGCACCAAGCCCAATTAAAAACAGTGTCATCATTTGCGGCCTCGCTTGAATTTATTGCGTTTCAGCAATTCCAATTCAGCTTTCAGACGTTGGTTTTCTGTTTTCAGTGTCGTATCTGCTTTGATTTTTGAGATTGCGATAATCTCTGATTTCACTCTTGCAAGCTCTGCGTTCTTCGCTTCGATTTCCGCTTGCAGTTCTTCGATTTTCTGCGTTTGAGTGGTCATCTTTGCCATCAATCCGTTGGAAGTGCGTTTTTCTTCGTTCAGACGGCTAATTGTTTCCGACAGGTTCGCACTGACCATTTCCGCCGCTTTTTCCATTTCAGCTTTTTCTGCTCTCATTTCGGCTTTTTCTTTCAGGCCGTCTGAAATCCTCTGACTGTAATCTGTCACCGTGATTCTCAATCGCTCAGCGACCTGAATAACCTCCTCATGGTCTTTCTTACTCACGCCGCCCAATTTCTCGATTAACCAATTTTTCATTTTCATTTCCTTTTATCGCGCCATTCTTCAAATTTCTCGCGCCGTTTTTGAATCATGATTTCATCGGCAGGCTGGAAACCTTTTCCACTGCTCAAATCGCCCTTGTCGCACTGATAGCCTCCGAAGTAGAAGCTCGCCCGTTGCTCAGACGTTTGCGATTTCTCGCATTTTGCAAACCCTCTCATTGGCGTGTTTGCCTCTGATTGGAAGTTTGCGTGTTTGCAGTAGAAGCAGGTTTCACGCACGATAGCTGCCCCAGTCAAACGGTATTAATTTCCCACCACCATCACGCAGCCGGTCTCTGATACGCGCGTCAACGTTTTGCCTAAACTCTTCGGGGGACAGATTGGTTAAAACCAGTGTCGGCATAAGTCGCTCATATCGCCCGTTGATGACCGAAAACAAAATCCGACCATCCGTTTCAGACAGGTTGCCCGCGCCAAATTCATCCAACACCAGCAAATCGGGCTTCACAAACACACCGACCGCCTCTTTTTCACTACCTCCGTTAAAGCTGTCTTTGACCGTCTGCAACATATCGCCTACCGTGATCACAATCGCGCTTTTGCCATCGCTGATGATTTTGTGGGCAATACCGCAGGCAAGATGGTTTTTACCGGTGCCACGCTTACCCGAAAAAATCATGCTCCTGCCAGTCTGCAAAACATCCTCGAAGTTTTCCGCATAGTCGGCGGCGGCAGATTTTGCCCTTGCCATTCCCGGTACCGCATCATCGACGGCGTAATTTTCAATTCGGCAGTTTTTAAACCGTTCTGCAATGCCGGAGCGCCCAATGCGTTTTGACATTTCGTCGCGTTTTGCTTCACGGCGCAGCGTTTCCGCGTATGCCGCCATCTCGTCTGCCGCTTTCAGCTTTTGGCAAACAGGGCAACCGGTCCACACGCCGCGGAAAATGCTTTTTGACGTGTATTCGCCATGTTCCGCGCATTCCCGCTGTTCGGTTTTTGCGCCGCCGTAGCTTTTCAAAAAATCAGATGCGCTTTTCAAAGCCATTTCCCAAACCCTTAAAAATCAGTCGTCGGCGCGTCGCCGTAATTTTTGCCGTCCATCACATCGGCGGTTTGATTGTGTGTCAGACCACCATGATTTGAGCGTTTTTGAATACTTCCGAGAATCCAGTCGGCATCAAATCCTACCCAGTTTCTTTCGCAGCATTTAATCAACGCCTGAGATAGGTTTAGCCCGGCTTTCACGGCTTCGCGCTCCAACCCATTCAACGCTGTTTCAGTTAGCGTCTTCGCGCCCTTGTCTTTTCGGACGGCTATGTAGTCTTTAGCCAACTGTTCATCAACCCCGCGAGCCATCAATGCAATTAACGCTTCTTGCTCCCACTTCACAGATATTTTTTTTGCTTTAGCAGGTTTTTCAACATCCGCTTTATCGGGTGTTGTATTAATATGGTTCATTGATTGGTTATTATTGACTGGTTTGGGTGCAGGATTTTCACCACCCCCTAGTGCAACTGTTTCACCACCTAGTGCAGGATTTTCACCACCCTCGCCGTTTCCCAACTTCCCTTTCCCAAGTGTTAGGTGATAAACATTTGTCAGATTTCTATTGCCTTCAATTCGGCGTTCTTCAATCCATAAAAAACCATGCTTTTCGAGCCAATCAATATGAGTTACAGCCGAACGGCGGGAGCATTCAGCAGCTTCCGCAATAGTCTTGTATGATGGCCAACATTCGCCGTTATCGTTCGCTTGGTCTGCCAATTTCAGTAAAACCAACTTTCTGACTGGATTCCCAACTTTCAACAACATGGCTTCTGATGTTAATCTCATACTCATAGCTCAATTCCTGATTTATTTATCGAATAATGCGCGATCGGATTTTTGCAATTACCAACCTTGAATCGCGGCTTATTGAAAACAAAACCGAGACTTTCCAAGTCCGTGATTCGCGCTCCAAGCTGTGTAATCTTTAGCTTTTCATATGCTTCCAAGGACGTGATATGTCCGTTTGCGCGGATGTAATCGACAATCTGCTTGCACTGTGTTTGTCTTTGGTCTATCATGTCTACTCCTTTTGTTGCAGGCCTCGTGCCTCAACCCCTGCCCCACGTTTCCGCGTGGGGCTTTCCTTTATCTGTCGCTCGTCTGTCCGGGCAGTCAACCGTCTTTCCGATTTGTCATAACTCCGTTACAATCGAGTTTCCACACAACAACCGACGGAGTAAAAAATGTCGTACAACTTATCCTTCGTACTTACCAAAGAGCTTATCCGCAGCGGTTCTATCCGCTTAAGCGGCAATTCAACCAAAGGGCAAGCCGAAGAATTGGCGGTATTCATCCAAACACTTCATCAAAAACTCGAAGAATCAGGGCTAAATACCGATAACGAATATTTGATTGAGCTACTTTCCAAGTAATTCAAAGCCATCTTTCAAACCCAGCGCGATTTTGTAAACCTCATCGCAGCCTTTGGCGGCGGCTTTCAGCATCGCCTTTTTAATCAGCCGTCTGTCTTTCTTTGACAGGCGGTTTTTATCTTGCTTCTTCATTTTTTTCCTTTCTGCTAAAACTGTTTAATTCATTAAAAAATAGTTACTTATAAAAATAAATCAGGGCGAATTTCTTCTCGTTTAATCCCTGTCAATTCTTCTATTTTCTTTGCGTTTACAGCCGTTACCTTTGCACGACCATTCACATAACTACTGATAAGTTGCTTCGACACACCAAGCGAATCAGCCAATTTTTGCTGACTGCCAAGTATCGAAACCGCCTTTTTAACCGCTTCCATGGTCAAACTCCTTTTTACATAAGTATAAAAAAACAATACATAAAAGTCAAATATATTTATCCCTGCAAAGTCCAGTTTTTTTATACAATTTGTAAAGGAGTACGAAATGACTAAAGAACAAATAAACTTATCCGAATGGGTTTTGGCTGCTCGTGAATATGCGGGGCCTGAAATGACCCAAGAAAAATTAGCGGAATATCTTGGAAGAACGAAAGCAAATGTGTCAGCAATGGAAAACGGACGTTCAAAGCCATCGTTTGAACAAATGATAGAGATACACAGGGTTACAGGATATCCATTGCCATATCAGCAAAGCGCAGGCAGAGACCTGATAAATGGCAACCAAACAAACACCAGCTACACCCTAAATCAAAATTCTGTAAGCAAGCCAACAAAAGAAGAGCTTAGCGATGCAGACAAGCACTTTTTAAAATCAATGCCACTATTGGACATTGATATAGCAGTTCGCCATCTCGCCAACCCTGATAAGGACAGGACGCAAATTCAGGGCAATGGGGACAGGGCGGCAACATTTATTCCACACTCGGGGAATACTGTCGGCGTCCGCATGGCTGATGACGTGGAGTTTGCAGGAATAAAACGTGGCGACATACTGATAGCGGAGCCGAATATCCCACCGAGAGATAAAGACTTGGTGCTTATTTGTATCGACAATACAGGCTACCTGCGTGGCATGGTGGGGAGACTGTCCATTGCGATTGATGGGACGCATACCATTATCTACGATGGCGGATCAGGCGTTCCGTTGCCTGATGGCGCGTTTATTGCCGGAGTAGTCGTTGAGGTTAAGCGTAGGCTGATACCAACGGATATCTTATTAAGCCGGCTTGACCCTGATTACAATATCCGCCAATCAAAACAAAGATGATATGAGTGAGGCCGCCTGAAAACAGGCGGCCTGTTGCGTACCAAGATTTTGCACAAACTGCCGGAAAACAAAGTCAGAATCAGGAGCTACAATCAGGCTGAATATCCTGATGAAGAGGCAAGCTTAGACGACCTGTCGGTCATTGGGCGCGTGTTTTGGTGGAGCATGATGGTTTAAAACAGACTTGGGAAGGAATAAAGAATGGGTAATGAAATGATTACCGTCCAAGGTACGGACATCAAAATTACGACCGTCAATCAAGAGGATTACATCAGCCTCACCGATATGGTTGCAAATTTTGAAGGCGGTAGCAGCCTTATTGAAGCTTGGTTAAGAAACAAAAATACCATTGACTTTTTAGGCGTTTGGGAGCGCATCAACAACCCGGATTTTAATTCCCCCGATTTCGAGGGAATTAAAAACCAAGCCGGCCTGAACCGATTTTCGCTGTCGGTCAAGCAATGGGCGCAGAAAGTAAACGGCATCGGCATTATTGCAAAACCGGGGAGATATGGCGGCACATATGCGCACAAAGACATCGCTTTCGAGTTTGGCGCATGGTTGAGCCCGGAATTTAAACTCTATCTGATTAAAGAGTTCCAACGCCTGAAAGAAGCCGAATCCAAATCGGCCAAGGCGGAATGGGATGTACGGCGCACATTGGCAAAAGCGCAATACAGGATTCACACCGATGCCATCAAAAACAACCTGATACCCGCCGAAATCAATGGCAGACAAGCAGGCATTATTTACGCAACCGAAGCCGACATACTTAATAAAGCCCTGTTCGGCTGTACGGCAAAGGAATGGAAGGCGGCAAATCCTGATAAAGCGGGTAATATCCGAGACTATGCCTCTATCGAACAGCTTGTCGTCTTGGCAAGCCTGGAAAGCCAAAACGCCTTATTGATTGAATTGGGGCAAACCCAACAACAACGGCTTGTAACACTGAATCAACAAGCACGCCGACAGATACAGTCCATTTTAAACAACCGGAGCATTCAACAGCTGGATTCGCCCTTATTGGATAAATAGGCCGACCGTAATCGGCCTGGTCTTCTGGTGGAGCGTGCTGGATTGAAAAATGTTGCTATTACGACGAGATAATATTGATAGGGCTTTCAAGATTGTCAAAAATAGGCGTTTTGATTCCCCTTGGTGGCCTGGTAAGTACGATGCCGGTATGAATTTCCTTGGCGTACAAGGAGAGTTGAAGGTTCACGAGTTGCATCACAGAACAGCAACCCTGTGCTTTGAGTGGCTTGGCGAAGTATCTGCGCCGCGCAGAAAAGAGGACTACAAAGACCTCAAGCCAAATGTATTGTATGACTTTGATGGTTCCGGTAAGCATTTTGCCAACCCTGACGCAAGGTATCTATTGCCCGTCGGTTCAAGCGGCTTAATCTTAAAACATATCCAAATCGATGACGAAGACACTCTGTTGCGGCTATGGTGCGCACGAAATATCCCAATGCCACACCGGCTATCTAAAATCCCGATGCTTCGGCAGTATTACCTAAGCAAGGCATGGCACGAAATTTATGCTATCAACCAACACCTAAGGAAAACGAAGCTGATAGTTGATGTGGCATACAGCTCCCATCTACCCAAATGATTTCCCCGATACCATCCTAATCAAACATAACACTTCACAATTCAACCCGCCCGCATAATGCGGGCTTTTTCACGCCTGCAATCTAGTTATAAAGTATCGATTAACCACAACCGTCCTACATGGGCGGTTTTTTTTGCGCCTGTATAAAATTAATTTCATTTAAAAACAATACAGTATAAAAATTAAACACTTTAAAGACTAAATATATTTGACTTTAAGTATAAAAAGATTATACTACACACATCGGAGCAAAACACAGCTTCAACGGTTCTTTAACAGATTGGAAACAGAGATACAGCCCCTTTCATAGGGGGCTTATTTAAGCGGTTGGTAACGGCTGCTTAAATAAGCAAACAACTGCAACAAAAGGATAAACAAATGATTACTTTAGGCGCATTACAAAGCCAATATGACAGCATGATGCCATGCGAGGCTGACTATGACGATGAGCGAGTGGAGCAAATTGTCGAGGACTACCTGAAAGAGTGGTCAGCGGCCGACCTGCTGGAAATCTTGAGCGGAAATATCCTAAGAGGGGCGGAAGAAGCCCTTGAACGAGAGGCCATCAAGCAGAACAAGCGAGAAATTGCCGAAGCGCAGGCGGAATATGAATACAACCTTAGAACATGGAACGACTAGGAGGGCAATACATGACAAACGTTGACTTAATAAAAAAAGAGGGAATCAGAATCTGCCGCAGAATCCCGCGACAAGTTCGAAGCGAGCTGAATCAAGCAGTTAAAGATGGCATTTTGTGCCACCTACCAAAAACAAAACTCGCAAGAGAAATTTACTGCACTCCTGAGCTGGTAAACAAAGCCGCTGAAATGCAGAAACAAGAATCTAAACGCACGGCACAAACCCTGCTGACCGCTTTTGCATAAATAACGGAAAGGCCGTCTGAATATTCAGACGGCCACACAAAGGAAAAAAATGAAATACGCAATCAGAACAGTTTTAGCAGTTTCGGCCATCACGATAGCGGCTTGTAGCTTTTCCGGCAAAACAGAGAAGCCGGCAGAGCCTGAAACCATCAGCCAAGAAGCACAAATTGAACAGACATATGAAGCCATGCCATACGAAGTAAAGGTCATGGGAGACGCGGAGATTAAGCCATGCAGCACATTTTGACAGGCTTGTATATAGCCAAGCCAAAAGGCCATAGCCATATCAGCAAACATTGCGGCGCACGAATGAGAAACGAAAACGGCGTTTGGCACGTTTGGCAAGACGTTGAGACATTTGCCCGAAACACTCACGTGCTGATTCTCAAGAAAGGCGCAGGGCGCAAAAAAATCAACGAGAAAACATTTAAGACGAAAGCAGCGGCTGAAAAGTATTTCAGCCAGCTACTGGAAGGCTGAATCATATGTCAGGAATTAATGTTTTATTGCCAAGTCATGCAAGAGCTTGAGCAACAAGAAACCACAGGAAACAACGGCTTAACTAGCAAAGAAAAATTCATTTGGAGATTAAAAAATGAGCGTATCGGTCTTTATTCTTGGAGAGAGCGGAACAGGCAAAACCGCCTCAATGCGAAACCTTAACCCTGATGATGTGTGCCTGATTCAGGCAGTCAAAAAGCCCCTGCCTTTCCGCCCGAAAGGCTGGAAAACAGCGGCGGAACAAGACGAAAAAGGCAGTCTGAAGAAAGTGGGAGATTCAGGGAATATCTACATTACAGACGATTCCCAGCAAATCTGCACAATTCTGCAAAAGACAAGCAAGGACATCATCATCATTGATGATTTTCAGTACATCATGGCCAATGAGTTCATGCGCGGCGTAACAGTTGAAGCCAAAGGCAATGAGCAATTTATGAAGTTTAACCGCATTGCTAAAAACACATGGGACATTCTTCAGACGGCCAACGCATTGCCTGAAAACAAGCGCGTTTACATTCTTTCCCACACGCAGACAGATGATTTTGGGAAAACAAAAGCCAAGACAATTGGCAAGCTTTTGGACGAGAAAATTACACTGGAAGGCTTGTTTACGATTGTTTTAAGAACGCAGGCAGTCAACGGCAATTACAGCTTTTTAACCCAAAACAACGGCGCAGACACCGTAAAAAGCCCGATGGGACTTTTTGAAAGTCAGCAAATTGACAACGATTTAGCGCAAATTGATTCTGAAATCTGCACCTACTACGAAATCCAACCGAAAGGACATCAAGATGTACAAGCTCAATAAACAAGACGCCATCGCCTACGACCAACGCGGCGGTTATATCAATCAAGCCGGTAAATATGTAGTAACCATTGATTCAGCAGTGTTCCACGTTGGCAATAACGCCAATGGTCGAAGTGAGAATCTGAAATTATCAGTTACTGATACGCAAAAACGCAAAGCGACATTCTTCATCAACACCAGCTATTCAAACGGCGTACAGAATGAGGGCGGTTTGCGAACCGTGAGCGCAATCTTGGCTTGTCTGAAAGAACATGACAGCGGCGAACCAACGCCGGCACAAGTCAAAGAATACAACCACGACACCAAGCAAGAAGAAACGGTTATGCGTGATTGCTTTACCAAACTGCACGGCAAACAGCTTGGCATTATCGTCCAAATGGTGCATGAAGATGGCCGCGAAAATCCGTCCCCTAACCTGTACAGCGTGTTTGAAGCCTCAAGCGAATTGACAGCAAGTGAAATTATGCGCGGCGAAACGCAACCGGCACAGCTTGGCAAGGTTATGGCCTACATCGCAAACAAACCGCTTGTCGATAAGCGTAAGAATAGCCCTGTACCGCCTCAACCGACACGACAACCGGCACAGCAACCACCCACCCCAACCGCGCCGGCTGATGATATCGACAGCGATATCCCATTCTAACCAAGCACAGGCCGTCTGAATTTCTGACGGCATACAAAAAGGACATTACATGAATATCACACTTTACCAATGCGCCGCCGACGTACAGGAGGCTTTGGACTACCACTTTGACACAGAGGCAGAGCGAAACGACACGCTAGAGGCCGTTATCGGGCAGTTTGATGCTAAAGCCCAATCCGTGATTGGCTACATCAAAAACCAAGAGGCAACAGCCGAAATGCTTGAAGAACATATCAAGCAGATGGGTGAGAAACTCAAGGCTATTAAAGCGCGAAATCAAAGCCTGAAAGACTATTTAGAGCGCAACATGATTGCCGCTGGAATCAAAGAGATTAAAGCAGATGATGGCACTTTCAAAGCCTCTTTCCGCAAATCCAAAGCGGTTGACGTTTTCGATGAAGCACAAATCCCTGCTGAGTTTATGCGCGAGCGTGTAACCATCGTTCCGGATAAGACGGCCATCAAGAAAGCGATCGAAAGCGGTCAAGAAGTTGCAGGCGCGAAGATTGAAGAGCGTTTGAACTTGCAGATTAAATAAACAGGAGTAGCCATGTTTGCCGTTTTCGGGAAAGTCCGCGCCGAAGAAGAAAAACGGCGCAGGCTTGTTTATGACAAATTGCAGTCGAAATGGTACGAGGACAGCAGGCGATGGAAGCGGCTTAGCAACAGCCGCTACCAAATCAGCCCTGAGTATTCAACTATCGAGACAGCCGAAGAGTTTATCAGGCTGTCGGCTAGGAATCCTGACATCCACATAGTCGGAATCAGACAGGCGCAGGAAGTGAACGGCAAAACCGTTTGGAAGCCTGTTAAATCAATTTTGAAAAGGAAATGAAAATGAAAAACGCTGATTTTTTTAAAATTATTGGGAAGTTATCCAATCAAGACGAGTATGCCGAATTTTCCCAACACTTAGACAATTTATTTCAATTGCTTGATGAACTTGATTGTGACGACGTTTTTGGAACAGAAGGATGGCGACACGCCATTGGCTTGGATGATTAACAAAAAAAGGAAGCAAAATGCTGAACAAAGTAATTTTAATTGGCCGTCTCGGTCGTGACCCTGAAGTGCGTTATATGCCCAACGGCGAGGCCGTCTGTAACTTCAGCATTGCCACCAGCGAAACGTGGAACGACCGCAACGGCCAACGCGTAGAACGTACCGAATGGCACAACATCACCATGTACCGCAAACTCGCCGAAATCGCCGGTCAATACCTGCGTAAAGGCAGCCAAGTGTACCTGGAAGGCCGTATCCAAAGCCGCAAATACCAAGGCAAAGACGGCATCGAGCGCACGGCATACGACATCATTGTCAACGAAATGAAGATGCTGGGCGGTGGAAACAGTGATCAACAGGCGCAAGCAGAAACGCCAACGCCGCCAAGCCGTCAAGCTACCGACGCGCCTGTTAATGATATTGACGGCGACATCCCATTTTGAGTTAAGGAGTAAAGAATGAGCTATTTAAAAGACGTAAAAGAATCATTAAAAAATATTGATGAATTATGTGATGACGCATTAAAAGAAGCTGACGACTATGCGTTCTACATAAAACAAATTCAAACTATGGTAGGTAATGCAATTAGCGATTTTGAATCATTAATTTATGAATTAAAAATCGGCGAAGAGAAATTAATCGAAGCCACAAAAATCATTGAAGAATACATTAACGGTAGGGATTAAAAAATGACCAACCAATTTAAATTCGGCGACCTTGTAAGATGCGAGGGATACCCAACAACAGGGGTCATCGTTGGACTGAACGATAAGGACAATACGGCGGCGGTCTGTTTTGTTGGGCTTTACCACCCGGAGCGGAGAATAGAAATAAATTCTCTTGAGCTTATCCCACACCCTGACACCGTGCGGCTTAACTGGCTGTTAAAGAATGATTGCGCGTTAACCAAAAAACTATGCGACGAAGACGGCGATATACACCCTACCCCAAATGCCGTTATTCATAAGCAAGAAGACTATTTCGAGGTATTGGCAGCTACAAGCAACGACATCCGTGAAGCCATCGATGTTGCTATGGCACACATCGAAAGCAAACGATAACAACCACAGGCAGGCGACCTAAAACGTCCGAGCCGTTGAGAGGACGGCATAACAAAAGGAAACAAGGCGATGAAAGCAAGCGAAATGTTAGCCGCGCGTAAAGCGGCGAAGAAAGAACAAGCCGTCAAGAAATACGCACGAGACAACATCGGTAACCAACGCGCCGACCGCAACAAACTGGCAAATATTGCCGTAATCCAAGTGCAAAACAAGCTGTCTTTGAGAAGCGGCGCACCTCAAGACTTAGACAGCAAGCTGACAGAAAACATTAAAAATCTCATGCACTATCAGGCGTTGGTTTACGAAAACGACCAAACCAGTGTAACCGTGTTTGAGAAACTTATCCGCGCCATGCGTGTTGTCGCTTGTATCTACGCAGACAGCGACTTGAGCAAGACGACCAACGAAGCACAAGCGGCGATTGAGAAGCTATCAGAATCAGACGACCTATCGCCGAATCAACGCCGTGAGATTTTAAAGCCTGTTCTTCGCTTGACGGAATATCAGGAAGCCTACGGCGAAATTATCCCAGAACGCACCGTTTCAAAAATCGGCTTGTATTGCGCCAGCGTACAAATCGCACTGTACACAGCGAGCCTATACACGCGCCCAAAACGTTATATTCAGGCGTTATTCGACATCATCAACGGCGAATCCTTGCGAGCCATCGCCAAGAAGATAAACGAAAAAGAAACCGTATTGCGCGAAGAGGTATTAAATGCCGCTTGGCACTTCTTCCGCGTGGCGGAGTGTAACAGTGCCGTTCAGCCAGTGAACAGTATCCCCGAATTGAGACAAGACGGCTACAAGATACTGGCAGACTTTGACCGCCTGAAAGATTTTATTCAGACGGCCATGCAAAAAATCCTGATTCCATTTGAGCAAAACACAGGAATCAGTCTTATTAATTACAACCAATTTCGCAAAGACTTGGTACAAGCGGAAATTATATAAAAGGCATAAAGAAAATGAGTAAAAATCCAAAGCAGCGAGAATTTACATTTAAATATAAGTTTGGCGGAAAAGATTGGTCGGCATCTGTATTTGCTGACAGCGTTGAAGAAGCCAAGCGGAAAATCAGAGCGCAGGCAGCTGCGGTTTACGAGGGTGAAATCGTGGCAAGGTTACCCGTTATGATTAAGGCATCTTGGATTAATCGTTTGATGGGATGGGTGAAGACCAAATGAAAATACTTGACCCATGTTGCGGCAGCCGCATGATGTATTTTGACAAACAAGACCAGCGAGTTTTGTTTGGAGATATTAGACAAGAAGAGCATTACCTTAAAGACCGTGATTCAGTTCGGCACTTAGAGGTAAAGCCAGACATTAAAATGGACTTTACAAACCTTCCATTCGATGACGCGAGTTTCCGTCTTGTAGTTTTCGATCCGCCCCATTTGGTGCGCGCAGGAAAAAAATCATGGTTGGCCAAGAAGTACGGCAAGCTTGGTGACGATTGGCGGAATGATATAAAAAAGGGATTTTCCGAATGTTTCCGCGTATTGGAAGAAGGTGGAGTACTAATCTTCAAATGGAACGAAAATCAAATATCAACTAAAGAAATTCTATCCTTGACCGATGAAAAGCCAATTTTTGGACATGTGACCCGGAAACACAAGGCAAATCAAACGTCCACGCATTGGTTTACATTTATGAAAGAGGGAAAACATGAACGATAAACCCCAATCTGTACAGATTAAATAGGAGATTGAAATGATTACAGCAGAGCAAGCGCGTGAATTGAATCCGAAAGGACGCATTGAAGAGTACAAGACTTTCCTTGAAAAAAGAATACGAGAAGCAGCTTTAAAGGGGGAGGATTTTGTTCTCGTCCGCGAGGCACCTTATTCAAGCTGGCTTTACAATGAGCAAAATCTAGATGACAGGGCGGCCGTAGAAGTCTTGAAAGAATTAAGACACAACGGATTTTACTTAAAATATTACCAGTATGACGGCTCCACATTCTCCGACTGCGCAATGCAAATATATTGGCAAACCAATGCGAAGACGGCTAAATAACTACCAATCCGACAGGCGGCGGAAATACCGCCTGATGAAAATTAGAAAGGTTCGAAGATGAAAATTGATTTTGAAAATAAATTTGTAATCAAAACAGTAGATAATATTTTTTTAATACTATTTTTGTTCCCATTAGCTGTATTAGTATTTTCATCTTTTACAGCTCTTGTATTATTAATTTCGGCGCGTATTTTTTTCTTTCTTGTGCTTCTGTCTTTATCCCCTATTTTTTTGATTATAAAGAAAATTCCAAATGGCGAATGGGACCCCGTAAGTCCTTTTGAATATGCAAAATCGACAATCAAACACGCCAATAGTTTTTTTCTTGATATTTTAGATTTTTGCTTATATTACAAATGTTAAAAGGATTTTTGAATGTACCTAACATCTCAAGAATGCGCCGACCTGTTACACGTCAAACGCGCAACATTCGTTAATCAGACTTGCAAACAGGCAGACTTTCCAAAGCCGTTTGTAATTTCGCCGCGCAAACGGTTATGGCCGAAAGCAGAAGTACACGACTTTATCCGCCGCCGCCGTCAGAAATAGAGAAACCGCCGTAACAGGCGGTTTTTTTTAATCCAGCAAATCAGCAAGTTCACCAATATCAGGGTTATAGTACACATTCAGCAATATGCGTAAATCCTTATGACCGCTGATTTTCGCAAGCTGCATAGGCTCAACCCTCGCCGCCATGCGCGTCAGGGCTTTATGGCGCGTATCGTGAAAGTGGAAGCCATCAGCCCCATCAACCTTTGCTCTTGCACGTCTGAACATAACATCAAGCGTGTGGGAGCTTATATCAAACACAGACCCACTCTCAGAGCGTGGCAGTCTATCCAATATCGCCATAGCCTTTTTAGACAGTGGCACGTCTCGACTGCTGCCGTTTTTAGTCATCGGCAAATGTACCACGCGCCGGGCTAAATGCACATCACGCCAAACCATGTTGCAGATTTCCCCGGCACGCATGGCCGTCTCAATCGCAAACAAGACAGCCAAGCCGATACGCTGTTTTGCCGTGATTATCGGCACGCCATCAGCTACACCAAGCTCACGCACGACAGCCAAAACAATATCATCGGGCGGTATGTAGTTCCGCGCCTTGCCTTTGCTAGGCCGTCTGATTTGCAATAGAGGATTTGACGGCAAAAGCCCCCATTCCTTGACCGCCATTTGACAGACGGCCGACAGTGTTTCAAGTTCACGTCTGACAGTGGCCTCTTGCACTTCTTTTTTGCGATTATCGCGCCATTGGGCAAAATGATGTGGGCGCAGGTCACTGACTTTTATATCGGCTAAATCGGATCGTAACGCACGATTCAATCGGTATGTTTCCGCCCTATTGCCTCGCTTGGTTGGCGTGATTTCATCGCGGTATCGTTTCAGCAAATCGGCAAAATAAAGGCTTTTAGGCGCATTGCCCTGAACGCCGTCTAAAATTGCCGCCTCAGTCCGCGCCGCCCATGCGACAGCATCGGATTTTAAAGTAAATGTTTCAGACTTGGTAACACCTTTCAGACGGACTTTAACTCGATACTTTCCGTTGCGCTTTTCGATGGTTGCCATTGGTATATTATTGGGACAGTAAGGGGACACGGCATTATATGTTATAATCAACCCTAATCAATCATAAAGGATTGAATGGTGCAGATATGAGATTGATTTATATGTATAATATATTAAAATCAATCATAATCTACTATAATCAATTTGCTGTTTTATTGCACTCCGTCCGCACCACATTCAAAATGAGCAGCTTTCGGGCTGCTTTTTTTTTACATCTATTCCACTATACACCCATTCGAAATCGAAACTGCTTTTACAGCTGTTTCCATTGTATCTTTCAGACGGCCTATCATTTATGTTGAATCCATCGCAAAAACTTGTCGAATTGGTCCGTATCCTTGAAGAACGTGCCTATATTTTTCCGGGAGATCCTGTGCAGGCGACGGAAGCGTTGCGACATATTGATGGCGGCAACGAGGAAAAACTGATACGCCGTGCCCAAATTATTGACCGCGACCAGCATTTGAAATATGTGTTGCAACAGGTGGAGACAGGCTCGTTTTGGCTTTGGATTGTTGCGGCGACGTTGTTGTTTACGGTCGGTTTTTCCAGTACTTATCTTTTGATGGACAATCAGGGGCTAAACTTTTTTCTGGTATTGGCCGGGATTTTGGGCATGAATACAGTCATGCTGCTGGTGTGGCTGGCGACTTTATTCTTGCGTTTGAAAAATGTGCACTTTATCAGCAGTCCGGCAACTTGGTTCCGAGGCAAAGATCCGGTCAATCAGGCAATTTTGCGGCTTTATGTGGATGAATGGCGCAAACCGCAAACGCGTTGGCTGATTGGTGCAACTTCACACGGCCTGTGGCTATGCACGCTGTCGGGAATGTTGGTTTCTGTTTTGCTGCTGCTTTTGGTGCGTCAATATACGTTCAACTGGGAAAGTACGCTTTTAAGCAATACGGCGTTGGTGAAAACGGTTGAAGCTTTGTCATGGCTGCCGGAACGTTTGGGCTTTCCTGTTCCCGACAGTCAGGCCGTAATTGCAGGCCGTCTGAACAATCATATCGAAGATGCACGCGCTTGGGCGGGCTTACTCATCGGCAGCATCATCTGCTATGGTATTCTGCCGCGCTTGCTTGCTTGGCTGGCTTGCAAGATTACTTTAAAAACCCTTCGCGAACGTTTGGATTTGAATCAGCCCTACTATCAAAACATCCTCCGCACATGGCAAACGAAAATTGTTGATGCCGATGATTTTCAGGAAAACATCGTTCCCGTTTCATCTAAAATTACGCTGAATAATGCGCCCAAATGGGCAGTTACACTGGAAACGGAATGGCCTGAGCCGCTTTGGTTTTCCGGCGTTTTGGCACAAGAATGGATAGATAAAGGCGTGGTCGCCGGCAGAAAAGATTTGGAACAATTAGAAGCCGAATTGAAACAAACTCCGGCGCAACTTCTCATCGGCGTACGCACGCAAACTGTTCCCGATCGCGGCATTTTGCGTCAAATCAGCCGCTTGGCTGAAGCTACGGACGGCGGTGTTATCATTCAGCTTTTGAATCAAGACAGTTTCTCTGAAGATTTGGATACCAAACTGGATTATTGGCGCAATGCGCTGGCAGAAAGAAACATTGCCTGGTTGGAGCCGACCCGTTTGGCACAAGAAAAACGGCAAACCTCTATTTGACAGATAAACTAAAGGCCGTCTGAAACCTGATGTTTGGGTTTCAGACGGCCTTATTTATTGTTGAGGATTCATCTTAATGATGTTCGTGGCGATGCTCTTGATGATGTTTAGGCTTGGCTGCGTGGTGTTTGGCTTTAGGTGCAGTTTTTTTCATTTTTTGCGGTTTGGCTTTTTTGTGCATACGTTCTTGTTTCGGATGCATTTCGTGTTTGCCGTGTGCAGAAGCGACTGGAGCCAATACCAAACCGGCAGCTGCAACCATCAAAGAGGTCATTTGAATCAGTTTTTTCATATTTATCTTCTTTCAAGGAGTTGATTTGAGGTAAAAAATAAGAATTTATTCGCACTCACGCGATGGACAAATATTAATGGCTATGACTGTCAGCTGCTGTCAGTATTCGGCGAAATCTGTTCAAAATTCGGCAATAGAAGTATGGCGACACGAGAATGTAGCAAGGTTTTGAAAGTTTACCGTCAATTTTGATACAGCGTCTTTACACATTTCCCAAACGACAAAAAGCGCGAACCTTTCGATTCGCGCTTTTTTCAAACGGCATCAATTATTTTTTGTCGTCTTTTACTTCTTCAAAGTCGGCATCTACAACATCGTCGTCTTTCTTGGCTGAAGACTCGGCTTGTGCGCCCTCGCCTGCTTGTGCTTCGGCTTGCGCTTGAGCGTAAACCATTTCGCCCAGTTTTTGGCTGGCTGTACCCAAAGCTTCGGCTTTAGCATCGATAGCGGCTTTGTCGTCGCCTTTAACGGCTTCTTCAGCTTCTTTCAACGCAGCTTCGATTTTTTCTTTCTCGGCAGCGTCGAGTTTGTCGCCGTAGTCGGCCAAAGATTTTTTCACGGAGTGAATCAGGG
>ERZ773072.474-NODE-474-length-22450-cov-5.354811_pt1 | contig 22450 bp, 19 predicted proteins | sample MGYA00580617_ERZ773072 | MGnify/ENA primary metagenome ERZ773072 (study PRJEB29015, sample SAMEA2737970) | human oral metagenome | biome: human oral; feature: human-associated habitat; material: dental | place: China | collected 2122 ...
GATCAGACCCACAAGCAACAGAGCAATCACCATGATGTTGGGGCTCAGACTCAGGCTGGAGCTATAAGCAGAGGAGCTGTAATCGCCGGAGCTGGTCCTTGCCTCAGCGTGGAGTGCCGCGACCTGAATCCACGCGTAGAGGGTCAGCACCAAGGCACCCAGGGAGGCGCCGAACGCACCGATGGAGTAGAAGTAGCCGGGGCCGCGGAAGTCGCCGGTGGTCTCACCGTAGGGGCGGCGGTACTCAGCCGGCACCCGGTAGGTGTCCGGGATGCGCTGGTAGCTGTCGTCGCGGTCGCGCACGTTAGCGGGTGCTGCGCCCAGGGCGGGGCCAGCGGGTGCTGCGCCGAGGGGAGCGCCGGGTGCTACGCCTGCAGGTACCGGCTGCGGGGAGTTTGCGTTGTTCTGCTCCGGGAAGGAGGGGGCGGGAATCTGGTTTTCCATGGTGTGTCCTTGAGTGGTCGTCATAGCGGTTGTGTAGCTGCCGCGTCGTAGCGGTGGCGTCCCTATGACCGGCTAATCTGTGGCTCTGTGGTTGCTCTCGAATGTTGCCGGTGAGATTGTATGAACAATCAACGCCGAACAACGATATCTACCCTTCGATACTACGCCATAGGGTGCGTTTTCGTCTTCTCTGATGGCGTTCTCATTACAATGCGATCACCTGAGCACCCTCGGGCACGCCGATACACCCACGCAGGTACACCCGAGAACAGACCGACAATTGGGCATAAAAATACCCGGCAGGTGACGCGGTGAGGCGTCCTGCCGGGTGGTAGAAACCTACCGCGGTTCTTCCTCTTAGAAACTTCCAAGCGATGTTTTACATGCTAGGTCCCTTAGGAGGTCCCTTAGGGAACTTTGAATCACTCTCAAGCGTCCTTCTGGCTGCAAAAGTGACCAAAAGACCTCCTAAAATTGCACTTAGAATTGATACTGGATTAAAGAACTCCCCGTCTCTGGCAAATGAGATAATCACCCAGAACACCGGAACAATAGTGAGAAAAAATCCTAGTGTAAATATATTCTTCGTACGCATTGGACCTCTCCCAGGTTAAAGAGTGAGAGTGCAGGACACTGCTGCAACAGCTAGCGCAGCGGCAATTACTGCCGGACCTCCAAGGGCTTTTCCAAAACCACCAACAAATGCTGGCCCTAAAGCTCTTGCAACCGTGGAAGCAGCTAGCCCCCAATTCCAAGCAGAAATTGCGGTTGTGAATGCATTCCCACGTCACATAGTGACATATCTTACGTTACTACTTAGCAGTCTATCGGAGAGTCTCGTCAGATGCACCACGTAAATTGACCTTACATGAAAAATATGCATCTTCTTTCATACACGCTCTCAGTGGCGGGTCCACTGCCGCATCTAATCGCGCGGTCGAGGCCCATGATGGTGGTCACCACGCCGGTACGCCCCGGAACAGACCGAATTTGGGCATAAAAATACCCGGCAGGTGACGCCGTGGGGCGTCCTGCCGGGTGGTAGAAACCTACCGCGGTTCTTCCACTGGATTGGAACCGATAATCACCGCCGCACCCCATACGGGATAGCGGACGGCTGGGAGATCGTGGAGATGCGGGGAATCGAACCCCGGTCCGATGTGGCGTCAACGGGGCTTCTCCGTGCGCAGTTTATGCGAACGCTACTTTTCGGCTCCGGTACTTGCATAAACACATATACCGACGAACCTAGTCACGTAAAAGTCCCGCCAGCCCCCGCAACAAGGGCTAGCAGCAGTGGCCTTTTAAGTCGATGCCGGTAACTGAGCCAAAGGCATGCTCAGGCCGACAGACGGCAACTCGCGCTTAGGCAGCGAGTGCGAAGTCAGTGCGCTTAGATTCTGCACTTATTTTTTTGCAGAGGGCGTTAACGAGATAACCCTGCGTCCTCGGCACGCTTCACCCATCTCAACTCACATCGTCGAAACCGATCATCCCCCTATGCTTTTATCAAAAAGCCCACCGTCTTCTGAAAGTTTTCCTCAACATACCTTGATGCCGCGGTGCCATTCAAACACGGTAGAGAATCAGTATATCGGAGGTGTTTAACAGTGTGCAAGTCCCCCCGCAGGTGGGCACCCTCCACTAGCGGCGAATACAGCGAACACACCCGCACGGCAGCAACACCATAGCCCGGCACAGCACATAAAATCACGGGCACAGCAAACGGGGTGAGGCGCCCCAGATCATCTGGGAGCCTCACCCCGTTCGCGTACCGCACTAGGCGGTCAAAATTAGGCGGCTAAACCTTAGCGGTGAGCCGGAACAGTCATGCGGTTGTTCGGGTTGTCACCGATCTGGCAGACCACGTTACCGTGACCGTCATCGGTACCAACCTCAAGGCACTTCTCAGTAGTCTGGAAGAAGGAAATGTATACGAAAAGCATGGAAATCGAAATCAGGACGGACACCGCACCGGTGATAATACCGGTCAGCGCGAATGCCTTACCCGCGCCAACGTCCTTAGTCTTCTTCAGGGATAGCGCGCCCAGAATGATTGCGGCAATACCCAGCAGAATACCAAATACGAGGAAGCCGGTCAGCACAGCCGCAATACCGAGAATCATCGCCGCCAGCGCCATGCCGGGAGCCTTCTTCGTCACGGGAGCCGCATACGGGTAACCCGCGGGCTGGCCGTAACCGTAAGCATCCTGCTGAGGCTGCTGCTGGTAAGAGTTCTGCTGGTAGTTGTAGTCAGCGGGCTGCGACTGGTAGGAGGCGTCCTGACCGTAACCGTACTGGTTCTGCTGCGCGGGCTGCGCCTGGTAGGAAGCGTCCTGACCGTAGCCGTACTGCTGCTGAACGGGCTGAGCCTGACCGTAGGTGTTCTGAGCCGAAACGCCCTGGGCAGAGGCACCCTGTGCAGAGGAGCCCTGAGCCGCGTTCTGGCCGTAAGCATTCTGAGAAGAGGACTGCGCACCGAACTGACCGTACTGGTTCTGCTGGGCCGAGTTCTGCGCAACGGCGTTCTGCTGAGCAGCGTTCTGCTGAGTCTGGCCGTAGCTGTTCTGAGCGGATGCGTTCTGACCGTAATCCTGGCCGTAAGTGTTCTGCGCTGCAGGAGCCTGGCTGTAATCCTGACCGTACGAGCTCTGGGCGGAAGAATTGGGCTGCTGAGCAGCGTAGGGGTTCTGTGCGTTCCCCTGGTTGTTTCCGTAGTTATTCTCAGACATCCGTCGTTCTTTCCTTCACAGTTGCAGCGAACAATTTATACTCGCCCAACGCACCATTGCGCGCTGAGTTCGGTTCCATTATATAAATAAGCCGTCATCTGGGTCATCTGTGAAGTCCAAGATTTCAGATTCAGCCCCCAGAATCCACCAATCGGGCAGATTCAGCGCCGAAAAAGAGCAAGGGACCGAATAGTTCAACACTATTCGGTCCCTCAACGTTTCGAAAACTCAACGCGACTTAGCGGCGGACAGCCTTATATTCCTTAGGGCTCATGGTCATAGTCTCGCCATGAATGGTGCACACGTAGTTACCGTTCGAATCCGGCTCGGCATTCTCAGCGCACTCGCTGAGTATACCAATGCCGATCAAACCCAGAACCAGCACAACAACAGCAACAATCATGCCCAGCGCACCGGTGACAATACCACCAATCGCCATGCCCTTACCGGAGGCGGTACCATTCTTCACCTTCACCAGGGCAACAATACCCAGAATCACGCCAACCAGACCCAGCACGCCACCGAAAATCAGCCAGCCAGTCAGCAGACCAATAATACCCAGAATCAGCGAAGCAATCGCCAGCGCCGAGCTCGGGGTCGGCTGGTAGCCGGGGTAGCCACCCTGCATGTTGTATGCGGGTGCCTGCTGCGGTGCGGGAATGAACTCGCCCGGGTTCTGCTGGTAGTTCGGGTTCTCAGACATGTGTCTCCTCATAAAGTATGGTGCTCGCGGTACGCTACGAATTTCCAACCATTATACGCGAGAAACCGCGCCCAGACCCCAGCTAGACAGGGGCCGGTTAGATAGGAACCGGCTAGACAGCCCCCACCGTTACCTTAGCTCTAGCCGAGGTTGCGGTAACGCATCGCGCGGCGCGCCTCCAGGTCATCCTGACGCTCACGCAAAGCCTGACGCTTATCGTACTCACGCTTACCGGTCGCCAAAGCAATCTCAACCTTCGCGCGGCCATTCGAGAAGTACAGCTTCAACGGAACCACCGTGTAACCGGTCTCCTTCAGCTTCTGCGCCAACTTATTAATCTCAGAACGATGCAGCAGCAACTTACGGCGACGACGAGCCGCATGGTTCGTCCACGTACCGTAACCGTACTCCGCAATATGAATACCCTCGAGCCACAGCTCGTTATCAGTCACCTGGCAGAAACCATCCACAATGGACGCACCACCATCGCGTAGAGACTTCACCTCAGTACCCAGCAGAACAATACCCGCCTCATAGGTATCCACAATGTTGTAGTTGTGGCGAGCCTTCTTATTCTGGGCAATAATCGCGTTATTCGGGTCTTTCTTCGCGTCTTTCTTCTTTTTCTGAGCCATCACTCAATCCTTATACGTCTTAGCTCTCTTCAGCCGCGCGCCCCGAAGCGCGCCAGCGAATACCAGCATCAATAAAGGCGTTCAAACCGCCGTCCAAAACATTAGAGGTATTACCCTCCTCGTAGCCGGTGCGCAGATCCTTCACCATCTGGTACGGATGCAGAACATAGGAGCGCATCTGATCGCCCCAGCTTGCCTTAATATCACCGGCAAGCTCCTTCTTCTTCGCGTCCTCCTGCTCCTTACGCAACAGCAACAGGCGAGACTGCAGCACACGCAAAGCCGCCGCACGGTTCTGCAACTGCGACTTCTCATTCTGCATCGACACCACAATACCGGTCGGCAAGTGAGTCATACGCACCGCCGAGTCCGTCGTATTCACCGACTGACCACCCGGGCCCGACGAGCGGAACACGTCCACCTTAATCTCAGACTCGGGAATCTCAATAGCATCCGTCTGCTCAATCAGAGGAATCACCTCAACCGCCGCAAACGACGTCTGGCGGCGGCCCTGATTATCGAACGGCGAAATACGCACCAGGCGGTGAGTACCCGCCTCCACCGACAGGCGACCAAAAGCGTACGGCGCGTTCACCTCAAAGGTCACCGACTTCAGGCCCGCCTCCTCAGCGTAGGAGGTGTCCAGAACCTTCGTCGGGTAGCCGTTCTTCTCCGCCCAACGCAGGTACATGCGCAGCAGCATCTCCGCGAAATCAGCAGCGTCCACGCCACCGGCGCCCGCACGGATCGTCACCACAGCCTCACGCTGATCGTACTCACCCGAGAGCAGCACCAGCACCTCAAGCTCTTCCAGCTTGGCGCGGATCTCACCGCACTCACGCTCAGCATCAGCGAGCAGCTCGGCGGCAGTCTCCTCGTCCTCCGCTTCGGCAAGCTCCACCATCACCTCAACATCATCAATGCGAGAAGACAGCGAACGCAGACGATTCAGCTCCGACTGCTTATACGACAGTGCGCTCGTCACCTTCTGCGCGTTCTCCACGTCATCCCACAAATCGGGTGCGGCAGCCTGCGCAGACAGGTCCTCAATGGCGCGCTCAATCCCCTCAATATCGCTCACAGCAGCAATAGAGTCGAAGATCGCGCGAAGCTCTTTAATCTCAGCAGAAAAGTCGAAGGATGCCATAGCTTTTAACACTATCGCGAAACGGCCAGAAAGTCCCGCCGTTACAGCCCGCAACAGCCCACAGCGCAGAAGGATGGGGCAGGTAGAGGGCAGAAGCCGCGCTGCGGGAACAGATTGGGAACAAAAACGGCAACAAAATGGGGACATAAAACGAGGGCGCATCCGCTAGCCGTTACACTACCTTGCGGATGCACCCTCGCAGTCTATGGGGCTCACAACGCCTCTAATCGGTGGACGGGCCCTGACTCGTCTTCAAACGCGACGAACCGTGAGCGGTCACCTCAATACCATCAGGCACCAGAATCGACAGCAGCGGCGGACGAATACGAGCCGACAGGTACACGTGCACACTGTGGTCAGAATCCACGGACACGTTCTCCAGACGCAACGCATGAAAATCCTGCCCCGGCTGAACCTCAGCCAGGTACGCGTTCGCATACTCCCACGCCGCCGAACCGTTCGCCTCCTCCGGAGTGCGGATCGTGCGGGTAATCGAGTTCGCCTGAGCGTCCGCCACATCCTGCAGATGCTGAGTCTGCAGATACGCGCCGGTAATCGCCACCGTCACCGAACCGATGAGCAGAAGCAACGCCAGCATGCCCACAATCAGCGGGGCAATACTGCCCTCTTCCGGATCTGCAGCGAGCGCCCGGCTCTGCACACTAGCTCGAATCTTCATGTGGGCTCGAATCTTCAAGTGGGCACGCGTCGGCGAGCCATTAGGAATCAGCATGACCAGACCCCCAACTCGTCGCATGAGAACTCACCGGAATCACACCGCCACCCATAAACGAAGGTAGCAGCGGCAAACGCGCCTGAACCGTCACCGTGGCGTACGCCTTCGTACCTGAGACGCACTCCCCCGACGCACAGCTCAACGACACGCTCACATCGGAGGGCTCAACCCCGTAATCGGCGGCAGCATGCACCGCCAGACGCTGAGCCAAATCCGGGCCGACCGACGAATCCTGCGGCTGCTCCTGCACGTACAGCACCACCTGGGCGCTCGCCGCATGAGCCGCCATCACCGAAGACTGCAAGCTAAAAATCGTCAGAATGCCGTAGAGCACCGGGATGAGCAGAGTAATACCCAAACCCAGGAACTCCACAATGGCGCTACCCTCTTCGGGGCTGTGCCGACCAGAACGAGGCCGATCAGAAAGAGATCGATTAGAGCGGCTCTTCAAGCGTTCCATCACGCGCTGCCGAAGCGAAAAGCCACTAATCACCGGAACGATGCTCCGCATAAATCGCATGCCCCTTCACCTCAATAGAATCCGGAAAACCCCACGGACCCAGCACCGGCAAAGGCGACTTCACCGTCACCTCCAAAGTGCGCACACCCGTAGAATCACTACTCTGACGGTACGAAATATTCTCAGCATACGAAGACGGAAGAGCCCCCTCAATCAGCTGACGGGTACGCTCCATGCCCTCCTGCGGAGTGCGGTCACGCATCGTACCGTAACGTGCCCCAGCCGCCGCAGCATCCACCAACATAGTTCGTGCATACAGGGCGAAAGAAACCTGCAGAATCGCCATGGTCAGCAACACCAACAGGGCAGCGACCATAACGAATTCCGTGCTGGCGTCACCGCGTTCGCTATCCTCCACAGAATGTTCCGCAGAGGAGAGCTCAGCGGCAGTCAGCTCAGAAGCGATGCGGGGCTTACGCATTACTGGTGAACCAGAGCAATCGCGTCGTTGAACATCTTGGTCAGAGCCGGCTGAGCAATCGCCAGAATAGCGGCAACCAGTACGGCGCTCATCATGGTAATCATGACCCAGCCAGGCACGTCGCCGCGCTCGGGGTCATCCTGCTTGTTCTTCAGGCGCAGAGCCAGCACGGATGCGACAGCCAGAGCGATCAGCACGGTAAGGGTGGTGCGGAAACGACGGAACATGATTTTCTCCTTCAATCAAAGGGTGTAGTGTGTGGTTGGTGCGGCGCACCGGGCAATCAGCCCAGCCCACCGCGGCGCGGCCGGTACGGTGTGTACCCGCCGCAAAATCTAAAAGTTCAAACGCATAAGCGACAGGCCCGGAAAGACCGCAAAAATGACGGTCAGCGGCAGGATGAAAAACACCACCGGGGCAAGCATCGCAATCTCCTTCTTACCAGCTGTTTCCATCAGCTCACGCTTAGCGTTATCGCGCACATCCTGAGCCTGCGCACGCAACACATCAGCCAGAGGGGTACCACGCTCAATCGCAACAGCAATACCCTCAACGAAGCGGCTCAACGCCGGAACGCGAGTACGCTCCGCAAACTCCTGCAGCGCACTCAAGAGCGAAACGCCGGTGCGGGTCTGCGCCAAAATCTCAGAAAACTCCCGAGCCAACTCGCCGCGAGAAGTCAAACAGATACGCTCCAAAGCCGCCAACGCCGACTCACCCGCCGTCACCGACAGCGCCATCATCTCCGCCAGCGCCGGGAACTCAGCGACCAGCTGCTTCTCACGCTTAGTCACCGCCTCGCCAAGCCACCAGTCACGCGCCAGAAAGCCACTCAAACCGCTCACCAGCACCAGCACAAGAGCCACCAGAATCGAGAAACGCTCCTGCACCACACTGATAACAGTCAGGGCACTCATGACGGTCACACCGGCAAGAGCCCACAGCAGCTGCTCAGCACGAAACGCGCTCACGCTCTGCGAAGAGCCAGCCCGACGCAGACGCTCCTGCACCGAACTATCGCTCAGCGACGAGCCGCTCAACGACGAAGACAGCGAACGCAGAAGCGGCGCGCAGAACGCCGAAATCGCCTCCAGCAGGCTCGGTTCGCGGCGCTCCTGCTCCTTCAACAGCGACTCACGCAGAGTCTCACCGCGCAGCTGCGACGCCACACGATCCGAGAACGAAATACTGCGAGTATTCAGCACCGATGAGAGAATCAGACCCACGCCGGCCGCCAACAGCAGACCAAAAATCAGAGGCAGGTTCATCCGAAAACCCTCCGTTCACGCGGCAACTCACCAATACGCAACATCAGACGGTACGCCGCCAAAGAAATAGCGGCACCGGCAATCATCAGCATCGCACCGGCAAACGAGTTATAAACCATACGCGCAGCAGGCTGAGTCGCCATCAGACACAGCACAAACCAGGGCGCCACACAGGAGAGACGAGCCGCATTCACAGTCCACGACTGACGCGCCAGAAGCTCCGAACGGGTACGCGCATTCTCACGCAGAAAATCACTCAGCGTACCCAGCAGCTTACCCAGATCCGAACCGCCCACCTCGCGGGCAATCTTCAAAGCCTCAATAATGGTGTCCGCCACCGGGTCAGAGAGGTACTCCTTCAAACGGTTCAGCGACGGCACAAACTCACCCGACGCACGGTAATCACGCGAGAAATGAGCGAAAGCATCACGCAGCTCTTCCGGGCCGCGGTAGGACAGCTGAATCAGCGCCTCCGGCAGGGACAAACCCGCACGAATCGCCGAACGCAGGTGGTCCACCGCATCCGGCCACAACTGCCAAATACGGGCATCCGCCGCGCGGGCACGATGATTCACGACCACGCGAGGTGCCACAAAACCACCAATCAGGCCCAGCAGGCCCAGCGGCAAAAGCTGAGTAAGCATCAGCAGCAGAACCGACGCGCTCACACCGCTGGCAACGCTCACCCACATGAACGTGCGAGGAGTCAGCGAATGCATACCCGCCTTACGCAGCGCCACAACCAGCGCCGGGTCATTACTTGGCTTCGGCGGCTTGCCGTTATCAGGAAAGCAGGAAAGGTAAATCAGGCAGACGCCCAACCCCAAAATCAGGCTCAGAAACAGAGGCATTACTGACCCGCCTTCGCCGCCGCCAGCACCTGCTCGGGGCGGTGACCGGCACGAATCCAACGGTCCGGGTTCGGCAGCTCCAACGCCACGCACACCATCTGACCGTCACGACGCACAAACAGCGGGGACATCTCAATCACGCCGTCCTCAACACGGCCGCCCAGCATACTGATCTCCTCAACCTGACGCTGACCGCGCGAATCGCGACCGCAATGCACCACAATGTCAAAGCAGGACGCCACGGTCGGCACCACGAACGCCGAAGAAATATTCTCGCCCGCCAGCAGCGGCAGGGTACAAATCTTGGTCACCGCATCACGCGCCGAGTTCGCGTGAATCGTGCACATGCCCGGCAGGCCCGCGTTGAGCGCAATGAGCATATCCAGGGATTCCGCCTCACGCACCTCACCAATGAGGATGCGATCCGGGCGCATACGCAGAGCCTCCTTGACCAGGCGGCGCAGCTCAATCGCGCCAGTGCCCTCAAGGTTCGGCTGGCGGCACTGCAGACCCACCACATCGCGGAGAGGAACCGCGAGCTCAAAAATTTCTTCGCACGTAATCACGCGCTCACGCGGCGGAATAGATGCCGACAGGCAGTTCAGCATCGTGGTCTTACCCGCCTGGGTCGCACCCGACACGAGGATGTTCATGCCGCTCTCCACCGCCGCGTGCAGCAAGGACGCCGCGCCGGCACTCAGCGAGTTCATACGCACCAGGTCGGGCAGACGGCGGGCACGCACCACAAACTTACGGATATTGATGCTCGTGTGCCTGCGGGTAATATCCGGAATCACCGCGTGCAAGCGGGAGCCATCCGGCAGGGATGCGTCAACAAACGGGGAGGAAAGATCCACACGGCGCCCCGAAGGCTTGAGCATGCGCTCCAGCAGGCTATTGATCGCCTCAGCACTCAGGTGCAGGCCGGTCAATTCGCTTTCGCCGTTGCGGGCAATAAAGATTTCATCGGGAGAGTTGATCCAGATTTCTTCAACGCTCTCATCATCGAGGAACGGCTGAATCACGCCGAAGCCGCAGATTTCATCGTGCAGGCGCTGAATCACGGATTCGCGATCGCCCAAATCGGGCAGGGAGATGCGGGTGCGTCGCTGTTCGTAATCGTTTAGGTGCTCGTCGATGAGCCCGCGAACGGCGCGCTGGTCCTCGTGCGGGTCCAGGCTGCGGTGACGCATTGCCTCACGGATATTTTCCTCGAGCAGAGTTAGATGCTCCGCCCGGGTATCCAGTACGGTGTTCTCCATTGAAATGATCCGATGCTGTGCGTGGTGTGGTTGTGTGGAATACGGTGAAGCATTGATACATCAATGCCATCATCACCCTACCCTCAGCGCATCAAATTTATCAAAATGTAATAAAACGCCCCTTAATATTTACGAGTATAGTATTTGAGTATTTTTGATGCACAGAATTGCACACATCGTTACCCAATGTGCATCAAAATCCAAAACGCCTAGTCAGCTGTGACTTGCAGAACAGTGGCGCGTGCACCTCTCGAACCGCTTACTGCTGACCGCCACCATATTACACTCGATGCACACGTAACATTTCGTCTTAAACCCCCGCAGCCGTCCCTGCCGCTCCTACTACCCATGCCGCCCATGCCGAAACGTTAGAACCCTATACAGCAACAGCAACTTCACGGGCACAGCAAAGGGGCGTGCACTCCCCCATCGGGAATACACGCCCCATCACCAGCAATCACCTAGCGGCTAGTCGCCGCCACGAATCACCTTCACGGCTTCCTTAATCGGACCGTCAAAACGCAGATTACCGTGCTCCAGCACCACGCCGCGGTCACAAATCTTAGACACCAAATCCAGGTCATGGCTCACCACGGCAAGAGTCTTACCGGCAGAGCACAGCTCCTGAATCTTCGCAATACACTTCTTCTGGAACGGCTCATCGCCCACCGCAAGAATCTCATCCACCAGGAAGATATCCGGGTTCGTATGAACCGCAACCGAGAACGCCAGACGCAGGTACATACCCGAAGAGTAGAACTTCACCTCAGTATCGATAAAGTCGTGAATCTCAGCAAAATCCACAATCGAATCGAAGGAAGCCTCAATCTCTTCCTTGGTCATACCCAAGATCGCGCCGTTGAGGTACACGTTATCGCGACCGGTCAAATCCGGGTGGAAACCAGCGCCCACCTCAATCAGACCCGCAATATTGCCGCGAGTGAGAACCTCACCCTCATCGGCGCGCATCACGCCAGAAATCATCTTCAGCAGCGTGGACTTACCCGAGCCGTTCAGACCCAGAAGAGCCACACGCTCACCCTGACGAATGTCCAGGCTCACGCCGTTGAGCGCATTGAACTTCTCCGAAAGATCACCCTTGCGGCCCTTAATCAGCCACACAAAAGCTTCCTTCATCGAACGGGTGTGGCGCAGAACGAAGCGCTTCACCAAGTTCTCCACGTGAATCACCACGGGAGCGTCCGGGCTCACCGGCGGGAACTCAAGCTTCTTAATATCCACAGAATCAGAGCTCCTGGGCGAAGTTGCCCTCAAACTTACGGAAGAGCAAATCACCAATCAAAACGGTCAGCAGAGAAATACCAATGGCAATCGGAGTCCAGAAGCTGAAGAGATGCGGAACCACCTGCGAAGCAGGAAGCGCCAAATCCTCAGGGCGGAGCGTCGGATGCCAGAAGCCATAGTGGAACAGCTCCACCGCAACGGTCAGCGGGTTGATCATGAACACGTTGAACACCCACGGGTACAGGGTGTCACGCACCATGGTCCAGGAGTACAGCACCGGCGAGAACCAGGTAGCCACCATCAGCAGCATGTCCACAATGTTCTCCGAATCGCGGAAGAACACGTTAGCCACACCGAAAATCAGACCCAGACCGTAGGACAGCAGCATCACGATGAGCATGCCCGCCAGAATCGACCCAAAGGCCAGGAAGGTCGGGGACCAGCCCACCAAGAAGCAGGCCAGCAACATCACGGCAATCTGAGGCACAAAATGCACCAGAGCCACCCACACCGTCGACAGCGAGAACAGCTCACGCGGCAGGTAAATCTTACGAATCAGCGCGCTGTTAACCACCATGGCGCGAGCACCATTGCCAAAACCCTCCGAGAAGAAGTTAATGGCAATCATGCCCGAGAACAGGTACACCGCATAGTTGTGCATACCGCGTTCCAAGCCAAGGAACATACCCATGGCAATGTAGAACACCAGGAACTGCACACCCGGCTTAATGTACGACCACAAAATGCCCAGCACCGAGCCGCGGTAGCGGACCTGGATTTCCTTATCGACCAGCAGTCGAAGCAGGTAGCGGTTCTTCACCGCATCCAGGATGCCGCGCCCACGGCCGGGCGCCTTCAGGGGAACAGACTTCAGATCGTTCATCGGGTCAGCTCAGAATCCGTATGCTCAGCGAAGGTCTTAGCCCACGCATCGTAGGAGGCAACCTCAGCTGCCTTCGCACGGTACTGCTCACGCAGCTTATCCCAGCCGGTCACCAGCTGAACGTGCAGCTTAGCGGCCTGAGCCAGCTTCGACTTGAGCTGCTCGGGGTCGCGGCGGTACCAGAACAGGCCGGTACCCTCAGCGTTAGTCGCCAGAGCCGAATCGAACTTCGACAGGGTCCACCAGTTAGTCTCACCGTAGTTCAACTGAATCTGCGGGTGAGCCTTCGCCTCTTCGCTCACCGGCTTGAACAGCTGACGAGCAACAGTCTTCGCGGTCCACGAAGCGAGCTTCTTGTAGCCCGGGGATGCGAAGGAACGGCGGCCACGGAACGGAGGCTTCTTCGTCTGAATAGCCGGGAAGTCATCCACGTTCGGCTTCACCTGAGACTCCGGGTACTCCTGAGCCATCGCACGAATCACCGGCAGACGCTGCGAGAGCGAGGGGTGCAGGTGCTCGGGGCCGGAGAGCAGATCCTCCAGCGCCATCAAGCGGCCAGCCTCGGTATAGTACTGCATGGACAGGGTGTGCTTGACGTCCAAGAACAGGGACTCCAGCAGCACGCGGCCACCCTTATCGAAGGGCGAGTGCAGTAGCGCCGTAATGAGGCGGTTGCGCTCGTGGTAGTACGCCTGCCAGCCGACGGAGTCATCCTTATCAGTCCAGGACACGTGCCACACGCCCGCACCGGGGAAGGACACGGTAGCGAAGCCCGCAGCCTTAGCGCGCAGACCGTACTCAGCGTCATCCCACTTCAGGAACAGGGGCAGAGACAGACCGATTTCCTTAATGACGGTGGTCGGGATGAGGCACATCCACCAGCCGTTGTAGTCCACGTCCACGCGGCGGTGCAGCCACGGGGTGTTACGCAGGTTGTGGTGGCCCAGGTTGTGGCCCATCGCCATGTCCTCGTGCGGCTTAGCGTAGAAGTTACGCCACGGGTCAACAACCTCACCGAACGCGTGCAGGACCGAACGGTCAAACATGTCGAACATGTGCGCACCCACGATGGTGGGTTCCTTGCAGTAGTTCGCGAAGGTCACCATACGCAGGATCGACTCGGGCTCAACGATGACGTCGTCATCGAGCAGAAGCACGTAATCGGAGCCGTTGTTGACAGCCTCGAACATGCCGCGTGAGAAGCCACCGGAACCACCCAGGTTGCCCTGGTTGATGATGCGGAACTTACCGGAGAGGGGCTTGACGACCTCTTCGAAGTCCTCGTGGTCCTGCACCTTCTGGGTGCCCTGATCCACAATCAGGAACTCGTGCACAGCATCGAAAATCTCGGGGCTCTCACCCAGAGCACGAATGTTGTTGATGCAGTACTCCACCTTGTTCATGGTGGTAATCTGCACGGTCGCCTGACCAGCCTTCACGTCTGCGCGGGGCTCAATGTCACCCAGCCAGTTCGCTTCAATCAGCTCAAGGTCGCCGGTGCCAGCCAGGTCAAACCAGTACCAGCCGCCGTCACCGAACGGTGCCAGGGGCAGGGTGAAGGTGTTGGTCTCCTCGCCGGAGAGCAGCTTCGCATCCACGCGCTGAATCACGCCACGGCCATTGGACTTGTACACAATGACCATGCCCTCACCGCGAGTCTGAACGCTCAGCACGACCTTCTTCAGGTCAGTCCAGCGGCGCCAGTACGAAGCGGGGAACGCGTTGAAGTACGTACCAAAAGACAGGCTCTGACCCGCGTTCACGGTGATGGAGCGGCGGCTGTTCAGGCTGTTCGCGGCATCACGGTTCGCGCTGGCGCTCGACACAGACTGACCGGAGGTGTTCATCGCCTCCGCAATGGAGGTGGAAGCGTCACCATCAATACGGGTGGGCAGCTGAACGCCGGTTGCAACACTCGCATCCACGTACAGGGGGACAACGTCGGTCTCAACTGCGCTCGGGAAAATAACGCGCTGCAGGTTCTTCAAAGTCTTATCAGCCATGGTTATGCGTCAACACCACCGGACTCGAGCTTCGCACCGTCAGCAAAGTGCGGGCGGATTTTGTTGTCGAACATGGACAGTGCAGCACCGATAGCCATGTGCATATCCAGGTACTTGTAGGTACCCAGGCGGCCACCGAACAGCACGTTGTTCTCGCCCTTAGCCAGGTCGCGGTACGCCAGCAGCTTCTCACGGTCCACGGAGGTGTTGACCGGGTAGTACGGCTCGTCGCCCTTGTTAGCGAAGCGAGAGTACTCGCGCATAATGACGGTTGCGTCCTTGGTGTAGTCACGCTCGGGGTGGAAATGACGGAACTCGTGGATGCGGGTGAACGGAACATCAGCATCGGGGTAGTTCATCACGGAGCAGCCCTGGAAGTCCTCAATCGGCAGGACTTCTTCTTCCAGGTCGATGGTACGCCAGGACAGGTCACCCTCAGCGTAGTCGAAGTAGCGGTCAACCGGGCCGGTGTAGACCACGGGAATCTGGCCCAGGACGTTCTCGCGAGAGTACTGGTGACCGGGCTCGAAGAAGTCAGTGTTCAGGTGCACCTCAATGTTCGGGTGCGCCGCCATACGCTCCAGCCATGCAGCGTAGCCGTCAACGGGCAGACCCTCGTACTTGTCGTTGAAGTAGCGGTTGTCGTAGTTGTAGCGAACCGGCAGGCGGGAAATGATGGATGCGGGCAGCTCTTCCGGCGGGGTCTGCCACTGCTTAGCGGTGTAGTGCTTGATGAACGCCTCGTACAGGGGGCGACCAATCAGGGAGATACCCTTATCGTTCAGGTTCTGCGGGTCGGTGCCAGCCAGCTCGCCAGCCTGCTCAGCGATGAGCGCCTTTGCCTCTGCGGGAGAGTAAGCGGCGTTGAAGAACTGGTTGATGGTACCCAGGTTAATGGGCATGGGGTACACGATGCCATTGTGGCGGGTGTACACGCGGTGCACGTAGTTGGTGAACTCGGTGAAACGGTTCACGTACTCCCAGACACGCTCGTTGGAGGTGTGGAACAGGTGCGCACCGTAGCGGTGCACCTCAATACCGGTCTGCTTCTCCTTCTCGCTGTATGCGTTACCACCGATGTGGGAACGGCGGTCCAGCAGGGCAACCTTCAGGCCCAGCTCAGTGGCAGCCTGTTCTGCGATGGTCAGACCAAAGAGGCCCGAACCGACTACTACGAGGTCAGCGGTCAATGTTTTCTCCTGTATTATCACGGCGCACCGCCGCTTCTTCGAGGGCGGTATTCACCTACCAGATTGGACACATCCGAGGGATCTCAGTCGCGCCGCAATCCGCACGGGTAGGTACAAAAAGCCCCTCCCGCGATGGATATAGTCATAATCTAAGATACCTGTTTATCAAGCACTACGCATACTTATGACATGCATTTAGGGGCTTTTGGACTATTGTTCGCTCACTCTTTCCCTGGGGGAATATTCTTCACGAACCCCGAGGTCAAGCGGGTTCAAGAAAGCTCTTTCTTCTGCGCATTTTTACGGTCCGCTTTTGGGGAAGGAATTTTATTTACGGGTAAATATTCACCCCGTTCTTTTTGCTACGGTAGTTAGCTGCCGCGTAGAGCCGCAGATACAGGGGTGGGTTAGGGCGGGTTTTTCAAGGCTCCCATGCGCCACAAAGAAGCACCCCTACCGGCACATTTGGGGATACACACTGGCACAGGCAAGCGGTGGTTGGGGCGGTTTATCCACAAATTTTTGAAAAATGGGGTGAAAAATTCAAAAAATACGAACATTTTAGTTTATATACAGACAATTTATTGAGTTTTAATGCTTTTTAATGTTTTCTGAGGGTATGACTCTCTTCTTTCTCGACCACCACAACACCACCGACGCGCTCCCCTACCCCCGCGTACTCCGACTCGACGGCGAGGCGGCACCCAACGGAATACAGCTGCACCCCGGTAACGCAGACAGTGCAAACCAGCAGGCTCTAGAGCAGGCGCTCAACCATGCCCTACAACGCTCTGCACCCGGCGCGCACACTACAGCACGGGAGGCGACGTTCCAGCTGCGCCCCGCGCACAATCAGGACCCCGCCGGCGCCTCGATTGCGCTCAATAACCACATTCCGAACGCGCCCGCCGTCAGCTTCCTGCGCATTCTGCGCGGACCCGACGCGGGCGCCACCTTCCCCATCAGCCGCGGCCGCACCAGCCTCGGCAGGGCGGCACTAGCTGGCCGAGGAGGAGAAAAGCCGCACCATATTCACCTGCAGGATCCCTTCCTCAAGCCGGTGCACGGCAGCTTCTACGCCGATAGCTCCGGCATCCGCTGGATCGAGAAGCACCCCGCCGCGAGCGAGGGTAGCAAGAAGGCGCAGGGCGCCGAGCCGCGCATCCTGCGCTGGAACGAGCCTTTCCGCCTCGGCTCCTCACTTTGCATGCTCACCTCCCCCAGCGCTGACGGCGAACGCACCGCCGAGAAGGCGAGCCCCGCCACCGCTACCCCCGGCTCTTCCCTCGCTTCTTCCTCTGGCGAGCCCGCGCAGACGCTCGCTCCCCTGGGCGATGCCGGCAACCCATTTGAGCCAGTGGTGGTGAACCCTCCGGCGCCGCGTAAGCTCAAGCAGATTCTGTTGAGCGTGTGCCTGCCCATTGTGGTGGGTCTGATTATTGCGCTGGTAACCGGCATGTGGTTCCTTCTGCTGATGTCTGCGGCGTCTTCGCTGCTGATGCTTCTGCATTTCTTTGGCGGTCGGGCGGAGAACCGTGCCGCATCGCAGCAGACTCATCAGGCGGCATTGCAGGAGAAGGAACGTGCCCTCGCCCTGCCGACCGCGGGCGACCTGGCGATTTCGGGCCCCTCCGCCCGGCATGATGCCGCCTACCCGGCTATTGTGCTCGGGTGCGGTCCTCGTCAGCCCTACCTGCGCGGCCGCAACCTGCCGCTGGGCACGCTGGAGAAGCAGGATGCGCCCCACTATCTACCGCTCCCCACTCCGGCTCTCGGTCACTACCTGAAGCTGGAGGAGGCGCATCTGCGCGCCTACCTGGTGCAGCTGGTGGCGGGTTATCCGGGTTCGGTGCACGTTCTGCTGGCTGGCGCTGATAGCGCTGATCAGCAGCGAATCAATCGTCTGATACAGACTCTTGCTGTGGTGCCGGGCGTGAGCGTGCATTGTCTGCCGGGCGTGCAGCAGGGGAAGTATCTGCAGGCGCTGCAGAGCAGCTTGCAGTCGGAGCTTTCGGCATCTGTTCCGCCGCTGGTTCTCATGCCCCTGCAGGCGAGCGCTATCTACGCTCCGCTGCTGACCGCACTGATCTCTGGGGCGGTCGCTGAGTCTTCGCAGTCCCGTGCGTTCGCCTCCCCGCGTGAGCAGAAGGTGAACGCCCCGGCGCTCTGCGTGCTGGGCAGCGCTGAGGGTGATAGTTACGCCCATGCGCCCGGTGCGCTTTTTGGTGCCGCCTGGGTTGAGTGCGTGAGTGAGGGTAGCCACCGTCAGAGTATCCGATACCGCGCGCAGGGTTATGTGGCGCCTGCAGTGCAGCCCACCGAGGGCGTCTACCAGGTTCACCCTCTGGCGTGTGAGGGTCTGTGCCAGCACGCCGATGGGCTCAGCGTTGAGGCGTTCTGCGCCGCTCTTGAGAACCTGTACCGCGCCGGATGCGAGCAGGAGCAGGGCGCGCTCAGTGAGGCGCAGGTGCACCAGTCGGCGCATCTCTTCTCGTCCCTCCAGTTCTCTTCCCTCCAGGCGCAGAACACGCGGCAGAAGAACCGCACCGATGACATGGCGGTGGAGTCTGTTCTGCTGCGCTGGTCCGCTCAGCGTTACGCCTCCGATATTCGCTGCTACCTGGGTGTTTCTTCGGGCGGCTCGCTGAATATTGGTTTGTCTGAGCACGGCCCGCACTGGCTGCTCGGCGGCACGACCGGTGCCGGCAAATCGCAGCTGCTGCGTTCGCTGGTGCTCAGCGCTGCGTTACGTTACCCGCCCGAGCGCCTCGGCCTGATTCTGGTGGATTTCAAAGGCTCGGCTGGTTTGGGTCCTCTTGCTCAGCTACCGCATGCGCTCAGCGTGTTGAGTAATTTTGATGTGTCCGCGGTGGAGCGTGCTCTCGAATTTTTGCGCGCCGATATTCACCGCCGCGAGGTGGATCTGCAGGCCCTCGGCGTGAACTCCTACCGCGACTACCTGGTCTCCTGCCAGGCGGCGGGTACCACTCCGCGCTACCCCGAGCTGCTGATCGTGGTGGATGAGTTCCGCATGCTCATCGATTCCATGCCGGACGCTATGGCTGAGCTGATGCGCATTGCCACGATTGGTCGCTCGCTGGGTCTGCACCTGGTGTTGGCGACTCAGCGTCCGCAGGGTGCTATTTCGCAGGATATTCGCGCCAATATTGCCACGAGCATTTGCCTGCGCGTGGCGAGCGCGCAGGATTCCTATAACCTGCTGGAGCATGAGTCTGCGGCGTATATTTCGGCGGCGCATCCGGGTGCCGGGTATGTGCGCCTGCCGGATGGTCGTTCCCTGCCGTTCCGTGCCCCGCTGGTGGATGCGGTCCCCTCGTGCAGCGATGCCCGTCCGGTGCAGGTGCTGGGTCTTGAGGAGGGCGGCTGGCGTGAGCTGACTGCCGCTTCTGCCGTTCAGAAGGGCGGCGGTCATGAGGATGAGCTGCTGATTCGTTCGGCGCAGCAGATTCGTGCGCTGTATGAACGCGAGTACGCGCCGAGGAGTCACGTGCCGAGAGGTGCGCAGAAGAATGCGGCGGTTCAGGATGAGTACTGCCCGATTCCGCCGGAGCTTCCCGAGAACACCCCGCTGCCCGTGGTGCAGGCGCCGGTGAGCGAGCCGGTAGCGTACGGCATTGACCCGGAGGCTACCCCGCAGGAACCCGCTGACTCTGGTGCTGCTTCCGAAGGGTATCTGTTGGGCGAGTTGGAGATTGCCCGCTACGGTGTGCGCCGCCCGATCAGCTGGTCGGGTCAGCAGGCGCTGGCGCTGCTGGCGCAGAGCGCCGAACGGGCCCCGATGCTCTACGGGCTTTTAGCGCAGGCGTTCACCGCCCGCACGCCGGTTGTTCTACTGACCTCTGACGGTGCGCTCTACCGCGACCTAGAACCCTATGCTGGCGTTTTTGAGGCACTCGTGGGGGCGCAGGAACTTTCGCATCTGCGGTTCTGCCTGGAGCAACTGCGCACCCCGAACCTGTGGGGCACCGAGGGCTCCACCCGCCCGCTCATTGTTGTGGACGGTCTGGACAGTTGGTTGGAAGCGCTGGTTCGCCAACCCGATACGGAGAACCTGCTCTACGACCTGCTCTCGCAGGGGTGCCGTCGCGGCTATTCGGTGGTGTTCACCTCCGCGTTGAATCCGCGCGGTCGTTTCGCTGCGGCGGCGCATTCCACGCTGTTGAGTCGCCGCTTCCTGGACGCCGACCTGATGCGTTCAACGAGCAAGGACTACCCCACCCCGGCGCAGAGCCACTACTGCGTGGAGGGCGCCATCAATGAGGAGTTGATTGGGGATCAGCCGCTGAGCGCTTCGATTCTTTCGCCCTGCGTTGCGGGTTTCCAGGAGCTGGTTCAGGTTCTGCGGGGTAACGCCGCGAGCGCTTCTAGCGGGTCAAACACTCGCCCCGGCATGCTTCTGCGGCAGTTCCCCGAATACTATCGCATGCCCTCGACCGAGTACGTGACCGCCGCCCACGCCGCCTGCAACCCCCAGGGCGCTAAGCTGTTGGTTGCGTTTGACCGCCGGCAGATGCCGGTGTGGTTGAGCACCCCAGCTGGCGCGGTAGTTCCGGTGCAGGGTTCCCGGTCGGCGGGTAAAAGCACCCTGCTGGAGAGCATTGCTCAGCTCAACCCGCAGCTGGATACCCTCGTCCTCGAGGGTTCTGGCGGCGCTACGGGTGCTGGCGGCGCTACGGGTGCTGGCGGCGCTACGAGTGCTGGCAGCGCTACGGGTGAACCGCCGAGCGTGGAGCGTACCCGTGCGCTCCTGGACTCGGCGAAGGACCCCGCGCGCACGCTCGTGTTTGTCGATGACCTGCAGTATCTCTCCCCCGCCGTTCAGCAACTACTTCTGGAGCGTCGCGGTGAGTTCCGCGCCATGCTGGTCGCCTACACGCCCTGGCCGAGACGCGCCTCCTCACCCCTGCTGGCTGCGCTCATGGGATGCTCACGTGCACTTCTGCTCGCACCCGCGTCCTTAGCGGATGCCGACATGTGCACGGTGACCGCGTTGCCGCTGGATCGATTCACGCAGGGCGAGCAGCCCGCCGGTCGTCTCGTGGTGGTGGATGGCGCCTCCGTGTGCGCGGCGCAGGTTCCCCTGGCGCTGACCACGGCTACACAGACTGGAGCAGCCGTGCAGAAGGTGCCGGCAGGGGTCTAAAGTTGAGCGGTCTGGGGGTTTAGCGGCGTCGGCGACTGTACTTCTCCGCCTCTTCGCCCGACGCCTCGGTGACCGCCTCAATATAGCGGCGGCTGCTGGGCATGAGCACGAAGATGAAGGCAACCGCCGCGCCAATAACACCCGCAATCGTGATGGACTGGCCAATATTCAGGCCGTAAGCGCTCACGTTCAAGACGAGGGTGCTTGCGGTGACCCACAGGGCGCAGAGGGTAATCAGGATCATGGGCAGGCGCGAACCGAAGCGGCCACGGTAGAACCGCAGGCCGAAGTAGGTCATGCCCGCGGCAATGAGCACCTGGAGTACGCCGCCCACAATCGCCTGGGCGGTAGACATACCGCTGACGATGAAGGGGTAGAGGATACCGCGAATCAGAATGTATGCCGCGAAGGTTTCGGTCAGAACGAATGCGTAGATGACGTTGAACGGGCGTGACGGCACGGTGGGCTCCTCAGTGGTAGTGTTGGCGGCAGACCGGGGTGTATTCGATCCGATGTGCTGGTATGTTTCCGATGCGCTAGTGCATTAGCGGGTGGGCGCTCCCCGTCTCGGGTTCGCCGCCTCGTCATCGGTGCGGTATGTCGGGGATAGGTACCGCTTTATATTATGCCTGAGGCGCCGCTCACCCAGCCGCCCGCGTCTCGCCTATGAGACGCAGCGCAGAATATGCGTGTCAGCATGCGATTCCCGATCCCCTCAATTAGACAAAGGTTTACCTAAGTGATAGATGCCTCAGTGTAATACTGAAGTTTTTAGAGAAAAGTACTTGTCACATCCGCTCCAACATGCGAAAGTTGATAAGTCAATTTTCACCCTAACGCTGGGTGAGCATCCCACCAGCGGATGTGGTTGACACGCACACAGGAAATATAGATGTGTCTTGCCACCGCGTGAGACCGTAAATCATGAAGGAGGTCCACCGTGGATTGGCGTAGTCGTGCAGCTTGTTTGGACAAGGATCCGGAGCTGTTCTTCCCCGTAGGAAACACCGGACCTGCCCTGTTGCAAATTGAAGAGGCCAAGACCGTCTGCCGCTCTTGCGAGGTTGTAGACGTCTGCCTGAAGTGGGCCATCGAGACCGGCCAGGACTCCGGCGTATGGGGTGGCACCAGTGAAGACGAGCGTCGTGCGATGAAGCGTCGCGCAGCTCGTGCCCGCCGTGCATCCTAACTTCCGGAGTATTCAATAGGGCATCAAAAGCGTGGTGCAGTGACTCAATGTCACTGC
>ERZ773072.477-NODE-477-length-22394-cov-25.029187_pt1 | contig 22394 bp, 15 predicted proteins | sample MGYA00580617_ERZ773072 | MGnify/ENA primary metagenome ERZ773072 (study PRJEB29015, sample SAMEA2737970) | human oral metagenome | biome: human oral; feature: human-associated habitat; material: dental | place: China | collected 2122 ...
TCCCCAACAAGCTGCACCAGCAGCTGGTGAAGTCCCCCTTCGTGCTGCTCGACATTGACGGCCGCTTCGACGTCATCGCCCGCATCAACGGCGGCGGCGTCTCCGGCCAGGCCGGCGCCCTGCGCCTCGGCGTGTCGCGCGCCCTCAACGAGATCGACCGCGACGCGAACCGTCCGGCCCTGAAGAAGGCTGGCTTCCTGACCCGCGATGCCCGCGCCACCGAGCGTAAGAAGGCAGGCCTCAAGAAGGCCCGCAAGGCTTCGCAGTTCTCGAAGCGCTGATTTCACTCAGCACTTTTTCTGTTGGCCGCGTCCCGCTCCTGCGGGGCGCGGCCTTCGTTTGCTTATCAGCGCGTGCCGCGATGTGGGGTTATAGGACACTAGACGTTGCTTGCGGCCCCACGGGTGTTGCGGGCGTCGGAGGCCCCGGCCGCTGTGTGTGCCGGTGGGCGGCGGCCCGCCCGCTCGCCGTCCGCGCCGCGAGCTTCGCTCGGTGCGTCGTCTCGAAGCCCGGCCAGGCCCCGCCACCGCCCACCGGCACCGCGGCAGGTCGCTCCGGCGCCCTCCACACCAGTGGGGCCTAGTGTGCTGGCGTATGGTTCGGCGCGTCGGCTCGTTGTCTGGCCAGGCCCTGCCGCCGCCCATGGGCACCCCAGCCGTGCCCTCCGGTCCTTCTAATGTGGTCTGCTTCGTCGTGCTGAGATTTGGGGATGCCCCGATGCGTGTTGTTACAAACGTCGTCAATCGGAGGTGTTTTTCGTGTGGATTTCTGATCCGTTGTTACAAACGTCGTCAATCCGATGGCTTTTTCGCCGAAAATCAATGTTTTTGGACGCAGATTGACGACGTTTGTAACATGAGCACTCGCAAGGGGGTTCAAATTGCTTCGGTTTGACGACGTTTGTAACGCTGGCTGCCCACCGGTTGCTCAGTCAGGCAGGCATGCCTCCTCCACATTCATGAAAGTCCTTGTTACGGCGAGACCTACACCCGATCGGGAAGATTCAACCCCTTCTGATCGGGTTGAATCCTCCCGATGAGGTTGAACCTTCCGAACCTCTGCCGATCTCGAAGCCAGTGGTGGGGGTTTTGCACTACACGAAGCCTTCTGGGCCCGTGTCATCGGCGTGTCGGAGCCTCATGTAGTGCAATTCCCCCCGTTTGGTGGCGGTGAGGTTGTGACGTGAATCGGTGTGCTCGCCAAACTGCAGACCCATTGGGTGAAAACAGCCGAAAATCGGTCAATTTGAGGCAATGGGTCTGCACATTGGCGGATTCGGTGTCAATCTCGGCGCGCTGCTCGCACGCGAACCCCTAAACATGCGCGTTAACCCTTTGATACGCACGCAAACCCCTAGACATGCGCCTGGGCGGCGGTGCCCAGGTGCATGTCATCGGGCCCGCGTGCGGGTCATCAGGCCAACGTGCGGATGAGAGGGCCCACATGCGCAGGATGCGTTCACAGAACCAGAAGAGGGCCTGACGGCTCGCAGGCGTCCCGACGCCCCCATGGCTCCTCGGATACGACGGAGGCGGGACCCCGAAGGGGCCCGCCTCTCGTTGCGTGCGGTGGCTGCGCAGCCGGCACCGAAAAGTCACGCTACCAGCAACACGTAGAGTCCTATGACCGGCGATGTGAGCGTCTCCGCTGTCCGTGCCCCGGCCTCGTGCCAAGGAGAAGGCGTTCGCGCGGTACGCTTAGTGCAGTCGTATGACCCACTGAACGGAGAGACTATGCCCAGGATGTTCGGCACGGACGGCGTGCGAGGACTGGCGAACGTTGACATCACTGCGGACCTCGCGCTGCAGCTCGGCGAGGCGGCTGCCCGCCAGTTCGGCGGCTCCCTGCGTACGGACGGCTCGAAGCCCCGCGCGATCATCGGCCGCGACACCCGTATTTCGGGTGAGTTCCTCGACCACGCCCTTGCGGCGGGCCTGGCGAGCGCCGGTATGGACGTCACCCGGATTGGCGTTGTCACCACGCCGACGGTTGCGCACCTGACGGCTACGGAGGACACCGTGGACCTGGGCGTCATGATCTCCGCCTCGCATAACCCCATGCCCGACAACGGCATCAAGTTCTTCGCGCACGGCGGCTACAAGCTGGCCGACTCGGTGGAGGACCAGATCGAGGCGCTCGTGAACACCGAGTGGGATCGTCCTACCGGCGACGCCGTCGGTGAGATCAATGCCGACCACGCGTGGGCCAAGGACTCCTACATCGCGCACCTCGTCGAGGCCATCGGCACCGATCTGCGCGGCATGAAGATCGCGATCGACTGCGCGAACGGCGCGGCTTCCGAGCTCGGTCCGGCCGTGTTCCGCGAGCTCGGCGCCGACATCACCGTCATCAACGCCTCCCCCGACGGCCGCAACATCAACCTGAACGCGGGTTCCACGCACCCCGAGTCCCTGCAGGCCGCCGTCGTCGAGGCCGGCTGCGACTTCGGCGTCGCCTACGACGGAGACGCGGACCGCTGCCTCGCCGTCGACCACGAGGGCAACCTCATCGACGGTGACAAGATCATGGGCTCCCTGGCCGTGAATGCGCTCGAGCGGGGCACTCTCGCCAAGGGCACGCTCGTCGTGACCGTCATGAGCAATCTGGGTCTGCTGATCGCCATGCGCGAGGCCGGCATCAAGACCGTGCAGACCGGCGTGGGCGACCGCTACGTCCTCGAAGAGATGCTGGCGTCCGGATACTCGCTCGGCGGCGAGCAGTCCGGCCACATCATCGCCCGCGATCACGCGACCACCGGCGACGGCATCCTTTCGTCGCTGCTGATCTCCCGCATGGTGAAGGAGTCTGGCCGTTCGCTGGCCGACCTGACCTCCTTCATCCAGCGTCTGCCGCAGACCCTCATCAACGTGGGTGGCGTGGACCGTGCGGCCGCCTCGACGAACGAGGCTGTCGCCGAGGCCGTGGCAGCCGCCGAGGCACGCCTGGGCGATACGGGCCGCGTGCTCCTGCGTCCCTCGGGCACCGAGCCGCTCGTGCGCGTCATGGTCGAGGCTGCGACCCAGGAGGAAGCTGATTCCGTGGCTTCGTCGCTGGCGGACGTCGTCAAGGAGAACTTGGCACTGTGAGCATTAAGCACTGACGTTACGTAGAGGGCGGGCACCGGTTGGCGCCCGCCCTCTGTGTTTTCTCCGAGGCTGGCTTTGTTGGAGCCGTTGGCCTCGACATGGTCTTTGATGGGTTGTCGTCGATGGGTGGCCTGACCTGCGCGTATGGGGCCGGTGGCGTTTGAAGCGAGATAACGGGCTTGACAGAGTCTGGAAAAGTGTGTCGATTTCTCTGTGAAACTGGGCGAACCAGGAGTATGGTCGGTGTCACGATTGCTTTATTGCTGTCATCACAGAAGGGCGATAATCGTGGACATTCCGTTTATTCTTGGAGCCTACGCGTCTCATCCGGCGCCTGAGCTCGAGGCCGACTACTACCAGCTCCTCGCCGACCAGCCCTGGGTCAGCGGCGTCGAGATTCCCTACCCCGGGCAGCTTGCCACCCAGCTTGATGTGCTGGCCGCCCACCTGGCACCCCACTGGGATTTCAACACGATCACGGCGATCCCCGGCACCATGCAAAATGTGTGGAAGGACGGCAATTTCGGCCTGGCCTCGCCCGATGAGGCTGGGCGGCAGGCGGCCCTGGCCTTCACTCGCGCGCTGTGCGACGACCTCGGCGACTTGTGCGACAAGGCCGGGCGTCTGCTGGTCGGGCGGGTGCAGCTGCACTCGGCGCCCACGCGCCTGGCGGACGCCGAGGCGTTCAAGCGTTCGCTTCAGGACATCGTGGGCTGGGATTGGAGCGGCGCCACCCTGGTTGTTGAGCACTGTGACAAGTACGTCCCGGAACAAAACCCTGAGAAGGGCTTCCTCTCGCTGGACGACGAGATCGACATTGTCGCCGAGGTGGGCATCGGCATCCACCTGAACTGGGGCCGCTCCGCCGTGGAGGGACGCGACGCGCAGACCGCCTACCAGCACGTGCGCGAGGCAGGCGAGCGCGGCGTACTCGACGGTATCGTCTTCTCTGGCGCGGGCCCGGAGGAGACGCAGTACGGCTACGCCTGGATCGACGGGCACCTGCCCGCCCAGGCCGACGAGCCGAGTTCCCTCATGGATGCCGAGGAGATCGGGCGCTGTGCGCAGGCCGCGATCGAGGGCGGCGCCGAGTATCTTGGTGCCAAGGTCTGTGTCCCCAAGGATGCATCCCTCACCAAGCGTCTGGCGATGCTGGAGGGTATCTACCGGGCCTGCCACCTCCAGGGGTAGCGGCGTGCGTGCCTGGCCGCGGTTCCTCGTCGTTTGAGAGTGCGACGAGGCCGTGGTCGGCCCGGCACGACGAATCAGAAAACGGGAGGGGCGGATGCAACAGGCATCCGCCCCTCCCGCTGCGTTGTCCCGACCTGTGGCGCGCGGCCGCTTTTCGCCTAGCGTGAGAGGAAACGCTGTCTGAATGCGGGGGAGGGGGAGAGGTACTGCTGGGCGAATGCCTGGATGGCCGCAGTGTCGATGTATGGATTGCCGAAGAATTCTTGAAGAGCCGGATTGTCGGCTCGCGTAATCGTCTCGTATGTGCCTTCCGGCGAATAGTAGAAGATGTCGCGGCTCAGAACAGCGTTCGGGCCGTTCTGGCTTGCGCTGAAGATGGGGAGGCGACTGAAGCTGGCGATGGACATGAGCTGTTGGTAAATGTTTGCGGGGTCTACGGGAGCGTAGTACACCACGTGATTCGCCGGAAGTAGGAGGAACAGACCGTATGGTGCGTGGATTCGGAACCGCGACATGAGCGCGGGCATGTTCGCGGCTTTCGCTGTGACAAACGTGGATTGTGCGGACAGGCAGGTGAACGGTCCGAGTTGTTGGACGCGCTCGATGGGGACGTTGTCGGTGTTCATTTGTGCGTAGTAGAAAAGCTCGTCAACGCTCAGTGGACACTGAGCCAGCTGTTCGTTATCCAGCCTGAATAAGGGGGTGTCGTAGTCCAGGCTGAGTGTGAGCAGCAGGTTGCCGGGGTATTGGCGGGCGGAGGAATAGAGTTGGTTTGGGGTGCCGTCGCTCAGAGCGAACTCAGTGCGAATTAGTCGACGCAGTTCATCGGGATTGTTCAGTATCGTCTCGCCGATGCGTGTGCGCTCCATGAGGTATGGGATCCACGGTTCCATCATGGCGCGGTGTGCGTCCGGCTCCGCGGCGATCAGCGCGCTGATCAACTCGTGAATGCTGCACTTTACGCAGCCGTTGAGGAGCAGGAACATTGTGCCCCTGGTTTGGTTGATACCGACCTGAACGGCGATGCCGACTTCCTCAAGCTTGCCCGTCAGATACGGCAGTGACTTATTGAGGGCGTATTCGGGATTCATGGTGCCACTCTAGAGGGTTTGTGGGCGGGAGTCATCGGCGCTTCGTAGGTGCCGCCCGGCTGGGCGCTCAGGGGAGATGTCCGTGGATGCTTAGCGGGAGGGGGCGATGCTCAGGCGCTGTGACAGGTCCTTGAAGACCCCGGTGTCGTTCAAGTTTGTGACGGAGTGAACGCTGCGGCAAAAAGTCGCACGTAATTCCCTCGACTGTCTTTCGGCGTGTGACGTCAAATCGGTGGAATTATGCGGTTTTCTTGAATGTTAAGAAAAGTATGGGTACCCAAATTACGTGCGACATTGTGGGGGAACCATGCGTGGGTGAGTCGCGCGGAGGGTGCTCGGAGGGCGCTCGGAGGGGCGCGGACGACCGGGGCCCTCACGTGTTCATGCCGGGGCCGTCACGTGTTCATGACGGGCCCTCGCGTGTTCATGCCGGGGCCATCACGTGTTTGCGACGGCATGGTTACATGTTCGAGGGGTAGAAGCGGGAGCGGAATCCGTCGAAGAAGTTCATGTTCTTCACGGCGAGCTCCACGAGGCGGTCGGCGTCTAGGTTCACGGTTGTGAAGAGCTCCTGCACGTCCGGATGGTCGGAGCGTGTGATGGTGCCGAACTCGCCGCCCGGACCGCAGTAGAACAGGTCCTTGCTGAGCGTGCGTGCGGGGGAGGCTCGGAAACGCCGCATGAAGTCGATGCGGAGATAATCCAGGAGGCGAAGGTACTGCTGGGTGATGGAGGCCGGATCCGCGGGTGCGTACAGGAGGATCGAGCGCTCCGGGATCGCGAAAAACAATCCGTGTGGCGCGTCGATGTGGAGCGTGGCGACGAGGTTTGCGATGTGCGCCGCCTTTGAGGCGATGAAGAGAGAGTCGCCGCCGATTCCGGTGAAGGGGCCGCAGGGGGCATGTTCGCCGATGGGCTCGTTGTCGGTGTTGATCTGTCCGTAGTGGTAGAGCTCGTCGAGGCCGATCGGGTACTTCTCGAGGTGCTGGTCGGTGACCGTCGTGACGGTGTTGGGAAAGTCAAGGCACAGGCCGAGGGCGAGGCCCCCGGGGAAGGGGCGCGCGTATCTGAAGTGCGGGTCGGCGGCCAGGTCTGGGGTGAGAATGCGGGTCCGCACGCGCTGGCGCAGTTCGTCGGCGTCGGTGATGGACTGGTCGGCAATGCGGCCTGACTCCATGATGAAGGCGACCCAGCGTTCGATGATGGTCTCGTGTGTGGCTGGGTCGGCCTGCGCAAGGTCGCTGACGAGGTTCTCGACGTTGAGGCGTTGCCATCCGTCGACTTCCAGGAAGACGTCGCCCGTTTGTGAGTCGGTGTGGGGCGCCGCGGAAATCCCCGCGTCGTGCAGTCGACGCAGGAGGAAGGAGAGGGCGCGTTCGGTGAGAGCCTGGCGGTCCATGGCTCGATAGTACGGTGTGGGCGGGTAGTTGGGCCAGGATACGGTGAGCTCCTGAGACCGACGCGACGTGGGGAGCGTGTCTCCTATCCGCGCCTGGCCACCGAGGATCGCCACACGGGGTGGGTTGGGATGGTTGCGACTGGGATGGGGTGGGACGAGGCCGGGGTGGTTTCCTCGGTCACGGTGACGGCTCGGGGGTGGATGTCGTTGGTGGGCGAGCGTCCCTCAATGACGTTGATGATGGAGGTGACGGCGGCCTCGGTCATCTCCTTGAGGGGCCAGTCGACGGTGGTGAGTCCCATGGCGTCGGCGCTGCGGTGGTCCTGGTTGCCGAAGCCGAGGATGGATAGGTCGGCGGGGATGGACAGGCCGAGATCGTCGGCGGCCTGGAAGACGCCGGGTGCCTGAGAGTCGTCGGCGAGCGCGATGAGGGAGATTGTGGGGTCCTCGGTGAGGAGCCGTAGGGAGGCCTGGTAGGCGCTGGTTGCCTCCCAGTCGGGCAGTGAATAGAGAGTGAAGTTAGTGCCGAAGGCGTGTGCGATGGGATTTTGGCGGGCGTGATTGGTGTTGGGGCCCGCGAGAAAGACGGCGCGCCCGGAGCCGATGCCGGAGTCCGGGTCGGTGAGGGCGCAGGAGTTGAGGATGTCTTGAACGCCGGCGCCTTCGTCGATGCGGATGAGGGAGGATTCGGATCCGGTGGGGTCGGCCTCGATCATGGACATGGCGACGACGGGGATGCCGAGGTTGGCGAGGAGTCGGGAGGTGAAGGCCTCGGCGGAGGTGGTCTCGCGGATGATGCCTGCCAGCTGGGTGTCGCCTAGGACTCCTCGGATGACTTCAGCGTCGGAGGCGCCGTCGCCGGACTGGAAGAGGGGGAGGAGGAGGTAGCCGTGCTGCTGGATGTCGATCATCGCGGTGGTGAGGACTGTGTGGACGACGGGGACGAAGGGGTCGTCGGGCAGCTCGGCCATGAGGAGCGCGATGAGGTGGGACTTGCCGCGGCGCAGGGAGCGGGCGGCCGCATTGGGGATGTAGTTGAGCTCGCGGGCAGCTGCCTTAACGCGGTCGATCGTGGCGGGCGCGATCTTGACGTCTCGGCCGCGTCCGTTGAGGACAAGTGAGACGGTGGAGGGTGCGACTCCTGCTGCGCGAGCGACGTCGGCTCGGGTTGCGCGCTCCATGAAGGGCTTCCAATCCTCGTGTGCGTTTGAAGAAACACAACAACTATAACGTGTTAGTCTTGTGGTGACGATCGGAGTTTCGACGATGACATCCGAAAGGCATACAGACGTGAAAATGATGATACCTTCCTATGCCCCCGGCGCGGGCGCTCTTCTGCCGCCTCGCGCTCATCTGGCCGACGATCCGGGCGTGATCAGCCTGGATGGCACGTGGACCTTCGCCTTTTATCCGACCGACCCCGAGCCGTTTGTCAACCTCGAGGAACCATGGGCCGAGCCCGCGGGCGAGACAGAGGAGAGTGACATCGATGTCCCCAGCCACTGGGTCTTGCGAGGGGATGGGGCCTACGGTCACCCCGCCTACACAAACGTCGATTTCCCCTTCCCGGTGGACCCGCCGTTTCCGCCCGAGGCCAATCCCGTCGGCGACTACCGGCGCACCTTCGAGCTTCCGGCCCACTGGCAGGGCGGAGTCGTTGCTCTGCGTTTCGATGGGGTCGAAAGCCAAGCCACCGTCTGGGTCAACGGTACGTGGGTTGGTATGGCCCGCGGCTCGCGCCTGGCCCACGAGTTCGACGTCACGGGCCTCGTCGTCCCCGGCGTCAACCGGGTCACTGTGCGCGTCCACCAGTTCAGCGCCGGCTCCTACCTGGAGGACCAGGACCAGTGGTGGCTGCCCGGAATCTTCCGCTCCGTTAGCCTGCGCCACCTCACCCCCGGCGCGATCGAGGACCTGTGGGTCGATACCGACTACGAGGCTGGGGTCGGGTATGTGAGCGTCGAGGCTCGGGTGCTCGGCGCGCAGGAGGACTCCCTGGTGGGCCGCCTGGACATCGATGGCCTCGGCTCCTGCCTGCTCGCCCTTGAGCGCGGCGAGGATGGGCGCTACCGCTCCGGCCGCCTCGCCGTGGGGGACGTGCGCCCGTGGAGCGCGCACGACCCAGCCCTCTACGACGCCCGCGTGTGCGTGGGAGGGGAGGCCGGCCTCGCCGACGCGGAGCGCGCCCTGCGCCTCGGATTCCGACGCGTGAGCATCGAGGAGGGAGTGCTGATGGCGAACGGCGCGCCCCTGACCCTCAACGGCGTTAACCGTCACGAGGTGCGCGCCGACGAAGGCCGCGTCTTCGACGACGAGTGGGCCCGCGCCGACTTGGCGCTTATGAAGACCATGGGCGTCAATGCGATCCGCACCTCCCACTACCCGCCGCACCCTCGCCTGCTCGACCTGGCCGACGAGATCGGCCTGTGGGTCATGCTCGAGGGTGACATTGAAACACACGGCTTCGAGGGGGTGGGGGAGTGGGTCGACAATCCCTCCAGTGACCCGGCCTGGGCCCAGGCTTACCTGGATCGCACAATGCGCGCCTTCGAGCGCGACAAGAACCACCCCTCGATCATGAGTTGGAGCCTGGGAAACGAGTCCGGCACCGGGCCGAACCTGGTGGCCTGCGCCCGCTGGATTCGTGAGCGCACGCGCGGGCGCGCCATCATCCACTACGAGGGCGATCACGCCCTTCAATACACGGACATCTACTCGCGCATGTACCCCACCGTCGAGGAGGTCGCGGCCGTCCTGGACGACTCCGATCTGACCGCGCCGGTCGCCGTTCCCACGCATGTGGCCGCCAACGTGGATGACGTGGCGCGCGAGCGTATCCGCCGCGCCCCCTACCTCATGTGTGAATACCTCCACGCGATGGGGACGGGCCCTGGAAATGCTGCCGGTTACGCGGCCCAGATGAGCCATCCGCGCCACGCAGGCGGCTTCGTGTGGGAGTGGCGTGACCATGCCCTGTGGCGCACGCTGCCCGACGGGCGCCGCGCCCTGTCCTACGGCGGTGACTTCGGCGAGGAAGTCCACGACGGCAACTTTGTGTGCGATGGCCTGGTCGACGCGCTCTCGCGCCCCTACGCGGGCACCTGGGCCTGGGTGTCCGCGATGGCTCCCGACGCGCCTGCGCTCGCCGACGCCATCAATGAGAGTCGCTCCGGATCGCAAGAGCAGGAGGCCCGCCTGCGTGCGCTCCTAGACGCTGCCGTTACTCCCGTGTCCTGTCCGAAGGATGCGGATGGCGCTTTCCGTCTTGCCGAGGATGGGCGCCTGTCCCGCGTCGGCGAGATGCCCGTGAGTGTGAGCCTGAGCGTCTTCCGAGCCCCCACCGACAACGACCGAGGGCGCGGCCCCGTCGACTATTGGGGAATCGACACGGATGACATGGGCTCCCTCGGAGTCGGGCGCGGTGAGGCTGGCACTTCGCACGCGATGCGCTGGGAGCGCGAGCGCCTGCACCTGCTGCGCCGACGCCTCGTCTCCATCGAGGAGGAGGGATTTATCCGCCGCGTCGTCGAGCGATGGTCGCCGCCCGCCGCCCAATTCGGCGCCACCCTGGTGTGGGAGTACTCGCCCGTGCGGCTCGGCCAGGATACGGGCCGAGGCCTGCGCGTCTCCTTGCGCATTGCCCCATACGGGCGCTGGCCTGAGCGAGTACCCAGGCTGGGCGTGCGCGTCGACATGCCGGGATCTCGCTGGGAGGCATGCTGGCTGGGGGACACACTCATCGGTTACCCCGACATGGCCGTGCCCGGTGCTCGCGGGTGTGGCTGCGGCGAGGCCTCGGACCTGTGGGACGTGGGTGTGCGCCCCCAGGAGGGTGGACATCGGCGCGATGTGGAGGCCCTCTCTTTGCGGGGGCAGACGGGCGAGCTTGTTGTCCTTCCGGCCTCTCCGCTCGGGTGGAGTGTGAGCCCGTGGAGCGAGCGCGAGCTGGCCCAGGCCTCGCACTGGGAAGAGCTGCCCGCGAGTGATCGACTGTTCCTGTGGCTCGACGTCTTCCAGGACGGTATCGGTACGCGATCGTGTGGCCCGGACTCTCGTCCGGAATTCGCGGGACGTATGCGCGACTGTGAGGTGACATTCGTGATCGCGCAGGTTGGAGGTGATTGAGGCTCGCACTGTTATGTTGCGGCTTGGTAACGATGCGGTAACTTGCTGACAAATAATGCGCATCGCTTTCACGCTCGCTATGATTCAGGTATCAACTAACACGAGATAGTTAGTGACTCGATCCCATCGATCGACCAGCAAATACGGACCAACGGAGGTTTCGCATGTTGAAGAAGAAGATGGCGGCGGGCGTTGTTGCCCTGGCCATGTTCAGCACCCTCGGCCTGGCTGCCTGCAACAGTGGCGGCTCTGGCGACAGCACCAATGCCGGCGGCGGATCCGCTTCCGGCTCCATCCCGGAGCCCGACGTCTCCTGCGACGTTCCCGCGGGCAACATCGACGACTCGAAGATCGACACCTCGAAGGTCGAAGGTGAGATCACCTTCCAGACCCAGGGCCTGCAGAACGACTTCGGCGACTTCTTCAAAGCCAAGATCAAGGAATTCGAGGACGCCAACCCCGGCGTCACGATCAACTGGACCGACCAGGGCGGCGGCGCCGAGTTCGACCAGACCATCACGGCCCAGGCCTCGAACTGCAAGATGGCGGACGTCGTCAACGTTCCCTCCTCCACCATTCTCGCCCTGTCCAAGTCCAACCTCCTCATGGACTACGACGTCAAGGCCCCCGGCATCGGCGACAAGTTCGTGAAGTCCATTTGGGACTCCACCGCTCTGGGCGCGGGTGACCATCACACCGCGCTTCCCTGGTACTTCGGCCCCTACATCACCACCTACAACAAGGAGGTGTTCAAGCGCGCCGGACTCGATGAGAACAAGCCGCCCAAGACCATGGACGAGCTCTTCGACGCCGCCGCCAAGGTCGGCGCCGACGGACAGGGCGACTACGGCCTCTACGGCTCGCCCGAGTGGTACATGATCGCTCAGCTGCACGGCATGGGCGTCAACCTGCTCAACAAGGACAAGACCGCCTTCGACTTCGCGGACAACGAGGCCGCCATCAACTACGTGACGCGCCTGTCCGAGCTCTACGCCTCCGGTGCCATCCCGAAGGACTCGCTGACCGGCGAGCCCGACCCGGGCAAGGCCTACACCGACGGCAACCTCGCTTTCGGCACCCCCAACGCCTCCTTCCTCAAGTCGGTCAAGAACAACAACGCGACCGTCTACGAGAACACCGGCGTCGGCCCCTTCCCGACCAACCCCGGCGTGAAGCCCGTCTTCGAAGGTCAGTACATCGGTGTCTCGGTCACGACCAAGAACGCCCCCCTGGCCATGAAGTTCGCCGAGTGGATCACCAACGCTGAGAACGAGTACGCCTGGACGCACGACGGCGGCGCGATTATCTTCCCCGCTGCCACCGAGGCTCTCGACAAGCTCGTCAACAACCCGCCGGAGATCGCGGACGACCCGGTCTTCAAGGCCGCCTACGAGGAAGCCGCTAAGGCTGCCAAGGACGCAGAGGCCTACACCGACGTCTTCTACGCCACCGGCGCCGTGAAGGATGCCCTCGTCGAAAACGTCAACAAGGCCATCCGCGGCGAGGTTGATCCCAAGACTGCCCTTAAGACCGCACAGGATCAGATGAACGAGAAGCTCAAGGCTCTCGGAGACTGATTGAATGCTCGGGGGCCGAGGCCAGGCCTCGGCCCCCGAGGCATCCCTCGCCCAGCGCAGGGCCGCCGGCTCACGGTCACGCGCCATTCTCACAAAGGATTTTGGTATGCCGACACGTAAGAGCGCACCGAATCGCTCCCTCAATGGCGCCGCCCGATTCCGCCCCGCCTGGGTTCCCTGGCTGTGGGTCACCCTGCCGGTCCTCGCCATCGTTTCTTTCTACATATACCCCTTCATCACGACCGTCTACGTGTCGTTCACGAAGACGAAGCCGATGGGCCGCACCGGTCGCTTCGTCGGCATCGACAACTACACCGCGGTCCTGGGAGACTCCGAGTTCTGGGAAGCACTGACCAACTCTTTCCTGTACGCCGTTTGCGTCGTCCCGCTCATGGTGCTGTTGCCCCTGCTGTTGGCCCTCCTCGTCAAGTCGCACGTCCCCGGCATCGGCTTCTTCCGCGCCCTCTACTACCTGCCGGCCATCTCCTCGCTGGTCGTCATCTCCCTGGCCTGGCGCTACCTCCTCGATCAGCGCGGTCCCGTCAATAACCTGTTGACCTCGTGGGGACTAGATGCGATCCCATTTCTGTCGAATCAGTGGCTCATCCTCTTCTGCGCCATGATCATTACGCTGTGGCAGGGGCTGCCCTACTACATGATTCTGTACTTGTCCGCCCTGGCCAACGTCGATAAATCCCTGTACGAGGCTGCCGAGCTTGACGGTGCCGGCCCGATCCGCCGCTTCCTGACCGTGACCGTCCCGGGCGTCAAGGTCATGATGTTCCTCGTCGCTACCCTCACCACGATCGGCTGCCTGAAGATTTTCACCGAGGTCTACCTGCTGGGCGGCTCCGCCTCGCCCACCAAGACCCTGACGATGTACATCCGCGACCGCATCGTCGACCCGACCTTCGGATCCCTCGGCCAGGGTGACGCCGCCTCGGTGTGCCTGTTCCTCATCACCTTCGGCTTCATCATCGCCTCCCAGAGCCTGCAGAGGAAGGCTGAAGACTCATGAGCACCGCATCTCACACCACTGCCGCCTCCTTCGGGGAGCGCTTCGCCCAGTGGCGCAAGCAGCGCCGCCTGGAGCGCCAAGGGCGCAACGTCGCCTCGCGCCAGATGCGCGGCGGAGCCCTGGTGGCCCGCTACGTCCTCCTGGTCGTCGTCGCGATCATCCTGGTCGGCCCCCTCGTGCTGCCCCTCATGGCGGCCTTCAAGGCACCCGGCGAATCCGTCTTCGGTCAGGGCGCGACCATCCTGCCCCAGCAGTGGTCGCTCGAGTCCTTCTCCGTCCTCTTCGAGCGCACCAATATTCTGGGAGCGATCAGGAATTCAGCGATTATCGCGGCCCTGACCGTGGCCTCGAACGTGTTCCTCTCGTGCGTCGGGGGCTACATGCTCTCTCGGCGCGGCTGGACCGGACGCAACATCATGTACTTCGTGGTGCTCTCCGCCATGATCTTCCCCTTCGAGTCGATCATGCTCTCGCTGTTCAAGATGATGGTGCAGCTGGACCTGTACAACACGCTGCCCGGCGTCTGGATGGTCGCCATGATCGGCCCCTTCCAGATCCTCATGATGCGCGCCGCGTTCATGGGTATTCCCGACGAGATCGAGGACGCCGCCCTCATCGATGGGGCGGGGGAGCTGCGCCGCTTCTGGTCGATCTTCCTGCCCCAGGTTCGAGGCACCCTGACGGTCGTCGGCCTGACCTCGTTCATTGGGGCCTGGTCGGACTTCATCTTCCCGCTGCTCATGCTGCCCGACCCGGACAAGCAGACGCTCATGCTCACGCTAACGGCGATCCAGAACTCGCCCCAGGGTGTTACCTACCAGCTGGTCCTGGCCGGCGCCGTCGTGGCGATGGTCCCCGTCGTCCTGGTCTTCATGTTTAGTCAGAAGTTCTTCTTCCGCGGCATCGAGGACGGTGGACTGAAGTTCTGAGAGTGTCCTCGCGGGTGTTAGCCACCCGCGAGGACATTTCGCTATCAAAAAGGAGGTTGTTTCACAAAAAGCTAACACGTGTTAGGTATTGCGGGATCCCCTTCGACAAGCGAGGGATCCCGGCCAATAACCCCATACTGACGAAGGAGTTAAACTCATGGGGACAAGACCCATCATCGGAGCCCTCGGCGCCCCGATTCTTGCGGCCACCATGCTCGGGCTGACGCCCGCGGCGGCCATCGCAGCCACCGACACCCCCTATCACCCGACCGTCCTGTGGGCGACCTCCGAAGAGAAGGTCGGCGAAGGTGCCCCCAACGGCACCATCGCGGCGCTCGTCGATGACGACACCGCCCGCACCGACGCCACCAAGACCTTCTGGACCACCAAGTGGAAGGGAGGCCTCGACCCCTACCCCCACGCCCTGGCCGTTCAGAACCCCACGCCCGGCACGCAGGTCTGCGGCCTTGGCCTGACACCGCGCCCCACCTACGACTCCATCCTCGGGAACGACCAGTTCCCCGGGGAATACCGCGTCTTCGCCTTCGATGAAGACCCCGGCAACCCCGCCGCCGAGGCCTCCTTCGACGACTGGAAGACCAAGGTCGCCGCTGGCACCTGGGACGGTGGCACCGAGGTTGCGCACGGAAGCGACCTCCAGTTTGGCAACAAGGAACAGTACGTCACCTTCCCGGCGACCACGAAGCGCGTCATCGCCCTGGCGGGCCTGCGTTCCCTCGCGCCCGGCAAGTCCGACATGGCCCTGTCCGACATCAAGCTCCTGCCCTGCGACGCGCAGGGCAACGCGATCACCTCCTACGGAAGCGATGAGGGTGGCGGAGGCAATGAGGCTGTCCGACCCGTCGTGCCCCACCCCGACGCTCCCGAGCAGGGCTCGGGCGCATCAGACCTGGTCCTGGACTTCGTCATCGACCAGCTGCCCTACGGCGAACCCGGAAAGCCCGTGGACTTCGCCCCTGGCACCCACACCTACACGGCGACCGGCTACTACCACGCCACGACCGTCTCGGCCCGCATCCGCGCGGTTGACGGAGCTATCGTCACCATTAACGGCGCAACCCCCGACGCCGATGGTCGCGTCGCCAACCTCGACCTCGCCACCGGCCTGAACGTCATCACCGCGACAGTGTCCAAGGACGGCAAGGAAGCCACCTACGTCGTCAATATCACCAAGGTTGAGACCGACTTCCGCGGCAACGTGCTGGTTCCCGCCACGGCCTCGGCCAACGGCGCAAGCGCGGCCGAGAACGCGGCCCTGACCGACCTCGACCGCAAGACAACCTGGACCTCGAACCCGCTCGTGCGCGCCTCCGAATGGTCCGAGGGTGTCACCGGCATCGAGCTGCACCTGGACGAGGCCCGCTACGTGCACCGCGTCAACGGCTGGGGCACCCCCACCCTGCCCGCCGGCGCGCAGGGATGGCACGGCGGTAACTCCGTGGCCATCGCAGTCCAGGAGACTGACGGCGGCGAATGGACAACCATCGTCACCCACGGCTCGCTTACGCGCGACGCGCGCGGCCTGTGGTACTGGGACTTCAACACCTACCACCTCGCCAAGAACATCCGCATCTGGATGAACGACGAGACCGAACCCCAGACCCCCCAGAACATTGCGACCGCTGTCACCTTCAACGACCTCGAGGTGTGGGGCCTGCCCGCCGGCAAGGCGCCCGTCGCCCCCGCAGTCGACAACTCCATGTACGAGCGCTACTCCGGCTTCGACCCGGGAGACGGCAAGTGGGGCGTCAACCGCGCCCAGGCGCTCGCCCTGCAGTACGGCGTCATGATGCCCGCGTGGGTGCCCTCCGAAGGCTACGGCCGCGGCGGATTCGACGCTCACGAGCGCGACCTGACGGGTGGCGCGTTCCCCATGTTCTACGACCTTCCCATGTTCAACACCCCCATGATGGAGTCCCTGGGTAAGGGAGCGCCGTGGGCCCTCGCCAAGGCCCCCACCGGCAAGAACAGCATGTGTAACGCCGGCGAGCCCCGCGACTTCATGAACGAGTACATGAAGCCGTATGCCTCCACGCTCGTCGACATTCAGTACGGCGACGAGGGCGGCTTCAACCGCGGCGAATCCGAGTGCTTCAAGAACTGGTTCGCCTGGTCCAAGCAGAACATCCCCGGCGCCGTCGTCCACGCCAACTCCTGGGACGACCCCTCCTGGTACCGCGACGCCAACCTGAGCTACTACGTCGAGAACGCCAAGCCCGATCTGCTCAGCTGGGACAAGTACTACTGGGGCGCCAACGGCGGCCCGGCTCCCCAGCAGGTCGTCACGAACCTGCTGAACACCAACACCTGGAAGAAGCAGCGCGAGTACGGCCTCAAGGGCCTGACCGGCGACGGCTCCAGCCCGATCCTGTACGGCCAGTACCTGGACTACAACTGGGACGCGAACGTGTCGGCCTCCGAGAAGTCGATCGTGCCCTCCCTGGGCCTGGCCACCGGCCAGAAGTGGTTCGGCCTGTTCCGCATGGAATACAACGGCTACGACCGCTCCTCCATCATCGATCACGATGGCGCGCCGACGCGCTCCTTCTACGAGTTCTCCAACATCTTCGGCAACGTCTCCTACATCGGTAACTACACGAAGGCCATGAACTCCACGTTCGTCGCCTACAAGCCCGGACAGTACGCGGCCCGTTCCGAGACCCCGACGCTGAGCGGCTACAAGTACGGCAACTTCGCCAGCGGTGAGGAGGCCACGGCCGCCAACGCCGCCGTCGGCCTGGTCGACATGTCCGTCACCAACGTCGGCTCCGTCAACGATGGGCTGCCCGGAGACGTCGTCGTCGGCTACTTCGAGCAGCTAGGAGGCCTGGACGCGGCCAAGTCCGCCGAGATCTTCGGCGACTCGGCGACCGCCCCCACGGGCTTCATGGTCGTCAACGCCCTGACCGGCCAGACCCGCTACCCGTCCTACCTCCTCGACCCGCGCACCGACAACGGCTCGCTGGCCGAGACCGCCCAGGACATCACCCTGACCGTGAAGAAGCCGAGCGCGGGCGCGCACCTGATGCTCGTCAACCCTGCGGACAAGACGACGCAGGAAGTCGAGCTCGGCGACGGGGAGACCTCGCAGGTTGTGCTTCACGCTGTCGGTGGCGGCGACTCGCGCTTCCTGTACTGGGTGACGATCGAGGACCCGGCCCCCACCCCGGACCCGACCCCGGACCCGACCCCGGAGCCGGCCCCCACCCCGGACCCGGCCCCGTCCGTGGATCCCACCCCGGCGCCCGCACCGACCCCGGATCCCGCGCCCCAGCCTCGAACAGGGCAGTGGAAGTCCGGCTACTTCGGATGGTGGTACGCATACTCTGACGGCACCTACGCTGCGAACGAGACCCTCGTCATCGACGGGCAGACGTACCGCTTCGACGCGAGCGGCTACCTGAAGATGGGATGGGTTTACGAAGCCGGTCACTGGTACTACCACGGTGCCTCCGGCGCTCAGCAGTACGGCTGGATGATGGAGCGCGGCAACTGGTACTACCTCGACCCGGCGACGGGCGCGATGGCGACCGGATGGACGCAGATCGACGGACAGTGGTACTACATGACCTCCGGTGGCGTCATGCGCACCGGCTGGCTCAAGGATGGCGGTGCCTGGTACTACCTGACGCCCTCGGGTTCGATGTCCGTGGGTTGGCAGCACCTGGGCGGCTCCTGGTACCACTTCGGGACCAGCGGTGCGATGACCACCGGCTGGCACCAGGAGGGCCCCGTCTGGTTCTACCTGCGCTCTAGCGGATCCATGGCCACCGGCTGGGAGCTCATCGGCTGGACCTGGTACCACTTCGCCCCCTCGGGCGCGTGGATCGGGTAGTCTCTTCCATCAGCGACGAGGTCGTGGCCGGGCGTTCCGGCTGCGGCCTCGTCCGCGTTGGGGCGGCTTTGCGCAGAGCACGTGGGGGCAGGGGAGCCGGCGCGGGGGAGGAGGGGCACAGAGCGCGTGGGGGTGTAGACGCGCCGGTGCGGGGCGCGCGTTGGGGGCTAGTCCTTGCGGATCGCGAGTGATTCGACGCGGTGGTCGGCGCCCTTGGTGAAGATGAGGGTCGCACGCTCGCGGGTGGGGCGGATGTTTTCGCGCAGGTTCGGCAGGTTGATCGCGTTCCAGACGACGTGCGCGGTCGAGACCGCCTCGGTGTCGGTCAGGGAGGCGTAGGTTTTGAAGAATGAGTCTTCGCGGGAGAAGGCGGTCGCACGTAGTTTCAGGAAGCGGTCAACATACCACTGCTCGATGTGTTTCTCGTCGGCGTCGACGTAGATGGAAAAATCGAAGTAGTCGGAGACGGCGACTGAGATGGAACCGGGCGCCGAGCGCGGGGGCTGGAGCACGTTGAGGCCCTCGACGATGAGAATGTCGGGGCGGTCCACGTCGATGTAGGCGCCCGGCACGATGTCGTAGGTGACGTGGGAGTAGACGGGTGCTTTCGCGTGGGGGTTTCCGGCCTTGACGGCGGCGAGGAAGGAGATCAGGGCGGCTCGGTCGTAAGACTCGGGAAAGCCCTTGCGGGCGACGAGGGAGCGCTCCTGCAGGATGCGGTTGGGGTAGAGGAACCCGTCGGTGGTCACCAGGTCCACGCGGGGCGTGGAGTCCCAGCGTGAGAGAAGCAGCTGGAGGAGGCGCGCGACGGTGGACTTGCCGACGGCGACCGATCCGGCTACGCCGATAACGAAGGGGGTGGAGTGTGCGTCGGGTTCGCCCAGGAAGGCGTGGCGTTCCGAGGAGATGCGCCTGCGCCCGTCGATGTAGAGCTGCAGCAGTGCGGACAGGGGCCGGTAGATGGTGTCTACCTCGGTCATGTCGATCGGGTCGCCCAAAGACGCGATCTGATCGATGTCGTCCTGCGTGAGCGGCAGGGGAGTGCGGTCTGTGAGCCGGTCCCACGCGCAACGGTCGAAGCGCGCGTAGGGGCTGGGGTTGGCCCGCCAGCCCACGTTCGGCTCCGCTGCCGACGAGGCCGTGGCTGGGGTGTGCGAGGAGGCGTCAGTGGTGCTCACGGAAATATTGTCCCTCACCGAGGGCTAGGCGTGCGATGCGTGTCCACGGCGGGGGCCATGCGTGTAGACGCCTGGCCCCCACCGATCGCACTCATGTCGCAATGCGCGCGCGAGCGGGCGCTGAAAGAGACATTGAGTTACTTTTTGCTTGTTCCGCTGGGCCAGTGGGAATATGGGAAATCTGAGAAAGCAGTGCGCACGTTAGAGATTGTCGTTGCCTGCGTCCCGAGGAAGAGGAGCAGGGCACCAGATGCAGCGATAATCTCACCTGTGACCACCCCGGCCGTTGCGCTACTGGCAGCAGCGGCTGGGGGGGCTCCAACGACTGTCGCCGCCGCCACGGCACTAGCGACGAGGACTCCGATGAGTTTGGCGAGGGAAACAGCGATAGCAGTGTAGAATGCGAAGCCGGCCACCGCGCACGAATTGAGGGTTGTGCCCATCTGGCTGCCGATAGTTGCACATGCTTCACCGGCAGTCTGCTGGTCAGCTGTTGCTTCGCGATAGCGGTTGCCTGCACGGCCTTCCCAGTCATCCGAGCTCACCAGTTTATCCGGCGCGACGGCTGTGGCATATAGTTTCATCGGGTGCTTGACATTATTTTGCCAGTCCACACCGTTATTGTTGAACAGGATGGGCGCCCGGACTCCCTCCAGGCATTTGCTGATCAGCTGGATGACGGCGTTGATAGCCTTCTGGAGGAGGTCCACTGCATCCTGGATACGATCAAATAGCCACTGAGCTAAATTTTTGGCAAGGGAAATAAGCCAGTTTACCTTGTCGATGAAGGCGTCAAATTTTTCTTGTAGCTTTTTGATGCCCTCGTTAATCTTTTTGAGAATGGCCTCGTAAACGGCCTGGTTGAAGTTCATTGTGATGGCCCCTCGGGGAAATGTGGATTAGCTGAATGTGCCTGCGATGAGGTCGGATGTCTCTGCTTCGTTGTTTCGGTAGGCTGCCAGTGACTTTCTGAGGGCGGCAACGATGTTGTCGACTTCATCATTGGCTCTCTCGAGCTCGTCCTCCATCCTTTCGCAAACACTATTGTTTGGGTCGACTATTGACTGGAAAATGCCCGCTTCGAAGCGGTTGAGTCGGAGGGCGCCGACTGCTGTGTGCGCGGCGGACAGATGTACCTTTTGGCCCTCCCAGTGTTCGCAATCACCTTCAATGGCGGGGGCGCATATGGATAGATCGGTTGCCATTACTTGCTCCAATTCGTGAAGAAGCCGAGTGATTCGGCCATGAGCTTATCGGAGTGGTCGTCCGTGCTCTGAACTTGATTGGCGGCGAGAACAATCGCACGTGCGATGACCGAGCCGCCCCGGCGTTCTGCCCAATCGGGATTGATCTTGATGCGTGTGGCTAAGCCGGACAGCGTGTCGACGTGAGCCGTAACGACAGAGGGCTTAGTGGGGGTGCTGGCCATAGAGGCATCGAGAAGCTTGATGGCGTCTTCTGCGACCTCTGCGATGTCGCGGGGTGGATAAAAGCTTGACTGCTCGAGAGCTTGTCGCGTGTTCTCTTCAATTGCAACCTCGATCTCTTCGTCAGTTATCTTCGATGGTCTGAAGTCTTCTTGATCGAGCTTTGCCTGCACTGTTTCCATCCGGTAACTTTGCGCTTGGGTCAGTGCATCGTTGAGAGAGTTTTCGAGTGCTGCGGGATCGAGAACCCTTGACCAATCCTCGGCAATCACGCACTCGACGAGTTTTCCCTGACGGTCGACAGTGATGTCGACGATTTCATCCTCAGACGTTCCTGTCGAATACTCGGGGGCGTATTCGTTGGTGGCTGTTAGGTACTGATTGATCTCGAGTGTAGCCCTCATGGCTTCACGCATAGTCTCCTCAAGCACAGCGTCTCCTTTGTAGCGTCTACCGTGCGGTCATGCTATCTGCACTTGGGGCCGTAGTCAAGTATGTACTAGACGATTCGCCCTTTGGGTTGTTCCTTTGTCCCCAGGCCCAGGCGTCGGCATGATCGACAGGTGTTTTCCGTCGTTTTCATACGGTCGCGCCCGGCGGTTACGTGTGGGCGCACGTAGATGTCGGGCGCCGCCAGCGTTCGCTCGACTGCCATGGCGCGTGGAATCGACGCCCAGCAAGCAACCACGTGAAGCGACACACGTTGGGTTCCGCGGGTGGGGGAGGGTGTGCTGAAATTAGTACCATGTGTGGAATTGTTGGACATATCGGATGTAAGGCTTCCCAGCGCAGCCGCGAGGTGGTCCTCGGCGGGCTGGCGCGCCTGGAATACCGCGGGTACGACTCGGCGGGTATCGCCCTGGCCTCGGACAGTGGCCTGTACGTGCGTCGCGCCGTCGGTAAGCTCGTCAACCTCGTCGAGGAGCTCGACGCGGACGGCCCCGCAGACGCCTACGCCGGCATCGGGCACACCCGCTGGGCCACCCACGGGCGCCCCACGGTCGCCAACGCCCACCCCCACTCCAGCCCCGACGGGCGCTTCTCCCTCGTCCACAACGGCATCATCGAAAACACGGACGCTCTGCGCGCCGCCCTCATCGCCGACGGTGAGGCCTTTGCCTCCGAGACCGACACCGAGGTCGTCGTCCACCTGCTGGCCCGGGCCTACGACCGCGCCACCCCGGCCTCGTACACCGGGGACGTCGCGGGACTGGACGGCACGGACGAGGAGGTCGCCCGACGCCTCGTCGTCGCCATGCGCGCGGTCACCGAGCAGCTGCACGGAACCTTCACCCTCCTCGTCGTATCCAACCAGTCGCCCAACGTCATCGTCGCCGCCCGCCGATCCTCCCCCCTGGTCATCGGCCTGGGTGATGGCGAGAACTTCCTGGGCTCCGACGTCCTGGCCTTCGCCGAGCACACGAACCGTGCCCTCGAAGTCGACCAGGACGAGGTCGTGGTCGTCTCCGCGACCGGCGTGACCGTCATCGACCCCGCGGGTAACCCCGTCGAGCGCG
>ERZ773072.483-NODE-483-length-22191-cov-22.437568_pt1 | contig 22191 bp, 16 predicted proteins | sample MGYA00580617_ERZ773072 | MGnify/ENA primary metagenome ERZ773072 (study PRJEB29015, sample SAMEA2737970) | human oral metagenome | biome: human oral; feature: human-associated habitat; material: dental | place: China | collected 2122 ...
GCTCACAACTATCCTGCAACGTTCGACACCCGCCGATCACGCTCAAGAGGTGCCACATGTCCATCAAAGCGCGCCCCACGATCCTGTTTGCCACGGCAACCGCACTCGCCCTCAGCACCTGCGGAGCCACCTCCTCTCCCTCCACACCCGCCGCGAGCGCCGGTTCCTCGTCCGCGGTCGCGTCGACCGACGGTTCCTTTACCCTCCTCAACGCCTGCTGGCGGAGGCGAGGCCACGCAGCTGACAAAGGTCACGGGCATCGCCGGTGGCAAACACGTCATCCTCGCCTGGAGCGTGTAATAGACCCGAGCCCGGGACCGCAACGCGTACCCCATCACGCGTCCGGCCCCGGCCTCGTTCCATGCTGTGAGCGCAAGCGCCCTACTCTACGGCTGTATTCCTGGCCACGAGGGTGTTCGTCGCCTGAGCCACCGGGCGCACGATCATCGAGTCGATGTTGACGTGGGAGGGACGCTCCAGGGTCCACACGATCGCCTCGGCGACGTCCTCGGCGACGAGAGGGGCGGCAACGCCCTCGTAGACGCGGTCGGCGGCCTCCTGGGAGCCAAGGCGGTTGAGGGAAAACTCCTCGGTGCGCACCATGCCCGGCGCGATCTCGATGATGCGCACGGGCTCGCCCACCAGCTCCTGGCGTAGCGTGTTCGCGATAATGCGCTCGGCGTGCTTGGCGGCCACGTAGCCGCCGCCTCCCGGGTAGGTGTCGTGGGCGGCGGTCGAGGTCAGGAAAACGAGGTCTCCCCCGCGCTCGCGCATCCCCGACAGGAAGGCGCGCGAGCAGTGCAGGGCGGTGAGCACGTTGCGCTCAAACATTGCGCTCCACCTGGCCGGATCACCCTCCGCGACCCGGTCCACGCCGATGGCTCCGCCGGCGTTGTTGACGACCGCATCCACGGGGCCACCCTCCAGGATGTGTGCGGCCATCTCCTCCACCTGCGCCTCATCGGTCAGGTCGGCTGCCCAGTATTCGCAACCAATCTCGGCGGCGAGGGCCTCCAGCCGCTCACGGCGCCGGGCGACGGCAACGACCTTCCACCCCCGCTCGGCCAAAAGACGGGCGGTGGCCTGCCCGATTCCGGTGGATGCTCCAGTGACGACGACGCGGCGGGAAGTGCTCATAGGGCAACAGTAATATCCCCGGGTACGCACCGTCGTGCGCGCCCGGGGATACTCGCCGATGTCTCAGCCGTTGGGCAGGCCGTATGCCTTGTGGATCAGCCAGATCGGGTGGACGACGTTCGCGCCCGTGGCCGTGCGCAGCTGCCAGCGACACGTCTCCGTGTCACAGGCCGCCAGCTCGGCGTTGACCTGCTTGATGAAGTCGAAGACGGGAGCACCCACGGCCTGGGCGATCGCGTACTTCTCCTTCTTCATGCCGTACGTGCCCGCGATACCGCAGCAGGGCTGCTCGGAATCCTTGACGGTGACGCCGGGGATCAGGCTCATGAGCTCGATCGCAGGCTTGCCCAGACCCTGGGACTTCACCTGACAAGGTGCGTGGTACGGGATGGTGACGTCGATGCGCTGGAAGTTCGTATCCAGTTCGCCCTTGTCGTACAGGTGCAGCAAGAACTCGCTGATATCCCACGTGCGGGAACCCACATCCCTCAGCTCCGGGGTGTCCATCTCGAGGATCTCATGGGCCTCATGGCGCAGCATGCCGCCGCACGAGCCCGACGCGGAGATGATCGGGGCATCGCGGTTGACGCTGCGCAGGTCGTTGGTCAGCTTAGAGACGTACTTGCGCGCATCGTCGTACAGGCCGTTGGACTGCAGGGCCAGGCCGCAGCAGCCGTGCTTGGGAACCAGGACCTCGTAACCCAGGTGCTCGAGCACCATGACCGAGTGAATCGAGGTCTCGACCTCGAAGTACTGGCCGGCGCATCCGTGGAAGAAGATCACCTGGCCGCGCGTGCCGGAGTTCGGCAGCGGCTTGTGCTTCTTGAACCAGGACTCGAAGGTGCGACCATACGCGCGCGGCATGGGGGCCGAGCGATGCACGCCGATGACGGCCTCCATGGCCAGGCGAATCGGCTTGACGTCGAGCGCCCAGTTCGCGATGGGGGCAACCGGGGTCATCATGGTGCCGATCAGGGAGGTACGGCCGATGAGGCGGTCGCGCAGCGGAATGCCGTGCGCTTCCTTCATGGCGGTACGGCGGTGGTGGATGATCTCGGTGACCTTCACGCCCTGGGGGCACACGAGCGAGCAGGTGCCGCACGAGGAACAGTAGTCGATGGACTTGTCCACCATCTGCCCGTCCTTGCGGAAGCGCTCGGCCTGCGGGCCGGAGTACTTGGGGCCGGCGAACAGGTCGGTGACGCGCATGACCGGGCACTGGGTCTCGCAGATCGTGCACTTGACGCACGAGTCGAGGCTGGCGCGCAGCGCAGCGTCACCGGTGAGGGCGAAGACGTCTTCTTCCTCCACGCCCGGTCCCATCAGCGTTGACATTTCCAGGGTCATTTCAGTTCCTCCACGATCGAGTCGACGGCCGCGAGCGCGCTGGCCAGCGCGATTCCTTCGCCGCTCTTTTCGCGCCAGCGGGTGGCACCGGCCAGGTTGCCTCCGGCGGCGTACAGGTTGGCGCACACCGGTGTGCCTTCCTCGTCGAGGACGCGCATGCTGTCGTCGACGGCGAGTCCGGACAGGAAGAGGGGCTGGTCCTCGCCCCAGAAGTCCGCGTGCAGGAGTTGCCCGGATGCACCCATGACGGGCAGCCCGCAGATGGTCTCGCGCACGGTGCCGTACGAGTCCATGTCCAGGGCACCGGATTCGAAGCCGCCGGCGGCCAGGATCAGGGACCGAGTGTCAACGATCGTTGAGCGTCCCGCGCTGGCGTATTCGACTGCGCTGACGCGTCCGTTGTTGGTGTGCACGGCCTTGATCGCGGATCCGAGGATGACGCGGCACTTGTCGGAGGCGATGCGCGTGAGCACAGCGTTGAGGCGCATGCCGGGAACTGACGGCGGCTGGATCGGGATCTCGAAGACGGGGTGTCCGAGCTTATCCGCCAGGTCGCGCCACGCGTTCGGATCGTCGAGGCCGAGGACCGCGGGCAGGCCGACGATCTCACCGTCTTCCAGGAGGGGGCGAATCTGGTCTGCCAGGCGTGCGCGATTCTCCTCGTGATCGAGGCTGCGCGCGAGGTTCGTGCCGCTCGAGTCGATCTCGCCCTCGCGCACGACGTAGTCCACGGATAGGGCACGCGCCTTGATCGGGATACCATCGGGCCCGTTCTGTCGCGTGAGGTTTTCGGCGACGAGGCCGGGGTAGAAGTCCTTGAAACGGGTGAGGCCCACGATGGCGTAGCGGGCACCCGCCTGAGGGATGCCGGCCTCCATGGAGGGCGGAATCAGGCAGGTGGGGCGTAGCGCGCCGACCCCGGTGGGGATGAGCACGTTGCGCTTCTCATTGCCGACGAGGAAATCGGAGCCGACGAGGTCTCGCAGCCACGCGACGCAGCTGCCGACGTGGTCGGGGGTGACGTGGCTGTACGGGTGGGTGGGGCGGGAGGCGACGTGGGCTTCCAGCGCCTCGAGCGGATTGTCGACGGGCTCGGGGCGGTAGCCGAGGATGTCGACCGTGCCTGTGCCGAGCTGGATGCCGCCCACGCCCTTCGTGACGAGAGTGACGCTCAGACCTGCGTCAGCAGCTTTGATTGCGGCGGCCAGGCCTGCCAGGCCAGCGCCGATAACGACGACGTCTCTCATCGAACAACCTCCTCGCTGGGTGCGGGCAGGTGCTCGACATCGAGCGTGCCCTCGTGGATCCAGGCATCCAGTGCGGCCTGCCTGGCTTGCTTGCCGAACATGATGGGCCACAGACCGATCCAGCGGTTCTTCAGGAAGAGACGCAGGAGGGAGTTGGCTCGCATCGAGTCGATGTCACCGCGCTCGTGGGCGATACCAGCGGCGCGCTGAGAGCAGAAGCCGCCCTGGCAGGGGCCCATGCCCAGGCGCATCTGGCGACGCACGTCATCGAGCTGCCCCTTGGGCAGGGTGTCCATGACGTTTTCGAGCATGGCGCGCGTGGCCATCTCGCACTCGCAGATGATCTGCTCGTGGGAGGGGGATTCGTTGCGCGATTCGACGTTGTCGAGGCGGTGGCCGATCGTGTAGAGGCGCTCTTCCTTGGCGGGCGGGACGGCCTCGTCGGCGGTTCTGCAGGCGCGCTTCTCGCCCATCTCCTCGCACATGATGTCGACGATGCGCTCGGCCATGAGACGGTAGGTGGTGAGCTTGCCGCCCGCGATTGTGAGCATGCCGTAGATGCCGTCGCGCGTGTTGTGGTCGATGATGCTCATGCCGCGCGCCATGTGGCGGGTGTCGGTTGCGGACACACGTGAGTCCTTGACGAGGGGGCGCGCGCCGGCCCAGGCATGCACGGCGCGGGCCTTTCGGAAGCCGGGGATCATGGCCTCGCCGGAGTCGAGCATCTGCTGGACCTCGTCGGCGGGGATGGATAGACGATCCGGGTCCTCGGCCTTGAGGTCGGTCGTGCCAATGATGCACACCGTGTGGTCGGGCACAAGGATGTCGCCGTCGGCGGGCCACACGCAGCGGTTGATGACTGACTGGCTGATGCGGTGGTTCATCGCGATCATGATGCCGGCGCCGGGGACGACGTCGACGCCGTGGCAGTCAGCCATGGCGGCGATCTGTCCCGCCCAAGGGCCGCCGCAGTTCAGGACGAAACCGCATTCGATGCGCACGTCCTCGCCCCCGCGCTCGTCATGAACGATGACGGCGCTAATGCGCTCCCCCTCGCGCTCAATGGAGGTCACGCGATGGTAGGTCAAGAGCTGGGCCCCATAGGCCTGCGCGGAGCGAATCGCTCCCCACGTCATCTGCCATCCATCGACCGTGCCATCGTGGACCTCGAAGGCTCGCTTGATGCGAGGATCGAGTCGTGGTTCGCGGCGCAGCGCCTCGGCGATGGAGATTTCTGCGGCTGGCACCTTTGCAGCCGCTGCGCGGGCCAGGAACTGGTCCGCGTATTCTTCATCGTCGTGCGCCGTTACCACGAAGAGGCCTCCGGTGGCCTCGACCGCGTTGGCGTTGATGCGCTTGACGATCTCATTTTCTTCGGCGCATTCGGTGGCCGACTCTGGATCGGATGCGATGTAGCGGCCGCCCGAGTGGAGGAGGCCGTGGAAGCGACCGGAGGTTCCCTGAGCGATATCCGCCCGGTCGACGAGGACGGCTGAGAAGCCGCGCATGGCGACGTCGCGGACGACGCCGGCACCGGTGGATCCGCCACCGATGACACACACGTCAGTGCGAAGTGTCTTCACCGTTAAAATTCCCTTCACCTCGTGATGAGGAAGTGCTTCGTTGCTCCTTCCATGATGCCCTTTCAGAGCCCATTTGCACGAATGCACACAAGACTCTGCACATATGTGCACAATGGGGCCCTGTCAAAGTCGCATTCGCACTCGCCCACACAAATCCAGTCGAAAACGACGAATAACATCCCCTCGGTATCACGTAAATCGACACACGCGTCGCCCGAGGGACGCTCATCTCACCTCACCCGTGTCTTTCCCCCTAGAGTTAAGGCATGACAAATACAATGCTGGCTCGAGTCCTCGACACCGCGTACATCGATTCGACGACACGTCCCCAGGACGACTTCTACCGTCACGTCAACGGCACCTGGCTGGCGACGCACACGATCCCCGCGGACCGCCCCATGGACGGAGTGTTCCATACACTGCGCGACGCTTCTGAAAAGTACGCGCGCGCAATCGCACAGGATGCCGCCGACGGCTCCCTGGATGATCCGGACGCGCAGCGCATCGCAACCCTGTGGAACCAGTTCCTCGACGAGGACACCATCGAAGAAGCAGGAGCCGCTCCCCTGCGCCCCGATCTCGACGCAATCAACGCTTGCGTGACCCGCGAGGAGCTCGCCCAGGAGATGGGCCGGTTGATGCGCGAAGGCGTTGGAGGCCTCGTCGGAGCTTACGTGGGCACGGATCCCCACGACTCGTCGCGCTACATGGTTTCCCTCGTTCAGTCCGGCATCGGACTGCCCGACGAGGCCTACTACCGCGAGGACGACTACGCGCCAATCCGGGCTGCCTACGTCGCACACACCGCCCGCCTCCTCGGCCTCGCCGCAATGCCCGACCCCGAGGGAGCGGCCGAGCGCACCATGGCACTGGAGACCGCGATCGCCTCGAACCACCGCGACTCCGTATCCAACCGCGATCCCCTGCTCAGCGACAACCCCACCCCCTGGGATGACATCACCGCGTTGGCACCCGGATTCGACTGGATCGCCTGGGCAGAGGGCGCACGCATGCCCGCCGCCGGCCTCGTTGTCAACGTCGACCAGCCCGACTTCCTGCGCGCCGCCGCCGGCCTGTGGGCCAGCACCGATCTGTCTGTCCTCAAGGAGTGGCTCAGCGCTTCGGTAATCGATTCCCACGCCTCGCTCCTGTCCAGTGACTTCGTCAACGAGAACTTCGACTTCCACGGCCGCACTCTGTCCGGCACGCAAGAGCTGCGCCCGCGTTGGAAGCGCGCGCTCGGCCTCATCGAGGCCTACCTCGGCGAGGCAATGGGGCGCGCCTGGGTGGCCCGGCACTTCCCGCCCAACGCTAAGGAGTCGATGGATGCCCTGGTGCGCCGCCTCCTCGACGCCTATGGCGAGTCGATCCGCGGCCTCGACTGGATGAGCGAGGACACCAAGGTCAAGGCGCTGGACAAGCTCGCGACCTTCAACCCCAAGATCGGCTACCCCGTCAAGTGGCGCGACTACTCGACGCTGCACCTGGATCCCGGTGCCACGCTCGTTGAGAACGTGCGCGCCGCTAACGCCCACGCCACCGACCGCGAGTGGGCCAAGCTGGGCCGCCCCGTTGACCGCGATGAGTGGTACATGACCCCCCAGACGGTCAACGCCTACTACAATCCCACCCAGAACGAGATCGTCTTCCCTGCGGCGATCCTGCAGCCTCCGTTCTTCGACACCGAAGCCGACGACGCGGTGAACTTCGGGGCGATCGGCGCGGTCATCGGCCACGAGATCGGGCACGGCTTCGACGACCAGGGCTCTCGCTACGACGGGCAGGGAAACCTGTCAAACTGGTGGACCGACGAGGACCGCGCAGCCTTCGAGGAACGCACCCACGCCCTCATCGAGCAGTATGACGCGCTCACCCCCGCGATTCTGCTCAACGATGCCGAGGACACGGAGACCGAGCAGAGCGGTGAACGCACGCTCCCCCACGTCAACGGCGCACTCACGATCGGCGAGAACATCGGTGACCTCGGTGGTCTGACGATCGCATGGAAGGCCTGGGCGGCTTCGCTCGCCGAGCAGGGACTCACCCCTCAGACAGCTCCCATCATCGACGGGATCTCAGGCCCGCAGCGTTTCTTCTACTCGTGGGCTCGCGCCTGGCGAACGGCCACCCGTCCCCAGTTCGCGCGTCAAATGCTGGCTATCGACCCCCACTCCCCCGCGGAGTTCCGTTGCAACCAGGTACTGCGAAACCTTGACACTTTCGTCGAGGCGTTTGACGTCACCCCCGACAACGCAATGTGGCTCGATCCCTCTCAGCGCGTTACCATTTGGTAAAAACGTGTCCGAGCCGACAAAAGTCGGCGCGCCACGCGCAATCACTCCAAACGCATGACAACATAGGAATATTGAGCGCAACAGCGCCCCCATTCCATCGACGGAAAGGCACCACATGCCCGGCCTGAACCTGACTCGCGAGGAAGCGACCGAGCGAGCCTCGGTCATTTCCTCTGTGACGCGCTACGAGATCTCCCTGGATCTCACGCGCGGAGACACCGACTTCGGTTCATTCACCCGCATCGAGTTCGACGCGCGCGAAGGAGCCTCCACGTTCGCTGACCTCGTCTCTAACAACGTCCACTCGATCACATTAAACGGTCACTCCCTGGACCCTTTCTCGGCCCACCAGGACAACCGCATCGCGCTAGACAACCTTGCCGAGCACAACGTCCTCGAGGTTGAGGCGTCCTGCCAGTACATGCACACGGGCGAGGGCCTTCACCGCTTCGTCGACCCCGCCGACGGACAGGCCTACACGTACTCCCAGTTCGAGGTCCCGGATGCACGCCGCGTCTACACGACCTTCGAGCAGCCCGATCTAAAGTCCACCTTCACTCTGACGGTGAAGGCCCCCAAGGGCTGGAAGGTCTTCTCCAACGCCCCTACCCCCACCCCCGAGGAAGAGGGCGAGACCTGGGTCTACCGTTTCGCGACGACCGAGGTCATGTCGACCTACATCACCGCAATCGTTGCCGGCCCCTACGAGGGCACCACGGCCACACTGACTTCCTCCGATGGGCGCACGATCGACCTGGGTGTCTACGCCCGCGCGTCGATCGTCGAGCACCTGGACGCCGACGAGATCATCGACATCACCCGTCGGGGCTTTGAGTTCTTCGAAGGCGCCTACGGCATCGCCTACCCCTTCACCAAGTACGACCAGATCTTCGTGCCCGAGTACAACGCGGGTGCCATGGAGAACGCTGGCTGCGTGACCTTCCGCGATGCCTACGTGTTCCGCACGCGCCCCACCGAGGCTCAGATGGAGGCGCGCGCCAACACGATCCTGCACGAGCTGGCGCACATGTGGTTCGGCGACCTGGTGACCATGAAGTGGTGGAACGACCTGTGGCTCAACGAGTCCTTCGCCGAGTTCATGAGCCACCTGGCTCTGGCCGAGGCCACCAAGTACACCGAAGGATGGACGGGCTTCATGGTCCGCAAGGACTGGGGCCTCAAGCAGGATCAGCTGCCCACGACCCACCCGATCACGGCCGAGATCCGCGACCTGGCCGACGTCGAGGTCAACTTCGACGGCATTACCTACGCTAAGGGTGCCTCTGTGCTGCGCCAGCTCGTCTCCTATGTGGGACGGGACGCGTTCTTCGCTGGCCTGCACGAGTACCTGACGAAGCACTCCTACTCCAACGCTACCCTCGAGGACCTGCTCTCCGAGCTGGCCGCCGCCTCGGGCCGTGACCTGGCCTCATGGTCGAAGGTGTGGCTGGAGGAAGCCGGCGTGACTCTCCTACGCCCGGTCGTCACAACCACCCACGACAACACCATCGAGCGCCTTGAGATCACCCAGGAAGCCTTCTCCGAGGGTGCCTCCCTGCGTCCGCACCGCTTGGGCGTGGCCGGCTACTCGCTGACCGAGGAGGGCACACTGGCCCAGGTGTTCCGCGAGGAGCTCGATGTCGACGGTGCCTCAACGGTCGTCGAGGCTGCCGCGGGCATTGCCCGCCCGGACTTCATCCTCGTCAACGACGGTGACCTCGGCTACGCCAAGGTTCGTCTCGACGAGCAGTCGCTGACCTTCGCGATCACCAACATCACCCAGTTCACGGATTCCCTGACCCGAGGCGTCGTCATGGCCTCCGCGTGGGACATGACCCGTGACGGGGAGATGCCCGCGCGCGACTACCTGAACCTGGCTCTGCGTGCTGTGCCCGTCGAGGACAACATGAGTCTCTTGACGCTCACCCTGCGTCACATCGACGAGGCCGTGCGTACTTTCGTCGCTCCGGAGAACCGCACGGAAGCTGCCGAGGACACGGGCCGTCGCCTCCTCCTCCTGGCCCGCACGGCCACCTCCGGATCCGACGCGCAGCGCATGCTCGTCGCAGCCGCTGCCCGCAATGCAACAAGCCCCGAGCAGTTCGAGGCAATCCGTGCCCTGTACGACGGCACCCAGACCCTGGACGGCCTGGATCTCGACGTCGACCTCAAGTGGGGCCTACTGATTGCGCTCGTGCGCGGCAACGCCGCCACCGAGGAGGACATCGCCGCGCTGGAGGCCACCGACGACACGATGACCGGCCACCAGAACGCTGCTGCAGCTCGTGCGGCTCGCGAGGGCGAGTGGGTCAAGGCCGACGTGTGGGACAAGGTCCTTACCGACACCTCAATCCCCAACGACACCCGCTGGGCGATGATCTCGGGCTTCTGGGCGCAGGCACGCACCACCCCGTCTGCTTACGCGAGCTACGTGGGCGAGTACTTCGATGCGCTCGCCGGCATCTGGGAGACCTTCACCTTCCACACCGCAGAAGACCTCACGACCCTGCTCTTCCCGACCGCACTGGCGGGCTACGCCACCGAGGTTGACGTGGTCGCCTCCGGCAAGGAATGGATCGAGGCTCACCCGGACGCATCCGCCGGAACCCTACGCATCATCCGCGAGCTCATCGACGTGTGTGAGCGTCAGATCGCCAACCAGGCGGTGGACGCGGGCTGATTCGCTTCTTTCAGACGCCGGGGGGCGTGGCCGTGTGGCCACGCCCCCCGTGTGTTCATCATCCGCACACACGCCCTCGCCCGGTTGGGTATGCAGCGCCCCGGCCTCGCTGCGAAGAACGAGGCCGGGGCGGCGTGTGTGATTGCTTGTCAGCCAGCGTGACTCACCGCAAGCTTATGCATCAGTTCCAGGCCCCCCACCAGGCGCCGTTGTCGTAGAACCAGTGACGCTCGCCGTCGATCCACTGGGTGCCGGTGGCCATCGCGCCGGAGGCGTTCAGGAAGTACCAGGTGTCACCCACCTTGACCCAGCCGATCAGCATGACGCCGGCCTCATTCATGTAGTACCAGGTGCCACCGATCTGGGCCCAACCGGTGACCATCGCGCCGGAGCCGCCCAGGTAGTACCACTCGTCGTTGTACATGACCCAGCCCATGGCCATGTCGCCGGAGGCGTTCATGTAGTACCAGGTGCCGTCGAGCTCCAGCCAGCCGGTGCGCATCCAGCCGGTCTCGGGGTCCAGGTAGTACCTGGAGCCATCGATGACGTTCCAGCCAACGGCCTGGGCGCCGGAGGGAGCGAAGTACTCCCACATGCCCTCCTGGTTGTGCCAACCGGTGATCATGTAGCCGGCCGCGTCGAAGCGGTAGGTGGCGTCGTCGATCTCGATGAGCTCGTCCTTAGCGTAGGTGCCGTCTCCGAAGTCGAACCACCAGCCAGTGTCGTCCTGCTTCCAGGAGGCGAACGCGGAATCGTCGGCGCCAGTCTCGTCTGCAGCGGGATCGCCGGCCTCGGCCGCACCTGCGGCGGGAGCCTCCTCCTCGCCTGTTTCGGCGGCGGAATCGCCGGCCTCGGCCGCACCGGCGGCGGGATCGTCGGCGGTGACGGCAACCTCGGTGGGAGCCGCGGGGTCGGTCAATTCGGCAGCGTTGGCGGGAACGACGGTTCCGGCGAGAACGGCAGCGCTGACCGCGGCGATCATGAACGCGTGGGCATTGATGGGACGCATCTGTGGGTTCCTCTCAGGTGTGGTGGCGGCATCGCATGCAGTTGTCGGGTCGCCCGAACGGATGATCCTTCGAAGAAGCGTGCTATGGTTCCGCGCTAATGCGTTACTGAGTATATATAATAGTTTGCCAACAATCAAGAAGTGATGAAATAGGGCGTTTCGCATCACAGGCAATCTGAGATGGGGCGCCACCAACCAACTCTCACCCCTTCCAGCGGCAAGCACATACGACACACCAATTCGGCCAGCCATCGATTCTGTCAGACTCAATCACAGCACCGACTGACCATCCAGTATGCGCATCTCAATTCCCCGCTGCTGCGACACCCGCACACAACCGCGCCCCAGCCTCGTTCATCGACGAGGCCGGGGCCCAGCAACGGGAGAGAACTACCTCAGCGAGGACGAACCTCGCAGGCAACACCATCACCATCTCGATCCAGGTCCGCGCTATAGCCGGGCTGCCCCCGACGCAGAGGGGCTGCCCCCGCATTCCAGACCTCAGCGCAGTTACGATACGTGCGCGATGGCGTCGCAGCACCCGAACCACTCGAGGCCACGGGATACGCACCCCACCAGACACCCGAATCATAGAACCAGTGACGCTCCCCGTCGATCCACGAAGTGCCCGTCACCATCGCGCCGGAGGCGCCCAAGTAATACCAGGTGCCCGACTGATTGAGCCATCCGGTCACCATCGCGCCGGAGGAATCGAAGTAGTACCACGAACCTCCGATCGCATTCCATCCGGTCACCATCGCTCCGGAGGCATCCAGGTAATACCACCCGCCCCCTTGCAAGAGCCAGCCAGTGGACATCGCACCCGAAGCGCCCAGGTAGTACCAGGACGCGCCGATGCGCTGCCAGCCGGTGCGCATCACACCGGTCGCAGGATCCAGGTAATACCAAGCCCCCGAAATAGCGGCCCATCCACGCACCCGTGCGCCCGACGCGGCGTAATACTCCCACGAGCCCCCGGAGCCATACCAGCCGGTGACCATGTAACCGCTGCCATCAAAGCGATACGTCACCCCGTCAATCTCACGCACTTCGCTGCGCGCATACGCCCCGTTGCCCAAGTCGTACCACCAGCCGGCCGCATCCCGCTTCCAACTCGGACGAGGCGCGGGTGCGGGATCCGGATTAGGAGCCGGGTCGGGGTTGGGTGCAGGAGCCGGATCATCCGTCGGCACCACCGTCGGTTCAGTGGAGGGCGAGGGATCCGACACCGGGTCACCGTCAGCCGCGTAGGCAGGCATGACAAGTCCGGCGGCGACGACTGCGGCGCTCAGGGCCGCAATCATGCCTCGACGCATATTCATAGAGCGCACGTACATTCCTTTCGATAGTGATGACACCGAGGCGCAACATCCCCCCACATGGGACAACACATGACTCGCGCCGCCAGCGTTGCGTGAGTTTCACAATATCCACTTACCGAGTATATGCGCACTGGGCTCAACAGACAAACCATCCACGAGGCTCACGTCACATTCCTTCCCGACAGCCTCTAACAACAGAAAAGGGCCCATCGATGAGCGCACTCATCGATGGGCCCTTTGCGAGCTGCGTCAGTTCTTCGCGCGGCGCGATGCGACGAGCGCACCGATGCCCGCAACGAGGACCGCAACCGCACCAACCGAGACCCACACAGCGGAACTGCCAGTGGCGGCGAGGGTATCAGTACGAGCCTGCGAGGGAGACGGATCCTCAGTCACGCCGGGGGTCGCCGCGGCAGGAGTGCCAGCACCCGGAGCCGGGGCAGAAGGCTGCTGGACCGAAGGAGTCTCAGCCGGGGCCGAGGGAGCCGGAACACCCGGAGCCGGGGCAGAAGGCTGCTGGACCGAAGGAGTCTCAGCCGGAACCGAGGGAGCCGGAACACCCGGAGCCGGGACAGAAGGCTGCTGGACCGAAGGAGTCTCAGCCGGGACAGAAGGCTGCTGGGTCGGCTGGCCGATCGACGGGTTCGGAACGTTCTGCTGGTCAGCAGGCTTGGCAGGATCATTCGCATGCACACTGGTCGTGCAGGCGCTCAGCGCATTGCGGTACTGCTCAGCGGTGAGGTAGCGACCGTTCTGGTCACCACCCTGCATGGTCACGCCGCCATCCTTCTCGGGGCGCACGGACGTCTCGGACGCAATATCGACAGCGAGCTCATCCAGCTGCGCATCAATGTCGGCCAGGCTTGCGGTCGACTGCTCATTGGCGATGGACTCGAGGTAGCTATCCAGAGCGGACTGAGCAGCATCGACTCCGGCCTGGGCATCAACGACGGCCTGGTTGGCGTCGACCGAGGTGCCGTTCTCAACGGGAGCCGGGGCAGGGGCGGAGGGAGCGGAAGAGCCCACCTTAGCAGGAAGCTGGTTCACGTCGATGGGCAGGGCGACACCCGGAAGGGAGCCAACCTTGTTCTGCCAGGAGTTCGCACGCTGCGCATCACCGGAGCCAGCCAGACCGGAGACATAGTTGGTGTTGTCGGCATTGAAAGCGGCGCCGTCAAAACCGTAGGCCGAGGCCGTGTCACCCGTCGTATGGAAGCGCGAAATCGTGGGAGAACCGCCGGTAATCGCGTAGAACTTCTGGGTGCCATACACGCGAGTACCCTCGCTATGCTTGGCGATGTGCACGCCGACGCCGACAACGTTGTTCTTGGCGAGCATGTTCTCATCATGACCCGAGGAGTTCTTCCACTGATCGAAGAGGGCGTCAGCGGCCTGCATGGGGTTCTTGGTCGTACCGTAGGCCCCCCACTTATCTCCGTAGTTTTCGAGGTGGTTGTAGGCGATGTTCTCGCCGGCGTAGCTCGTGGCGCCTCCATCGAGCGTCACACCGTTCCAGTACTTGTAGACCGGGTCATGGTTGAAGTCATCGGTGTCCGACATGTGCTTGCTCCACCCGCGAGAGTCGGTGGTCAGCGTGTCCGAAACAACCAGTTCAGGCAAGCCGGCATTGGCTCGATAGGCGTTCATCTTCTGAACGATGAGGGCCTCGATAATCTTGGCCTGGGTATCGTAGTCAACCTTTGACCAATCAACCCAGTCGAGTCCACGATCACCGGTGCTAGCACTCTCTGCGGGGGCAGCACCCACGGAGGGGTTGGACTGCGCCACACCCTGCTGGGCGGATTCGAGCGCAGCCTGCGCGTTGGCGAGCTCATCGCGCAGCTGGGTCTCACGCGCAGGATCAGCGGTACTGGCAGCAGGCTTACCGGCGGCGGCGGAAGCGTAGCTGGCGAGGAGGGGGTTGTATTCGGAGCTGATGCGAGCGTCGGCACTGACGAGGGACGTGCAGAAGGCATCCTGCGAGGCGCCGGTTCCCTCGGCCAGTGAGGGGATCACGACAAGGGACGCCGCAATTGTGGTGGCGGCTAGGACCACCGACGTGTGGGTGCGGGTGAGCTGGAAGGACATTGACGACCGACCTAACACTATGGAACAAAGACAGGTAAATCCTTCCATGCGGTACACCTATTTTCAAACTTTTCCCAGTAATCGATTACAGATGAATGACCGCCATTCCAAGGCTTTTAAGGTTTGACAGATTTTGAATATCCCACATATTGATACCAAAACGTTATGTTTTCGATGAGGCACTTTACCGCCTTGCAAGCCATAACATGACCAGATCATCAGTTTTCTGACGATAACAAGCATCGACAAGTCCAGCGATTATCCGACAGTCTGCATGGCTGCGCCGTCACGGTCGGTATCAGGCCGCTACCCGCTCAGGTGCTCCGCTCGGTGTTTGTGCCGCGTTCGGGGCCCCGCTTTGGGCTTGGCTGCCGTTGCACCGGGGCTGCGCCGGCGGGCCCGGTGACGCCAGGTGTCCGGTGCCCGGGCGGTTCGGGGGTATGGCAACAGGAGGACATCCTGCGGGCACATCGCCGGCACGCGCGGCTCCCACGTTGCAAGTCCCCTGCCCGACGGCGCGAGGGTGGCGGATTCAATGGGCATGCCGCCCAAAGTGCAGACCACCTCGGCGAAAAATGGTGGAAATGGTCTGTTATGGGTGACGTGGTCTGCGATTTGAGCGAATCCGGGAACACGCAGCACTGCGAGCCCCTCCCCCTTCAAACGGAGGACCACCACCAGCCCTGCAACCCTCTCCACCCAGAGGCCTGCGCAGGATCCTACCCTCACCCCCACCTGGCTCACGTCATGAGCGTCATCTGATCCCCTGAACGCCCACTCGTTCCCAATCCTGCACTGCCTCAACCTGACCACCAAAACGTGAACCGCATCCCGCCAGGTACGCTTCCCCCTGACGGCAACGGCCGCGCAGCAACGCCACGAACTCATCACGACGCTTCGCCGTGGAGCCTATTTCGTTCAGTGTCATGATTTGGCAGGGTTTACACCGCCAGCGCTGACGACCAGACGAAGTCCTACCGTGACGGATCATGGGGCAACCACACACAGGGCGCGACGCAGTATCCACAGGAACGAGGCACACACGGCCAACTAAAAAAGCGACTTTCCCGTGCTACAAAGCCGAAAAGTCACCCTTTCAGCAACACGATTTGTCCATCCTCATAGTTGGTCCCAACCAACTAAAATACCGACTTTCCCCTACCAGAAAGCCGAAAAGTCACGCTACCAGCAACACGAAATGTCCCATAACCCCAACAACGCGGCAAGCAGCCAGGGGAGACAACAAAAAACCGACACTCGCTAGCCGAGTGCCGGATTTTCGGTGGAGCTAGGGGGATTCGAACCCCCGACCTCTTCCATGCCATGGAAGCGCGCTACCAACTGCGCCATAGCCCCATTATTTAGTTCGTCGCCCTGGCGACCTGATAAATAATAGCCAACCCGACGAAGGATACGCAAATCAGAACCAAGTGTCGCTCATCACAAGCACGTGCCGTTTTCTACCGAAGCGGAACGGGGCCCACAGTGTCTACGCGCCCAGGATGTCCTCGCGCGCGCCGATATTGTGCGAAGCCAGACGCCACCCGGTGCGCGCAGCGCTCTTGGCCGTGGAGACACCGACGGGCACAAGCTCCGACCAGTGGCAGTTATCAACGCCGCGCAGCCCGTTGAAATCGGCGGGATCGAGACCAAGCAGGGACACGATGCCGCGCGCGATCGCGGAGCCGTGACAGACCACGATCAGCGACTGATCGGACCGGCACCCGCCCGCAGCCTCCAGGACAGCGTCACGGACACGTTCGCCCACAACCTCGGAGCGTTCCACCTCGGCACTCTCGCACTCTCCGTCCGCTCGATACTGGGCGTAGGCCTCGGGCTGCTCGCTGGCGATCTCCTCGTAAGTCTTCCCCTCAAAGGTCCCGTAGTAGCGCTCCGTAAGCCGTTCGTCGCTCGACGGACCCTCGCAGGGGTAGCCGGCGATGTCGAAAACACGCGCGACGATGCGCGCTGTTTCCAGCGCCCGCCCCAAGGGCGAGCACACGATGCGTACTCCCCCGTCGTCATAGCCACGCACGTCCTCGGCGGCGATCATGCCCACCTCGGCACTCGGCTCGCACAGGCGGCTCACCAGCACCCCGGCGGCACCAGCCGCCTGGGATCGCCCCGCCTCGTTCAGGGGCATGTCAATACGCCCCTGGAACCGACGCTGCAAGTTGAAGTCAGTCTGGCCGTGGCGCAGCAGGACGATCCGAGACGCGGTCACTGCACGGGCTCCACGCCATGCGCCGCGGCGCGCTCGGCTGCCGCCGCACGGGCCTCGTCCGTGTCCACGTCGATCGGCTGTGCGGGGCAATCACCCCACAGGCGTTCGAGTGCGTAGTACTCGCGTTCCTCCTCGGAGAGCACGTGCACGAGCAGCTCCGAGTAGTCCAGCAGCACCCACGTTCCCTCGGCTCGGCCCTCGATGTGCGTGGGTCGACGGCCGTGCTCCGCCCAGACCCTGTCCATGATGTCCTCGGCGATGGCACGCACCTGACGGTCAGTCGGCGCGGACACGACGACGAAGGCGTCAGCCAGGGCAAGTTTGCTGGTCACGTCCACCAGCACGGGGTTGATACCGCCGCGGTCGTGCGCGGCGCGAGCGACCAGGCTCGCCAGTTCTGCGGTAGCGTCGGGAAGGCTCACTGTTCTCCTTGCGTTAGGACCGGTAGAGGCCGTACTTGTTGATGTATTGGACGACGCCGTCGGGCACGAGGTACCACACGGGTTTGCCTTCCTCGACTCGCGAGCGACAGTCGGTGGAGGAGATGGCCATCGCGGGAACCTCCAGCAAGGACACGGACCGATCAGGCAGGCCCATGTCCGACAGATCGTGACCCGGGCGCGTAACCCCGATGAAATGCGCCTGCTCAAAGAGCTTGTCGGCGTCCTTCCACTGCGCGATCTGCGCCAGCGCGTCGGCGCCGGTGATGAAGTAGAAGTCCGAGTCCGGATATTCCTCGGACAGGTCGGCGAGCGTATCGATCGTATAGGTCGTCCCGCCGCGGTCAATATCGACGCGTGAGACGGCGAATCGAGGATTGGATGCGGTCGCGATGACGGTCATCAGGTAGCGATGCTCCGCCGACGTCACGCGCCGATCTGCCTTAAACGGCTGCACGGCGGCGGGCACGAACACCACCTGGTCGAGCCCGAACACATCCATCACCTCCGAAGCGGCGACGAGGTGACCGTGGTGAATAGGGTCGAAGGTGCCGCCCATAATACCGATCGCCCGTCTCCTGCGCAGGGCGCGCGGGGGATGCTGGGGCGAGGCCGGTGCTGCAGTGGCGCCCGCCGTGGCCTCGGTGGTCTTCTCAATCTCGTCGATGCCCGAGGGGTCGTTCCTCTCCTGCGTACTCACGGGCGAATGGTTCCTTCCCCCTCGTAGATCCAGGTGGTCGTCGTCAGCTCCGCGAGTCCCATGGGGCCGCGCGCGTGGAGCTTCTGAGTCGAAATCCCCACTTCCGCGCCGAGCCCCAGCTGCCCGCCGTCCGTGAAGCGGGTCGACGCATTGATGGCGATAGCGGCGGCGTCGACCCCCGCACGGAACGCGCGAATGGCCGCCACGTCGGATGCGACGATCCCCTCGGTGTGCCCAGTTGAATAACGCCGGATATGTTCGGTGGCCTCCTCGACGCTGGCGACGACACGCACTGCCAGGTCCATCGAGAGATACTCTCTCTGCCAATCGACCTCGGTGGCGGGCACAATCATGTCTGCGTCAATCGAGGGTTGGCCCTCCACGATAGCCCGGCTGGCCTCGTCAGCGTGGATCGTCACACCGGCCGTTGTCAGGCGCGTGATCGCCGCAACCAGGAAACGCTGCGCGACGTCGGCATGCACCAGCAGTGTCTCGGCCGCGTTGCACACGCCCACGCGCTGCGTCTTGGCATTCATGATGATGGCTTCGGCGGCCTCCAGGTCAGCCGAGGCATCGACGTACAGGTGGCAGTTGCCGGTTCCCGTCTCAATGACCGGCACGCGCGATTCGTCGACGATGGCGTTAATCAACCCCGCTCCCCCGCGGGGAATGAGCGCGTCGATAGCCCCGCGGGCGCGCATCATGGCTCGAGCGCCCGCTCGACCCCACTCATCGACCGTCTGGATCGCGTCTGCGGGAAGGCCAACCGAGATCAGCGCGTCACGGCACACCTCGATGAGAACGCGGTTCGAGGCCTGGGCAGCGCTTCCCCCGCGCAAGATGACGGCGTTTCCCGCTTTGATCGCCAGGCTAGCCGCATCGATCGTCACATTGGGGCGAGCCTCGTAGATGATGCCGACAACGCCGAGGGGCACGCGCTCCTGCGTGACGCGCAGGCCGATATCCGTGCGGGTTCCGCGCACGACCTGACCCACCGGGTCGGGCAGGGCGACAATCTCAAGAACGGCATCGGCGATGGAGCGAAGACGGTCCTTCGTCAGTGTCAAGCGATCAAGCAGCCCGTCACTCATCTGCTCGGCGCGACCGCGCGCCACGTCCTCGGCATTCGCGGCCAGGATCTGGTCGGCGCGCTCCACGAGCGCCGCCGCGATGGCCTCGAGACCTCGGTTCTTCGCACGGGTCGTCGCGGCTGCGAGCACGCGCGCCGCCTCGCGGGCGGCGTCGGTCACCTGGGAAATGTCTGCAACAGTATCCACTCGCACATCATGTCACACGAGTGGCACTCGGACCGTGTCAGTCCGCACCCATCGCAGAAAATGCGTCGCCCAACACCGCAAGGTCATCGCGGTGAATGGCCGGCCTGGGATGCTCGTGCCCGGCTGCTGCCAGCTGCTCCATGCCTGCCCCTGCGACCTCGGCGAGCGTGTCCGAATCGTAGCCGGAGACGCCGCGGGCGATGAGCCCGGTCGGGCTTGCCACGTCGACCACGTCACCCGCCTCAAAGTGGCCCAGCACCGAGTGCACTCCGGCGACGAGGAGCGACTTCTTGCCCGCGGTGATCGCGCGGGCTGCGCCCTCGTCCACGATGATCTCACCGCGCGAGGGGGCCACGTGGGCGATCCACAAACGCCGCGACGCGGGACGCTGGGAAGAAGGCTCGAACCAGGTACCCACGCGCGTTCCCTCCAGGACCGCCTGCAGATCGTCGGCGCTGGCCAGTTGGACGCCGATTCCGCTGGCGGTCGCCAGCATCGCCGCCTGAACCTTCGTCGCCATACCGCCGGTGCCCACGCGCGAGCCCGCACCGGTGACGAGGACGCTCATGAGGTCGTCCGCGCCAGTAACGCGCTCGATCAGCTGCGAGCCCGGGTGGTCCGGGGGCGCCGTGTACAGTCCGTCGACGTCGGTGAGGAGCACCAGGGCATCAGCTGTGATCATCTGGGCGATCAGCGCGGCCAGGCGGTCATTGTCGCCAAAGCGCAGCTCCCGTGTGGTGACCGCGTCGTTCTCGTTAAGGATGGGGACGACGCCGAGGCCGAGCAGGCGCGTGAGGGATGCGCGCACATTCGTGTAGTGGTCGCGACGCATGACGTCGTCCGTTGTGAGGAGAACCTGCGCGGCGTCCAGGTGATGTACCTGAAACGCAGCCGTCCACCTCGCCATGAGCAGCCCCTGCCCCATCGCGGCAGCGGCCTGGACGCTGGGCAAGTCCTTCGGCTTGACCGAAAAACCGAGCGGATCCAAACCCGCTGCGACAGCGCCCGAGGAGACGATAACGACCTGACGGTCACGCCCGCGCCAGCGCGACACGAGCCGCGCGACGGCGTCAATACGGTTCAGGTCCAGACCGCCGTCCTCGCGCGTGAGCGAGGAGGAACCGATCTTGACGACGATACGGGAAGCGCCAGACACTCCGCTCATGACTGGTCCGACGCATCCGTCCAGTGCCCGGCCTCGCGCTCGGTCCACAGCTCATCACGGGCCGCACTCTTCGCGTCCATCACCTGGTGGTAGACCTCGCGGCGCTCCTTGCGGCTCGGGCGGGCATTCTGGTCCAGGCGCAGGTCGGTACCGCGCGAGCCCAGCAACTCGGGGCCGGTGGTCAGCGAGGGCTCCCAGTCGAAGACGACGCCGCCATCCAGGTCACCGATGACCACCGTATCACCGGCGAGCGCACCCGCCTTCATCAGCTCGTCCTCAACACCCGCGGCGTTCAGGCGATCCGCAAGGTAGCCCACGGCCTCGTCGTTGGCGAAGTCCGTCTGACGCACCCAGCGCTCCGGCTTCTCGCCGCGCACCTGATAGACCTCTTCCCCGTCCTTGCGGGTCTTACGCACCGTAATCTCCACGCTGCGCCCAACAGCCTTAGGCCGAATGACGGGGCGGGCGACCTCGAGGGCCGGCCGCTTCGCGCGCTCCTCCTCAACGATGGCGGCCAGCGCGAAGGACAGCTGCTTGAGACCCTCGTGGGACACGGCGGACACCTCAAACACAGGCCAACCGAATGCCTCAAGGTCGGGCCGCGTAATCTCGGCCAGGTCCCTGCCGTCGGGAATGTCGATCTTGTTGAGGACGATGACGCGGGGGCGCTCCATGATCGGGACGTAGCCCTCGACCTGGGTCAGGTCGCCCTGGTAGGCCGCAAGCTCCTCCTCGATGATGCGCATATCCTCCACGGGCTCGCGATCCGTTTCGAAAGCAGCCGTGTCCAGGACGTGCACGATAACTGCGCAGCGCTCGATGTGGCGCAGGAATTCCAGGCCCAGGCCTCGTCCCTGGGAGGCACCGGGGATCAGACCGGGAACGTCTGCGACCGTGTAGCGCGTGTCGCCGGCAGAGACGACGCCCAGATTCGGCACCAGAGTCGTGAAGGGGTAGTCTGCGATCTTCGGGCGCGCCGAACTCAGGGCAGCGATGAGAGACGATTTGCCCGCCGACGGGAAGCCAACCAGGGCCACGTCCGCCACGGACTTCAGCTCGAGGATGACGTCGCGTTCCTCTCCGGGCTCACCCAGGAGGGCAAAACCGGGAGCCTTGCGTGCCTTGGAGGCCAGCGCCGCGTTACCGAGGCCACCGCGGCCGCCCTCAGCGACCACGAAACGAGCGCCCGCGCCGGTCAAATCGGCCAGCAGCTCCCCCGACATCGACTTGACGACCGTCCCCTCGGGGACCGGCAGGACGATGTCCGCGCCGGTCTTGCCCTGACGGAAATCGCCCATGCCGGGCGTGCCGTTGTCCGCGCGGCGGTGCGGGCTACGGTGGTAGTTGAGCAGAGTCGTCTCCTGCTCACTCACCTCCAGGATGACCGAGCCGCCGTTGCCACCATCGCCTCCATCGGGGCCGGCCAGCGGCTTGAACTTTTCACGCTTAATCGAGGCAACGCCGTTTCCACCGTTACCACCCGCCGCGTGCAGCGTCACGCGATCCACGAAGTCTGCCACTGGTGCTCCTACCAACCGAAGATAAAAAGTGAAAAGGGCGCCCGGCAACGCCGGACGCCCTTCATGCGCGCGGTCTCAGGCAGAGACCGGCGAAACGCTGACGACCTTGCGATCGCGCTTGCGGCCGAACTCAACCGCACCGGCGCGCAGGGCGAACA
>ERZ773072.484-NODE-484-length-22015-cov-5.986794_pt1 | contig 22015 bp, 20 predicted proteins | sample MGYA00580617_ERZ773072 | MGnify/ENA primary metagenome ERZ773072 (study PRJEB29015, sample SAMEA2737970) | human oral metagenome | biome: human oral; feature: human-associated habitat; material: dental | place: China | collected 2122 ...
CGACTTCAGTCGCCACAACACCAGACCTTCACCCGTGGCGCCAGCCCGGCTGGCCCGGGTTGGCTGAAGCCATGATCACCTTCCGAAACCTCACCAAACGTTATGGCGACGTCCTCGCCGTCGACGACATCAGCTTCACTGTCGAGGCGGGAAGCATCACCGGTTTCCTCGGCCCCAACGGCGCCGGCAAATCCACCGCCATGCGGTGCCTCACCGGACTCACCTTCCCCACCGAGGGCGAGGCCCTGATCGACGGACACCGCTACCGCGACATCCCCAACCCGAGTGCCCAGGTCGGTGTCCTGCTGGACGCCTCCGCCCAGCATCCCGGACGCACCGGACGCGAAACGCTCCGGGCCGCGGCCACCGCCATGGGGGTACCCCGGTCCCGGGTGGACGAGGTCATCGAACTCGCCGGGCTCACCGCCGCGGAGGCCCGCAAACGGGTCGGCGCCTACTCGCTGGGAATGAGGCAGCGTCTCGGCATCGCCCAGGCCTTCCTCGGTTCGCCCCGGGTGCTGATCCTGGACGAACCAGCCAACGGCCTCGACCCCCAGGGCATCCACTGGATGCGCACCGTGCTGCGTCGCTTCGCCGATGCCGGTGGCGCCGTCCTGCTCAGCTCCCATCTGCTCCACGAAGTGCAGCAGGTCGCCGACCGCATCGTCATGATCGGCCACGGCAGGATCCTCACGGAGGGCAGCATCGACGACCTGACCGCCGACGGCACCGACCTCGAAACCACCTTCCTCAACCTCACCACCACCACCGCTCGCGGAGGAATCTTCGTATGACCGCCATCACCATCCCCACCCAGGTTCGCTTCGGCAACCTCGTCAAGGCAGAGTCCCGCAAATATGTGAACACCCGGGCGGCGCTCGTGCTCTCGATCCTCACGGCCGCGGTCCTGGCCGTGGTCACCATCGGAGCCATCGCCGCCTACCCCGACCTGACCAAGGTCGCCACCGGAACCAACCTCCAGTTCCTTCCGCTGGCCATGACCTCGACGCTCACCGCCATCATCGTCATCCTGCCGGTCACCTCCGAGTGGACCCAGCGTGGGGTCCTGACCACCTTCGTGGTCGAACCCCGCCGGGAACGCGTCATCGCAGCAAAGGCCCTCGTCGCGCTCGGGGTGGTCCTCACCGTGTGGCTGGCCATCCAGCTGTCGTGGGCGGTGTTCAACGCCGCCGGTGCTGCGACGCACGGCCTTGAGGCCTCCTGGGAGTTCCACTGGACACGCTGGCTCGGGGGCGTCGAGTTCCTCCTCCTCAACGCTGCCGTGGCTTTCGCCCTCGCACTGCTGCTGCGCAACACCGCCCTGACGGTCACGGTCTTCGTGGCCGCTCCCGTCGCGGTGGGAGCACTGAGCCAGTTCGGCGAGCTCCTGGCGAAGATCGCCGCCTGGCTCAGGACCCCCGGGGCGAGCCTGGACACCATTCTCGCGGCACAAAAGGGCGGGCAAACCCCAGATGCAACACTGTGGGGTCAGTTCACCGTGGGCATCATCCTCTGGATCGTCATCCCACTCATCATCGGGCTGTGGCTGAACTGCCGTGCCGATGCGAAATAGTCCGCCGCCCCACAACGGGTGGTCCCGGGCCGGCGCCTGGGACCACCCGTTTTCACATCCGTGCCGCACCTCACGCAAGTCGCACGCCTTTTCTTCATTCGCTGATGAAGGATGCCACCCACTGCATCTGCCATCGCTGCCGAAGTATCGCGACGCCACAAACCATGCGCGGCGCCGCGATACTTCTACACACGGGCGAGAGTGATACCCCACGGCAGCATCCTTCATCGATGCGGACGGTTCGGATACTTGCGACGTAGCCGACGAAGATGAACCGCCCAGAAAATCTGGTATACGACGAAATCCGCAGTCACAAACCCGACCCCCATGATGGCCGCCCCCAGAAAACGAGCAAGCGGGAACATAAAAGCAACGATCGCAAACATCCCGACTCCCCGAAATAAATACAGACCAACCGACGGCTTATTCCAACGCAAATGACCCTCTACGGAAGCATCCCAGATCTTCAACTTTTTCGCCATCATTTCATTCCAACCAATAGCAGAAAACTACCACTGCTGCCAGAAAGCACAGGTGATCGCCGAAGCCGCCAGTTTGAGAGCAATTCCCGTAGGACTCAAATTGAAGACTTCTTTAAGTCCAATCTTTGCCGCCCGCTTGGGGATTTCCCTGCCGAGATAGCGGGAGAGCGCTCCCCAGTTCTGCTGGGTGACCCATGCGCGGAGCAGCTTCCAGTCGATATCAAGGAGACCGATGAATGGAATGGCCCCTTGATCACGCACGAGGCGTACTCCTGGGCTCCTTCTGCCTCGGAGCTGTCAGACGGGCTGGCACTGCCTTTGGCCGCTTCGAAGAGGACCGACAGGTCGCGGTCGGGGTACAGACGCTTGGCCGCCTCGTAGTCGATGCGCAGTTTGCCCTCGGCGTCTCGAGTCACCACCTGACTGAACAAAATGGTTAGATTCTGTTCCAACTCCTGCACCTCGGCGTCCGTGAACCCGCCGTTCCCGCCGCGGGACGCTGTTGAGACGCCGTCGTCGGCTCTGGCCTCTGTCATAGGCACCGCGAGCATGCTGCACCCCACGAGCAGCGCCAAAATGTACGTGATAATTTTCTTCATATCATCTCCTTTCCCTGAGATGTGTCTGGCAATCGCCGCCTATCTGTTCAGGCTAAATTTCGTCAGGCGAGGACACAATCCCTACGCGACAAGAGTTGACGAAAGTTATTGCCGGGAAAACTTCGGTTGCGACCGTCGTGCGCTGCGTATTCGCGCGCTGACCACGGTATTTGCTGATCGCTTCTCCGCCAGGGAAAGCACCCCCGGAGTGCGCAGACTGGCCATTCGTCGTCTCCGCCTTCATTGGTCACCTTCTCCTGCGCATCCCAGCGATCCGCTTAGTATGCGGGGGTGCCACATCAAGTAGCTGACAGGATTTCCTCGGCTCCGGGGTTCGATGGTGGCTTCTCGACGTGGCAGATGAGAGCTGAACCCTAGGCTGGTCGCAGTTCCCGTGCTCCTGGGGTGGTCGGGTGAGTGCTTCGGGCAGTCCATGGCGACACTCCCCCAGTAGAGACCTCCACCTACACCGTTACTCGGTCAGCCTCGCCGTTCATGCAGACCATGTCAGAGGTACACGTAAGGCAGACTGGTACACGGAACCAAACGTAGAGGAGGGGCCGTGACGACCGTCCGCGTTGACATCGCACCCAACCTGCTGCGCTGGGCCGTGAAACGGGCGCGCTGGGATGAGGAAACTGTCCGCAAACGCGCACCCAAGCTCGACGCGTGGATCGATGGGACCGCACGCCCCACCCTCAAGCAGGTGGAGAAGTTCGCTGCCGCCACCCACGCACCCTTCGGGATGCTTTTCCTGCCCGAACCGCCGGTTGAGGACATCCCCATCCCGGACATGCGGACCATTCGCGACGCCGGGGTCCGCGAGCCGTCTGCCGACCTGCTGGAAACGATCTATCTGTGCCAGAGGCGCCAGGACTGGTACCGCGACGACGCCCTCGACTCCGGGGCGACCCCGCTCAGCTTCGTGGGATCCGCGACCCTCTCCACTCCAGCGGAGGAGGCCGCCGCTCGTATCCGTGCCGCGCTCCGTCTCGACGAGCGATCTGTGCCCAACTGGTCCGCTGCGATGACAGATCTCATCGAGCGCGCCGAGGCCATGGGTGTCCTGGTCATGGTCAACGGGATCGTCGGCTCGGACACCCACCGCAAGCTCGATCCGGAGGAGTTCCGGGGGTTCGCTCTCGCCGATGACATCGCCCCGCTCGTCTTCATCAACGGGGCTGACACCAAAGCCGCGCAGATCTTCACCCTCGTTCACGAGCTCGCCCACCTGTGGCTGGGGTGCACCGCGCTCTCCGACGCAGCTGCGGGCGCTGCGCAGGGGACGAAAGAGGAGGAGCGCTGGTGCAACCAGGTCGCTGCAGAAGTCCTGGTACCTCTCGACTCGCTCCGGTCGGAACGGCCAAGGAGCTGCGCTGAAGACGAACTGGACCGTCTGGCGTCCCGCTACACAGTCAGCACCCTCGTCGTGCTCGCCAGACTCCGGGATGCCGGGTATCTCACGCGGGAAGAGTACAAGACCCGATACGAGACCGAGCGCAAGCGCGTCATGGATCTCATGGATTCCCAGGAGAATCGCAGCGGGGGCGGGAACTACTACCACACCCAGCTGCGACGCCTTGGGCTCCCCTTCACCCGAGCTGTGATCTCCGCAGCGTTGGAGGGACGAACAACCTACCGGGATGCCTACCGGTTACTCGGGATCGTGAAACACTCGACCTTCGAGGGGCTGGCGGAGAAAGCAGGACTAGCGTGACGTACCTCGTAGACGCCAATGTCCTCATCGAGGCGAAGAACCGCTACTACGCCTTTGACATCGCTCCCGGCTTCTGGAAGTGGCTCGACCAGGCACACGCTCAAGGCACGGTATCCAGCCGGGTCAAGATCCCTGACGCCTGCGAAGGACTTGAAGTCCAATGGGTCAACACCTTCGAAATGCTACGTAACACTGGTGTCATCCTTGACCTTCCCGGCGCTGCCCACTAAGTCGAAGAGAGGAACATCGAATCATCCAGTCACAAATGCACCCGCCCGGTTAGAAATGCAGCACAGTCCCACTCCCACAGCCCACAACTCACACACCATGACGCCTCAGATATCTCCCGCGCCCACCAACGCCCGCAGCATTCCAGCACCCCCGGAGCCCGGCCAGGTTGTCCAGGTTCGTGTAGCACTCCATTCTCAATGAGACCGGTTTCCTCGTAGATGCCGACCCTGGCTCATCCTGGCTGTTGGCCAGCCCCGCCGTCGCGCAAGCAACAGAGGAGCGCGAGATCGTGCTCATCCTCGGGACGTGGATCGTAGCCATTTCTCAATTCACGCAGCCGCTCGGCCGTGCCGACGATGACCGGCACTCCATCGATCGATCCCCTCGTGCGGGCGACGGCCGGATGTGTGAATACCGCGTCCTCAAAGCCTTGTTGGACACCATCCCCGTTGGGCCGGATGACCATGGGATGCACGTCGACCCTTCCGTGTTCGGAGGCGAGTTCGATCCGGATCGGCAGCCAGTCCGTCACCGGCTCGTAACCACGCGACGCCAGCCACTCGATCAAATCGGGCACGACATCGGCGTCCACGAAGACATCAAGGTCCCCGTGCTCACGGGTTTGCCGTCCCACCAACGCATCGACGCCCCAACCGCCGTTGACCTGATAGACGATCTCTCTTTCCGTCAGCCAACCGATGATGGTCAAGACCTCGCTCGCAGGCGTGGTGGATGCATGAACCATACGAGACACCTCCCTCCCCTCGGGCTGGGATGACCCGGCCGGATTTTCCAGTCAGGTCGTCTACTGTCAACCCGCTCAACCATTGACGGCTTGGCGGATCCTCCTGGACATCTTGACATGAGACAAGGCGCCGCACGCGCAGCGCACCGAGAGCCAGACCGCCATTCCCCCGGCCCGTCAGTGAAGGAGCCCAGGCCCAGTCGTCACAGCAGCCCCGACCCTGCGCCCGCGCCTCAGGACGGCCTGGACCGCATCCCTCCCACAGTCCAGGAGGGCGAGGTTCTAAGCAGGTATCCCTGCATGAACAAGACATACTTGGGATTTTTTTCCCCAAATTTGGACACTGTGAACCTGGCTTGGTTTTTTGCATGTAGTATGGCCGCATGCTGCTGCTCAACTTCACGGCACAGAATCACAAGTCCCTTCGCGACGAAGCGATCCTAGAGCTGGCGTGTCCTTCACTCAGCGGCGTCCGTCCCAGGGGCGGGCAGACGTGGGCGTCCAGCGTGTACCCCGCAGCGGGCATCTTCGGCGCCAACGCCTCCGGCAAATCGACGATCCTCGACGCGCTCAGGTATGCCGTGACGGCGGTTAGGAGTTCGGCGTCTGAGTGGCTGAGCCGGGATCGGATGCCCCGGGCACCCTTCCGTCTCGGCCCGGATCACACGAAGGCGCCAAGCCGCTACGAACTGGAGTTCGTGCACGAGGACACCCGGTTCGCTTATGGGTTCGAGGTGGATGAGGCGGGCGTGTCGCGGGAATGGCTCGCCGACTGGCCCAGTTCCAGGCGGCGTTCCCTGTTCACGCGAGAGCGGGAGCAGGTCTCCTACGGACGCGGTGTGCGTTCCGTCGGGTTGCTCGCGTCCGGCGAGCTGCTTCTCAGCCGGGCCATCCGGCTGGGCCATGAGCCGCTGGCCGCCATCGGGAGGGCGCTGGTGGCGGGGTGCGACTTCGTCCCGCTCGGTGACCGACAGCGGGAGACACGCATTGAGGCAATCGTCGATGACCTCAGCAAGGGCAAGTCGACCACAGAGCTGATCAAAACCGTGCTGCAGATCGCCGATGTCGGGATCGTCGGTGTCACCCTACGCGAGGAGGCCATGCCCCCCGAGGTCGTCGACAAACTGAACCGCCTCAAAAAAGCGTTTGAGTACCTGGTTCAGGACACCGACGACGAAGGTTCAGGGGAGCCTCTTCCGGACGATGAGGACGCCTCAGACCTGCCCGAACCCGCGATCGAGGCGGTGATCCGGGGCCTGGAGTTCGACCACGGCTACGGTGCTGAGCCGTTCAGCATGTACGACGAGAGCGATGGGACTCTCGCCTGGCTGGCGCTGGCGGTCCCGGCGATTGACCGGCTCCGCAAGGGCGGGCTCTTCGTCGTGGACGAGCTCGGCTCGAGCCTGCACCCACACCTGGCCGAAGCCCTCATCGGCTTCTTCCAGAACCCTGAGATCAACACCCGGGGCGCTCAGATCCTGTTCACCAGCCACGACTTCTACCTGATCTCGAACCAGTCCAGCCTGGACTTCGAGAAGGGGCAGATCTGGTTCACCGAGAAGGAGCGCGACGGTGCGACCGAGCTGTTCTCGCTGGCCGACTTCAAGCCCCATCACGGGGACAACGTCGCCAAACGCTATCTGGAAGGACGCTACGGGGCCGTACCCTCCCTTGCGCCCAGCCTCGTTCACCTCCTGACCCAGCCGCGATGAGCAGCCTCAGGAAGCCCTCAGGGAAGAGACGCGGAAGGCGTCCCCAGCGATTCGAGCGCCCTCGGGGTCTAGTCGTCACCGAGGGCACGGTAACCGAGATCCAATACCTGCAAATGCTCCAGCAAGAGCTGCCCCGAGATGCCGCATCTCTGAAGCTGATCGGCGAGGGGGCTGACCCACTCCGGGTGGTCAAACGCGCACTCAGAGAGCGAAAGGATGGCGACTATTCCTGGACCGTATGCCTGGTGGATTGTGACAACCATGAAACGCTCCAGGACGCGCTCCGCCTCGCCACCAAAGAGAACATCCGGGTTCTCGTCAGCAACCCCTGCTTCGAACTGTGGTTGCTGTGGCACCTGGAAGATTGGCGCCGCCACAGCTCCTCCCGGGACGTTCAGGCACGATTGGCCAAGCTGAAAGTGTTGCAGGACAAGAGCCTGACCTCCTCGTTCCCGATAGGCAGATACGCGGATGCCCGGGCACGCTCCGGCAAGGCCTCTCCCGAGCACCTGGTCAACCATCTCGGCCCCAACCCGTCCAGCCCAATCCCAGTCCTGCTCGAGCTGTTGGGGATCTGAGCCTCACCGGCCGGGGAGCTGACCGATGTTCCCGGCGGCCGAATGGGCCCGCCGGAGCGGCGTCTCTCCCCGGAGTTCCCACGCCGAGGCCGCGGTGGCAGGCGGCGCCCTCCCGGTCAGGGATGCGGCGTGGGTGGACACCCATCCGGTCGCCACGCCCCCGTGCCGCCCCAGGGAGGTCGGAATCACCGAGACACCCACCCTCCAGTGCCGGTGGCACTCTTGAATCATGAGTACCACGTTCGAGCTTCGCGTGGGAGACCGGGGCAGGGTGGTGTTGCCCGCGGCACTCCGGGAAGAACTGGGCCTGCGGCAGGGGGACGTGCTCTCGGTCACCCTGGAGGACGGCCAGCTCGTCGTGTCCACGCCCCGCGCGGCCCTGGATCGGGTGTGGGCACGGGTCCGCGGAACCGGGGTCGTCGAGGAACTCCTTGAGGACCGCCGCCGGCAGGCCGAAGCCGAGCAGTGATGGTGGTCCTGGACGCCTCGGCCTTGCTGGCCTGGGGCAACCAGCCCCCGATCGTCCAGATCCGCTGACCCGGCCAAGCGAGGTCACTGGGTATTGCTCACCGAGACAAGAGCCTCCTGAAGTGCCTCTTCGGACTTAGGTGCGGGGCTGGTGGTGAGCGTGTCGACGGGATGAGGAAGGGCCGAGACCCTCAAGAATGCGACGACCTCGGCAACGCTTTGATGGCCACGGCGGGCCTTGCCAGCTCCCTGGGCTTGGCGGTCGGCGCTGGCGTCCCAGCGGCCTTCCCGACGAGCCCAAAGCGCGCATCCGAACCCGACGCTCTGTTGATATTGACCGCCATTATCATTTAGGATCTCGGGCAGATCACGGAAAGGAGGTGTCCCATGAACCAGGATCTGACGTTTGAGATCGTCGCACCGCAGTGCGGCAGCGCCTCCGTGGCGCATCCAACCTGCTCGAACGCCCTCGTCGAAGACCTCTTCGGCGACGAGTGACCACGACGCGGTGAGGTGGGGGTGCCCCACCTCACCGCCCGGCTCTCAGGCACCTAGGAGTAACACCATGCCGCCCCCCAGCACACTGATCGACACCACGCTCGCCGACGGCGTCTGCCTGTTCCGCACCGGCGGCGAGTGGGCGCTACACCGCCCGGACGGCCTCTTCGTCCGGCTGCACGGCGCGGCCGCCGGTGCGCTGGACCAGGCCACCGAGGTCGGAACCGATCCCGTGCTCGGCCCCGCCTTCGCCGAGGCCGGCTACCTTCACGCAGCTGCCGCCGCCAGCGTCCATCCAAACCTGCTCCCCTGCGGCCACGGAGTGCTGCACGACATGGTCGCACCGCTGCTCACCGCCGCGTCCGCCCAAAACGGCGAGGCCCCATCCGTCCCCTGTCTGCTCCTCGACGCCCCGCCCACGGCCCCAACCGAGGACCACGCCCTGACCGCCTGGGCCGAGGGCAACCGCGTCTTCGTCAGCCCGTTCGCCCCCGCGGGAGAGGCCGAGCCCTGCCTCGTCACCGATGTCATCGCCCGGAGGATCGCCGCTTCCGCCACCCCCGACCTGCTGCGGGCCCGCCTCGGTGGTCCCGGACGCCGTCCGCCGCTGCGGCTGAGCACGTCCGCGGCGCTGCTCGTCACCCACCTCATCGCCCGCCAGGCGCACGAGGCCCCTGCCAGCCGCAGGCGGCTCTACTGCCTCGACATCACGGCTGGCCGATGGGAACAGCACCTGGTCCATCCGGTGCCGCGCCTAGCGGATTCGGGTCCACGCCCGTGAACACCATCCAGGTCACGACCGACGATGGGCTGACGCTGCACACCGAGATCACGCTGCCCGAACGTCTCCCCGCCCCCGCCGTGCTCATCCGCACCCCCTACGGCGCATCCGCCCACCGGCAGGAGGCCACCGGCTGGGCCAAGCGGGGATATGCCGCCGTGGTCCAGGACGTGCGCGGGCGGTACCGCTCCGCCGGTTCCTGGGTGCCCTACACCAACGAAGGCGGGGACGGCGCGGCCACCATCGCCGCCATCGCCGCCAGCGAGTGGTGCGACGGCCGGGTCGTGTGCCTCGGCTCCTCCTACAGCGCCCACTGCGCGCTGGTCGCGGCCGCCGCCAACCCCGGCCCGGTGGCTGCCATCGCGGTGGCCGTCCCCGCCCTGTCGCTGCGCCGGGTGGCCCGCGACCGCAACGGGGCTCCCCGCTTCTACGGTCACTCCTGGTGGTGGTTCCAGCACGGGCAGGGATGCACGTCCTCGCCCTGCCCCATCCACGACGCCTCGCCGGATGAGCCGGGAGTGCTGGGCGTCCTCCCGGCGATCGAGCTGCCCCGCGCGGCCGGGGCACCTGCCGCGGGGTGGAGTCTCCCCTGGGTGCGCGACGGGCTGCCCGATTCCTCCCCCGTTCCCCTCGACGCGCCGCCGCCCGCGGGGACCCCGCCAGCCCCGCTCCTGGTGCTCGCCGGACTGCACGACGTGTTCCGCGACGACGCCCTCGACCTCGCCGACGACTGGCCGGTGCGGGCCGACGTGGTGGTCGGCGCCTGGCAGCACGACCTCGGCCTTGTGCATCGCGAGGCCGACGCGGCGCTGCGGCGCCACCCGGCCCACCGCATCAAACCCGGACCGGTCATCGCCAGCTGGCTGGAGCGGACGCTCCGCGATCCCGACACCACCACACCCGGCAGCAGGCACTTCGCCCTGGAGGGAACCGGGGCCTGGGCGCGTCCGGCCCCGGCCCGGCGCCTGCTGTCCTGTCCGTTGTCGGCGGCCCGGACCCGGTTCGTCGCCGATCCGTGTCACCCGCACCCGTCCGCCCTGGGACCGGTGGATGTGCACGACATCTCCCGCAGGGAGGACCTGGCCCGCTTCGTCTCGGACCCGGTGCGCATCGCCACGGACGTGGTGGGACGCATGGTCGTGCGGCTGTCCGGGCTGGCGGCGCACACCCTCGATGGAGAAGCGGTCCGTGGTCCGCTGGACTGGTGCGTCCGCGTCGCGCTGCGCCCGGCACCGGCCGACCGCGACCACACCGGGGCCGGTCTGCTCCAGCTGGGCCACGCACTCGTGCGCACCCCGGACTCCCGTGCCCGGGTCGAGTTGCCGCTGGTCGCGCGGCGCCTGCACCCCGGTGCGCGGATCGAGGTGCACGTTTCGGCCCACCAGTTTCCCCTCTACGCCCGCGACCCCCAGGACGGCACCGAGCCCCTCACCGCCACCCGTCTGCGGCCCGCGCGGCGCCAGGTGCTTCGGGCAAATGTCGAACTGCCCCTGGCGGAGCTGGCGCCCGACCCCAAGGAGGCGCTTCGATGACCCCCGGCCCGCGCTACCCGTTCGCCTCCGATGAGCGACCCCAGCCAGACCTCGGCGCCGCACTCGACCCGCTGTGCGGCATCGTCACGGCGCTGCGTTCCCCCGACATCCCCGGCGGGGCGCCGGAGGATTTCCTCTGCGTCGTCGCCGAGGTCGCCGACACCCGCCACTACGGCGGCTGGTACGCCGACCGGATCGCCGCCGGGACGGCTTTCGACGACCCGGGCCGGGCCCGCAACGCCGCGATCGGGGAGGCCTTCGAACGCTACTGCGGCAACTTCCTGCCCCCGCTCACCGCCCCCACCAGCCACGCGGCCCTCGTCTCCCGGGGCAAGGCGGCGCTCGGCCCGGACGACCTGCCGAGGTGGTCGGACGAGCAGCTCAGCAGGCCAGGTTTCGCCTACCGCGAGTTCACCGGCGACACCGAGGTCGAGTGGGCCGCGGGCGTGGACGCCAACGGCGCCGAAACCTGGGCGCCCGCGTCCTGGGTCTACCTCAACTATCATCACGGGGCCCGCCGTCAACTGCCCCGGATCAACCACCTGAACTATTCGGGGATCGCGACCGGCAGCTCCCCCGCCGATGCGGCGCGGCGCGCGCTCGCCGAACTGGTCGAACGGGATGCCATGGTCACCTGGTGGTACTCGGGCGCCGGGGCCGCCGGGCTGGACCAGGAGACGATTCCCGGTTTCAGGCAGCGGTGGCAGGGCGGCCCTCTCCGCGTAGATCTCGTCGTCGTGCCGACCGACCTTCCTCTCATCGTGGTCGGGGCCTACGTGTTCGACGAACGCACCGGGGTGCCCGCGTCGGGTTTCGCCGCGGCCCCGGACGCCGCCAGCGCGGCCGAGAAGGCCAGCCAGGAGGCGCTCCAGGTCTGGATCGCCTCGTCCGGGCTGCTGCGCCCCGACGGATCCAGCTGGCGGGCGATCGCCGAGGGCATCCTGGCCCGCCGGGTCTACTTCCCCTATCGGGAGAACCGGGCCTACCTCGACGACGCCGGTGACGACTTCCGCCACGTGAAGGACCTCGCGTCCCAGACCCAGCTCTGGCTCGACCCGCGGATGCTGGCCCACGCTCACCGGTTCACCTCCCCCACGGCCGTGGTCTCGGCGGACGAACTGGGCACCGGGAGCATCGACGAGGTGGTCGCGGCCCTCACCGGGCGGGGCCACCCGCCGGTCGCCTTCGACCTGACCACGCCCGATGTGGCCGAGATCGGCGCCGCGACCGTGCGGGTGCTGGCTCCCGGCCTGCAACCGAACGCCCCCGCCGGATACCAGTACCTCGGCACCGCCCGCCTGCACCAGCGCAAACAGGACCTGGCCCCCGGGGTCACCCCGGTCCTGGCCCCGCCCCCACACAACTAGGGAAAGACGAGATGCCGCACACCACCGACGCCCTGGAGCGCGCCGACCTGCTGGCGGGCCTGGACCCGCTGCCGCTTCCCCACGCCTTGCTCGATGTCCTTCGGGCGGGGCTCGGCAGCGACCCGGACCGCCCCGACGCCCGCCTGCGCAGGGTGCCGTCGGCGGGTGCCCTGCACCCGGTGCAGGTCCACCTCGACCAGCACCGGGACGGGCGGGCCGAGACCGTGCGCTGGTATCCCCACGGCGGGCTGGTTCCGCTGTCGACCCGCCAGGCCACGCCCCCCGAACGGGTCGACATCGTCCTGGTTGCCGCCCCGGCCCGCACCATCGCCAAGTACGGTGACCGCGCTCTGACCCCCGTGGTACTGGACACCGGTTACGCCTTCAGCGCGCTGCTGCACGCCGCGGCGGCCCACGGTCTCGAGTTGTCCCCAGCCCCCGGCTTCCGGGCCCCGGACGACGGCGGTGCCGCGCTGGCAGCGCTCCGCGTCGGCGCTCCGGCCCACCAGCCGTTCCCCTCCGGTCGTCCCGAACCGGCCGGGGCACGGCCCGGTGGCCTCGTCGAGGCGGCGCTGCACGAGCTGGCGCGGCACCCGATCACTTCTCCGCTGCCGACCTCCGAGGTGTCCCGCGAGGCCATCGCCACCCGGCGCAGCGCCCCGCTGGAGGAGCTGGCTTCCGGCTTCGACCTGGACAACACCCTGTCCTTCTTCCGGGACGGGCTGCCGCGGCAGTTTCATTCCGGGGTCACGGCCCACGTCGCCACCGCGAAGGGGGTGTTCACGTGGTGCGAGGGCCGCTGGAAACGGGTGGGCCATCGCGACGAACGCCCCGGGCTCGCCGCACGCGCTGCCCATCAGCGGCAGCTGGCCGATGTCGCGGCGCTGGTTCTCTTCACCGCATCCCCGGCCGCCGGGCTGGGCGGTGCGGACTATCTGGCCTCCCGCTTCGCCATCGCCCACGTGGGCTATTCGCTGTGCGTCCGAGCGGCCGGGTGGGGCCTGGGAGCCCGCCCGATCGGGGGGTGGAGCGGCCCGCCCGCCCCGGGAACCTGGGACGGCGGCGAGGCGATCGTCCACGCCGTCGCTCTCGGTGAGACAGGGACGGAGCCTGCCCGATGATCCCTCGCCGCCTGCTGGTGCTGACCCTGCGGGTCAAGTGGCACGTCCTGGCGTCCATCGTGGCGATCCTGGCCGTCACCTCGACCTACCTGGCCACGGCCCTGGCGACCGCGACCGCCCTCGGCGCCCTCACCAGGGGCGAGGCGTCCGAGACCCTGGCGTGGATCGCCATCGTGGCCGCGACCGTGCTGGCCCGGGCCGTGCTGATCCCCGTCCGCACCGCGATCACCACGTCCGCGGGACTGGCGGTGCGTCGCATCCTGCGGGACGGCCTGCTGCACCACGTCATGGCCCTCGGGCCGGAGTGGGCCTCGAAAAGCCGCCTCGGGGCGGCCCAGGCCACCATCGTGGAGGGCGTTGACGGGCTGGACCCCTATTACAGCGAGTACCTGCCGCAGCTGGCGGTCACCGTGACCCTGCCCGCCGGGATCGTCGCCGGCGTCTGGCTGCTCCACCCGCCCTCGGCCGTCTTCCTCGCCTGCTGCCTGCTGGTGACCCTGATCGTCCCCCGGTTCAAGGACGCGGCGATGCTGCGCCAGGGCAGCGAACGGTGGCGCGCCTACGTCGAACTCAGCGCGGACTACCTGGAGGCCATGCGGGGCATCCCGACGCTGCGCACCTTCGGGGCCGCCGAATGCCGCCGGGACCTGCTGGAGGCCCGCAGCACCGGGGTGTACCGGGCCACGATGCGTCCGCTGCGCACCTCGTTGCTGGAGAACGGGATCACGGTCGGGTTCACGCTCTTCGGCACCTTCGGCGCGGTCTTCCTGGCCACGCTCGCCGCGACCCGCGCCCAGCTGCCCGGCACCCACGTCCTGTACGTGCTGATGCTCTCGGTGGAGTGTTTCCGTCCGGTGCGGGACCTGGCGAAGGCCTGGCACGCGGGTTACCTGGGGCTCACCGCCTCCGACGGGGTGGACGCGATCCTGCGCGCGAGGCCGGCGGTCGCCGACACCGGCACCGGCACGCTCGCCCTCGGCGGGGCCGCCGAGGTGTCGGTGCACGAGGCCGCCTACACCTATCCCTCGGCCGCCCGGCCCGCGCTCGACCAGGTGTCGGCGCGGATCCCGGCCGGGCAGCTGACCGCCATCGTCGGGGCATCCGGCGCGGGCAAGTCGACCTTCGCCGCGCTGATCTCGCGTCGCCTCGACCCGGATTCGGGACGGGTCGAGATCGGCGGCACCGACCTGCGCCGGGTGAGCCTGGCATCCCTGCGGGCGAACCTGGCCGTGGTCGGGCAGCGCACTCGGCTGTTCCACGGCACGGTCGCGGCCAATGTCCGTCTCGGCGCCCCCGAAGCCACCGACGACGAGGTCCGTGTGGCGCTGGCCGAGGCCGACGCGCTCGGTTTCGTGGAGGAGCTGCCCGAGGGCATCCACACCATGTTGTCGGAGGACGCCACGACGCTGTCCGGCGGTCAGCGGCAGCGCCTCGCCCTCGCCCGGGCACTGATCCGCCGCACCCCGGTGCTGCTGCTGGACGAGCCGACCTCGAACGTCGACCGGCACTCCGACGCCCACATCATGGGCACCCTGAGGTCGCTGACGCCCCGCCACACGATCGTCGTCATCGCCCACCGCCTGGAGAGCATCATGTCGGCCGACCAGGTGATCGTCTTCGACTCCGGCCGGATCGTGGAGCAGGGCGAGCCCGGGGCGCTCGTCTCCTCCGGTGGGGCCCTGGCGGCCCTGCTGCGGGACGAACGAACCCGCCGGAGGCCGGCTGCCGAACCCCAGGAGGTGTCTCGTGCGTGGTGATCTCGCCAGCGACGTCACGGCCCTGAGACGGCTCTGGCCCGCCATCCGGGCCTACCGCGGCCGTTTCTTCCAGACCGTGCTGGCCAGCCTGACCGTCCAGATCGGCACCGTCGGCGCGGCCGTCGCCTCCGCCTGGCTCGCGGGCCTCGCCCTCGTCACGCTGGACCCGGGCTGGCCCACCGGAGGAGACGCGGTCCTCAGCGGGCTGGCGCTGCTGCTCGTGGCCGCCGCGGCGGCGGGCACCTGGGCCGAGATGTATGTCGCCCACGACCTGGCCTACCTCGTGCTGGCGGCCTTCCGCGTCCGGCTGTTCGACCGGTTGCGGCGCACCCAGCCGTCGAGGTCGGATCCCCGGCGCAGCGGGGACCTGTCGGCCACGGCCATGTCCGACGTGGAGAGCCTGGAGTGGATCTACGCCCACGTGTTCGCCCAGGTCGGGACGGCGGCCGTCACGATCCTCGGCGGCACCGTCGCGCTGGCCCTCATCGATCCGGTGGTGCTGGCGGTGCTGGTCCCGGCCACGGTGCTGCTGCTGTCGGTGCCGTGGTGGTTCGCCGGGCGGGCCACCGCGCACGGCGCCGAGTTGCGTCGCGCCAGCGCCAGCTACACCTCCGACATCATCGACACGGTGCAGGGGCTGTCCGAGATCGCCGAGGCCGGGGCGATGCCGCGCCGCCGGTCCCAGCTGGACGCGTCCTGGCAGCGGGTGGAGCGGGCCGGGGTGCGCAACGCGCTGCGCGGGTCGGTGGAGGCGGCCTCCGGTGACCTGCTGGTGAGCCTGGCCGCGATCGGCGCCCTGTTCATCGTGTCCCTGCACGTCCACGCCGGGCAGATCCCCGTCTCGTCCGCCCCCATCGTGGTGGCGCTGATCGGGGCGGTGCTGGCCCCGACGGCCACGGTGGCGTCCACGCTGAAGGAGCTGGGCGGTCTGCGGGCCGCGGCGTCCCGGCTGTTCGGGCTGCTGGACGCCCCGGATGCGACCGAACCGGCGGCCCACCCGGTCGCCCCGCGACCGACCGACGAGGTGTTGCGGGTCTCGTCGCTGTGGTTCGGCTACGACCCCGGACGTCCGGTGCTGCGCGAGCTCGATTTCGTTCTCCGCCGCGGCGAGGTGGTCGCGGTCGTCGGCGCCTCCGGGGCGGGCAAGAGCACCCTCATCAACCTGATCCGCCGGTTCTGGGACCCCGACCAGGGCAGCATCAGGGTGCTCGGCACCGACATCCGCGACCTCGCCGACGCCGACCTGCGGCGCCACACCGCGATCGTGGAACAGGACGTGCGGGTCTTCGCCGGGTCGCTGCGCGACAACCTCACCCTGGGCCGGCCCGGGGCGGCTCCGGAGGTCATCGCCACGGCCGTCGAGGACGCCCAGCTCGGCGCCCTGGTCGCGGGACTACCGGCCGGGCTGGATTCCCCCGTCGGGGAGCGCGGGACCGGGCTGTCCGGCGGCGAGGCGGCCCGGCTGGCCCTGGCCCGCGCGCTGGTCATGGAACCCGACCTCCTCGTGCTGGACGAGGCCACCGCCAACCTGGACGCGAGCATCGAACTCGAACTGCACCGCGCGCTGACCCGCACCGCTGCCGGGCGGGCCACCCTCATCGTCGCCCACCGCCGCTCCACCGTGGAACGCGCCGACCGGGTCATCGTGCTAGAGGACGGCCGGATCATCGCCGACACCACGCCCGATGGGCTCGCGGCCTCCGGCACCTGGTGGAACGCCCTGCCCGGCCAGGCCAAACAGGCGCGCCCGGGCGAGGACGAGATGCTAGGTGGCGGCGAACCGGGGCGTAGCCGTTAGGGGAGCCGCTCCCGCGGGGAGTCGATGTGCACCACCAGCCGGCCGGTGTGCTCGTCGGTGCCGACGCGACCGGTGACGGCGAAGACCTCCTCCAGCAGTTGCGGGGTCACCACGGCGGCCGGGTTGCCGTCGGCGACGATGCGTCCCCGGCTCAGGGCGACCAGCCGGTCGGCGTAGCGGGCGGCGTGTTCCAGGTCGTGCAGCACCGAGACCACCGTCAGACCGCGGGCGCGTCGCAGCCGCGCGATGAGGTCCAGCACCTCCAGCTGATGGCAGATGTCGAGGAAGGTCGTCGGTTCGTCCAGCAGCAGGATCGAGGCGTCCTGGGCCAGGGACAGGGCCAGCCGGACCCGTTGGCGTTCGCCGCCGGACAGGCTGTCGACCATCCGGTCACCGAGGTGGGTCGTGCCGGTCTCGGCCAGCGCGACGGCGCAGTGCTCGTCGAAGGGATCGCGCAGCATCGCCCACATGGATCGCTGCGGAAACCTGCCGTGGGCCACCAGCTGACGCACCGTCATGCCCGGGACGCGGGGCAGCTGCTGGGGCAGCAACGCCACCCGCTGGGCGACGAGACGCCGCGGCGTGGACGCGATGCTGGTCCCGTCCAGCAGCGACTCGCCCTGGATCCGCAGCTCCCCCGACAGGGCGCGCAGCAGCGTCGATTTTCCGCAGCCGTTCGCCCCGACCAGGGCGACCCACTCCCCCCGGCCGATCTTGAGGTCGAGGTGGTCGAGGACGAGCCGGTCCCCGAACTGGACGCAGGCTCGACGCAGTTCCATCACTGTCACGGTTCTGACTCCTGGTGTGAGCTGGCCACCGCGACCAGCGCGGCGGCCCCGATGAGGCAGGTGACGGCGCCGACCGGCACCCCCACCTGCTGCCCGTCGCCGGTGAGCTGGATCGCGAGGCTGACGGCCTTGGCGATGAGGTCGGAGGCGGCGACGAACAGCCCCCCGCACACCGCGACGAGCACCACCTGTCGCCTCAGCCGCCCGCCGAAGACCAGCCGGACGACGTGGGGCGCGACGAAACCGACGAAGGCGAGCGGCCCCACGGTCGCCACCGCCGCCGAGGCCAGCAGCACCGCAATCCCGATGCCCACGCCGCGCCAGAACCCGGGTGACACCCCGAGGCAGTGGGCGTGGGAGTCGGAGACCGCGAGGATCTCCAGCCGGTCGGCGACCAGCACCAGCGCCGCGAACCCGGCGAGGACCGGTATCGCGATCATCGGGACGTGCTCGGCGACGCGGGCCTCCACCGACCCGATCAGCCAGCGCAGCGCTCCCCCGACGCCGGTGGGCCGGGCGGCGATGAGGATCGTCACCACCCCGGTCAGGGCCAGCGCCGACAACAGGCCGAGCACCGCCGTCTGCTCCGAGGTGCGGCGGTGGGCCACCAGCCACAGCAGTCCGCCGCCGAGCAGGCCGCCCACGGTCGCCGACAACACCGACGAGAACACCGACCCGCCGTCGATGAGCCCGGTCCCGGAGGCGATCAGGTAGCCGAGCACCGCCGAGGGGTTCACCGCCGTCAGCTCGGGGGCGGCCAGCGGGTTGCGCAGCACCGACTGCAATGCCAGCCCGGCCAGGCCGAGAGCCGTGCCGGCGAACAGGGCGACGACGAGCCGCGGCAGCCGCAGCTCGGTCAGCACCCGCCACGAGACCGTGTCGGTTCCGGCCAGCAGCTCGGACCAGTCCACGCCCCGCCCCAGCGCGAGATGGGCGGCGGGAACGATGAGCGCGGCGGCCGCGATCCACAGGCCCAGCCAGGCACGACGGCTCACCGGTCCGGCCTCCTCGCCACGAAGACCATGGCGACGCAGAACCCGATCAGCGCGGTCCACGCCCCGAGCGGGGTCTCGAAGGGCTTGAACAGCTCCCGCGCCGCGATGTCGGCACCGACACTCACCCCGGCCCCGATGATCGCCGTCACCGCGAGCCGGAACACCTCACCCGCCCCCGGGACGAACCACCGGGTCACGGTCGGGGCGACGAAGGCGACCCATGCGATGGGGCCGCAGGCCGCCACCACGAGCGCGACCAGCAACGCGGCGACACCGAGGGCCAGCAGTCGCCAGCGACCCGGCCTCATCCCCAGGGCGGAGGCCTGCTCGTCGCCGAGGGACAGCACCCCCAGCGCAGGCAGCACCGCGACCGTGGCGGCGCAGCCGATGACCAAGGGGACGATCAGCGGCAGGGCGACATCGGCCGTGATCTCGGTGAGCGAACCCACGAGGTATTTGAAGATGATGCTCAACTCGACCTGGTCGGCCGTCGACATCACGGTCAGCACCGCCGCCTGCCAGGCCGTCGAGACCGCCGCCCCGATGAGCAGGGTCTGCGCGGCGCTGCGTCCCCTCGCGGCCGCGAGCAGGCACAGGGCACCCCCTGCCACAGCGCCGGCCAGGGCCCCGGCCGTGCGGGCCGTCAGCGAGTGGATGCCGCTGGTGACCAGCAGCGCCGCCACGAAGGCGGCTCCCCCGCTGACCCCCAGCAGGTCGGGCACCGCGAGCGGGTTGCGCATGGCCCGCTGCACCAGCAGCCCCGCTACCCCGAGCCCGGCCCCGGCGGCCGCACCCACCAGCAGCCGGGGCAGACGAATCTCAAGGAACACGATCCGCGCGACCCGCCCCGACGCGGGCAGGCCGAGATAGAGGCTTGCCGTGACGAGAGCGGCCCCCGCCACGGCAAGCAGTATCAGGATCGTGATCCGCTGGCGGAGCCCCACTACTTCTTCAGGTCACGTTCGATGTGGTCCACGGCCTCGGTCACGGCGGTGGCGATGCACCGGGTGCCCCGGCAGAACGTCCACAGTTCCTTGTTGACCTCGTGGACGTGGCCGTTCTTCACCGCGGTGAGCTGCTTCCACACCGGGTTGTCGGCGTAGATCTCCGTGGCCTTCTTGTCGGTCGGGGCGAAGGTCATCGACGAGACGAACATGACCTTCGGGTCCTTCTCCAGGATCTGCTCCATGCTGTAGGCCCCGGCCTTGACCGGGTCGGTGCCGAGCACCTCGAATGGGTTGTTGACGACCTTGCCCAGGGCGCTGCCCAGCGGATCGGCACCCTTGGTGGCCACGCCCATGCCTGAGGCCCCACCCCACATCAGCAGGACGGGTTCACCGGCCACGCCCGCCGTCGCTGCCTTCTGCTTCGCCGCCGCCATGGCCTCCTGGTAGGCCGTCTCGGCCTTGACCTGGGCGTCCGCCTTACCGGTGAGTGTGGCGACCATCCGCAGGTAGGCCAGGGAGTCCTCGTCCGTCTTGACGTTGACCAGCAGCACCGGCGAGAACTTCTCCAGCGCGGGCTTGAGCGCCTCGTGGACGCCCGCGAGCCCGATCACCAGGTCGGGTTTGACCTCCGCGGCGAACGAGGTGTCCTCGGCTCCGAAGCTACCTGGCACCACCGGGATGTCCTTGCCCTTGTCGCCGAAGATTTCTGGCCGGGTCGCCAGGTTGGGGGTGGAGGTGGCCACCGGGACGATGCCGAGGCTGGCCAGGATGTCGTCACAGATGCCGGTGAGGCACACGATGCGCTGCGGAGCGGCGGGAACGCTCACCTCGGCCCCATCGGGGCCGGTAGCGGTGAGGGCGGGCGTCACCGGAGTGACACCGGGTGCGGGTGCCGAGCTCGTCGCCGCCGTTGGGGCGGGAGACGTCCCCGGCGCGTCCGCACCGGGCACGCAGGCCGACAGGACACAGGCGGCAGCAAAGCCCATCAGGACTAGACCACGACGGATCATTCAGAACTCCCAGAAATGATAGCGATTATCAATTGCATGGCAATGATATGCCCGCCCCTCGTCACTGTCCATGCGGGGTGGGTTCAGCCGCGATGGGCCCCGGGCGTCGGCATCAACGCCCCGCCGGGCACGCGATGGGCAGGCACCCCGCGGCGCCCGCCCCCCTCTCACACGGAGAAGGGAGCGCGTTGGCTGCGTCGAGGCACCCGTTCGAGGCCGGGCCCTGTAAGAATGGCTCTCAGCAGACTATGGTTGGTCCCATCATCACCTGGAAGGCATTTGCGATACAGGAGGGATGCCATGGGACGAGGGATGGTCACGGCATGAGCAAGGACGCCTACGCCGTCAGCGCACCGGTCTACGACCTGCTCAACGCCAGTTTTCGCCCAGGGCAGGCGGCGGCCCTGGAGAGGCTGATTCCGCTGGTCCACGCCGAGTCGGGGCCGGTACTCGACATCGGGGCCGGGTCGGGCCTGAACACGGTCTTCGTCCTGGAGCGCCTACCAGAGGCACGCGTGTACGCCCTGGAACCCAGCACCGCGATGAGGGCGCTGGTCCTGACGAAGGTCGCCGCGCACCCGGAGTGGTTCGACCGGGTCACGATCCGACCCGAGGCATTCGGCGCCGCTCCCCTGCCTGATGCCATCAGCGCGGCGATCCTGCTGGGCGTCCTCGGCCACTTCAGCCCGGACGAACGGGCCGCACTGTTCGCCGCCCTCGCCGCCCGGCTCCCCGAGGGCGGGGCCGCCCTGACGGACTTGCAGCCGCCCTGCCGGCCCGCGCGGGTGGAACCCTACGAGATCGCCAGCGCCCGGATCGGCGACCTGACCTATAGCGGCCTCGCGGAAGGATGGCCACTCGACGACGAGCGCATGCACTGGAAGATGACCTGCCGCACCCTTGACGGCGATCGCGTGCTGGCCGAGGAGACCACCGAGTACCTGTTCCGCCACCCGGACCCCGAGGTCATCCGGGCCGAACTCCGCGCCACCGGACTCAGCCTCGACCAGATCGACGACACCACCTTCTACCTCATCGTCAAGGACTGACTCGCCCGTCCCCCGGTTCGCGGGCACCTCCCGGGCGGGTGGGAATGCGGATCCTTGGCCGGGCTTCGACGACGCCGGAGACCGAGCCTCCCGACGAGCCCGGAGCACGGGTTCGCGGGCGCCGCGTTGAGGCTCGCTGGCATCCTGACTTGGGTTCAGCACTGAAGCCGCACTGAGTACCCGGGCGGCAATATTTTCGTCACCGGCTACCTCGGCACGCATTTTCTTCACCATCGACTAGAGAGGATCCGGTTTACCCAAGCCTCA
>ERZ773072.486-NODE-486-length-22010-cov-5.877932_pt1 | contig 22010 bp, 18 predicted proteins | sample MGYA00580617_ERZ773072 | MGnify/ENA primary metagenome ERZ773072 (study PRJEB29015, sample SAMEA2737970) | human oral metagenome | biome: human oral; feature: human-associated habitat; material: dental | place: China | collected 2122 ...
GGTGAAGCTGGCCAAGGATGGGGAAGTGACCTTCACCGTGGGTGACAAGGTGCGTGTCTACAAGATGACGCAGCTTTTCCGGGCCGTCTATCTCGACCACTCCGATCAAGACTCGCCGTACTTGTTCAAGACCCATATCTCCGGTTACAGCGCCGATGATGCAGCCAAGAAGGTGCACGGCTTCATCATGAACGTGGATCCCACGAGCGATGGGGTGAACCTGCCGGCTGATTTCGAGATCATGTACACCTATGGTGACGTGCTCACGTCAGATGAGAGAACGATCTGCAAGTTTCCGCTCTGACCCTTCCCAGGCCGGGTCATGAACAAACATGATTCGGCCCTGAGTTGAACGAACGGCCGCTGCCCGTGTCTCGGGTGGCGGCCGTTGTCTTTCAGGGGCGTGTCGTCCGGGAAATCCGGTATCTGCTGGTTTCAGCCACCCAGCTGTTGATCGCATCGGGGTCTTGTCTCCGGTCTGGTGGGATGTATATACTATGTTTATACATCTGTTTGGGGGCTGTTCCATGAGCACGACCTTGAATATCCGGCACTGGGGAAACAGCCTGGGTGTGCGTCTGCCTGCCAGCATAGCGCGGGCGGCAGGCCTGTCGGTCGATCAGCAGGTCGAGGTAGCCGTTGAAGGCGATAGGATCGTGTTGACGCCTGTTCGGAACCGGACGTTGACACTGGAAGAGCGCCTGGCGCGCTTCGACCCTGACCGGCATGGTGGGGAAGCCATGTCTGTCTCGGAGCCCCTGGGAAACGAGCGTTTCTGACATGGCGACGAAGCGTGACGCCGCCTGGGTTCCGGATCGGCAGGACATCATCTGGATCGACTGCAACCCGCAGAAGGGGCGGGAGATGCGGGACGTTCATCCCTTCCTGGTTCTGTCCCCACGCACGTTCAACGATCGCACCTCTCTGGTCATTGGCCTGCCCATGACGACAGCGCCGTATAACGCGGATAACCCGTTTGCCGTCATTGCGGGCGTGGCATCGGGGCGCAAGTCCGGACAGACCAGTTATGTCCTCTGCCATCAGCCCAAGTCGTTTGACTGGCGCCAGCGCGAGGCGTCACCCCATTCCTTGCGGAAGCTGGATGATGCGCCGTTTGCGGAAGTGCTGATGGTCTTGAACCAGTTGCTGCAACTGGGATAGCGGGGGTTTTTTCTCCGTTGGGAGACCGTTCATGGGATGCCTGAATCGGCTTCCTGTTCTTCCGGCTTAGGCCTTCGCAGGAAGTGATGGGGTGTCATTAGCTAGCTCGTCCCAGTAGTTTTTGTCGAGGTCCTTGATGGCAAATTCGTCCCGGATCTCCACGCCCAGTCCATACTGGTACATGTATTCGGCAAGCTGCATGCCGTCGATGAGCACGATGGTGACGTTCGCCAGCGATCTTGCGTAGTCGATGGCGTCCCTGGTGAACTTCGAGGTGGTGATGAAGACCCCCTTCGTGGAGCGGCTCCCCTGCAGTGCGCCCGCGAAGGCCTGAACTTCGGGACGACCGATGGACTGATCACGCTGGTAGCGCTTGGCCTGAATGCTGATCTTGCCCAGGCCCAGGACATCTTCCCGGATCTCGCCGTCGATGCCGCCATCCCGGCTGAGTTGGGTGGTGTGGCCTGCATCCTTGAACTGGCGACCATAGCCCATCTTCTGCAGGAGCTGGACAACGACCCTTTCGAAGCTCTCGGGGGTCTTCGAGAGGATCATGTCGATGATCTCTTCGTACTTGGTGCGTTTGTAGATCAGATATAGATCATTGATCTGATCGTTCAGTGTCTGTCCTTCTTGCTTTTGGGGATCTATGGTTGTTTTATTCTCTGATTTGGCAGGGCTGGACGCATGTGTTTTGTCGTTGTGCTTTCTTTCATGCGCTCTCTTCTTCTCTTGAGACTTTACGTAATCCTTGATTTCTTCGTTTGAGCGCCCGGAGAATGCAATGCCGTTCTTGTTGATGACGTACTGGCCCCGGTCAGGGTGTTCAAGAAGACCTGCGTTTTTGAGATAGCTCAATGTCCAGGATATATGGCTTGGAAATATGATGGTGTTCTTTCCTTCATAAGTTTCAAGGACTTCGTCATCGGTGAGCTGGAAGTGCTCGGCCAGTGGTTGGATCAAGGATGCCTTGGTGCGCGGCACGCCATCACGCATCAGGGAAAGCAGAGGCGCAAACATATCGTCGTATTTTGGAATGGCCATGTCATTCATTCACGCCGTTACAGGTATGGCCATGCTGCGTCATGGAGGATCGCCTTGCAATATTCTGGCGGCTTCTGTTGTAAAGAGGCTATTGCAGATAGAGAGAGGGTTCGTTGTTTGTGCAGCTAGGAAAGTAAGTTGCGCCAACGTACTTCATGCTTTTGGAGCGGGATAGGGAGGGACGCCATGGTAAAGAACCTACGATATATGGCTTTCCTCCCCGAAACACAGCCCCCAAAGGCCCGCACGATGTTGCCTATGCGGACCTTCGGGCTGTACGCTATTACATGCGATAGCTGAGCTTCAGCATCACGTTGCGCGGTGCGCCGGGCAGGTTCATGTTGCCGTTGGCGCCGTGCGAGGAGACGATGTAGCGGGCGTCGGTGATGTTGTAGACGTTGAGCTGCACGCCCCACGGGCCCTGGCGCCACCAGGCGGCGGCGTCGGCCGTCACGTAGCCGGGCAGGCGCACGGTGTTGCCGGCGTTGGCGTAGCGGCTGCCCACCAGGTTGGCACCGGCGCCCACGCCGAAGCCGCCGTCCAGGTCCTTGGTGATCCAGAAGTTGGCGGCGTGACGCGGGGTGAGGGTGCTGCGCTTGCCTTGGACGGGCTGGCCATCATTGCGCGAGGGCGAGCGGGTGACCTTGGCGTCGAGGAAGGCGTAGCCCATGATGGCGCGCCAGCCGGGGGCCAGTTCGCCGCTCAGGCTCCATTCGAAGCCGTCGGTGCGACGGGTGCCGATGGTGGCCAGCTGGTTGGTGGCGGGATCGGTGTCGCGGACGTTGGTGCGGTTCAGGCGGAACAGCGAGAAGGTGGTGCTGAGGCGGCCGTCGAGCAGATCGTATTTGGCGCCGATCTCGGTGTTGGTGGTCTGTTCGGGATCCAGGTTGGCGTTGCCGCTGCTCAGGGCGAAGGCTTCGCCGGAGGGCTGGAAGGAGCGGCTCCACGACAGGTAGTACGACTGGGCGGCGTCAGGCTGGTAGACGGCGCCCAGGCGGGGGTTGATGTCGTTGTCGGTGCGCTGCAGCTGGCGGCCGGTGTTGCGTTCGCCGGTTTCCTGCTTGAAGTGGTCATAGCGCAGGCCGGCCAGCACTTTCCACTGTTCGTCGATGGAGATCATGTCCTGTACGTACAGGCCCATGGTCTCGAAGCGGCCGAGGTTGTCGTTGGTGGGGTTGCCGCTGGCCTGGCGCGCCAGGGTGGGCAGCACCGGGTTGAAGAGGTCCACGGTGGCGACGTTGCGCTGTGCGTGCGAGAGCAGATCCTTGTTCTGCTGGCCCAGTTCCAGGCCATAGAGCAGCTCGTGCTTCAGGCCGCCCAGGTAAGCCTGCTGGGTGAGTTCGGTCTGGTTGCTCCAGCCGTGTTCGCGCCGGAAGATGTTGCTGTGCGAGAGGCTGGCGGTGCGGGCCGCGGCGTTGACCGAGGCGGTGGTGGTGTTGTTGCGGTCCAGTTCGTAGTGGTAGTAGCGGGTGGCGTTGCGCAGCGACAGGGTGTCGTCGATGCGATGGGTGATGACGCCGGTGTAGGCCTGGACCTTGGAGTGGGTGTAGTCGGCATCGCGGGCGTTGGCGGCGCCGTAGTAGGTGCCCGGATCCACGTTCACGGGACGGCCCTGGTAGGCGGGGATGCCGAAGTCGGTCACGCGACGGTCATTCAGGTATTCGGCCTGCAGGAGCACCTGAGTGTCGGGCGAGAACTTGATCTGGGCCGAAGGGGCGATGGCCTTGCGGTCGAGGAACTGCTGGTGGCGGTAGCTGTCGGCCTTCTCGATGGCGCCGGTGAGACGCCAGGACAGGCTCTGGTCGCCATTGGCACGACCCAGATCAGCTTCCAGCCGGCGGTCCTTCCAGGAGCCCAGGCTGAGGTTGGCGGCGGTGATGTCCTTGCCGGGTTTCTTGCTGATGCGGTTGATGAGGCCGCCGGCGGAGCCACGGCCGTACAGGACGGCGGCAGGGCCCTTGATGACGTCGACGCGCTCGATGTTGGAGAGGTCGCGGAAGTACAGGGCGTCGTCGCGGAAGCCGTCGACGTACTGGTCGGCAATGGCCGAGAAGCCGCGGATGGAGACCTGGTCACGCTGGCCGTCACCGTGGGAGAAGGACACGCCGGGCACGTTCTTCAGAGCGTCCTGCATGGAGTTGACGTGCTGGTCTTCCAGGACACGGGCCGGGACGACGTTGATGGTCTGCGGCACGTCGCGCAGCGGGGCGTTGGTCTTGGTGCCGCTGGTGGCGTCGGGCGTGGTGTAGCCGTCATCCTGGGCACCGACGACGTTCACGGCGGGCAGGGTGGCGCGGTCGGCTTCCTGAGCGTGGGCAGGGGCGACCAGCGGGGTCGACAGAAGAAGCGCGAAGGGAAGTGCCTTGGCGTTGTGCATGATGGGGAAAGGTAGGGTTGGGATGGGCTCTGATGTGTGCAGAGAGCAGGCCAGGTGGCGCTGCGCGTGGCAATTATAGTAATGAAAGTAATGATCAATACGATATTTGGGTGTATTGGCTGAGCAAGATGCTATTGCACAGCTATTGCTCAGCCGTTGTCCGGCCATTGCCCGGCGGGCGCATGGCCTGTGGGCATGGTCGAGCGCGGGATGGGGCGCGTGGGATGGTGCGCGAGGGATTGGGGCGCCTGAGATGGGACGCCTGGCAGGATGTCAGGCCTCCATGGGAAAGGAGGCCCTGGAAGAGGGCGGCAGAGTGTCAGCCCCCCTTGGGCCAAGGGGGACTGGAGGCGGGCGGCCTTGCTGCCGCCCGGGCTGCGGACGGGCGGTTATTTGACCCGGGTGAGTCCCGGTCGTTCGTCGTGCAGGGGGATGACGCGCCGGGCGGGGGTGCCGGCGTCATCGTCGTTGGCGCCAGCGCGGCCGGCGTCGGTGGCTGCAGCCAGGCGCGCCTCGACGGCCACCGGGGTGGCGCCGGTCTCTTCCAGCAGGCGCTGCTGTTCACGCTGGCGGCGGCGCAGCTGGGCGTGGCGGTCGAAGACCATGGCGATGCTGCGCAGGAAGTAGCGGCCGACGGGCGTGACCTGGATGCCGCTTTCGTCACGCAGGACGAGACCGGCCTCGATGAAGCGCTGCAGACCTTCGAGTTCGTGGCGGAAGTATTCCTGCGGGTCGATGAGGAAGCGGTCGCCGATGGACTGGAAGTCGAGCTGGCCCTGGCACATGAGTTCCATGATGACGGCACGCTGTAGGGTGTCGTCGCCACGAAGTTCGATGCCGCGGGCGGTGGGCAGCCGCCCGGCTTCGATGGCCTGGCGCCAGGGCTTGAGTTCGCGGTGGTTCTGCGAGTAGCTGGGGCCGATGGCGCTGATGGCCGAGACGCCCAGGCCGATGAGGTCGTCACCGGGCATGGCGGTGTAGCCCATGAAGTTGCGGCGCAGGGTGCCGCGCTCCAGGGCGATGGCCAGGTCGTCGTCGGGCAGGGCGAAGTGGTCCATGCCGATGTAGCGGTAACCGGCCTGGTTGAGCTTCTGGATGGCCAGCTGCACCATGGCCATGCGCATGGCCTGGTCGGGCAGGTCTTCGCGGTGGATGAGGCGCTGGGCCTTGAAGCGCTCGGGCAGGTGGGCATAGCCGTAGATGGCCATGCGGCCCGGGCGCAGGGCAGCGATGCGGTCCAGGGTATGAGCCAGCGTCTCCAGCGTCTGCTTGGGCAGGCCGTAGACGAGGTCGATGTTGATGGACTTGAAGTCGAGCGTGCGGGCGTGTTCCATCAGGCCCACAAGCATCTCTTCAGGCTGGATGCGGTGGATGGCGACCTGGACCTTGGGGTCGAGATCCTGCACGCCCAGGCTGATGCGGTCGAACCCCATGCGCCGGATGTTGGTGAGCCGGGTGTTGTCCACCGTGCGGGGGTCGATCTCGATGGAGCATTCGGCCTGGGACTGCAGGCCGATCTCGGCGTCGAGCGTGTTCAGCAGTTCAGCCAGCTCTTCGTCGCTGAAGAAGGTGGGGGTGCCACCGCCCAGGTGAAGTTGCGAGATCCTGACATCCCGATGCAGGTGCGCCGCATAAAGGCGGATTTCCTGTTTCAGGGTTTGCAGATAGGCCACGGCTCTGGCATGGTCTCGGGTACCGATGCGGTTGCACGCGCAATAATGGCAGATGGACTCGCAGAAGGGGATGTGGACGTAGACGGTGACGGGCTGCCCCGGCTGGCGCAGGGTGCGGTTGTCCAGCCACCAGGCCTGTTTCTCGGCGTCGAAGGCCTCGGCGAAATGATCCGCCGTGGGGTAGGAGGTGTACCTGGGCCCCGGTTGGTCGAAAACGCGAATCAGTTCGAGTGTCGGCATGCTGTCCATACAAAAAGCATGAATGAACGTGACTTGGTGGTTTTGATCCTGGTCAACGGACACTTATAATCCCTGAGGCGCGGCTCCTGGGGTAGTGTCGTCGCCTTTCATGTGTTGTCATCCGACGATAGCCGCGCGGCCTGGCCCGATGGGTGGGCTGGACGCGTCGGGAGAGTATTTTTTTTCGGTTATCTGTCTGTTTTTTCCTTCCTGCACGCTGCGCGCAGCGTGTACGCTCGTTGCCTGACCAGAGGTCCTTCCCTTGAAGAACGTTCCTACGGCTGAATCCACGGTGCCTGCCCAGGCTGCATCCGGGCATGCTTCCTGCATGTCATGCAGCATGCATGACCTGTGCCTGGTGGAAGGGTTGAGCGCTGCTGACATGGAGCAGCTTGCAGGCATGGTCAAGACGCGACGCCGGGTGCGGCGCGGTTCCTATCTGTACAAGGCGGGCGACCCCTTCGACGCCATCTATCCCATCCGTGCCGGTTTCTTCAAGTCTCGGGTGCTGTCGCCCGACGGGCGCGAGCAGATCATCGGCTTTCCCATGCCGGGCGACGTGCTGGGCTTCGACGCCATCAGCCGGGGCTCGTTCCACAGCGACGCGGTGGCGCTGGAAGACGCGGATGTCTGCGTGGTGCCGTTCTCGGAGCTGGAATCCATCGGCCGGCGCTTCCCGCCGCTGCAGCAGCGGCTTCATCGCATCATCTCGCGCGAGATCGTGCGCGATCAGGGGCTGATGATGCTGCTGGGCACCATGCGGGCCGAGGAGCGCATCGGCGCCTTCCTGCTGGAGCTGTCACGGCGCTTCATGCGGCGCGGCTTTTCTTCCAGCCAGTTCATCCTGCGGATGACCCGCGAGGAGATCGGCAACTATCTGGGGCTGAAGCTGGAAACGGTCAGTCGCACGCTGTCGCGCCTGCAGGAGCAGGGCGTCATCTCGGTGGAGCAGCGCAAGATGCAGATCATCTCGCATGATCGGCTGCGTGTGCTTTCCGGCGTGCCCGAGTCCGGTCTGGCGACCGACATGTCGCCCGAGAACGCACGGCGCGTGGCGCTGATGCGCATCCACCAGCCGTGGTCGGAGTCGCAGAGCTCGCAGTAAGCGTCAGCAGTACGGATGGGCGTGCCCGGCCAGGGCAGCGGCCAGGCCTGCGGCTGACAGCATGATCAGCAAGATGCCATTGAGGCGATAGGCCACCTGCGGGGCACGGTTGCCCAGCAGGTTGCGCGCACCTGCCTCCACCAGGAAAAGGCCCAGGTTGGTGCCCAGCGCAAAGGCGGCCATGACAGTGGCCGCACCCAGCGGGGTGGCGGCCAGAATGGCGGTTCCCAGCGCAGTGTACAGAAGCCCGCAGGGCAGCAGCGCCCACAGCATGCCGCGCAGCCATTCGGTACGACGGCCCGAGGCCAGTGGGGTACGTGATGCCAGGCGGCTACCCAGCGCACTGAGCCACAGGGGCTCGCGGCCCAGCACCAGCAGGCTCAGGCCCAGCAGGACGAGCAGGGCGTTGAGACCAGCCCAGACCGATTCGAAGATCGGTTGCCAGTAGGCGGCGGCCAGGACCTGCTGGCCGATGGCACCGGCAGCCAGGCCCAGCAGGCTGTAGCCCAGCACGCGACCTGCCTGAAAGCGCCACCAGCGGGCGTCGGGCAGCTTGAGGGCAAGGCGTCGCGCCAGCGAAGAGCTGCTGAGGGCTGCGGCGCTGCCGTTGTCAGGCGTGATGGCGGATGCTGCCGTTGCCTTGAGTGCGTTCGGGGCACTGGCGGCTGTACTGGGGTGGGGTGCGTCTTCCGACGTCCGGGACGTGGCAGCGCCTCCCTTCACGGTGATGACCGGGATGCCACGCAGGGTCATGCGCTGCAGGCCGGCACACATGCTGACACAGTGCAGGCTGCCGCCTGCGCCCATCAGCAGGGCGGCCGAGACCAGGGGCCAGGCGCTGTTCATTGCTTCGGCCGGAAGTCGGCGGGCAGGGTCCGCGGCGCCTGCAGGACCGGAGCGGTGGCCTTGTTGGCGTCGAAGGGCTGGGCACGCAGGCTTTCGAGGGTCTGAAGACCGGCGATGGGCAGACGCCAGTCCTCACCTTCCAGGGCGATATGCCAGCGGGTGCCGGCGGCCCAGGTGATGGGTTGCCGGGCGTGCCAGTGGCCATCGCCGGCAGGCAGCATGTGGATGGCGAGGTCGTTGTTCGGATCGGAGGGGTGCAGCAGACGCAGGCGCGTGGGCTTGATGTCGGCTCCGTTGGGGGCCAGGGTGAGTTCCACCAGCAGCATGTTGCCCGGGGTGGTGTGCATGGCCAGTGTGCCGGCCACGCCCAGCTCACGGGCGCGATCCTCGCGGCGGGTGTCGGGTGCGACGCTGAGTCCCTGTTTCACGTAGTCGCTGCCCACCGGGGTGTCGGCGCCGTGAATGGCAATCCAGAGGGTGAAGAGGCCGGCCACCACGGTGGCAGCGGGGATGCCGACCACCAGCCACATCAGCGGCTGCGAGAAGGCCTTGACGGGCCGGGCAGGCTGCGAGGGCACGGTGGTGGGCTGTTCGGTTCTGCTCATGATGATCGAGGTGGGGCAGGGGACGATACGTACCCGGGGTACAGGAATCGGGGATCTGCCGCGGCCGTGACTGGGGATGGGGGGCGCTGCGCCTGGGGCCGCTGCTCGTGAAGGGCGGCCGATAGGGAAGTGGCCGCCCTGATGGGATATTAATTCCGGCAGGATTCGCGGTGCAGGGGGCAACCGTGAATCCATGTGAAGCCGGAGATCAGCGGGGCACCATGAAGATGCTGTCTTCGTGGCGTGCCGAAGCGCTGGGGCCATCCGCCTGATCCGGCGGATTCACCGGGGTGACCTCGATCTTGATGGGATGCGAGCCGGGGCGCTGGTCGGTGTCGGCCGGCAGCTGCAGGGCGATGGGCACCAGGCGGTTGGAGGCCGCAGGCACCTCGATGCGGTTCTGGCCGGCGATGCGCAGGCCGGGCAGGCCGCTGGCGCTCAGCTCCAGCACCAGGGGGCGCTCGCTGGCGTTCATCAGCTGCAGGGTATAGGTGTTCTCGATATCACCGTTGTCGGCAAAGCGCGCCAGCGAGGCACGGTCGCGGATCACGTCGACACGCAGCGGGTTGCGGGTGGCCAGCGAGCCGACCAGGAAGCCGGCCAGTGCCAGCAGCAGGGCCGCGTAGGCAAGCACGCGCGGGCGCAGCACCCGCTTGGCAGTGGCCTTGGTGTCGAGGTGGTTGGCGAGCGCGTTCTCGGTGGTGTAGCGGATGAGGCCACGCGGATAGGACATCTTGTCCATGACGTCGTTGCACACGTCCACACAGGCGGCGCAGCTGATGCACTGGTACTGCAGGCCGTCGCGAATGTCGATGCCGGTGGGGCAGACCTCGACGCACAGGCCGCAGTCGATGCAGCTGCCCAGCCCCAGGGCGCTGGGGTCGGCCTTCTTGGAGCGCGAGCCGCGCGGATCACCCCGTTCCTTGTCGTAGGTGATGATCATCGTGTCCTTGTCGAACATCGCGCCCTGGAAACGGGCGTAAGGACACATGTAGGTACAGACCTGCTCGCGCAGGAAGCCGGCGTTGCCCCACAGGGCAAAGGCGTAGAAGAGGAACCAGAACCACTGCCACGGACCCAGTTCCATGCCGATGATCTGGGCAGGCAGATCGCGGATGGGGGCGAAGTAGCCGATGAGGGTGAAGCCGGTGAAGAGCGACAGCAGCACCCACAGCAGGTGCTTGGTGCCGCGCACGCGGAACTTGTACCAGGACATCGGGGCGGCATCAAGCTTGCGACGCTTGGCGCGGTCGCCTTCCAGCTTGGCCTCGATCCACATGAAGATCTCGGTGTAGACCGTCTGCGGACAGGAGTAGCCGCACCAGACCCGCCCGGCCACGGCAGTGACGAAGAAGAGGGTGAGGGCACAGAAGACCAGCAGGCCCGCCAGATAGACGAAGTCCTGCGGCCAGAGCACGGCCCCGAAGAGGTGGAACTTGCGGGCGTCCAGGTCGAAGAGGACGGCCTGACGGCCGTTCCACTGCAACCAGGGCAGCCCGTAGAAGACCAGCTGGGTGATGATCACGGCGGCAATCCGGAGATTGTCGTAGCGACCACGCACCGAGCGGGGCTGGATCTTGACCCGCGCCGAGTAGCTGGAGAACAGTCCTCCTTCCTTGCTAGCCTCGTTGGCGGCAGCCTGTGCAGCCGCTGTCTTGGCTTTGCCTGTGCCGGTCGTCGAGCGGCTGCGATGGACTTGGATGACGCGGGTTTCGGGTTCCACGGGATCAGTTCTTCTTCGGGTTGGACAACGACATCACGTAAGCAGCCAGCACATCGATCTGTTCCTTGGTGAACAGGTCCTTGTGAGCCGGCATCTGGCTGTCAAAGCCATTGTTGATGGCGTGCATGACACCCTTCAGACCGCCGCCGTGCAGCCAGATGCGGTCGGTGAGGTTGGGGGCACCCACGTCCTGATTGCCCTTGCCGTCGGGACCATGGCAGGCTGCACAGATCTGGAAGCCTTTCTTGCCTTTCTGGGCCTTGACGGGGTCGGTGGCCGAGCCGGACAGCGACAGCACGTACTGCGCGGTGTTCTCGATGTCAGCCGGGCTGTCGAAGGCAGCTGCCTGCGGCGGCATGATGCCGTGACGGCCTTCCGTGATGGTCTCGACGATCGTCTCGGCATCACCACCGTGCAGCCAGTCACCATCGGTCAGGTTCGGGAAGTGACGGCTGCCCCGGGCATCGGCACCGTGGCACTGGGCACAGTTGTTCAGGAAGAGCCGCTGGCCGATGGCAAGTGCCTCGGGGTTCGTCTTCAGCTGGTCGGGCGACTGGCCGGCGAACTTGGCGTAGATGGGGCCGAGCGTGGCTTCCACCTGGGCGCGCTCTTCGTGGTACTGGCCAATCGAGGTCCAGCCGCCGGCGCCCTTGAAATCACCCATGCCAGGGTAGTAGATCAGATAGCCGATGGCGAAGAAGGTGCAGATGAGGTAGAGGCCCATCCACCAGCGGGGCAGGGGGTTGTTGGCCTCACGGATATCGCCGTCCCAGACGTGGCCGGTGGTGTTGTCCGGCGTGGGGGCGGGTTTCCGGCTGTTTGCGATCAGAACGAACAGACAGAACAGCAGGCTGAGAATGGTCAGTACGATGACGTAGTATGACCAGAAGTCGGATACGAAATCAGCCATTTTTTCTCTCGTTGGGTTCGTTCAGGGGAAGCATGGCGGCTTCATCGAAGCGGGCCTTGTTTTTCTTGGACCAGGCGTAGACGATGACGCCCAGGAAGAAGATGAGGAACACCAGGGTGAGGACACCCCGGATCACGTTGAAATCCAAGACCGTTCCTCCATTACTGGTTCTGCGGACGGACGCGGCCCAGACCCTGCAGGAAGGCGATCAGGGCGTCCTGTTCGGTCTTGCCCTCAAGCTCCTCGACCGCACCGTTGATGGATTCGTCGCTGAAGGGCACGCCGACGCTGCGCAGCGCCTTCATGTGACGGACGATGCTGCTCTGGTCCACCGGGGTCTCTTCCAGCCAGGGGTAGGCGGGCATGTTGGACTCGGGCACCACGTCACGCGGGTTGTGCAGGTGGGCACGGTGCCAGTCGTCGCTGTAGCGGCCGCCAACACGGGCCAGGTCCGGACCGGTGCGCTTGCTGCCCCACTGGAAGGGGTGATCCCAGACGGACTCGCCGGCCACCGAGTAGGGGCCGTAGCGCAGCGTCTCGGCGCGGAACGGACGGACCATCTGCGAGTGGCAGTTGTAGCAGCCTTCGCGGACGAAGATGTCGCGGCCGGCCACCTGCAGCGCGCTGGGCGGGGTCATGCCCGGCAGCGGCTCGGTGGTGGAGCGCTGGAAGAAGAGCGGCACGATCTGAACCAGGCCACCGACCGACACCACCAGCACGATCAGGACGATCATCAGCCAGGGGTTGGTTTCAATTTGTTCGTGTGAGAGTTTCATCGAAGCTTCCTCGAAGGGGCTTTATGCGCGCAGCTGCCCTGTGTGCCGGTCCGGAGACCGGCACACGGAAGGTTCTGCGGGGCAGGGCGCCTGCCGGTTCAGTGGCTCTGGCTGGCGGTGTTCAGTTGGGGAGCAGCGGGGGCGACCGGGGTGCTGGTCTCGACCGTGGCGGGCAGTGCGGAGGCCTTGGTATCGCCACGCACGGTACGCCAGACGTTGTAGGCCATGACGACCATGCCGCTCAGATAGAGCACGCCACCGATCAGGCGAACCACGTAGTACGGGAAGCTGGCCTTGACCGACTCGGCGAAGGTGTAGGTCAGCGTGCCGTCCGGCTCCAGGGCGCGCCACATCAGACCCTGGGTGACGCCGGCCACCCACAGGGCGATGGCGTACAGGGCAATGCCGATGGTGGCCAGCCAGAAGTGCAGCTCGATCAGGTTGGTGCTGTACATCCGGTCACGGCCCCAGAGGCGCGGGATCAGGTAGTAGAGGCTGCCCATGGTGATGAGGCCGACCCAGCCCAGCGCGCCGGAGTGGACGTGGCCGATGGTCCAGTCCGTGTAGTGCGACAGCGCGTTGACGGTCTTGATGGCCATCATCGGGCCTTCGAAGGTGGACATGCCGTAGAAGGACAGGGCCACGATCAGGAAGCGCAGGATGGGGTCTTCACGCAGACGGTGCCATGCGCCCGACAGGGTCATGATGCCGTTGATCATGCCGCCCCACGACGGTGCGAACAGGATGAGCGAGAAGGTCATGCCCAGCGACTGGGTCCAGTCGGGCAGGGCGGTGTAGTGCAGGTGGTGCGGACCTGCCCACATGTAGGTGAAGATCAGCGCCCAGAAGTGGACGATGGACAGGCGGTACGAGTAGATGGGGCGGCCGATCTGCTTGGGCACGAAGTAGTACATCATGCCCAGGAAGCCGGCGGTCAGGAAGAAGCCCACCGCATTGTGGCCATACCACCATTGCACCATGGCGTCCTGCACGCCGCCATAGACCGGGTAGGACTTCATGAAGCCGGCCGGAATGGAGATGTTGTTGACGATGTGCAGCAGCGCCACGGCCAGGATGAAGCCGCCGTAGAACCAGTTGGCCACGTAGATGTGCTTGACCTTGCGCTTGACGATGGTGCCGAAGAAGACGATGGCGAAGGCCACCCAGACGGCAGCGATCAGCAGGTCAATGGGCCATTCCAGCTCGGCGTACTCCTTGGACTGGGTGTAGCCCAGGGGCAGGGAGATGATGGCGCCGATGATGACGGCCTGCCAGCCCCAGAAGGAGAACGCGGCCAGCTTGGGCGCGAACAGCGGCACCTGTGAGGTGCGCTGCACCGTGTGGTAGGCGGTGGCCATGAGGCCGCAGCCCCCGAAGGCGAAGATGACCGCGTTGGTATGCAGCGGGCGCAGGCGGCCGAAGCTCAGCCAGGGAATGCCCATGTTGAGCGCCGGGAAGGCAAGCTCGGCGGCGATGTAGACGCCCAGCGTCATGCCCACCACGCCCCAGACGATGGTCATGATGGAAAACTGGCGGACGACGCGGTCGTTCCACGCGATGGGGGGTGATGTAGTCATGTCGTAATAAGCCGGCGAAGACGCGCCAGAGGCGCGATGAGTGTTGCGGACGGCGATGAAAAAAGGAGGCCTGGACAGACTGCTTGCCCTCGATAGGTGAGAGCGGCGCCTGTCCAGGCCACCCTATGGGCCTGTCGGTGATATTCGGAGAAATGCGGGCAGCGGCTGGAGCGTTTCCACGCTGGAGCGGATGTCTCCTGGCGAGAGAATGCGCGAGCCTGCACGAACTGCTCAGAAAATCCCTTGCTGGCTATGATGTTTTATATCTGAAAGATCGCCTTGATATAAGTCAAGTGAGGTCCGCCCGAGGGCGCAGCGCGCGCGTGAAGCCGCTGGACGGCTGGAAGTCGTTGCTGGGCACGATGTGAAAAGACGTGAAAGACGTATTGTCCGTGCGACAGTGTAGGGGTGAGTGACTGACAAGGCGGCCTGGATGGATGCTCGTCAGGGTGTCTGGTCGGGGGGCGGGTGGATCTTCGCCAGGTCGGCCGGCATGCCCTGGCGGCAGGGAAGAGGGTCGTAACGGGCCGTGATGGGTCGGATTCGTGTCGGATCAGTGCCCGGCAGCAGGCGGTGCGGCCGGCTGCGGGGCGGCTTTCGGCATGGCCGTGGTCGGGGCGGGGGCTTCTGTCGATGGTGCTGCGGGCGGCCGGTCGTCGTCCAGCAGGATCCGTTCGGCCTCGGCGTCCAGGTCCTCGAACTGGCCGGCGTGCACGGCCCAGGCCAGGGCGGCCAGGATGGCGAACACCAGGACGACGGACAGGGGAATGAGGGTGTAGAGAATGTCCATGATGAGGATCAGCGGGCGGCGCGCAGCGCGTTGAGCACCACCACCAGTGAGCTGCCGGCCATGCCCAGGCCTGCCAGCCAGGGAGGCACCAGGCCGACGGCGGCCAGCGGGATGGCCAGGACATTGTAGAGGCAGGAGAAGATCAGGTTCTGGTGGACGATGCGCAGGGCGCGACGGGCGGCATCGCGGGCCGCCAGCAGGCCATCCAGGCGCTCGGACAGCAGCAGGATGTCGGCATGGTGCTGGGCCAGCGGGGCGGCGCTGGCCAGCGAGACCGAGACATCGGCGCGGCTGAGCACCGGGGCGTCGTTGACGCCGTCGCCCACCATGGTGACGCGCCGGCCCTGCTGCTGGAATTCGCGCATGAGGTCGAGCTTGTCCTCGGGGCGGGCACCGGCGCGCTGCGCCTCGGGGGGCAGGTCCAGCTGCCGTGCAATGTGGGTCACGCGATCGGCATGGTCCCCCGAGACGATGCGGCACTGCACGCCGTCGGCGCGCAGCTGGGCCAGTGTCTCGGCCGCCCCGGGGCGCAGGGTTTCGGTCAGGCGGAAGCGGGCGTGCAGGGCAGTGGCAGACGTGGCCGCCATGTCTGCGGTGTGGGCGACCGCTGGGGTGACCGCGGGTGAGACCGTGTGCTGTCCGGTATGTGCATCCGGCTCTGGCGAGGGGGTGCGCATGTGCTCGTCAGGTTGATATTCCCGTGACGATGGCTGGAGTTGCAGGGTGATGAATGCCTGATCAGGGACGATGCAGGCGTCCCAGGGGGCGTTGTCGATGTCGAGCCGGGCCTGCAGGCCGCCGGCGGGCAGGTTGGTGACTTCACGGACCTGGGCCCGCGCGGCCGGCGAGTGTGGGGCGGCCGCGGGGGCGTTGTCGGTGCCAGGGGCAGCCGCTGACGCGGCGGCAGCGCGTGCCGCTTCGGCAAAGGCGCGGGCCACCGGGTGCAGCGAGCTGCGCTCGATGGCGGCGGCCAGGGCCAGGGCGTCAGCCTCGGAAAGGCCGGGGCTGGTGTCGACCAGCTCGATGCCCGGGGTGCTGGTGGTGAGGGTGCCGGTCTTGTCGAACAGCACCACGTCGCTGCGGGCCAGGGCTTCCAGCGTGTCGCTGCGGTCGATGATGATGCCGCGGCGCGCCAGGCCGCCCAGCGTGGCCAGCAGGGCGGAGGGGGCCGCCAGCGCCAGCGCGCACGGGCAGGTGACGATGAGGATGGCGGCGGCGATCCAGGGGGCGCGTTCCGGGTCGATGAACCACCAGACGATGCCGGCGATCAGGGCCACCAGCAGCACGCAGACGAGGAAGGGGCCCGCATAGCGGTCGGCGGTGCGCAGCACGGTGGGGCGGCTGGTGGCGGCGCGCTCGATCAGGCGGTTCAGCTCGGCCAGCCGGGAATCGGCGGCACGGTGGGTGACTTCCACGATCAGCGGGTTGCGCAGATTGAGGCTGCCCGAGACGACCAGCATGCCGGGGTCACGCGGCTGGGGCTCGGATTCGCCGGTGAGCAGTGATTCGTCCACGTCGCTGTGGCCTTCCAGGATGCGGCCGTCGACGGCGAAGGTGGTGCCGGCCGGGACCGAGATGCGGTCGCCGGGCTGCAGGCGGCGGCGCGAGACGCGCTCGATGCTGCCGTCGGCGCGCAGGCGGTCGGCGGCTTCGGGAAGTCGCGCCAGGCTGTTGCCCAGGCCGGCTGCGGCGCGTTCGCGTGCGCGGGATTCCAGCCAGCGGGCCACCAGCAGCAGGCCGATGATCATCGTCACCGAATCGAAATAGACCTCGTGCCCCTGATAGAAGGCCACCACGCTGGTGATGACGGTGATGGCGATGCCCAGTGCCACCGGGGTGTCCATGCCGATGCGCCCCTGCCGGGTGTCACGCCAGGCCGCCGTGAAGAAGGGGCCGGCTGCAAAGATCAGTGCCGGGATGGTGAGCATGGCCTCGGCCCAGATCATCAGCTTCTGCAGGTCGGGCGGGATGGCATCGCCGCCGATATAGCGGGGGACGGCGAACATCATGACCTGCATCATGCAGAAGATGCCCACCAGCATGCGCCAGAGCGCCCGGCGGCGGGGGCGCGGATCGGCCCGCTCGACCATGTCCAGCGGCAGGGGGCGGGGCTCGTAGCCGATGTCGGCCATGCGGGCGAGCAGGGCGCTGAGGGCATGCCGGGCGGGATCCCATTCCAGTCGGGCGCGGCGCGAGACCACGTTGACCTCGATGCGGGCGTGCTCGTCGTCGATGGCAGCGGCGATGGTCTGGGTGCAGGCGGCGCAGTGCACCGCGTCCACGGCCAGGATGGCTTCCTGGCGCGTCGGGTCGCCGGCCAGGGGCCGGGCGTACTCCATCAGCTCTTCGGGGTCGTCCAGAATGGCGAAGCGGCCGGTATCCATCACCATGGCGAATGTTTTGTGTTTGGTCGGTTATGGGGTGTGGGGGATATCCGACAAAGGTGGCGGCCCGCTGGAAAGAGATGGGGGCGATGCCGGACGAATCAACAGGACGATAGTGTGAAATTCTGCAGCATAATGGTTTCTGGTTCAGAATTGAGGGGCGCAAGGTTGTCCAGGAGCCCGGCGGACGTTGCTGCGTGCAGCGACATGCCGGCTCCGGCCGTGGCATCGGGCCATCGGTTATCTGGACGTTACGCCGTCATATTAGGGAGGAAGCTGCGCCATGATCACCATTCCCCGTGCCACCAAGATCGTTGCCACGCTTGGCCCGGCATCCAACTCGCCCGAGATGCTGGCCCGACTGTTCAAGGCAGGGGTCAACGTCGTTCGGGTCAACTTCTCGCACGGCTCGGCCGAGCAGCATACCGAAACGGTCCGGCTGGTCCGCGAGGTGGCGGTGGGTCTGGGCACCGACGTCGGCGTGCTGGCTGACCTGCAGGGCCCGAAGATCCGCATCGGCAAGTTTGCCGAGGGCAAGATCAACCTGAATCCGGGCGATCCGTTCGCCTTCGACATCCATTGCGAGTCCGGCGACCAGTCCGTGGTCGGTCTGGACTACAAGGATCTGGTCAACGACGTGCATCCGGGTGACACCCTGCTGCTCAACGATGGCCGGATGACCATGCGGGTGCTGCGCGTCTCCGACAGCCGCATCGAGTGCGAAGTGATCCTGGGTGGCGTGCTGTCCGATCGCAAGGGCATCAACCGCCAGGGCGGTGGCCTGTCGGCACCCGCGCTGACGGCCAAGGACATGGACGACATCAAGACGGCCGTGGGCTTCCAGGCCGACTTCATGGCGGTGTCCTTCCCGCGCAATGCAGCCGATATGTACATGGCGCGCGAGCTCAACCGGGCAGCGGGCGGCAAGTCGCTGATGATCGCCAAGATCGAGCGCTACGAGGCCATCGGCAACCTGGAAGAGATCCTGAAGTCGTCCGACGGCATCATGGTGGCCCGGGGCGACCTGGCTGTGGAGGTGGGTGATGCGGCGGTGCCTGCGCTGCAGAAACGCATGATCCGCATGGCCAAGAGCCTGAACAAGGTTGCCATCACTGCCACGCAGATGATGGAGTCGATGATCGAGGCGCCGGTGCCGACCCGTGCCGAGATCTCGGACGTGGCCAACGCCGTGCTGGACGGTACCGACGCCGTGATGCTGTCGGCCGAGACCGCCACCGGCAAGTACCCGGTCGAGACCGTCACGGCCATGGCAGCTGCCTGCGCCGAGGCCGACCGCGCCGATCGCTCGCACACCCTGGATGCGGCCTTCCTGGATCGCACCTTCACCCGCATCGACCAGTCCATCGCCATGGCCGCGCTCTTTGCGGCGCACCACATGCGCGCCAGCGCCATCGTGTCGCTGACGCAGTCGGGCTCGACCGCGCTGTGGGTCACCCGCATCGACTCGGGCATCCCGGTCTATGCGCTGACGCCGGAAGAAAGCTCGCGTCGCCGCATGACGCTGTTCCGCGAGTGCCACCCGGTGGCCATGCAGTACCGCTCGTATGACATGCCGGCCGTTCTGGCCGACGTGGAGCGGCTGATGCTGGAGAACGGCCTGGTCAAGAACGGCGACCTCGTGGTCATCACCGTGGGCGAACCGGTCGGCAAGTCCGGCGGCACCAACAACCTGAAGATCGTCCGCATCGGCAGCCACAGCTGATCATCTGATCAGGTCGGGGAAGGTCCTGCCCGACTTCCCCGTTGTGGTCATCCCGGTAGCCGCACGGATTGCCTGTTAAAATTCTTTGCAGGCTGTCCGTGCAGCCATCCAAGTTCCTTCAAGAGGAGAAAGCTCCGTCATGTCTATCACCACCGAACAACGCGACCGCGTCGCCAAGGGCAAGGGCTTCATCGCTGCTCTGGACCAGAGCGGCGGCAGCACGCCCAAGGCCCTGAAGCTGTACGGCGTGGACGAAAGCGAATACAGCAACGACAAGGAGATGTTCGAGCTCGTGCACAAGATGCGTGAGCGCATCGTCTCCAGCCCCGCCTTCAATGGCGATCGTGTGCTGGGCGCCATCCTGTTCGAGGTCACGCTCGACGGCAAGTTCCAGGGCAATATAAACATTCGTCTCGCCCTTGACCGTTCGCGCAACATTCCAGCCATTAAGGCCATGGCGGTAAACGAGCAGAACAACCCCGGTAGCACCTGGAAAACAATCCGCGACCTCGGCGACAAGTACTACTGCACCCAAGGAGCCGACGCACAGGCTGGGCTATCTAGTGCTATCGGTGGATGCGGAACTCGCCTCGTTGATCACGTCAATGCCATTGCTAGCCTCGGTCGGCAGGGCGCTCACACTCCACAGTCAACCATCCTAAAGGTTACGAATGGCAATGGACAGACGCTAAAAGAATATAAAGCCGAAAGGAAGCAGGTTATTGATCCGCAGGCCGCCTACATAGTCAGTGACATCCTAGGTGATGGCTCGGCGCGCGCTGGACTAGGTTGGAATCAAGATTACATGCTACGTATGAACGCTCTCGGCGCTAGAGTTGCCGTCAAGACTGGCACCAGTAACGGTCAGGTTGGCGAAAAGGTTGTTCCAAAAGACCTCTGGACCGTAGGATATACACCATCAATTGCTATGGCAGTATGGCTCGGTAACCCAGACACCACCCCACTGACCAGAGGAAACTCGCTCATCCCCGCCCTACTCCTTGATCGCACTATGGCGACGGTAACCCAAAAATACGTTGAACAGGGAAAGGCGAAATATAGCGATTGGTATGAGGCGCCATCAGGTATCCAGCGGATCGGCAAAGAGGCCTTCCCATCCTATTACAACAAGGCGGCAAGTACCTCAAACATCAAGATGACATTTGACCGTGTATCTAAGAAAAAAGCCACTAACTGTACCCCTGACGGCGCTAAAGTCGAAATCGGCGTCAATAAATCAGTCGACCCGATCACTAACAAAGACATCCTCATTGCTGAGGAGGGCTACGACGCGACAAAAGACGATGACGTACACGAGTGTGGCGACGTACAGCCAACCGCCCTGATCAGTACTAGTGGATCGAGCGTCACAATCGCCTACACCCACGGACGACACCCCCTACAGACAGTCGAGGTTCGCTCGGGCGACAAACTTATCCTCAGTCGCCAAGTATCAAACGACGGTACGTACAAACTGAGCTCTCAAGAACTCCAGTCGGCTGGATCTGGCCCACTCACCCTGACAGTCACTGATACCGCATACTACACTGCTACTCATACGGTAAATTACGGCAGGTGATACAGTCTGGTCTTACTAAAAACAATATAGCCTAGCTAGAGGCTATATTGTTTTTAGTAACTGCTGAATCTAGTCTTTTTGATTATCAACTAGAGCAATTAGCGATGCCTCGTGGTCTTTACGTCGTCGTGAAACTCGGCGTACGCTCGGTTCGGAGGCTGTACTCTTGTTCTCGGAGGTCTGCTTCGGAACAGCATGGTAAGCACTCTTTGTCTGAGTTCGCGATCTCTTTGTGCGCGGTACATTGTCCTCTGGCTCAGTAGACTCTGAGCCACTCTTACGAGATGTCATCGTCCGGCTAGTACCTTTTGATTTTTGAGCATTCTGAGTGGTGGATTTTTTACGCTGTACGGGAGATTTCGTCTCGGCTACTCGTTTTGCAAACATCATCTTGCCTGCCGCTGTCTGCAGACTGCGAACAACTTCGACAAGGACCTGTTGTCCGATTAGGCTACTCGACTGCTCGACAACGACCATCGTACCATCAGGAAGATACCCAACAGCCTGATGACTATCTTGACCCTTCTGAGTCAGTTCGATCAACATTTGCTCACCAGGCAAATAAGACATGCGTAGCCCTTGAGCCAGCTCATTGATATTAAGCACAGAGATACCCTCGACAACGGCCACCTTGTTTAGATTATAATCAAGCGTCAAGATGCAACCTTGGTGTCGCTTAGCTAGCGTAAGCAGCCGATCATCAACCCCCTCCTCGGCCTTGCTGCCGTCTTGAAGGATCTCAACCTCGACATCTTCCATATTTTGAAGCTCTGTCACGATATCAAGTCCATGGCGAGCCCGTGTCCGCTTATCAGCATCTGCATTATCCGCCAAAAATTGTAATTCACCAATTACGCTACGTGGCACGATAAGCGTCCCACCGATAAATCCCGTACGCGCAATTCCCGTAATTCGGCCGTCCATCAACACTGATGTATCGACAAAAATCGCTCGACTCTTAGACTTAATTGATGTTTTTGGCAATTTTGCGAGAAGGTAACTCAACTCTGCCAAAATCAGCAATACCACCGCTAGTAGCACAATATCTTTTGTTTCCATTTTCCTATCTTTCTACGACTATGAAGCAAGCTCTATTTGTCACCTGGCTTCAAATAATCGATTAATGCGTGGCGTAGATCTCGTACGCCCTTAATAAATGAGTCCTTTTTGGCATTAGAGCTAGCTGGCGCAACCGCCTGAGTAAACCCTAGCTTCTTTGCCTCGCTTATACGCTTGTCGGCCAGCTGAGCGGAGCGGATCTCGCCTCCTAGACCAATTTCGCCAAAAACGACAAGCCCATCATCAAGCCGCCTACCAGCAGCAGCCGAAGCAATTGCCATCGCGACCGCGAGATCGGCCGCAGGATCAGCAAGCTTCAGACCACCCACCACATTGATATAAATATCTTTGTCGGATAAATTCAGCTTAGTGCGCTTCTCTAGCACCGCGATTAAAAGGTTGAGCCGGTTGAGATCGAAACCGCTGGCTGTTCTCTTA
>ERZ773072.487-NODE-487-length-21988-cov-23.726804_pt1 | contig 21988 bp, 13 predicted proteins | sample MGYA00580617_ERZ773072 | MGnify/ENA primary metagenome ERZ773072 (study PRJEB29015, sample SAMEA2737970) | human oral metagenome | biome: human oral; feature: human-associated habitat; material: dental | place: China | collected 2122 ...
AGCCCGACTACGTGTGGGCGTACACCGACAAGTGGATCAACTTCCCCTGGTCGACGCTGCCCGTCATCAAGCCGTGACTTCCTCACGGGCGAGTTCAGGACGGCAGGCAACTGCCGCCTCCCCTGAGTGCGCCCAGGCCTCGTCGATCACCCGGCGCATCGTCGAGGCCGTGGCCGAGCGCGCACGCAGCGGTGACCCCGTGCGCGTGCTGGGCCTGACCGGCCCTCCCGGGACCGGCAAGACGACGATCGCCGCCGAGCTGGCACGCGCCCTGCCCGAGGCAGGCATCCCGGTCGCCGGCCTGGCGCCCATGGATGGCTTCCACATGTCCAACGCGGTGCTGGCCGCGCGCGGGATCGCCGACCACAAGGGCGCGCCCGACACCTTCGACGTGGGCGGATACGTCGCCCTCCTGGGGCGCGTGCGACGCGCGGACGGCGTGGTACTGGCCCCCGACTACCGACGCGACCTGCATGAACCCGTCGCCGCTTCGCTGCCCGTCGAGGTCGACGGCGTGGCCATCACGGAGGGGAACTACCTTGGGTTGGAACTGCCCGGGTGGGCGGACGTGCGCGGCCTCATCGACCTCCTCGTCTACATCGACACGCCGTTTGAGGAGCTAGCCTCTCGACTCATCGACCGGCACGTGAGTTTCGGACGCGACCGTGCGGATGCGGCGCACTGGGTACGCACGGTGGACGCGGCGAACATGGCTTTGGTGGAGCGCACGAAGGGGCGCGCGGATCTGATCCTCTCCCACTAACGCCGCCGCGCCCCCAAAATGTCGCACGTAATTCCCCCGGGTCAGTTTTAGAGTACGGCCAAAAACAGCATGATTTCAACGATCCGATTTCAAAGTTTGAAATTCCCGGGAGGGAATTACGTGCAACTTTTCGGTATCGGGCTCTGACATCCGGCTTCCATGCTGACAGCCGACACGTCGCGCGCATTTTCAACCACTTCCAAGTAAGGTGAACCTATGTTCCTCTTACTTGGCCTTCTCGGCGGCCTCATTACGGGCATCTCCCCGTGCATCCTTCCCGTCCTTCCCGTCCTATTCCTTGGCGCCGCCGGCGGCAAGGAAAACGCGAACGCTACCACGGCCTCGTCCCCCGGGCAGACCAACGCCGTTGACCCCGGGCTCTTCCGCGTCGCGCCGGGCGTCGCCCTCGGCAAGGGTGGCGACACCCCCACCGTCGCCGCCCGCAAGAGCGCCGACGACTCGCCGAGCGTCGCGCGCCGTCCGCTTCTGATCGTCGCCGGCCTCGTCACCTCGTTCATGCTGATCACGGTCGCCGGGTCCGCCCTGCTGAGCCTGCTCCACCTCCCGCAGACGGCAATCCGCTGGACCGGCATCGTGCTGCTGGTGGCCGTAGGCTTCGGCATGATCATCCCCAAGGTGATGGAGATCCTCGAGCGCCCCTTCGCGCGCATCGCGCCGCGCACGTCCGGCGATGGCGCCGGCTTCGGCCTGGGGCTGGTGCTCGGCGCGGCCTTCGTGCCCTGCGCGGGGCCCGTCCTCACCTCCGTCATCGTCGCCTCGAACAACGGCGAGTTCACGTGGCGCATCGTGGGCCTGGCCGTCTCCTTTGCGGTAGGCGTGTCGATCCCGCTGCTGGCCGTCGCCCTCGCGGGGTCAGGCGTGGCAGCCAGCTTCCTGAAGGCCCGCCAGCGCCCGCTGCGCATCGCCGCCGGCGTCGCCATGATCGCCCTCGCAATCGGCATTGCGACCGACGCCCCTGCCGCCCTGCAGCGACTCATCCCGGACTACACGGCCTCGCTCCAGGCGGGCGACGGCGAAGCGTGCGAGACCGGCGCGTGCGACCCCGATCAAGAGGTCGAGGCGCGCGGCGACTTCGCACAGTGCGCCCAAGGCTCGGGGAAGGACTGCGGCACGCTGCCCGCCCTCACTTCCAGCGAGTGGATGAATGCTCTCGGCCAGCCCACCGGCACCGTGACGCTCGTCGACTTCTGGTCGAGCTCGTGCATAAACTGCCAGCGCGAGATCCCCGAACTTGAACGCATCTACGAGAAGTACAAGGACTACGGCCTGGTCGTGGTCGGCGTCCACTCGCCCCAGCAGGCCTACGAGCGAGACCCCTCGGTCGTGTCCGGTGCTGTGTCGCGTCTGGGCATCACCTACCCGGTCGCCCTCGACCCGGAGCTGGCGGACTTCCAGACGTATGGCGCCTCCGCGTGGCCCACGCACTACATCGCTGGCGCGGACGGGCAGCTCGTCGCCGTTGGACGCGGCACCAAGGGTGTCGAAGAACAGATCCGCACACTCCTCACCGAAGCGGGGGTGTCCCTGCCCGACTGAGGCGGCCCAGGCCTCGAGACAGCGCGAGCGGCTACCCTTCGCGGGGTGGCCGCTCGCGCGCCGTTTCTAGGGGACGCGCCGCCCGGTCTCGCCCGACCGCGCGCTCCGCCTCACTCCTTTAGTGCCACACAGCCTCGCTGACGGCCCAGGTCCCGTCTTCCTGCTGGGTGAGGGTGAGGAATGCGTGGCCGCGGACGGGCTCGTGGGAGCCGTCGGCGTATGCGCGCGTGTAGGTGACGATGCGCAACCACTTGCCGGGAACGCGGTCGGGGGACGGGTCTTTACCTTCGGTGCTGAGCATTTCGATGGTGACGGTTGTGTGCGAGCGTCCCGGAATGAGCGGCAGGAATTCGCCCTGTCCTTTTTCGAGGTCGGGGGTGGGCGTGTGGCGCGCCTGTCGCTCAGGCGTTTCGTAGACGCTTGACCGGATGGACGCATAGGCGTTGGTGACGTCGCGCGCCGCATCCCATGTCTCGTGGGTGATGACGAATGCGGAGCACACCGCGTCGGGGTCGGTGCGGTTGATCGTGGTCGGGTCGGGCAGAAGGTCGTCGAGCCACTGGATTGACGAGGGGTGCAGACAGGTTCCGTCGGGCGCCGCTGTTCCGTCCTCGCAGGGGGGGCATGGGCGAGGCCGTGGCCGCCGGTGTGGTCGTGGTCGCCTCGGGGGTGGGTGAGTGTTGTTGTGTCTGGGTGGTGTCGGACGAGGCGGGGGCTGGGCTCGCTCCCGCCGTCCCTTGCGTATCTGCGTCGGGATTCGTTGCCGTAGGTGGGGTCTCGGTGCGGCTCACGAGAGTTCGCCCGACGAAGAATCCTCCAATTCCGAGGATGAGAGCGATGATTGCGACGACGGCGATCGCGATGATCGTTGTCTGTTCGCCTTGCTTTGCCTCTGTGAGAGGGTTCATGAGCTTCCTGGGTCCGTGTTGTCTCCTCACCTGGAGCTTCCTGGCGCTCCTGGGTGTTCGCCGGTCATGCCTCCCGCGCGTAACCGGTGAGTGCGCGCCGACGCCCGGCGGTGTTGTGGCGGTTTTCGTGCGCGTCACTGCGCGTTGGTCACGCCGCCTGTTGCCGATGCGTCAACGGTGCAAGGCTAGACCGTGGCCTGACCGGAAGCCAACCCTGTCCTAGTGCTGAAATCTTGCCGACGCCTCGCCCCGGCCTTGTCCTGGCCTCGCCCCGGCCTCGCCCCGGCCTCGTCTCACTCCGCCCAACACACCTCTGAGGCGTTACCCAAAAATGTCGCACGTAATTCCCCCACCGCTATTTCAACTTTTGAATTCACATCCTTGAAATTCCGCGGTTTTCAAGGGAGTCCAAAACTTACCGTTTTGGAATTACGTGCGACTTTCAGAGTTATCCACAGATTCCTCAAATCCACTACCACAGACCATTGCGAAGTAGCACACTAATGCTATGGACCTCAACGAAGAGCTACGTAAACGACACGGAATCACACGAATCACGAGCCTGCACCACGCAGAGCTCACACCGGCGACGCTACCGCAATCCATCGGACACTACCGAGGCTGGATCTATGACAAGAACAGCTTCACTCTCGATCAGGTACGCGCCTTCGTCTACAACGCGTGCATCTCCTGCGTGAGCGCCGCGCAAATTTACGGGCTTCCGATTCTCATGGAGGAACGCCCGCACAAGACACATCTGTCGGTTGCATATAACCGGGGAATGCACCCGTCGAAACTACGACGCTTTGACGACGTGCTCATTCACAGGGAACCCGTCCTGAGCGCCGAAGAGGAACGCACGCACGTAGCCAGCATCGGCACAGTCTTGGAGCGAGTGCTCGTCTGCATGCCTCTCAAGGTATCCCTACCGATGCTCGACGCCGCACGAAACCAAGGCTTGTACGACATCTCAACCCTGACGTTGCCAACGTCCGGCAGCAGAGTCCCCCACCTGCGCGAGGCCGCCCTGTCATCTGATCGCGCACGGTCGATCCTGGAGACGGTCGCGCGCCTGATCCTGATCGACATGGGACTGAACCCGCAGGTGGGCGTATGGATCGAGGGGGTTGGCGAGGTCGACATGATCATCCTCGGCTTCATCGTCATCGAGGTGGACGGCTGGGCGTTCCACTCGTCGAAAGAGCAGCGGGAGAAGGATGTGAAGCGCGACCGCGAGCTTCTGCGTCGCGGGTACGCCGTCCTACGTTTCACCTACGACGATGTCATGAACGGGGATTTTGAGAGGGAGGTTCCCGAATCGGTGAAGGCGATCCGAGGCCTCGTGTCGCACGTGGAAGCTGAGGGAACTCGCGCGGCTGCCAAGAACATCGGTTTCCTGCAGACCTTGGGCAGTCTCTACCTGCCGCACCACGGTCTCGGACGGGCATCTTAACGCCACACACCAGGCTTACCCAAAATGTCGCACGTAATTCCCCCACCGCTATTTCAACTTTTGAATCCACATCGTTGAAATTCCGCGGTTTTCAGAGGACCCCAAAACTTACCGTTTTGGAATTACGTGCGACATTGAGGGGAAGCCCGCTCAGCGGGCCAGGTCGACGATAACCGGCGTGACTCGCTCGACGACGTCAAGGGTGTCCAGGAAGTCCTGGTGGCCGCCGTACCACGGGTCGGGCACGTCGCCGCTACCCTCGGGGTCGAGGTCACGGTACAGGCAGACGCGCGGCCCCTGACGCAGGTCGGCGGCGCAGGCGGGAGCGCCCCCGTACTCAACCCCCGCACGATCGGCGAGGCGCTCGAGGACAGCGAGGTGGCGCGAGGTCATGGCGAGGACCAGGTCCCACTCCCCCAGCTCACCCGCGCGGATCTGGCGGGCGCGGTGGTCGGGCACGGTGTACCCGGCGTCGCGCAGGACGCGGGCGGCGCGCCGGTCGATGGGGTTGCCGGCTTCCTCGTCGGAGACGCCGGCGCTATCCACGACGACGTCTACGCCGGCGCGCGCGGCGGCCTGTTCGAGGATCGCGTGGGCCATCGTGGAGCGGCAGATGTTGCCGGTGCACACCATGAGGACGCGAGCGGGGCGGGTCATGATCGTTTCCGTTCGTTCGGGGCGACGAGGCCGGTGCGGGGTTCAGTGGGGGCCGCAGGGCATAGCCGGGGCCAGCCTCAGAGGAGCGTCAGGTAGGCGCGCACGGCCTGGGCGCTGTGGGCGGCGGCGCGGGGGCCGTCCATGTGGAAGGCCTGGTCGGCGGTGGGGCCACACAGGTCGGAGACGGCTCGCAACGAGATCCAGTCGACGTCGGAGGACCAGCAGACCTGGGCCATTGCGCAGGTTTCCATGTCGGCGCCGATGGCGTCGGGGAAGCGCGACCGCATGGGGCCGACGTTGGCCTCGGTGCAGAAGGAGTCGGAGGAGACGATGCGGCCGCGGCGCACGGGGTGCTCGATGAGGCCGCGCAGGATGGGCAGGCGTTCCTCGGCGGCTTCGGAGGTGGTGTAGTCGACGGGCATCTGGGGGACCTGGCCCATGGCGTAGCCGAAGGCGGTCGCGTCGGCCTGCCCGTAGATGGCGCGGGTGCCGGCGGCGATGTCGCCGACGTTGATGTCGCGGGCGAGTCCGCCGGTGGTGCCGGCGGCGATGACGATGGGGGCCTCGACGAGGGTGAGGGCGCGCGCGGTGGCTGAGGCGGCGTTGGCCAGGCCGATGCCGGAGGTGACGACCAGGACGGTGCGTCCATCGAGGATGCCGAGCACGAAGCGCTGGGTCTTGTGGCTGCCCGCGAGGATCGCCTGGGGCGTCTCGTCGTCGCCGATGGGGGTGAGCGCGTGCAGGAGGGGCGCGGCCTCCATGTCCATGGCGGCTTGGATGATGGCGTCGACGCGGGGGCGCGCGGGGAAGCTAAGGTTCATGCGTCCATGGTAGGGGACGAGGCCCGCCACGGTCGCGCTCGCCTCGCGGCGGTCAGGCGTTGCGGCGGCGCGCCCACGCGCTGGCGCCGGAGAGGATGATGAGGGTGGCGCCGGCTCCGAGGTATGGGTAGATGCCCAGGGAACCGGAGTTGGGCAGGGTTCCGACCTGCGTGTCGACGACGCGGATGGCGGGGAGGGCGCCGTTCCCGGTGCCCGCGGAGGCGGGGATGACGCGCACGGAGGAGAATCCGTCGTCGGCGCCGAAGTCTGTGGTGATTTCGGTGGTGGCGGAGGCGTCGGCCCCGACTGTGATGTGGAAGGGCACGGGGCGCGGCAGGAGGGCGTGTCCTGCGGGGGCGCGCGTCTCGACGAGCCAGTAGGTGCGGGAGGGTTCGAGGGGCGCGGTCACGAAGTGTGATTCGCCGTCGGAGGTGGACACCGGGGTCCCGGCCAGGGCCTCGTTGTCGTAGATCGCGAAGGCGGCGCCGCCCAGCGGATACGTGCCGTCTTCGTTGGCGGTGCCCATGGGCTGGGTGCCGGCCTTTTCGATGCGGATGGGGCGCGGGCGGGCGGGGGCGCAGGCCTCGTTGTTGGCGGCGCCGTCGTGGTCGTAGGGGCCGGCGACGGAGTTGTAGAGGCCGTTCTTGGGCGCAAGGCGCCCGTTGGAGGAGACGCACTCGAGGGCGGACTCGCTGTATCCGGCGGCCGCCTTGTCGCGGGCGACCGTCATGCGGATGAACCAGGTCGCGCCCTCCCCGGGTTCGACGTTGGTGCCCTGGGTGAGGATGTAGGACGAGGCGGCGTTCTGCGCTCGGGCGGCGCCCAGTCCCTCGAGAGAGGTGGCGATGGTGGTGGAGCGCAGGGTGAGGCCGGGGGCGAAGACCGGGGTGTCGACGAGGCGGCCGGTCGTGCCCGCGATCGTGCCATCGTTCGTGGCGGTCACGCGGTAGGTGACGGTAATCGTGTCGCCGGAGGCGCCCTCGACGCTTTCCACGGCCTTGTTGATGCGCAGCTTGGGGGCCTGCTGCTGGATCGTGAAGTTGCAGGTGATGGGAACGGCGGCCGCGGTCTTGGCGGGGGGCACGTCGGAGAAGTCGATGCCGCCGGTCATGGGGTCGCGGGTGACGTTGACGGCCTCGCCGACGCCGTTGACGCAGCTGATGTCGGTGAGCTCCCAGCGCCCGGAGTTGGGGTCGTCGCTGATTTTCCAGGGTCCGAAGTAGCCGGGTTCGCCGAAGCGCAGGGGGCGGCGCCCGGGGATGCGCGGGCCGGTTTCGGCGATGACGAACTGGGAGTATCCGGGGATGAAGGCCTGGTACCCGGACGTCACGGTGCCGTCCTTGCCGTAGCCGGTGGGGGTCAGGGGCGTGTCGGAGAAGGAGGACCAGTCGACGAATCCGGAGGCGTTTTGGTCGGTGGCGAGGGGCTCGCCGGTGGGTGAGACGAAGTCGCCGATGCCGAGCGTCGTGAAGTTGAAGGAGGGGATGGTGCCGCCGATCGCCTCGGATTCGGCGGTTACGGTCTTGGCGATGCGGATGTAGCGCTCCTGACTGAAGGAGGCGTAGAGGCACCCGTAGGAGGTCTTGTTTTCCTTCGAGGTGAAGGTGGTGACGGGGGTGACGCCGTCTGGGGGCGTCGCTGGGCAGTCGCCGTCGGCGCTGGGGGTGAAGCCGGCGATGACGAGGCGGTAGGGGATGCCGTCGATGATGACGGTCTTGGTCGAGGTGGTCCGCGAGATCGTCAGGACGTCCTCGGAGCCCGGGCTCTGGTCGGGCGTGCCCGCTGCGTCGGGGTAGGCGGCCGGGTTGTTCGTGTAGATGTCGCGGTTGCCTCGGCCCTTGCCGACGTGGCGGTAGCAGTACCAGACGCCCGGTCCGGCGTCGCGGTTGAGGGCGGCGTAGGGGGCGTTCGCGGGGCAGGAGGAAGGGCCGTTGGCGCGCGAGGCGAGCATGTAGGCGCCCTCGTCGCTCAGGGCGGCGGTGGTGTCGGTGTCGTCTTCGGTCTCCTCCTGATCGAAGGGGAAGGAGTCCTCGATGCCGCCGATGGAGACGTCGATCGATGAGTGGAGCCAGTGGTTGGCGGAGTGCACCTGGAAGTTGTTGTGCCGCAGGGTGCCCAGCAGGAAGGGGGTGGAGATGGGGACGTTGCCGGGGTTGTTGGGCTTGTAGCCCAGCGCGTTGGTGTCCTGGGGGGAGATAACGCCCGCGTCGGCGGGGTTGGCGGCGGGCAGGCCGCGCGCAATGTAGGTCCAGTAGTCGCCGGCGGCGACTCCGGCGTCCAGCATGGGCTGGGCGGTTCCTGCCCGCAGGGGGGCCGAGGACTGGGCGGGGTCGGCCGCATCGAAGGGGCCCGCGCCGCGCACGGTTCCGACGTAGGCGTTGTCGGGAACGTTGGTTGTGCGGTCGAAGCCGGATCCGTTGATGGTGGCCGCGCCGAGGCGGCCGGCGGAGGAGGTGACGGGGACGGTCCCGGTCCCGGGGGGCTCCAGCGTGGGGTCTGCGTCGGCGCGCTCGGGGGCGACGAGGCCGGGGAGGGCGGCGCCCGCGAGGAGGAGGGCGGCCAGGGCGCGTGCGACGGTGCGACGAGGCCGGGAATCGGTCCTCGCATGCGTGGCGCGGCGGGAGCGTGCGCCGCTGGGGTGATGCTCCACGTACCCTCCAGATCGTTTGACAGTTACTCACTGACTTTAGCGTAGATGCGCGGAAACGCGCGGGTGAGCTTAATCGCTCGGGCCCGCGCGCACGCGCGTCGTCTGTGCCCCGCGAGAGGCGCGGGGAGGTGTCGGGATGGGTCCCCTGGGCAGCTCGTCACGACGCTTGCCAGGAGCTTGCGCCGGGGCTACGCCGAGCCCGCCCGTTTACTGCTTGCCGCGCTCCTCAAGCATCTTCTTCAGGGCGGCGGTGCGGCCCGCGTCTATTTCCTCGTCGGTGATCTGTTCGGCGGAGCTCAGCAGGTCGGGGGCGTGCGCGACTGGCGGCGCGTCGCCGGAGGTGGGCTCAGCGTTTCCGGTGTCCTGCGCCCCGGCCTCGTCCCCGTCCTCGGCGGCGGTGAGCGCGGCGGCGCCCTGCTCGAGGGCGTGCGGGTCTTCGTCCTTGCGCTTACGCGAGCGCAGCCAGATGACGGCGGCAACGACCAGGATGAGGGCGACGGCCACCAGGACGGCGATCATCCACGGCTTCATGACGGAGCCCTTGACCTGCGCGGCTTCGGCGGCCGCGGCCTCTTCGTCCATGGGGACGCGCTCGCCGGTGACGAGCAGGCGGTGGGTGTTGATGCCGTAGGGCGTGCAGGTGATGAGGGTGGCGAGGTCCTTGCCGTCGACCTTGTTGAGGGACTCGGTGTCGTGGGGTAGGACGACGCGGATGTCGGTGACCTCGTATTTGAGGTGGCGGCCCGCGGTTTCGATGTAGAAGACGTCGCCGACCTTGACGCTGGTGAGCTGGTCGAACATGGTGGCGTTGCCCAGGCCGGTGTGACCGGTGAGGACGGTGTGCGTGGATTCGCCGCCGACGGGCAGGGCGGAGCCGAAGAGGTGGCCGATGCCCTTGTCGAGGGTGGCGTTTTCGGTGCCGTGGTAGATCGGCAGGTTGACGTTGATCGAGGGGATCTTGATGGTCGCCATGACCTCGTTGAGGTTGAGCTGGGCCAGGTAGTCCTGGTATTGGGCGGTGCCGGGGCGCTGGGCGTCGAGCCAGGGGTCGAGGATGGGCGACTCTGAGGCTTTGAGGTTGTATTCGTCGGCGCGGCGCAGGTTTTCGGCGACGGCGTCGGGGCCGGCGTTTTCGGCGACGGCGCTGAATTCGGAGGCGATGCGTTCCTGGCGCGCGTTGTTGTACTGGGTCGCGAAGACGGGGTACAGGAGGACCAGGATGCCGGCCAGCAGCAGGATCGGGGGCGCGATGGTGAGGAGACGCCACTTGAGGGGGGTCTTCTTCTTGTCGGGCGCTTGGGTGCTCACGCTTTCTCCGTTCATTGCCGAGGCCGTGGAAGTTTGTCTGGTTACAGGGTAGTACTGCCGGGGGCGGTATGCGGGCAACGTGAGGGGGTGTGGACCCGCGGGTCCACACCCCCCTGTGTGTCGCTAGCTAGCGAGGATCAGGCGTCGGCCTGCTCCTTGCGGCGCTTGTTGGCCAGCGCGATCGCACCGGAGCCGCCCACGAGGAGGGCGCCAGCGCCGATCAGCACGCCGATGCCGGCAGCACCGGTCAGCGGCAGGTTGAAGCCACCGTTCTTCGGGACATCCTTGACGGTGGTCTTGAGGGTGTACTCGTTGTCAGCCTTGGAGTTGGACTCCAGGACCTGGAAGGCGATCGGGCGGGGCTGGAGCTCGAAGCCCTCGGGGGCCTTGGTCTCGACGAGGCAGTACCAGCCACGGTCGGCCTCGGCGACGGCAGCGTTGTTCTCCCAGTCGTTGTTGCGCAGGCCGTCGATGGTGACCTCACCGTTGGCGTCGGTCGCGTAGGTTTCCTTGCCGGCGGGGCTCAGCTTCTTATCCAGGGTGGCGTCAACGGACTGGAAGTTCTCGGTGGGCTTGGTCGCAGGCGTGCACTTGTAGACCTCGAACTCGGCGCCCTCGAGCTTCTTGGTGTCGTCCTTGGCGTTGACCTTGGTGATCTTCACCTTGCCGAACTTGGAGACAACCTCGGAGTTCGGGTAATCCGGCGGGGGAACCTCACCCGAGTTGGGCGTCCAGCCGTTGGAGGGGGAGTTGGGGAGAAGGACGGCCTTGTTCTTGAACAGGCCGTCAGCCTCAACCTTGTCCTTGACGGTGCCGGACAGGTCCATCTGAACCTTGGTGTCGTTGTCCTTGCGGTTCTCGACCAGCTTCTTGCGGCCGGCCTCGGTGAACTCGGCGGTCCAGAACTTGGTCTTGCCGTCGGTGCCGTCAGCGGCGATCAGCGTGTAGTCGGTGCCCTTGGCCAGGGCGACCTCGCCGGTCTTGCCGTTGATGATCTTCAGGGCGACGTTCGCCTCGGGCAGCTCCACGCGCTTGTCGTACTGGTCGACGACGTCGTAGAAGTCAAGGGCCTGGACATCCGGGATGTCCGACTTGATGGTGTAGGAGATCGCGGAACCGATGGCGGGGGTGTCCGCGTCGGCGACGGTCTTCTCGATGCCAGCCTTGGAGTTCTTCGGGTAGGCGTGGACGTCGTAGACCCACTTGTTCAGCTCGGTCGGGTGCGTCATGGGCACCGTGATGATGAAGGGCTTGGAGCCGACGTAGCCGGCGGGGGTCTCGGTCTCGGTCACGACGTAGGCGCCGAGCTTGAGGCCGGAGAAGGCGGCCAGGCCGCCGCCGGCGGTGACCTTCTCGCCGGCATCTTCGACGCCGTCAGCCTTCGCTGTGTCAACGTTGCCGTTGTAGCCAGCGAGCTTCTCCCAGCCGGCCTGCGTGGTGAGGTCGACGGTGGTCAGGCGCTCGATCTTGAACTTGGCACCGTCGAGGGGGTCGCCGGAAGCGTTGGCGTCCTCGAGGCCGTTGCCAGCGGTGGTGCCGTTGGTGGCGTCCTTGACCAGCTTGTGGATGGTGATGGAGCCGGTCTTGGAGGTGTCGAGGTCGACCAGCGAGGGGGCGCGCTCGACGGTGGCAGCGAGGCCGAAGGCGGGGGCAGCCTGGGTCGCGGAGGTGGCGGCGGGCAGGGCCAGCGCGCCGGCGGCGACGGCGAAGGCTGCGAGCAGGCTCAGGCTGCGGCGGGTCTTCGTGGTGCTCATTGGTTTTCTTTCTCCTGTGTGTGTGATTTCGGGAGTTTTTTCTGATGGTGGGTCGCCGTGGTCACGGGACCTCATGGGTGGCTCAGGCGATTGCCTTGCGCCTCTTGGTGGTGACCACAGTCATCACCATCGCCCCGGACATGAGCGCCACTGCGACGCCGATGTAGGGGTAGATTCCGGTGCTGCCGGCCTTGGGCAGCTCGCCAACCTCGGTGTCCTTGACGACCAGGGTGGCCTTGCGGGTGCCGCCGACCAGGAAGCCCTGGGGGCCCGGCGTGCTGCTAGCCTCGGAGGAGTACGCCTGGACGGCGCTCTTGGCCCACTTGGCCGCGTCCGTCAGGTCGGCCGCGAGCTCAACCTTCGTGCCGGAGCCGTCGGGGCGGGCGGTGGTCAGCTTGAACTCGATGGGCTGGGGCAGGAGCGAGTGTCCCGCGGGTGCCTTGGTCTCAACGAGCCAGTAGGCGGTCTCGAGGTTCAGGTCGTTGACACTCCAGTAGTAGCCGTCCGTCGCGTTCGCCTGGGTCAGAGTCTTGACGACCTGGGCGTTGGCATCCGTGTTGGGGTTGGACTTGTAGATCGCGAACTCGGCGCCCTTCAGGGGGTACATCGCCGCGTCGTTCGGACCGATGTACTGGTTCGAGGCGTCCGCGAAGGTGGAGCCGGTGTTCTGCGTACCGGCCTTCACGATCACGAAGTCGTGGGGGACGGTCGGACCACAGGCCTTGTTGTTGCTCGTGCCGTCCCAGTCCTTGCCGTTCTGCGCCAAGACCTCGTTGAAGAGACCCTTGCCGGGAGCCAGCTCGTTGTTTCCGTTGACGGAGCAGGCCAGGTCGGCCTCGTTGTAGCCGGCGGCCGCGGTGTTACGGACGACCGCGAAGCGGATCCAGTATTCCTTGGTGGCCCCCGGGGCCAGCTCGACGCCGTCGGTCAGCGTGTAGACGCCGCCGGTGGCGGTGGCGTTGGACGCGGAGTCCAGGCCGGCCTGGGTTTCGGCGATCTTCGCGGACTTGATCTCCAGGCCCTTGGCGAAGTCGGGCTTGTCGGTGAGCTTGCCGGTGTTGGCGGCCAGCGAGCCGTCGTTGGTGGCGACGATCTTGTAGTCCACGTTGAAGCTCGTGGCGCCGTTGGCGCCGCCGTTCGCCTCGATGGACTTCTGGACGCGCAGCTTGGGAGCCTGGTATTCGTTCACGAACGTACAGGTGATGGGGGCTGCCTCGTTGGTGGCGGCGCCTCCGACGTTCTTGAAGCTGACGCCGCGCTCGGTCTTGGTCACGGCGACGTCTTCACCGATGCCGTTGACGCAACGGATGTCCTTGAGGTTCCACTTGTCCTCGCCGCCGGTGTTGATCTCCTTCTCCGTGATGGTGAAGTCGGAGTTGCCGACCTCGAAGGGGATGAACGTCGAGTCGTACTTCGCCTGGGCCTCACCGAAGGCGGTGGGGGTCAGCGACGCGAGCGTCTCGGCGGGCGCCATGTACTTGTTGCGCGCCGGGGCGGACGAGGCCGTGGGCTTCGTGACGGTCACCGTGCCGGTGGTCGCGGGGCTGCGGTCGGTGTTGTCGTGCCAGGTCGCGCCGGTTTCCACCGAGAAGTTGGCGGCGGGGATAGTCGGGTTGGCACCCGCCGGGTCCTCGACGGCCTTCGCGATGCGCACGGAGCGCTCCTCGGTGATGACGCCGTAGAGGCAGCCGTAGTTGACCGAGAGCTCCTGCGTGATGAAGGTGTCGGTACGCTTGGCGTCCGCCGGAGGCGTCGCCGGGCAGTCGGCCGTCGGGATGGAAGCGAAGTTATCCGGTGTCAGGAAGTTGGTCGCGTTCGTCGCGGGGGTGAAGCCCCACAGCTGCAGGCGGTAGGTGCGGCCGTTCTTCGTGAAGGTGCGATCAGAGGTAGTCTTCTGCAGCTTCACCGAGTCCCAGACGTAAGGGTTTTCGTTGACGTTGCCCTTGGCGCCAGGCCAATCAATGGGCGTCACCCTTTTTGCGGTGACATCGCTGTACGGCTGTTCGGCACCCTTGTTGTAGTACTGGCTGTAGAGGTCGTAGTCGCCGTTGCCTTCACCCACGTACTTGACGCAGTAGTAGCGTCCGGAGCGAGACTCGGGCTTGTTGACGTAGCCCTGCGAAGGATCGGCCGAGTTAGCCAGCTCCGGCTCGTAGGCAGTACCAATGAACTGCTTCTGTCCATTCTCATCCAGGACAAACTGTCCATTCTTCTTAGCCCACTGAGGAGTGCCGTAGTAGATCCCCTGGTCCATGACGGCGTCGCGCAGATACGAAACGCCGGAAGCCGGAAGTGCAGGATCGGTCGCAGCCTTGCCGTTAATGCCGATGTCCGTGCGGCAGGTGCCGGTGCCAGCGATTCCGGGGTGCTTGATGTAGGCGCCGCCCTTGCGGTAGATGATCGTCGAGGACAGGGTATTGAAGGTCTCGTGGTTGATGAAGGGGAAAGACTCGCCCGTGTCGCCAGGGATCAGGTCGGTGAACTTCAGATTGAGGCTGGAGACCAGGTAGGGCTGGCCGAGAGCACCCTGCGTCGCCTGGCGAATCGGCAGGTTGTTGTGACGGATAGCTCCGAGCAGGAACACCTCGCCTGGATCAACCTTGCCCGGGTTATTCGGCTTGAAGCCGATGGCGCTCTGGCCGTCCACCCAGATCTTGCTCGAATCGGCATTCCACTGCTTGTAGTGGGCATCCATCCAGGCCTTGCTGGAAGCAGAGTCGCCGGGACCTGTATTCCCGCTCTGATCGTCCCACTTCCAGGGCCAACCGCGGGCGATGTAGGTCCACGCGTCCTTGTTCTTGGCGGTCTCACCACCAAGCCAGGTTGTCAGCGGTGCGGCACCCGTGCGCAGCCGCTCGCCCTTCATGCCGACAACAACGCCGTAGCGGATGTTGTCGTTCAAATTCGCGCCGGTCGGGTTCTCACGGGTATACCCCTGGCCCATGACGGCGTCGACCATGCCGACGTCAATCTTTCCGGCAGCAGGTTCCTGGGCGGCCTGGGCGGCCTGGGGGGCGGCGACCTGGGAGACGACCAGCGTGCTGGCCGCAGTAGCCACGACGGCCAGGGCGGCCAGGGCGCGGGAGGCGACTCCTGCTCGCTTGGTCCGCGCGTGGCCCGCGCGCGCTCGACTTGCTGTCATCGATCGTTCTCCTTGAAGTTCTTGCGCTGTGTTGTGACCGGAGGGACGTCCGGTTCAGTTTTTCCACAACCTTGATGACACACAGCCTACGTCGCGGTTACTCAAAAATGCAACCCCATTTTCGCGACTTTACTAGTGGGCTACGTTACAGAACAACAGTCAAGCCTCATTTCCGCAGAATATCGCGGTTTGACCAAATGGTATCTATTCAGATTATCGCGACCAAGGTAGCCGAATTGTTATTTTTAACGGCTGGCAACAAATTTGATCGCGGAACTATACACAGCTTGACACCCTCCAAATAATCCATCGATCAGCGGATTTTCCAGCCGCTCAACCACCCCTCCCCCTCCCCAAACTCGCACGTAATTCGGCTACCCGAAAATTCAACACCGCCCACAAACGTTGCAATCCCAACGGTCCGGTTTCAAAGTTTGAAAGGTTTACATGGGAATTACGTGCGACATTTTTCGGCAACCACGCCCAACGGCGCCCGAACACGCCCACACACGCCAACACGCCCACACACGCCAACGCAGCTCCAGGGCGCCCCGGCCTCGACACGCGCGAGAGCCCACACACCTGCACAATAGGGCGCATGGATCTACGCCCCGTCGCCCTCGGCGCGCCCGTCACCGCCTACGACCCGTCGCGCCCAACTCCCGCCGCCATCGTCTCCGGCGAGGTCGCAGCGCACGACGCGCCGCACCCCTTGTCAGTATTCGACATGTTCCGTATCGGCATCGGACCCTCCTCGTCACACACGGTGGGCCCAATGCGCGCGGGCCTGGCATTCACGACGGAGCTGACGGCCCTGACGCCGCCGTCGCGGATCACCATCGACCTGTTCGGGTCGCTGGGGGCGACCGGCCGCGGACACTCGACGGACCGCGCGGTGCTACTGGGCCTGGCGGGCTACGACCCGGAGACAGTCGACATCGAAACCGTGGAGGCAATCCTGCCGACACTCGCGGAGACGGGGACGCTCACGCTGCCCAGCGGCACGCGCGTCCCAATGAGCATCGCCGAGGACGTGCGCTTCACGGCGCGCACGGTCCTCCCCTATCACGTGAACGCGCTGACGATCACGGCCACCGGCCAGGACGGCTCCATCATCCTGGAACGCACCTATTACTCGGTGGGCGGCGGCTTCGTCATGCTCCAGACGAACGACGACCCGCACAACCCTGAGGTTTCCTCGCTCGCATCCAGCCAGACGGGCGTCGGCATCGATGTTCCCGCGCCGCACCCCTTCGCGTCGGGCGCGCAGCTGCTCGCCCAATGCGAGGCATCGGGCCTGAGCATCGCCGAGCTGGTGCGCGCCAACGAGGAGGCGGTGCGCCCGCGCAGCACCCTCAACGCCTACCTCGACCGGATCACGGACACGATGTTCGACTGCGTGGACGCGGGCACGTCGGCGGCGGGCATCCTGCCGGGCGGCCTCGACGTACCGCGCCGCGCGCGTGCGCTGGCCGCCAAGCTCGCGCAGCGCCTGACGGGAACCCCCGGGGGTCCCACGGACGAGGCCGGGGCCGACTCAGCTGCTCCCCGCCCTGGGGCGGCGGCGTGGGCGTCGACGCTGGCAGACCCGATGCGAGCCATGGACTGGGTAAACCTGTTCGCCCTGGCCGTCAACGAGGAAAACGCGGCCGGCCACCGGGTGGTAACAGCGCCGACGAACGGCGCGGCGGGCGTGATTCCGGCGGTCCTGGGCTACCTGGTGACACACTGCCCAGAGACGGGCTCGGTGCCGGGCATCCCGGCTGGCCCAGCCACGCAGGATGGGGCGTGCGCGCCGCTGTGCCACATCCGCATGACCCCTCCGGCCTCGCACTCTCCCGCATCCGAGGGCGGCGCGGAGCCGAGTGGCGAGGCCCCGGCCTCGTCCGCCGAGGAGTGCACGGACCGCCGCCGCGCCCTCGTGCACGACTTCCTGCTGGCGGCCACGGCAATCGGCGCTCTCATTAAGACGAATGCCTCCATCGCGGGCGCGGAGGTCGGCTGCCAGGGAGAGGTCGGGTCGGCCTCGGCGATGGCGGCCGCGGGCCTGGCGCAGGCCCTCGGCGGCACCCCGAAGCAGGTGGAGAACGCGGCGGAGATCGCGATGGAGCACTCGCTGGGGCTGACCTGTGACCCGGTGGCGGGCCTCGTGCAGGTGCCGTGCATTGAGCGCAACGCGATCGCGGCCGTCAAGGCGATTAACGCGGCGCGCATGGCCCTGTGGGGCGACGGGCGGCACACGGTGAGCCTGGACGTCGTCATCGAGACGATGCGTCAGACCGGCAACGACATGCTCTCGAAGTACAAGGAGACGTCCGAGGGTGGCTTGGCCGTCAACGTCGTGGAGTGCTGAGGTACTGCGGGGTGCGCTCAGGTGCCGCGGGGTGCGCCGCGGGGTGCGCTCAGGTGCCGCGGGGTGCGCTCAGGCGCCGCGCCTCCCCAAAAGTCGCACGTAATTCGATTGCCTGAACTTTCAACAACGCCCACAAACGTTGCAATTCCAACGAGGCCAATTCAAGGTTTGAAAGGTTGACATGGGAATTACGTGCGACATTTGGGGGAAACCATGCGCAGAGTCGCAACCAACAGATGACCGGAGCCCCACGAACACAAACAACATCGACAAACCCCCAACGCTCTCCCGCTAGGGCACCCCACACTCAACATGTCAACCATGCGACGCACCCTCCTATCAATAGGCCACAGGCCTGACAGGCGCACCTGACTATCCAATTACTCCGAAAATCACCCTACTGTGACAAATGTTTGCACGTGCCGATGACCACAGATAGCATGACCGCTAGTCAGTTTGGCGATAACCACGGGGGTAGGCCCCCGGGACGACGGAGTACTCATGCGTCGCACATCCACACACGGTCATGACACGTCGGCCTCGGCCACGCGCGGCCACGCGCACGCCTGGCATGCGGCTCGCGCGTGCGCCGGGGCGTGCGCATTCGCAATTACGGTGGGCCTCATCGTGGCGCCCTCGGCCGCGCCTCCCGCACAGGCCGCGCAGGAACCCGTCGGCGGCGCCTCCTTCACCATCAACAACATCGCCTCGATCTTCACAGACTCGGTCGTCAACAACTCACCCATCGAGCGCATCTACCCTTTCATCGACCCCAGCGACGAGCCGGGCGTGTGGGACTACAACTTCCGCCGCCTCGTCTACTACGGGACAGTCCAAGACACGCGCAACCAGGTGGACCGATACGCCTACATGGAGACCTACAAGCCGAACATGTGGTCACGCGACGGCTGGGTCAAGCCGCTCGACCAGTGGGGCCCCTGGCCGGGCGGCTCGCTACAGGAGGGGACGGGCTGGAAGCGCGCCCAGTGGCTGGAGTCCTCCCTGGCGTCGCAGGGCTACTGGAGCTACACGACGCGCTCGCTGCCATGGGGGGAGAACCCCGCAGAAAACGGCGTCATTTTCTACAACAACGAGACAACAGTCCAAGGCAAAATCGCGCCGTGGAAACAGACGGCGGTGGGTTTCCAACCGGCCTCGCCGGGCACCGTCGCGGCCGGCAAGCCCTTCCTACTGGGCACGCTTCGCAACAACAACCTCCCAATCTTTAACAACCTGGAACGAGGCACGGGCAGGAATGAGAAGACACTGACCGATGTGGGCCCACAGCACTATTTCCACGGGGACCTGAACCTGCGCATCCAGGGTGACGGCTTCGCGATGCAGGGGGCGATCCCCTGGGATCTCGAAGAATCGCAGGACGACACGGAGACGACGGTCGTGCCGCGCGCGGGCGGCGCCTACACGGTGGTCGCCAACTCAGTGTGCGACACGAACCCGGACGGCTCAGTGGCCGCCAACGGGCGCCGCCGAAAGATCGCCGGAAAGTTCACGGGCCCGGCTCGCCTCTACAACCCGGAAGGCCGCGACTCCGACCAGTGGCTGACGGGACGCACCGTGTGCGCCCAGCACGTCGGCGCGGGCGCCGGCACGCACGACCTGTACAACAAGGGCCACAAGGGCCACATCAACCAGACCGCCGGCTGGGCAAAAGCACAGCGGGCAGAGAACGACTGGCCAGAACCGGTCGACATCTCCCTGCGCACCCCGGCCTCGAACGACACGCTGTCCATCTCCTCGGCCACACTGCCGGACACGGTGTGGGAAAAGGACGGTATCCGCTACCGCATGACGATCTGGGGTTTCACGGACAACGGGCGCGCCGCCCAGTGCCCGGCCGCTCCCCCGGAGGGCGCACAGCCCCTGACGTCCATGAGCACCCCCGAACGCAACATGAGCTTCGCATGCCTGTACGCCTCGATCACGCAGGAACGCTACGTGCGTATCCATAAGGTCACCGAGATGGACGGCGCGGGCGCGGCAGCGGCCCAGCCCTCGGTAGCCTTCACCTCCACGGCGACCCGCGACGCCAGCGACGCGCACGCCGACGCCACGGCCTCGTCGACGACCCCGAACGGGATCCCCGTATCCGGCTGGGTCGAGGACGGCGCCTTCAACCAGACGCTTACCCCCTCCGGCCCGGGCGAGTCGAAGCGGGCGTCCATGGCCTCGTACCGGGCGTTCCTCGTGGGACACTCCGACTTCACCATCACCGAAGCGGACGTCACCCCGGCCGACCCCTCGGAGGAATGGGCGCTCGAATCCATCGCGTGCGTGAACGGCGCGGGCGAGGACGTGGCCGCGACCGTGGACACCGACGCAAAGAGCGTCAACTTCGCGGGCGTCGGGGCGGCGGCGAGCGCGGCGGCGCTAACGATCGACTGTACGTTCACGAATCGGGCACGCCGAGCGGACGTGAGCGTCAAGCAAGAGCTCGTGGCGAACGGGGGCGCCAACGGTCCCGTCACTTTCGACGTGGACTACAAGGTGACGGCTTCGAACGCGGGGTCGTTGGATGGGGACACGGGCGCCTTGCAGGTCGCGCCGGGCTTCCCCTCGAGCCTGACGATCAACTCGGTGCGCACAGCCGCAACCCAGGAGGGCCTGGACGCGGCGGCCGAGCTGAGCGGCGCGGGCGGACGCTACCAGATCACGGGCGGCGACCCGCTGCCCGCGAACTCGTCGCGCGAGTACTGGGTGCGCGTCAACGTGACACGTTCACAAGCCCCTACCGTGGATGAGTCTCGTTTCTCGTGCCGCTACCTGGGGGCGCCTCGCTCGGGGTACGGCCTGTACAGCGAGGTCATCGCCGCGTCAGGCCGCGATTCGGACGGCTCGGACAACAACAAGGCGTGCGGCCCTGTGCGCGTGCGAACGGTGATTATCGCGAAGGCCGGTCGCCAGTTCACGAACCTCCAGTGGCCCGAGATCGCCAACGAGTACGTGGACGCGCAGGGCTACTCCTACTATCCGCTCGCCGGGTCCGAGTTCGCGATCTACGACGTGGACCCGCGCGTCGACGGGTCGGCCACCCCAGTCCTGACGCTGGATGCGTCGAACACCGGTAATTTCCCGTATTACTGGAAGGTGACGACGCTGGCGACGGACAAGAAGTACTGGCTGGTCGAGACGAAGGCCCCCGACGGGCACCTGCTCCTGCCGCAGCCGGTCGGCTTCAGGCTGAGCGCTCAGCTGGGCGACGGCACGGGTACCAACGTTATGCCCGACACCGAGATCTTCGACCAGAACAAGTGGACGAAGGCCTCCGTTCAGGTCTACAACTCCGGCTACAACGACCTGACGTTGGACGTGCAGGGAATGATCATCGACGGCAAGTTCACCGCAACCATCATGGTGGCCGACCGGGAGGCCCCGACGCTCCCTAACTCCGGTGGGCCGGGCTTGTACCCGTATCTGGTGGCCTCGGCGGCCCTCATCGCGTCGGCGCTGGCCACCCGACGAGCGTCCCGCAGCAGGTTCGCGAGCTGACGCGGCGCGCTGCCCGACGCGAGGCCCACACAAACACGAGGCGGGGCGCTGTGGACCACACCCACAGCGCCCCGCAGTCGCTCAACCGGCAGGAATCACTCCGTGGCCAGCGCCTCCGACGGGCTGACCTTGGCGGCCCGGCGACCCGGCAGCCACGACGCGATCAGCGCGGACACGATGGCTACGACGCACACGCCGACCAGCTGCAGCCACGGCACGCTCAGGACGGGAGTGGCCCCCTCGATCGGCAGGCTCATGACGCCGACCCACCCGAAGGCGACGCCCATGCCGACGCCGATCAGCGCGCCGGTCATTGACAGGAACAGTGCTTCGAGGGCGAGGAGGCTCTTCATCTGGCGTCGCGTCAGGCCCAGGGCCCGCAGCAGCCCGTTCTCGCGGGTGCGTTCGGCGACCGACAGGGACAGCGTGTTGGCCACGCCCACCAGGGACACGAGGACGGACACGCCGAGCAGTCCGACGAGGACGAGCATCAGCTGATCGATGATCTTCGTGTACATCTGGCGTTCCAGCGCGGAGCCGTTGACGCTCAGGTGCGAGTCCTTGAGCAGCGCGCTCTGGACGGCCTCGGCGTCCGCACCGCCGGCACTTTCGTAGTGCGCACGCAGCGTGTTGAGGAGCGCAAAAAGGCGCGATTTCATCACCTCGTGGTAGTCTTGACCGCGGGCATAGCGGGCAATGGACAAACGACGCGGACGGCCGTCGGCACAGAGGGGATCGGGCGTGTGGTAGTTGAGCGCGACGGACACAATGGTGCGCACGCCCTCGACCAATAGGCGCGGATCGCGGCGTTTCTCCTCGTTGCGCGCCAAATAGCTCATCTCACCGTGGCAACCCTCGGCGAGCCAGCGCTCACGGCGGGCGACATGCGCGGCATCCATGGGTTCGGCCGGCGAAAGTCCGCAGGCAACAAAGCCGAGGCGCTGTGCCTCGGCTTTGATGTATGCGGGAGAAAGAAGATAATCGGACATGGCTGTTGATTTACTCGGGAGCTTTCGGGAGAAAGTCCCCACGTTTCGTCCAAAAGCAGCGAAGTTTTCGACAAAAGCCGTGGACTTTTCGCCGGAAGACGCGAACAATGAGCCCGACGTTCACAA
>ERZ773072.488-NODE-488-length-21978-cov-21.048898_pt1 | contig 21978 bp, 15 predicted proteins | sample MGYA00580617_ERZ773072 | MGnify/ENA primary metagenome ERZ773072 (study PRJEB29015, sample SAMEA2737970) | human oral metagenome | biome: human oral; feature: human-associated habitat; material: dental | place: China | collected 2122 ...
AACCACCAACAAAGGCCCCACCAGTTACAACCAGCCCACCAACACAACCAACAAAAGCCCCACCGGTTTCACCCAACCGACTAACACCCACTCCGCGTGAAACCGGAGACGCCACCGCCAGCACTCAAACACGCCCACATGAAACCACTGGGACCACCGACACAGCTCGCGCGCGCCCGCGTGAAACCGCAGGCACCACCGATAACACAAAACACCGCAATCTAGCCCAAAAACCACCAACAAAGGCCCCACCAGTTACAACCAGCCCACCAACACAACCAACAAAGGCCCCACCGGTTACAACCGCGGCGGAAACCAACCACCGCGGAAACCGACGACACGGAACACACTCCCTCATTACGTCTGACATCGCGGGGAAACATGGTGCTCTCTGCCCCGTAGCAGTCATACCTTCCAGTGGATCAAGAACTCCGCACCACTGCGTGTTTCACGCGCGTTTCACGCTCCTGGATCGGCCACTGGCTCACGCCACACGCCACGCCCCCGCGCCCACTACGCAGACGCCACGCCCCCGCGCCCACTAGGCACACCCCACGCCCCCGCGCCCACTGCGCAGAACACACCCAACGCCCCCTCACCCACGATGCGCACACCCGACCCACAACCCACATCCCAGGCCCCCGCGCCCGTGACACACACCCGGACCAACAACTTGCACCCACAACCCACCCGCAACACCCGCTGCACGCGCCCGCACCGCTCGCGGCGCACGCGCCCGCAGGGAAGAATGGGGGCATGGCAGATGAACGCGAGTCAAAGGAACTCCAGTCAGGAACGCTCGTCATCGGACTGGGCCGTTTCGGCGCCGCCGTCGCGGTGACGCAGGACCAGCTGGGATACGAGATCTTGGCCGTCGAAAAGAACCCGGCGCGCGTACAGGCATTCGCCGGTCGTTTCCCTCTCGTCGAGGCCGACGCGACCTCGAAGGATGCCCTCGAACAGCTCGGCGCACGTGAGTTCCGCAGCGCCGTCGTCGGTGTGGGCTCGTCCCTGGAGGCAGCTGTCCTCATCACCGCGAACCTCGTTGACATGGGTATTTCGTCGATCTGGGTGAAGGCCACGTCCTCCCAGCACGGCCGCATCCTGCGACGCGTGGGTGCCCACCACGTGGTCTACCCCGATCTGGACGCGGGAAAGCGCACCGCGCACCTCGTGGGCGGCCGCATGGTTGACTACATCGAGATGGAGAAGGACGGCTTTTCCATCATGAAACTGCGTCCCCCGCAGGAGGTCCACGGATTCTCACTCGAAGAGCTGGATCTTCGGGGCAGATACGGAGTCAACGTGCTGGCGGTGCGCCACCCCAAGCAGCGCTTCGAGTACGCGGACGCGACCACGCGCATCAACGCTGACGACGAGATCATTGTGTCGGGTGACTCGCACCTGCTGGAGTATTTCGCGAACCGCCCGTAGCGGTCCTTCAAGGCCGGGAGCGTGTGGCTGTCGCGTCGGTCCGACGATCTCAGGATTCGACGAGGCCGGGGCGGGTAGCCGCACGCACGAGGCCGCGGATGATCAACGTCGGCCGAAAAGGATGCGCGCGGCAAACGAACGCTCGTGACGGACGGATAATAGGCGAATGCATTCCGATCCGAGACGTAGGCACTCGGGGCCACCACCGGCACGCACACGAACGGTCACACAGAGCAGAGCTGTCCTCTCGCCACAAGCACCCCGGCAGCGCGCAGGATCACTGCAGGCTAACGCTCCGTGACCAGATAGGGCGCTCGCATGCGACGCAGTGAGGCCGAGGCCCCCTCTGCGCTGGGCCCGCCCGCTCAGTCGGCAGGAGAACACGCCCGATGACGTAGGAGCGGCAGAAACGCTTCCCCCTACATCGGTACGCACACGTGTAGCGCACGAAGCGCACCCGGGCGTTCAGCTGCGCGAACATAAGGGGTGCCCCGCACAGGTTCTGCGCGGGGCACCCCTACCGGTCGTGGTCGCTAATGCGACTCCGAGAGCTCCTAGGAGCTACCAGAGGAAGAAGAGAAACCTCTGTTGACGACGCTCGAATCCTTGCCTCAGTTTCCTCGGGGTTCGACACACTCGCTCCCTTGAAGCAAGGACCACTGCCGTACTATTGCTCGGTCTTCTTCCCCACTGTCGACGGGGGAACGTGGATCCCGGGTGTGAAGGGACGGGTGAGGCCGTATCCTTCGGGATCCTCGGCGACCTTCCTCGCCGCATCACCAATAGGCTTGACGATTGGCTTGCCGATATCCTCAGCAACGCGTAAGGGCTCGAGAAGCGGATCGATCAGCCGATCGATGATGTGCTTATCTTTCTCTTCGTCTGCCGGCGGCCTGCGAATGGGTTCATCCAGGGGAGAACGCTTCGGCTTGTCACTGCTCGAGGACGAGCCTTCGCCGCAGCAACCGCCGCCGGGGGTACCGCAATCCTTGCCGACTTCGCGGATTGCGCTGAGGAAGGCGGGAGCGGCCGCCGTGAGGATGTCGAAGAGCGACTTGAGTTCATCGAACGCCATCTTCAGCAGCGTCAGGATGTTCTCGACCTTCGCAGCCTCGGCAGCAGCCCTCTGGGCAACAGCTTCCGCGGCCTTAAGGAGCGACATGCCGAACGTCAGGCCCGATAGCGCCACTCCTTCAAGCGCTTCACCGATGATGTCCGAGATCAGCTTGCACACGTAGTCGTGGGTCTTCTTGACGAGCTCGGCGGCCTTCGCGACCGCGCCTCCCACGGTGGCGGACGCGTCGGCCAACGTATTGATCGAGCGAACAACCTGTCCCTGACGCTCCAGGTACCGGGTGACGGCTGCACCCTTCATGTTCTGCATGGCGCTGGTCGAGGTGGACTCGATCTCGGATCCCGTTGAGCGCAGAGAGTCTCCGATGGACGCCCACGTCATGGCCATACCATTCACCTGCGCAGAGTCGCCGGTGAGCTGGTCCATCCAGAACTTCAGGGGATCGACGTAGTTGAGGAGCATGTTGACGCCGTAGCTGATCAAGCCACTGAGCCCACCCAAGGCGATATCGCCAATGCCTTGGGCAGCGCTGAGGGCAGACTCGGCACCACCCATCCACTGGCCGGCCTGGAGCTGAATGACAGCGTCGCGGATATCGCCGATGGGGCCCAGGGCGTCGTCGGACCCATCCATCCACTCGCTACGGGTGTATACCGGCTGTTGCGGGCTCACTTCTTCACTCCTTCAAAAATGAAGCGACGCAGCGTGCGTTCTTCGTCCTGACGCTGACGGGTCAGGAAGGTCTCGATGTCCTGGTCACCGCGCTTGTCCTGCTTGTCGAAAAGGGAACGCACATCTTCCGGCTTCGATTCGGGATGAGCCTTCGTGAACTCGTCGATGCGCGCGTTCTGGGTCTTTTGTTGTTCGTCAACGAAGGCACGGAAGCTGGCCTGCTGTTCATTGCGCTGCTTGGACAGGAAGGTGTCGAACTGCTGGGGAGTTGCCTTCGGATTGTCCTTGACGAACTCTCGGATTTGGGCTTCCTCATCGGTGCGCTGCTTCGCGAGGAAGTCGGTCGTGGCGTCCTGCTGGTGCTTCTGGTTGTCCTCGATGAGCGTCTTGACCTCGGAAATATCCTCGCCCGAGTGCGCCTCGGCGTAGCGTTCGAGGACCTTTGCTTGGTCTTCCTTCTGACGTTCGTAGAAGGTCTTCAGGTCAGCGTTCTCGTCGCCGCGTTGCTTCTCGAGGAAGGCACGGAGTTCATCCTCGCCCACGCACACCTTGTCGTGTCCGGCGAGCATGCTCGCGAAGGAGTTCTCGCCGTCCTTCTTGTCCTTGTCGAGGCCCTTGATGATGTCCTCGGCGCTGCTCGGCTTGGGCATGGTGGGGGTACCGCTGGTGGGACCGTTCGAGACGCCGCCACCTCCGCCGAGCGAGGGCGTAGCGCCACCGCCTCCGCCGCCGAGCGAGGGAGTAGCACCACCACCGCCGCCGCCGAGCGAGGGAGTAGCCCCACCGCCACCTCCGCCGGGGCCATCATACGGTGCGCTCACTTCCGTAGGCGGTCTTCCACTAGGAGGCGTGGGCGTCGGCTCAAGTTCGTTCCCGGGCCCCTCAATAAGATCTTTATTTCCGAGCTCGGCGTCGCGCATCTTCTGCTCGAGGTCGAGGAGGCAGTTGCTCAGGCGGTGTTCTGCCTCGGCAGCGTCGTTGATCATGGCCGCGATGTTCGAGAACTGATAGGTGCACACGGCGGTGTACTGCATGAACATCAGGCCGAATGCATTCGTGATGACCTGTCCCAGGGTTTGGGTGGCGGTGTCGTAGCAGTTGTCGAGGGTGTCGGCGCAGTTGTCCACCTCGCCCGCGTGGCTAACGAGCCGCTCCAGGTCGATTGCGAGATCGTAGTTTGCCATCGCTATCAGCGCCCGAGCGAGTTCAGCACGGGTTCGACGGTGGCCGCGTATGCCTCGATCGCGCCGCCTTCGTCCTTGACGTCCTGGGAGACGCGCTCGCGGACGAAGGTCGCCATGTTGCGTCCGGCATCCGCGTATGCCTCCATGACTGAGCGCTCAAGGTCTTCGGCGCTTCCACTCATCGCATTCTCGTCGATGGAAATCTTGGTCATGCGACCGTCGGAATTCACCTCGACCTCGACGTCCTGGTTGCTGTCCATACCAGACACGCGGGCGGAGCTCAGTCGCTCAACGAGCGCCTTGATCGCGTTCGCCTTCATCTGGGCGGCGGCGATCTGGTCATTCAGCATCTGTTCAAACTCTTCGGGCGTCTGCCCCATCACATCTACCATGCGGTTATTCTAACCGACTGAGCATATCTGCGACGTGAGCTCCAACCCGCAAAATGCCCCTTTTCCTGGATGAACACACCGGGCTGGTGGTCGTTTAGGATTGACACCTTGCCACCCAATACCCCAACGACGCGTCACTTCCGGTGATAGCGCTGGCTGGTTCCCACGGCCAACAGAGCACTATTGTTCGTCACTCAACGCATTCTTTTCATCGGTCGCTCGTTAGACACACGATGGGTCATTCACGTTCACTAGCGTGTTCACAACCCTTCCACATCATTCCAATTCTCTTGAACCGTCGGCTGTGCATCATTGCCTGCACCGATGGATGATCAATGGGTGCCTGTTGGAGAGCCCTGCCGGTACGGACGCGAGGATTCCCACGACGACCGGTGACGCCATCGATGTGCCACTCACAATGGAGTTTTCCCCTCGGTCAAGGACCGCTCCACCCCTCTGCGATGGCGGCGACCGACACTCCATCACCCCAGCTCGTGTAGCTGTCCACCGAGCCGTCCGGTTCGAGCGCGCCCACGCCTCGTCGTCGAAGTCAATGGCCCGCCATCCTTTCACCACCCGACGGGAGCGGATCCATCAGTCCCGGTGATAGCGCGGACTCGTGCCAAGGTGGACGGGGTAGTCGTTATCCGGACTAAAGGCGGCCTCCTCGTTGAACCCGCGGTAGACGTAGTCGTCATCGTTCCTCATCAACAGGGGGTTAACGGTGCCATCGATGTAGTCCTCAACGTCCTGCCAGCTCGGGCTCGAGGAGTAGGCCTTCGACTCGCACGGATTCACATCGGGCAGGGACGCGGCCTTCGCGTTCAGCAGCCCCCACGGGTCGGCAGCACCAAAGCCCGTGCTGTAGTTCCACTCCCCGTTACTCCCCTTACCCGTCGTCGTCATCGCCTGCAGGATCTGATTCGCTGTCACGTCGTCGTCAAACCTCTGCCACGCAATCGCGAGGAAGCCTGCGACGATAGGAGTCGCAAAGGACGTTCCTTGTATCGTGAGCACCTCTCCTCGGGTACCGCTGCGCACAGTGATCGTCCCCAGGGCGACGGTCTCGACGCCGTTGCCCCAGTTACTATATTCGGTCAGAGCCCCATTCGTATCGATGGCACCCACTCCGCAGATCCCAGACCACAGGGGCAACGTATCCTCGGGGTCTTCGGTGGAGTCATTACCCATCGCCGCAACGACGATCACGCCCTGCGAAATGGCTCGCGCCATGGCCCACCGCAGGTCTTCGTTGTACATCGGGTAACTGCTCGAAATCGAGATGATGTCAGCACCGTCGTTGATCGCCTGCTCGATCAGCAGCGACGTATCGGCCTCGCCCCGCGCATACACGCCGGGGTTCGCACAGTCGGCGCCCACTTCCTCCTCGCTGTACCCCAGGTCGTAGGTGTACAGAGTCGCTCCGGGGGCTACTCCGAACTTCGGAGCCACGAGGACCTGGGCAACAGCAGTGCCGTGATCCGCGTTATCGGGCAGGGATCTGACCGTGCACGGGCTCTTATTCTCGATGGTCGCGCCGGCCAGCTCAGGAATGTTCGGATTGACATGCCCGTCAATCATCGCGATGACCGTACCCTCGCCGTTATAGCCCTGGCTATGCAACGAGCCCAGTTGGTAGTACGAGTAATATTCCTGGTCGGCGGCACTCACCTCGGGGCCGAGCGCGATCGCGGGAGCGGCAGGGACGACGGCGGAACCAACAGCGAAGGCGAGACTGCCCGTTCCGAGGCAGCATACGCGCCGCCAGCGACGCACGGCGGCGGACGTCATGCGATGTCCTCGTCGTCCTTCTCGTGGGCCACCGGCCTACCGCGCAGGTGCGACAGGATCACGAGGCCCCCCAGGATAGCCGCACCCACGACTACGATCCCGGACACGATGGAGGTGCGAACGGTCAGAATGTCGTTGCTGTTGGCCAGCGTCGGAGATCCCACGGCAGGACGGTTCGGAACGGGGTGAGCCGCCTGGTCGGGGTGAGGGGGCCCATACCTCGTACCAATGTCGTCGAAGGTGAGCGCATCGTAGGGGGCGACGACGCCCCAGCCGAGCTCGTTCGTACGCTGATCGGCGGCACCGCGCAGCGCGGTCACCTCAAGGCGGTACTTCCACATGTCCGGGGACTCGTTGGGAAACTTGGAGGCCACGAGGGCCGCGAAACCACCCGCGTAGGCAGTCGCGTAGGAGGAGGAAGGCAGCGGCGTGTCACCCGAGTACCCTCCGACGAGGCAATCAGCCTGATCGAACCAGGTCGTGAGGATAACCGCTGCGGGTACCGCCAGGTCCACGTGAGCGCCATGCACTTGCTGGTCGGACGCGAAACCGTAGGCATCCGAGGCCGTGACCGCGAGGACGCCCTCGTAGGCTGCCGGGTAGACGACCTCGTTGTTCTTCTGATCCTGATAGGTGTTTCCGGTGGACGCAACGACGAGCGAGCGCCCGCGCACGGCCGCGACCGCTGCCTCCAGATCCGAGTTCGGATCCTTCGAGGATTGGGCGACGACGATGATCTGAGCACCATTGTCAGAAGCCCACCGGATCGCGCGAGCCACGCGCGACATGAAGGGTTCCTGCCCCGGCTTGTCGGGGTTTCCCTGCTCAAGGCCGGTCTCGATGCGCACCGGAAGGATCTTCGCTTCCGGAGCGACACCAACGAGGCCGGACCCCTTCGCGGTGGGAAGCTGGCGGGCAGCGATCGCACCGGCGATCGCCGTGCCGTGCTCTCCGACATCAACGCGACCGTCGGTGCCTTCACCGCTCAGGTCGACACCGGGCAGGACCACGGAGGGATCCCCCGAGTTAAAGTGCTCGTTGCCCGCGGCGACACCGGAGTCGACGACCGCTACCGTCACGCCGGCACCACGCGTGAGATCCCACGCACGGCGCACGCCCACCTGGTCGAGGATTACCGGCTGCTGCTTAATGTAGCGAGGAGAGTCCACCGGACAGGTTTCCTCTTCGCGCTGCTCCGGAGCCTCCGTCGGCGCATCCGAAGGCGGAGCCGTGGGGGTGGGACGAACGCTCGGTGTGGGGGCCGGGTCCGCGTGCGCGATCGTCGGGCCGAGCGCTGAGGATGCCCCGGCCTCGTCCGAGGAGGACACTGGGGCGACAACCGACGCGAGCGCGAGTCCCATCGCCACTGCGGCACCGACGAGGCCGTGGCTGAGCACCCGCGCGCGCACGCCGCCCCGGGTCACGAGAGCCCCACAGAGGAGGCTGCCGCCTGCGGAGTCATGTCAGTGCCCGGCGGAATCAAGTTCGCCCACGTCTCTGGGATCGCAGCGACATCATCCTGCTTCCACCCCAGCGCGTTCATCGAAACGGTGGGCGTCGCGCCAAGCGAATGGATGTACCCCTGGTCGGAGACGAAGGCGTAGGCAGCCGCCTGGCTGCCGGCAGATGTGATCGCGACGAGCGCCCCAGAGCCACCCGCCACTGTCACGGTGCGAGTCGTGGTCGGACCGGAGGGCGAGTTCACGGACTCGGCATCGTACGACGCCTGCACGGCGCGCTGGTGCGGCATCGTGTAGAGCCCAAGCTTGGGCACTGCCTTATTCGTCGTCGACATGTGGGCACACAGGGCCGTGCGGTTCGAAGCGTCAGCCTTCTGGTCATCCCACACCGGGTCCGAGAAATCCTCGTAGCGCGGCCAGTCCTCGCCGATGAAATCCGCGTGGACGGGAGTCACATCCTTGAACATGTCCGTGCCGAACTGCCTCGTGGCCGGAGCGTCGCGGTACAGACGCGCAGCCGTCGAGTTGAAAACGGCCAGCTGGGAGGAGTTAACGACCAGGTAGGAGAACTGGACCTCACCCTTCGCGTCGGTCTGCTCGACGACGGTGCCAATCGTCAGATTCGCGTCCTTGAGAGGTCCCGGAAGGTCGGTCGCCGGCGCTCCCGCGTTCGGAATTTCGCTGTAGCTCCAGGAACGCAGCGGCGTGCCAGAAGGGAAGAGATCCACCCATTGTGGGTCCACCTCGACGGGATAACCGACGCGGTTCTGGAAAGCCAGCGTCCAGTCGCTCAAGCGGGAATCCGTCTCGTCGATGAGATATTTCTTCTCGGTCGCAGCGTCGACAAAGTACGTGGTCTTGCCGTGATCGGGGGTGACGAGCGCGGAGACGGCGGGAGTCAGGGGGAAGTTCTCTTCCGGCAGCTTCTGCCCGACCCAGGTGTGGTACGTGCCCTCGAGATCGCAGGACAGCCACGCACTCCCCAGCTGGCTGCTGATCGGCACGTCGTCGGGAACGCCGGGCAGGCCGATCTGTGCGCCGCGCGGCTTGTCTGCCAGGGACGAGGCGCTGGCGGAGATCACATCAAGCGTTCCTTCTTGGGACAGGAGGCGCGCCGTCGTCACATTCGAGATCGGGTGTAGAACGCCGTTGGCCAGGAAGTAACGGGCTCCCGTGGACTTCACATCAACGAGTACGAAGTTCTTGCCGTCCAGGTTCGGGTTTGCGTTGAAGAAACGCATACCTACACCGATGACGCACATGATAATCGCAACGAGCGCGCCGAAAATCAGAGGCCGCACCGGCGACGGGGGATCAACCTCGCGACCATCGGGAGTGCCCGACGTAAAGGCCGTAATCAGACGATGACGGTTGAAGCGCTGGGCTTCGAGAATATCTTTACTTGACGGCATGACTCAGCCCCACAGGTAGACGGCCAGAGGGATTAGGACAAAGAGCGAGAGCACCGACATCGTGTCCGCGACGCGCGTGAGGTGCGGGCGCGCGCGCGGGCCGACAACGTTCGTCACCACGAGGACAAGGGCAGCCGCGATCGCACAGAATGTCACCCACGACAGGCTCGTCGGGTGGACGCGGGTGGCTAGCGTCGCAGCGACCAGGATCGTCGTCAGTCCCGTTAGGGCACCGAGGAGCACCTCGACGCGGGCTCGAATCGAGCGGGTCTGCAGGATCAGGGAGGCAGAGCCGAGGACGGCCAGGACGAGCGGAATGGAGACGGAACGCAGGGTGGGAGCGCTCAGCATCGACACCGTGAGGAAGAGCGCGGCGAGGCCGCCGCCCGCGCGCAGGGACACGACGAATACGAATGAGGTGCTGACCTGGTCGGTCACTCCTTGCGCGGGGATCTGCTCGGCGGTATTAGCATCCAGGATCCTGACGGGGATATGAGCAAGAGCGACCCACGGCGCTACCTGAAGGAGGACGACAACAAAAGCAAAGAGGAGGGCAGACACGCCCACCTGAGACAGGGAGCCGACCCTCACCATGAGGCCCGTGGTGGCAACCATCGTTCCTACAACAAGCGGTGCCACGATCGAAATCCTATATTTCTTCGGTAGAGTCAGCACCGCGACAGAGCCGACAAGTATGCCCAGACCGATGAAGATCCAGCCCCCCGCGTCCCACTGGCTCTGCGACAGACGAAGCGCCGATGCTGCAGTCAGGAACGGAACAGTGTGCGCGATCGCAATGCCCGACGGTCCGCCGTACTTGCGGCTCACGACCACGGATGTTCCAACGACGAGGAGTGCGGAGACTATGCCGATCGCACCGTATATGAAGTTGAGATTCCTGACGCGGCTGGGGTCCAAGGAAACGAGCGCATCCTGGGGCGTGGTTGCCAGGAGGAGAGCGGCAACGAAAACCAGTGCGGCAGCAGAGAGCGCGGCGAGCGTGCGAGCGTTGTCACGCGTCCAAGGAGTGGACACCCTTTCGACAACTTGCCCGACTGCTTCCGTCAGGTCGTCGTAGACCATGTCGGCGGCACCCTCGCCGAGGGGTTCGAGCGTCAGCGCGGCACCGGCGCGCACCCCCTGGGCAGACAAAGACTTGGACTGATCGAGGAGACGGCCAGAAGCGGTTCGGACTGCAAAACCGTCGTTTGTGGGCTGATCACTGAACGCTCCGGCGGATTCAACAAACCCGGGCAGGAGTTCAACCAAGGGGATCGACTGCGGCACCGTCACGTCGCTTCGATCCACGCCATAGGTAATCGTGAGCGGAATCATCGCCACTCCACGAGCTACTTTCGATGCCATTGGATCCTCCCGATTGCCGCGTGATGGGGTCTTTGGCTACACGACACAACCCTGTAAGTCTAGGTTGTCGGTCAGGTTTTGTCATGATTTCTGCGTAACATTCAAAAAAACGATCAAAACATGGTTAGTATTCATGTGTCCCCATGCTCTCACGCATCCCCGCGAGAGAGTTCACTCATACAAATGGAGGTTCACATGGCAGACCAGCGGGCCGTAGATGGCGCCCTAGCGCAGGGCGTCTCCGCGATTGAGGGTACCTACAACGATCTGCAGGGCCACTTCCGTCGCCTCGAGGGCGACCTGTCGACCATCGGCAGCTCGTGGCAGGGCAGCGCCTCGGTCCAGTTCACCCAGCTGATGCAGCAGTGGCAGGACAACGCAGCGAAGATCAACCAGGCCCTGCAGGACCTCGCAGACAAGCTGCGCAGCACCGACAAGGCAATGCAGGCCAACGAGGCCGACACCGAGGGCTCGTTCGCCCAGATCCTCGGCGGACTGTGAGAGAGAAAGTAGGACACTGACGATGGATTTCCAGGTAAATTACGGCGCTCTCGATAGCGCTGCCGCCGACATCAAGACCGGCGCCTCCAACCTCCAGAGCTGCCTCGACGACCTCGAGAACACGCTGAACCAGCTGCGCTCCTCGTGGGAAGGCCAGGCTCAGGAGGCCTACCAGGCCGCTCAGAGCCAGTGGAACCAGGGCCTCGACGGCCTCAAGGACGTCCTGTCCCGCACCTCCGCGGCCGTGGACTCCGCTCGTTCCAACTACCAGCAGACGGACCAGGCCAGCGCCGCCCGCTTCTGATAGCACCGCGCACACGCGCATAGGGAGGTGCCGCCCCAGCGATGGGGCGGCACCTCCCTCGTTTGTCTCCGACTCTTCTGAAACTAACCGAATGACACAAAATTGCTCGTAGGGATGGTTGGATCCGCTCACGGGGAGGCTCACAACAGCCTCTGTGGCACGTCTCTCATCCGATGTTGTGTTGGTAGTGGTTCTTTATTTTGTCGAACTTTTCGAGGCATTTGATGTCAGTTGATAGACCCCTGTCCCGGTGTGCCCGGGCCGCATGGTTGCTCCCGCGCGAGCGCCGAAGCGCGTTCTGGCCGCATGAAAGTCAAGGCAGCACCACCGCCGACGCGCACCCAGACCTGCACGAAACCACTGGCACCACCGATGAACCAAAACACCCCATAACAGGCCACAACGAGCCAACAGAGGCGTCACGGGTTGCACTAAACCCAATAAGCCCACCAACAGAGGCGTCTCGGGTTGCACTGCGCCCCATAATTCCACTGGCAGAGGCGTCGCGGGTTGCCCACTCACCCACGCCACTATCTGCAGGCCCGCCACACACCAACGCAGGTTTACATAGCCACGTACGCGCGGCGACGCATTTCCAGCACCGCGCTCCGGACTCGCGGCGGCATCACCTAAACGCCACTGCTTCGCAGCCATCGCTACAGAAACGAGATCCCGCCGCGACTTAGCCGCAGCGGGATCCGTGAGCAGAAAACGTATCAGTGCACCGAATCAGCGTCCGCGAGAACGATCGTGGCGCGACGGTCCCCAATCACGATTTCGGTACCGGCGGGGACCTCGACGGCTTGCCCGCCCGCGAGCGCCGCGATACGACCGTCCGGCGTGCGGATCTCCGTACCGTTAGCTGAAAAGGCGTCCTCGATCCAGGCACCCGCAGCGGTAGGCCCAATACGCATGTGCGTGCGCGACAGCGACAGGGTCGTATCCGGCACGATGATGGAACGCGTTCCTTCGACGGGCACTGGCTGACGCCCCAGAGTCAGAGGCTCGTCGATCAGCTCACGCTGACCGGAGTCGAAGATGATCCACAGCAGCTGAGCTCGTGAGGGAGCAGCAGGCGCGCCCCACTGCGACCGGCCCGCGTCATCCCACTGAGCGCCACCCTGCACACCTTGTGCCTGCTGGGCTGCATATGCCTGCTGGGCCGCCTGGCCCGCCTGGACGGCGCGGCGACTGGGCGGCGGGGCCGGAACGCCCGAGGTGGCACCGTTGAAGGCGTGATAGGGCATGGTCTCGAAAGGCGGCTCGGAGTACGAGGCTGGGGCAGCCTGGGCGGGAGCCTGCGGAGCCGGCAGGTCCCAAGGATCCTGCGGGGCGGGAGCCGCAGGTGCCCGGGACGCCGGAGACGACAACGCAGGAGGCACCGCAGACACCTCGGAGGCCGGAGTCGAGAAGGTAGGCACCGCAGGCACCTCGGAGGCCGGAGACGAGAAGGTCGGCACCGGCGGGACCTCGGAGGCCTGGGCAGCGGGCGCGTGTTCGGGCTGGGTCGGGGCGGGACGCCGAGTGTCGGGCATCCCCTGCGGCGGAACCGAAGGGCCAGTGGGTGCAGCCGGAGCAGAAGGTGCAGCCGGAGCAGAAGGTGCAGCCGGAGCAGAAGGTGTCGCCGGAGCAGAAGACGTCGAAGGAACGGCCTGCGGCGCACTGTAGTCGGGCGCGTAGGGGTCGTTGGCGCGCCGTCCCGGAGCGGAGAAGTCTGGCCCAGCCTGCGGAACGGGCGTGAGTGGAGCGCTCGGTGCCCCCCACTGGACCGGCGAGCTGGCCGGGTGAATGCCGTCGAATCCGTTGGGTGCTTGGCCGGGGCGCGGATGCTCGGAGTATCCGGCCATGCCTGCGGCCCCAGGGCCGGCTGCGAGGGCAGCGTGCTTGCGTAGGTCGACGAGGCGGGTGCGGGTGGGGCCCGTCAGCCAGGTGCGGCCGTCACGGGCCATGGCGAGCGCAGCGAGGGGACCAACGAAGGTGATCTGGAGCAGCGCGACGAGGGCGATGTAGCCCATTGCAGCTCCGAGGGACGGTGTCTGTGTGTCATCTTCGTCGCGGATGAGACAGACGCGCATGGCGGCCATGCCGGGGGTGCGCCCAGAGGCTCCGAGCATGATCCCGGCGGCGATCACGGCCTCGACGGTGATGAAGATGATGGTCAGGGGCGTGAAGTAGATGAACCACGTCGCCGCGAGAAGCGCGCCGAGGATCATCAGGTCAATCACGTAGGCACCGACAAGCTGCGAGGGCGTGGCGGGCGCGAACGGAGTCTTAGTGGCGTCAGACATTACAGGACCGCCCTCCAAGCGAACGAGAATAGACCCGAGGCCATGACCGCCGCGGGCAGGAGCGCAAACGTGCAGAAGGTTTGGACGAAATCGAGGATCGTGCCGACGAGTGCGGCGTTGCCCGTGGTCTCGACGGTGCTGGTCACAACGACCGTAACGACGCTGATCGCAATGAGAACGCACAGGGGAACGAGCGGGAAGAACCAGTCGATATCCTTCAACGCGTTCGTCCAGTCGCCGACGAGCAAGGCGCACAGAAGGGCGAGAGCGGTCAGGCGGGGGAGGATTCGACCGAGGCGGGTGCGGGTGGCGCGCGGCGCGGTGAGAAGAACGACGATCGCGGCGAGGACGAGGACGATGCCTGCGATGCCTTGTCCCATGTCGAGCGCGGGCGTCACTGTGCGAGCCAGTGGGATGCCTCCGGAGAGGACGAACGCGGTCGAAGCGACGACGAGCAGGGAGTTGCGCGCCTCCGTGTGCCCGAGGACGACGGCCATACGCCCGCCGGTGACTGCGCTGGGCTTTTGTACGGGAGGCTGACGGATGCGGGAGGCAACCGTCTGGACGGCAGATACGTCGACGAGCTGACTGTCGGGTACGCGCAGCGACAGGCGGGGGGCCATGAGGAAAAGGTAGACGCCTGTCATCACTGCAAGCGGCGAGATGTCGATGACGCTGAAAACGGGGAAGACATCGATCGTGACGAGCGCGGTGGCGCACACCCAGGCGAGGAGCGCGCTGAGAGCCGACGGTGTGACGGTCAAGGACACGACTGCCAAGGAGACAATGAGGGCCACCCAGACGCCGATGAGGGGAGCAACTGTCAGAGCGTGGATACCGGCAAGCGGTGCCAAGCCGATCGCACTGTAGCCGGCGAGAGCGGGCATCAGGAGCAGCAGAGTGGGGCGGGAGCGCACCTTGCGCGACGCAAAAAGTGGAACGATCGAGACGATGCAGCAGATGAGCGAGCACACTGCGCGCAGCCATACGGGGACGGATGCGACGGTCGTCGCCCACAGGGGGCCGTCCTCAGCGTGTTCGTAGGCGGCAAGGGCTGCATCGCCCAGGATCGGAAGGAGGCACAGGGCGGAGACGGTGCCGAGGACCAGGAAGCTGAGGCCGACGAGGGCGAGAACGGGCGAGAGCCATTGGTTCTCGTGGCGGGCCGACGCCTCGTTGAGTTGCTGAGCGGACAGGACACGGCTGGACAGAGTGATGGAGGATCCCGCTGGCAGATCGCGTCCGAGGACGGCGGATCCCTCAAGGGGGCGCCCGTCCGCATAGGAGACGCGCACTGAGGGCAGAGACAGATCGATCTCCAGCATGGCGCACAAGCCCGCGACCGTCGTCCCCTCGGGGGCGGCGAAATCGGAGGTGCCATCCTGATCGATAACAGTCACTGACACCATGGTGGCGCTCATGTAACCTCCGTTCTCAGGTAAACAACAGTGCCCAGTGTAATGCACCGACGCTAACCGCCGGTTAAAACTTGGAAGTCCACTCAGCTACACTGGGTGCAGTCGCATCGAACACTTACGCGCACAGCGCGAGGAGACCTCATGGTTACACGCAGAAAACGGCGGAGTGCCGCGGTTCCGGAGCAGCCCTCCGGCAGCCTTTCTATCCAGATGCCCCCGGAGAAGGCCGAGCCTGCATCGATCGGTAACGTGCTGATGATGGTCGTCCCGATGCTCGGTTCGACGGGCGTCATGATCTTCATGGCCCTTCAGACCGCGAGCAACACTCGCGCGTTGCTCATGGGCGGCGGCATGCTGGTGGCCATGCTGGGCATGGTCGGCTTCAACATGTACCGCCAGTTCTCCCAGTACCGCACGCGTGTGGTGACGCAGCGGCGCGAATACCTTTCCTACCTGGCGGAGACCCGCGACGCGGTGCGCAAGGTCGCGAAGAAGCAGCGCGCCTACTACAACTGGGTATACCCGGATCCCGACGCTCTGGTGACCCTGGCGGCCAACGGCTCGCGCCTGTGGTCGCGCGAGGGCGGCACCTACGACCTGTTCGCTTTCCGCTACGGGTCGGGTACACAGCCTCTCGGCCTTATCTTTGAGAGTCCTCCGATCGACCCAATGACGGAGATGGATGTCGTCTGCCTGTCGGCGATGGACCGTTTCATCAACGTGCATGACCACACGGATAACGTGGGTAAGTTCCTCTTCCTGGGCGACTACAGCCATGTTGAGGTCGCCGGCGAGGGCGAGGCCGTCTACGACGAGATGCGCGCGATCATGATGCACTTGGCGTGCTTCATCGACCCGTCCAAGCTCAAGATCGCCGTCCTGTGTTCGGCGGATCGCCTGGGCGACTGGGAGTGGGTCAAGTGGATGCCGCAGGCCCGTTCTTCCACCGTGCGCGACGCGGTTGGTCCGGGCCGCATGATCTCGACCGACCCCGCGGAGCTCGCGGAGATGATCGGAACGGACATCGCGATGCGCGGTGCCTTCCGATTCGGTGAGGAAATCCCCATGTACCCGCACCTGCTGCTGGTGTGCGACGGTGCTGAGTTCCCGGCTTCGTCCCCCTTTGGCTCCGCCTCCGGCGTCAAGGGCGTGACGATCATGAGCCGCGCCCGCGAGTGGACACCCATGACCTCGCACACGACGCTGCGCCTGCTCATCCACCCGAACTCGGATCGACGGGGCGCAGACGTGGTCGATGTGGTCACCATGGACTCCATGCCCGAGCAGGCCTTCGCGGACCGCTTGAGTGCCGTTCAGGCGGAGGCCGTGGCGCGCCGCATGACGCCGTTCGCGACCCAGCAGAACCTGGAAGAGGCGGACACCCCGGTGGGTCGCTCGGACGAGTCCCGTCAGAAGGACCTGATGGAGCTGATCGGTATCGGCGACATTCGCGACTTCGATCCGGAGAAGCAGTGGCGTCGCCGAGAGGGCCCAGAGCGCCTGGCCGCGCCTTTCGGCGTCACACCCGAAGGCCAGCCGGTCGTTCTGGACATTAAGGAATCCTCCGAGAAGGGTATGGGTCCGCACGGCCTCCTGATTGGCGCGACCGGTTCGGGTAAGTCCGAGGTGTTGCGTACCCTCGTGCTAGCCCTGGCGCTCACGCACTCCCCGGAGCAGCTGAACCTAGTTCTCGTCGACTTCAAGGGTGGCGCGACCTTCGCCGGCATGTCGGACCTGCCGCACGTGTCGGCCATGATCTCGAACCTGGAGTCGGAGCTCTCCCTCGTCGACCGTATGCAGGACGCCCTGCAGGGCGAGATGGTGCGCCGCCAGGAGGTCCTGCGTCAGGCGGGCAACTACGCGAACGTGTCCGACTACGAGGCGGATCGCCTCGCGGGCAAGCATCAGTTCCCGCCGCTGCCGGCCCTGTTCATCGTCCTGGACGAGTTCACGGAAATGCTGATGGCGAAGCCTGAGTTCGGTGAGGTCTTCATCATGATCGGTCGTCTGGGCCGTTCGCTGTCGGTGCACCTGCTGCTCGCCTCCCAGAAGATGGACCTGGGTAAGGCGCGCGGCCTGGAGTCCCACCTGTCCTACCGGGTGGCTCTTAAGACGTTCACGGAAAACGATTCGCGCGAGGTCCTGGGTATCCCGGATGCGGCGAAGCTTCCGCCACTGCCCGGTTCGGGTTTCCTGAAGGCGGGCGGAGACGGCCTCGTTCGTTTCCGCGCGTCCTACGTGGCCGCTCCCCCTCCGGCGCGTACTCTCGCGTCGATTTCCGAGGCCTCGACGGCGGGCGCTCCGAGCGCACCGATCGAGATCCTGCCTTTCACGGTCGCACCCGTCATCACGCGCGAAGACACGCTGGGCGATAAGGAAGAGGTCGACCAGAACCAGGAGATCGTCCTGGCGGGCGACGAGGTGTGGGCGGACATGTCCGAGATGGACATCGCCGTGGCGAAGATGAAGGGGAAGGGTTACCCGGCTCACCAGGTGTGGCTGCCTCCCCTCGAGGTCCCGGATACTTTCGCGACGCTCATGCCGGACCTGGGTCCGGACCCGGAACTGGGTTTCGTGTCGCGCGCCTGGCGCGACTCGGGCACGCTGCGTGTCCCTCTGGGCACGGTCGACCTGCCGCTCGAGCAGCGTCGTGAGACCCTCGTCCTGGACCTGTCGGGGGCGGGCGGTAACTTCGCGCTCGTCGGCGGCCCGCAGACCGGCAAGTCGACGGCGCTGCGTACGATCGTGCAGGCTCTGTCCCTGACCTACACGCCTCAGGAGGTCCATTTCTACGTGATGGACTTCGGTGGCGGTACCTTCGCCGGTTTCGCGGGTGCCCCGCACGTGGCGGGCATCGCAACACGCGACACCGAGGAGGTGCGCACGCGTATGCTCGCCGAGGTCGCCGCGATCATGGACGACCGTGAGCGTTACTTCCGTCAAAACGGCATCGATTCGATGGACACGTACCGTCGCGGTCGCCTCGAAGGCCGCTACGACGACGGCTACGGAGACGTGTTCCTGGTCATCGACGGCTGGGGTGCGCTGCGCTCCGAGTTCGACAGCCTGGACCGTCAGGTGGCAACGATGATGAGCCGAGGCCTGTCTCTGGGCGTTCACCTCATCGTGTCCGCCGCCCGTTGGATGGATTTTCGTTCCGAGGCTCAGGACCTGTTCGGCTCGCGCCTGGAGCTGCACACGGCGAACCCGAAGGAGTCGATCGTCCACCGCGAGGGTGCCGCTCGTATTCCGAAGGGTCGCCCGGGTCGAGGCATCGACATGGCCGGTCACGAAATGATGATCGGACTGCCGCGGGCAGACGCGGAGCAAGATCCCACGACGGTGTCGCAGGGCGTGGCCTACACGGTCGACAAGATTCGCGAGCACCTGGTGGCGGGCGAGGGCCCGAAGCTGCGTCTGCTGCCGGAACAGATCACGATCGACAGCATCCTCGAGCAGCTGCCCGAACAGCAGATTCTGCCGCGCGGCGGCGGCGACATGATCCTGGGCGTGGAAGAGTCGCGCCTCGGTCCCCTCGTGTTCAACACGCGCACGGAGTCCCACCTGTACCTCTTCGGCGATTCGAGAACGGGCAAGAGCACCTTCTTGCGTTCGATCATGAAGGAGATCACGCGCCTGTACACGCCTGGCGAGGCGAGGATCATCACGATCGATATGCGCCGAACGCTCATGGACGACGTTCCGAAAGATCACACGCTGCGCTACATCACGAACCACGACTCCGCCATGAAGGACATGCGCGAAATGGCCCAGTTCCTGCGGAAACGCCTGCCTGGACCGGAGGTCACTGCGGAGCAGATCCGTGAGCGCAGCTGGTGGAGCGGCCCGGAGCTGTGGGTCCTGGTCGATGACTACGACCTGGCCGCCACGATGTCGGGCAACCCTCTCATGGAGCTGGTCGACCTGCTGCCGCAGGCGAGCGACATCGGCCTACACCTGGTCATCACCCGCCGCATGGGTGGCGCGGCTCGAGCGACCTTCGAGAAAGTCCTGCAGATGATGGGCGACCTGGCGGTGACGGGCATCTTGCTGTCGGGTAACCCGAGCGAGGGCGCGATCATCAACGGCGTGAAGCCGAAGCGCGCGATTCCGGGCCGCGCACAGGTCATTCACCGCGACCTCGGGGTGGTCGCCGCGCAGATGGCGTGGACCCCGCCAACGAGGTGAACGTTTCTTGACAGGTCGGCCCCACAGTCGCATATTATTGACCAGTCTGACAGTAGGAGAAAATATGTCCCGTTTCGCGTCGCGCCGCACCCTCGCGGCGGCTTCGTCCCTCCTCTTGGCGGCCATTGGCCTGACCGGCTGCATTAGCTTGCCCGGCGGCGGAGGCTCGTCTTCTTCGGACATCGGCTCGATGAAGAACATCCCCGAAGGCATCAAGCGCGACCTCATCAACCAGATGAACTCCGCCTCCGAATCCGAGAAGAGCACGATCATCGAGAAGGCCAACGCGCTGAACAACATGGTCGGCAGGGACCTCGTCGGAGTAGAACCCGGGATTATCGGCCTGCAGGATTTCAAGCTGGACCCCAATGGAACGATCGTCGTCGACAAAGACAAAAACGTCTACGCGACGATGTCTGCCGCCGACTACTGGCGCCTCGGCGAGGACAGCTACGACCTGTGTGTCGAAAAGGACTGCGAATACTACTCGTCGTGGACCATCGACGTTGAAGGCAGCGGCTCCAAGCTCACCTACGTGTGGACCCTGAAGATCGACAACCCCGAGATCACCGACCAGCCCCTGGTCCGCCGTTTCACGACCAAGTAACGAGCAGCCCGCGCACGCCTGCACCCGCAACACCCATCAACGACAAGGAGCTCAGCATGACAGGATCGCCAGACTTCGGCTACGACAAGCCCGCTCAGGAAGCGGCGGCCCCTAACGTTCAGCAAAGCACGGACGCGGTGAATACGACGGCGGGTGCGTCCTACGCTCAGAGCGCCGCCCAGACTCATTCCGCGTGGGGCTCTGAGACCGGCCCTTCCACCTTCCGCAACACCGTGTCCGACATGTTCAAGGACATGGCGGACATCCTGAAGAAGGAAAATGACCTTATCTCCACCTTCGAGGCTAACATGCGCCTGACCATGAAGGACGCGGAGAACGCCGAGTGGGACAACGAGCAGGCCCTGGGCAGGGTCAATAACATGCTCAATAATGTCGCCAATTCCCCGGCGGCAGAGGCGCTCGCCGAGCAGCTCGAAGAGCAGAAGTACATGGACAAGCGGCCGCAGCAGGCCCCGCCGCCGGCTACCACCGGGCAGCCCGCTGCGACGCAGAATGCCCCGACCGTGCCAACTCAGGGAAGCCAGGACGAGAGCTGAGCCGTCCGACGGCAGGCAGAAAGGACATCATCATGGTTGACTCTCCATATTACCAGCGCCTCAAGGAGTTCATGAAGGCCGCCGAGGAGAACAAGCACCTCGACGCGTGGGACGACGAGCATGCGAAGACGATCGACGGATTCAAGGAGGCCGTCGATCGTCTGAAGGCCTACCGCGATGGGCACGGCTTCACGGGTGAAGCGGCCAAGGCCATGGACAACTGGGTGAACCGATCGATCGCTCGCCTCGAGGGGTACCGTGCTCGCTACGAGGAGAAGTACCAGACGTATCAGGACGGACGCGGCGTCATGGCGACGGCAAACAACGAGGCCGGCTCGATCTCCGACACCCTGGTGGACCCGGTCACCGCCGCAATGGGCTATCTACCCGTGGTCGCCGTCCCCTCCAGTGCCCCCGGCAGTGGCGTTTCCGCCGGGCCGGTTAAATTCACAACGGGTGCTGCGTACGTGGCTGGCGTCGAGGCGCAGAACAACGCTGCGCGTGAGGAGGCCTGCCGGCGCATCCTCGACAACCTGAACCAAGAGCTTAGTGATCAGTCAGCCGTTGTTAGAGAAAGACTCTCCTCCTGGAGCCCCGTTGATCCTACCGAGGGCAACGATACAGAGAAAAGCGGCGGTAGCGGAGGCGATAACCCCGGTGGTGGCGGCGGTGGCCGTAACCCAGGTGGTGGTGGCGGTGGCCGTAACCCAGGTGGTGGCGGCTACAACCCCGGCGGAGGTGGCGGTTACACGCCGGAGAACGGTTTTGGCCGGGAGGCCGGCCGTAACGGAGAGGGATACCCAGGCGGCTTCGACAAGCCGTGGTGGACCGAGGCCGACGCGGCCGCGGCCCGCAACCGCGTGATCGCCTCGGGCGCAGTGCCGACCAAGGAGCTGCCCTACGGCGAGCTGGGTTCGCGCGCGAACCCGATCACCGACCCTCAGGACCTCATGGACACCGACCTGCTCCACACGCGCGTCAACGGCGCGACCTACCGCAACGGCGTCGTGGGCGGACACACCCCCGCCCCCGCCGCGGACGCGCTGCACCCGCTGTGGCGACTCAACAGCAACGCCGCCGCCGACGCGATGACGGCCGGACGCCTCGGCGGTGCCGGCGTCCTCGGGGCGGGCGCGCTGGGCGTGCGCGGCGCGGCCCGCATGGGATCGGGTTTCGGCGGCCCGGGCGGCGCCTCCGCTTCTGCGGGCGGCCTGGGCGCGGGTGGCCTGCGCGGCATTTCGGGCACGACCGGCTCGGCCGGCGCCCTTGGTGGCACAAACCTACGCGTGGGTACCTACTCCGGTTCGGGCTTCGGTTCCTACACTCCCCC
>ERZ773072.493-NODE-493-length-21934-cov-12.073724_pt1 | contig 21934 bp, 19 predicted proteins | sample MGYA00580617_ERZ773072 | MGnify/ENA primary metagenome ERZ773072 (study PRJEB29015, sample SAMEA2737970) | human oral metagenome | biome: human oral; feature: human-associated habitat; material: dental | place: China | collected 2122 ...
GAGTACCCGGGTTTTCCCGAAATCCTTGCTGAGCTGCGAAATCTCAATCGGATAAGCGTTCATGCCTTCACTATAAAGTGCGACGTTACGTTACACGCAAGCCCCCGCCGCTTTACGACGCCCTCCCGGGTGTGCATGCCCACACCCGGGACCACTGGCACCAGAAACCCCGCTTAGCTGTTCTGAAGCACAACACCTTTGCCTTGCTGCACATTATCTAAGCGGGGTTTCTGGCTTGGGTGAGTAAATCTGGGATCCCTCCAACCGGTTTGTCAGCTTAGAACATGTGCTGCGGGGCGGTGTATCGGGTTTGATAGCTGCAAAACCTCCAAAGTCCCCACGCTTGAGACCTCTTGAACGGGGTTTCGCAGCTATCAGATGTGCTGCTGGCTGGGCTGTATGGATGCTAAGCTGACAATCCCGGTTGTGGGTGGTGCATGGGGAGGATTTTCGGAAGAAACCCCGCTTAGATAATGTGCGGCAGCGATGGGGGCGGTGGGTTTGTCAGTTTAGCAGGTTTGATAGCTGCAAAACCTTGTTCAGGGGACATCGAATCTGGGAGGTTTGGGGGTTTCGCAGCTATCAGAAGTGCGGCTATTGTTGCTGCATGTGTTCTAAGCGGGGGTGTGAGAGAGGTGGCTTCGCTTACCGGGTGAACAGCACATTTTCTAAGCTGGCAAACCCCATGATTTGTTTCCTCCAGATGGGGCTTGGGGGAGAAACCCCGCTTAGCGCTTTTGCGGTGGACAGCGGCTGTAGATGTTCTAAGCGGGGTTTCTGGTGTGTGTGGGTGAATGCAGGGTTCCTGCAATCGGTTTGTCAGCTTAGATGATGTGCTGCGACTTGTGCCTGATATAGCGGGTTTGATAGCTGCAAAACCTTGTTCAGGAGACATGGAATCCGGAAGGTTTGAGGGTTTCGCAGCTATCAAAAGTGCTGCCGGCGGTGCTGCACTGATTCTAAGCTGACAATCCCGGTTGGTGGGATCCTGAGGAAAGGAGTTCCGGGAGAAACCCCGCTTAGATAATGTGCTGCGTGGGTGCTGCGGTTTGTAGCTGGTTTGGTAGCTGCGAAACCGGTTGTGGGCGGCTTAGGGGAGGGGGTTGAACGGGGTTTTGTAGCTATCAGATGTGCTGCGGGCTGGGCCGGCGGGGCCATGGCCGGCGGGCCGGGAGGTGGGCGTCGTAAAGCGAGGGGATGCAAAAGCCGACCCGGGTTCACCGAAGAAAACCAGGGTCGGCTTTAGCTAGGTTAGGCGGGGCCTAATTAGGCGGCCTTCATGTGCTTTTCGAGGATGTCGCCAAGCATGGGAACATGCGGCTTCATCAGGCTAGCAGCCTTGGGGCGCACCTTGTCGTAGATCTTCTCCAGGGTAGCTTTGTCGGCCTTCTTGACGTTTGCATCAGCAACAGCCAAGATGTCGGCAATAGCGGCATCGGAGTGGGTGTTGAGGTAGGTGCCGAAGTCTTCCACATCGGAAGCCTCGTATTCTGCCCAACGAGGTTGCAGAGCTTCGAGCAGCTCCGGGAGAACCCTGTTGACGCCCTTGGTAGCAATATTCTTGTCTGCCAGCTTGGCGGTACCGAAACTGGTCTTGGCTGCAATGCCGGCATCGTCGATGGCGGACTCTGCAACTTCTGCTAGCTCGGCTGCGACTTTTTCGCGCTGATCGCCGAGAAGAACAGAAAGATCAGACATACAAATATCCTTTCTAAAGATAAAAAACGTGGCCTGAGACCTAGTGACAAGAATAAAGAAAAAACGACCGCAATGTCAGCGTTACCAACGATTGCGATCGTTTTGTTGCAATTCTTCCGCCACAGTTCTTAAGTAACACTCCTAGCGATTATAGGGGACGATAACGATAGATTTCAGTCACCAAAGGCCACTCTAATTAACTGTAATCACAACTGTCACAAATGTTACAGGAGTTATCACCAGATAGCGCAATACACCGGAAAAACTTAGTGAATTGCCAGCCGGATCACAGGTGCTACCTGCATATAATTAGATATTTCCCGGGTTATTTCGGGCGGTATCACTAGTGCGGCGGCTAAAAGTGCCACGAATGGGGTGCGGTGAGGGCGCTAGCCAAAGAGCTCCAGGTAGGCCTGGTATACCAGCAGCACCTGCTCCGAAAACTCCGCATTGCGGTCCGTGAGTGGAGCCAACTTGATGATCGTCGCCGCCAGCGCCGGCCCCACCGTGTCGGGGGTATGCACGCGAATGCCGGAAAACTGCGCCCGGGTCACGCTCGCCGCCGCATACAGCGCCGAAAAATCCGCCACGTCCACGTCGTATTCCGCGCAAAACACGTCCGCGATAATGAGCAATTGCTCCCCGCTTAACGACGGAAAACCCATGGCTTACCCGCGGTTTCTCCGAATTCGGGCCGCCAACACGGCCTGCTCCGGGATGATGGTTTCCGCGAGTTGGGCGATGTGGGCGTCGGCAAGCGTGCGTTGGGCGGAGACCACGATGGCGCGCACGGCGGCCTCTTGCTTGCTGCAACCCCAGGCGTCGGCAAGCAGGGAGAGGGCGCGATCTTGGTGGGAATCTAGTCGAAGCGTCATGGCCATGGTATCACTATGATACCACTAGGTGGGTACGCGGTATCATGGGATGCTGTGAGTGATTATGATCGTATTCTCCCCATCGACCTCAACGAGGAGATGCAAACCTCCTACATTGACTACGCCATGTCGGTCATTGTGGGTCGGGCGCTGCCGGAGGTTCGGGACGGCCTGAAGCCCGTCCACCGCCGCATCCTCTACGCCATGTACGACTCCGGCTATCGGCCCGACCGCGGCTATGTCAAGTCCGCCCGGCCCGTGTCGGACACCATGGGCCAATTCCACCCGCACGGCGACTCCGCTATCTACGACACCCTGGTGCGGCTCGCCCAGGACTGGAATATGCGCTACCCGCTGGTCGACGGCCAGGGCAACTTTGGTTCCCGCGGCAACGACGGCCCGGCCGCCATGCGGTACACCGAGTGTCGGCTCACCCCGCTCGCCATGGAAATGGTGCGGGACATCCGCGAAAACACCGTGGATTTCTCCCCCAACTACGACGGCAAAACCATGGAACCCGACATTCTGCCGTCCCGGGTGCCGAACCTGCTCATGAACGGCTCCAACGGCATTGCCGTGGGCATGGCTACCAACATTCCCCCGCACAACCTGCGGGAGCTGGCCGACGCCATCTATTGGCTGTTGGAAAACCCGGATGCGGACGACGCCACCGCCCTGGAAGCCTGCATGGAGTACATTAAGGGCCCCGATTTCCCCACCGCCGGCCTCATCGTTGGCACCCAGGGCATCAAGGACGCCTACACCACCGGGCGCGGTTCCATCCGCATGCGCGGCGTGACCAGCATCGAGGAGGAGGGCAGCCGGCAAACCATTGTGATTACCGAACTGCCCTACCAGGTCAACCCGGATAATCTGATTTCCAGCATCGCCGAGCAGGTGCGGGACGGTAAACTTGCCGGCATCTCCAAGATCGAGGACGAATCCTCCGACCGGGTGGGCATGCGCATCGTGGTCACGCTTAAGCGGGATGCCGTGCCGCGCGTGGTGCTCAATAACCTGTATAAGCACTCCCAGCTGCAAACCAACTTCGGTGCGAACATGCTTTCGATCGTTGATGGGGTGCCGCGCACGCTCCGGCTGGATCAGATGCTCCGCTACTATGTAGCCCACCAGATCGAAGTGATTGTGCGCCGCACCCAGTATCGCCTGGACGAGGCGGAGAAGCGGGCCCACATTCTGCGTGGCCTGGTGAAGGCCCTCGACATGTTGGACGAGGTCATTGCGCTGATCCGCCGGTCGGAAACCGTGGATGTTGCCCGCCGCGGCCTCATCGACCTGCTCACCATTGACGAGGTGCAGGCCGATGCGATTCTCGCCATGCAGCTGCGGCGTCTGGCCGCCCTGGAACGCCAGAAGATCATTGATGAGCTCGCCGAGATCGAGGCGATCATTGCCGACCTGAAGGACATTCTGGCCTCCCCGGGCCGGCAGCGCGCCATTGTCCGCGATGAACTGAAAGAGATCGTGGACAAGTACGGTGACGATCGCCGGTCGCAAATCATTGCTGCCACCGGCGACGTGACCGAAGAGGACCTGATCGCCCGCGAAAACGTGGTGGTGACCATCACGTCCACGGGGTATGCGAAGCGCACCAAGGTGGATGCGTATAAGTCGCAGCGCCGCGGCGGCAAGGGGGTGCGGGGCGCCGAGCTGAAGCAGGACGATGTGGTGCGGCACTTCTTTGTGTGCTCCACCCACGACTGGATTCTGTTCTTCACTAATTTCGGTCGGGTGTACCGGTTGAAGGCCTACGAGTTGCCGGAGGCGTCCCGGACGGCCCGCGGGCAGCACGTGGCGAACCTGCTGGAGTTCCAGCCGGAGGAGCGGATTGCTCAGGTCATTCAGATCCAAAGCTACGAGGACGCCCCCTACCTAGTGTTGGCAACGGTCCAGGGCCGGGTGAAAAAGTCCCGGTTGTCTGACTATGAATCGGCTCGTTCCGGTGGGTTGATTGCGATTAACCTGAATGAGGGGGACAAGCTCATTGGTGCTTCGCTGTGCTCCAATGAGGACGATTTATTGTTGGTGTCTGAGGAAGGCCAATCCATTCGGTTTAGCGCCGACGATGAACAGTTGCGCCCCATGGGTCGGTCGACGGCGGGGGTAAAGGGGATGCGATTCCGGGGTGACGATCATCTGCTCGCCATGACGGTGGTTCGGGACGGTTCGTATCTTCTAGTGGCGACCGCCGGCGGCTACGGGAAGCGGACGTCGATGGACGAATATTCCGTGCAAGGCCGGGGTGGGGTCGGTGTTGTAACATTCAAATACAACCCGAAACGGGGCAAATTGATTGGCGCGTTGGCGGTCGATGATGACGACCAAATCTTTGCCATTACCTCCGCCGGCGGGGTTATTCGGACGGAAGTAAACCAAATCCGACCAAGTTCTCGTGCCACAATGGGAGTTCGTTTGGTTAATCTAGAAGACGGCATTGAGCTCCTTGCCATCGACCGTAATGTTGAGGGCGAAGGCGAGGAGGAAGCAGAAGCCGTGGCTACTGCCAAGTCGCGCGCTCCTAAGCAAGAAACCATTGAGGAAGAAGATTAATGGCTACTCGTGAATACACGGTGCAACGTATTGCCCCGATGTCGGCGTTCCGCACGGCGTTTTCGCTCTCTATCATCGGCCTGGCGGCCTGGATAATTTGTGCTGTGGTGCTCTATTTAGGCATGGCGGCGTTTGGGGTGTGGGACCAGGTCAATCAGGTTATTGGTGGCGTGGGCGGCGACCAAACCCTATCGTTTGGCGTGGTGATGTCCCTGGTGGCACTCATTGGCGCTATTTTTGCCATCTTTTTCTCCGCGCTCGCCCCGCTGACGGCGGTGCTGTATAACGCGGTGGTGGATTTGTTTGGCGGCATTCGCGTGACACTCCGCTACGAAGCAGAGTAGAATAGCTTTACGACGCTGTAACGCAGGCGAAACTGGGCCCCGAGCAGGCGATTTGCCAAGTCCCGGTCATACTGGGTAAAGTTCTATCTCGTTCCCCGGGGCCTATAGCTCAGTCGGTTAGAGCGCATCGCTGATAACGATGAGGTCGCAAGTTCGATTCTTGCTAGGCCCACTGGAACATGGGGCATTAGCTCAATTGGTAGAGCATCTGCTTTGCAAGCAGAAGGTCAGGAGTTCGATTCTCCTATGCTCCACAATAAGGGCCGTCAATCATTATGATTGACGGCCCTAAAACTATTGGAGGATGAGGGTGGTTAACCTAAAGTTGGGGTAAGGGTGGGGGTGATTGCCGGCCAGATATCATTAAAAACTATGCAAGTTAGGCAATCCAAACCTCCCTATCGGCTCAGTGCCCAAGCCCGGCTCACCATTGCCTGTTCGGTGCTTTTGACCTGGCTTTCCGTCGTGGGAATGTCATTATCCATCATGGGGGCCGGGGCCGTCATTGATGGGGGTGGCAGCGAACTGATTCTGTGGGGAGTGATTCTCACGTTTACCACCATCATGATCCGCACCATGGTGGTGGCCCGGGGTCATATTGCCGAAGAATCCCGAATCCGGCACCGCATCATTGATGCGGTCTTCACCAGCGGCCCGGTGGACAGCACCGGGGCCGTGGTGTCGCTTGCCACCGAATCCAGCGAAAAGATGATGGCTCTCCGGGTGGGATTTGTCGGCCAAGTCATCGCCTCCCTCACCGCCCCCCTGGTGGTGTTGGGGGTGATCGGCACCATGTCCGGGCGCATCGCCCTCATCCTGCTTGGCATGCTCGTCATCGTGCCGCTCCTCATCTGTGGTTTCCGCAAGATCATTTCCACGGTGTCCTCCGGCTCTCAGGATGCCAGGAAGGCCCTGGCCGCCGCCTATATGGATGCCCTGAAATCGCTCAGTACTCTCCAACTATTGGGTGCCGCTGGCCGAATCTCCGACCAGCTGGCCGCCACCGGGGAACGCAACCGGCAGGCCGTCATGCGGCTCCTCAAGGGTAACCAGCTCATCCTGTTTGTCATGGATGCCGCCTTCTACCTGGCCGTGGTCACCACCACCGCCTACCTGGTGTTGAGCAGCACCACCCTCACCACCGGCCAGGCCATCGCCATCATGGGGTTGAGCATTCTGCTTCTGGAGCCCATGGACCAGGTGGGTGCCTTCTTCTATGTGGGCATGAGCGGGCTGGGCGCCCAGCGTGGCATTTTCGGCTTCCTCCGTGGTCGCAGCAAGGCGCGTCGCCGGGACGTTCCCATCGACCCCCACCAGGAGGCCGCGGTATCCATCACCGACCTGTCGTTCGGTTACGACGACCGGGATGTGCTTTCCCACATCAACCTCGCCATCGCCCCCGGCGAGCGGGTGGGGATCATCGGGCGGAGCGGCCAAGGCAAATCCACCCTCCTGGCCCTCATGGGTGGCGATCTCATTCCCCGAAGTGGGCAGGTCACGCTGCGGGAGGCGTCGGCAAGCGTGGCGCAAACCACCTGGCTGTTCACCGGCACCATCGCCGACAACCTGCGTATCGCCCGCCCCGACGCCACCGAGGCCGACATGTGGGCCGCGCTCGAACGCGCCCGCGTCGCCGACGAGATTCGCCGCATGCCGAGCGGGCTCGACACCCAACTCGGCGAGCAAGGCCTCGGCATCTCCGGGGGTCAAGCACAACGGATATCGCTCGCACGTGCGATTATTTCCGGGCGGCGCATCATCCTGCTTGACGAGCCCACCTCCCACGTCGACCTGGCGTCCGAGCGCGAAATTCTTGCCGCCATCGACGACCTGGGCCGCGACCACACCCTCATCATGGTCACCCACCGCACCACCACCCTGCGGCACATGGACCGCATCATCACCGTCAATAACGGCACCTTCACCGCCGACAATACCCTTGCAGAACACCATGGAACCCACCGTTAAACAACTCGTCACCTGGCTTATTAGCATCACCCGGCCGGTCCTGGCCCCACTGGGCGTCTCCACGCTCTGCCGCATCGCCAACCAAGTACTTGGCATACTCCTTTATGTGGTCCCGGTCTACGCGCTGGTTGCGCACGCCGTCGCCATGGGGGTCGTCGACGGTGGGGACGGGGCGAATCCGCCCAGCATCCCGGCCGTGATCGGCTTTATGATTGCCGCGGCCCTCGCCAAAGCCTTCCTCCGGTACCTCGAACATTATTTCGGACACCTTGTTGCGTTCAAGGCCCTCGAACTCATCCGGGTGCGGGTCTTCCGCGACATCTACCCCCAAGCCCCCGCCATCGTGTCCGCCACCGGAAACCGGGCCGTGGGCAGCGGCGACATGCTCACCCGGCTCACCCGCGACATCGGCCAAATCGAGGTGTTCTTCGCCCACACCACCGCCCCCGTCATATCCGCCATCATCGTCCCCACCTGCGTGGTCGCATGTGTGGCCGTCATTGCCCCGTGGCAGGGGCTCATCGCCGCCATCATCCTGCTGATCGTCACCCTCATCACCATTGACACCAGCGCCTACCGGTTCGCCGTGCGCGTCACCGGCCGCCGCGGTGCCCTCGCCCAACACATCACCGACTCCGTGGGTGGGGTCGCCGAAGTCATCGGGTACGACGCCGAACAACGCCGCCACCGCGAACTATCCGAATTAGAAATACCCCTGCAACACGACTATGTGCGCCGCAGCGCCCTGGTAGGGGCCCGCACCGGGGCGGTGGCCGCCGCCCGACTCGCGGTGCTGTTCATGCTGCTGCCGGCCACCGACAACCTGCCCGTCACCGTGGCCGCCATGTTTGCGGTGCTCCGCTGCTGGGACATGGTAAACGAGGTCGCCGACCTGGGCAATCACCTCTCCCAGTCGCTCGCAGCCGCCCGCCGGGTGTGGATGCTCTCCCACGCCGGGCTCGCCCCCACCTCCGGGCCCGCCCAGTTGGCGCCACACGGCCCCGGCCTGAGCGTGGAGTGGCGCGACGTGTCCTACACCTATGCGGGCAGCCCCCGGCCGGTCGTCACGGGGGTGAACCTGGCCGTGCCCGCCGGCGCATGGGTGACCGTGGTAGGCACCACCGGCTCCGGCAAATCCACCTTGGCAAAACTCCTACTACGCTATTGGGATGTTGACAATGGTGCTGTGCTTATCGACGGCCGTGACCACCGGGAATACGACCTCGACTCCCTCCGGGCCGCCGTGGCGGTAGTCACCCAAGACATTCGGGCCATGAACACCACCGTGGCCGACAACCTCCGGCTGGCCCAGCCCACCGCCACCGACGCCGACCTGTTGGCCGCCCTTCAGGTGGCCTGCCTGGACGAAGAGGTTGGGTTGGCCGACCCGGTGGGGGAGGGCGGCAGCGCGCTTTCCGGGGGTCAACGGCAACGATTGTCCCTGGCCCAAGCGCTCTTGCGGGGCGGTCGGGTGCTGGTGCTTGACGAGTTCACCGCCCACCTCAACCCCGCCCTCGCCGCCGAGGTGCGCCGCCGGCTGCACGCAGCCCACCCGGATGCCACCATCATTGAAATCGCCCACGACCTGGACAACATCACCGACTCCACCTGGGTGGCGGTCATGGACCAGGGCCGAATCGTGGAACAAGGCAGCCCCGCCGACCTACTGGCCGAACAGGGAGCCCTCTACCATTTGCAGCACCGGGATCGGGAGGACCAAGAGAAGGAGGAGGTTTCGGGAGTTTCCGGGTCGTGTTGAGCGAGGTATGTGCTTGGTCGGAACCCATATGATTAGTGATCTTGTCGGAAGTAATACTATGAGTTATACTTAACTTACGACGGGTCGGTTACCGGAACGTTGTCGCCTGGAGCTATGGTATAGCTCCAGAGCTTTTTATTTAGGGGATCCACTTTCTTTCATATACTAGAGCTGAACCTAATGCGTTAACTAACCTTGCCGTCGCTCTTTTTGATTTTTTACTTACACTCAATTCTTCTCTGTCACGACGTAGAATATAAACACACATATCAGCTGCTTGAACTCCCCTTATTCGACGTGAATCTACAAAATTAATATTGCCATCAATATTGAGCAAGATCTGACTTTTGTACCCGGGGGTGCCCATTATCTTGAAATTTTGGATTGCGTCATTGTATTCGTCTTGATGAGGAACTGAATCTGCAATTATCTTACATTTCGTATTCTCTTTCGCACAGTGCTCATTGACTCGTTCTAATAGGTGTCGTAAAACTATTTCGTGTGGTTTGTCTGGATAACGATATCGAGCATTAAGTCGTTTGGTATCGACTCCTTCAAGATAGACTCGTGCTCCTGAATTTTGAACGATATGCATTACTTTCTGGTAGATAGCAATTCGTGCACCGATATGATCCTGTAGACTAGTCCAATCATCGAGAGCGTTCATCAGCCGATGTCCATGAAATTCAGGTGGTTTTGACCACTGATTGCGTTTTTGTAGTTTATTGGCAAATTCATCTAGATCAGAGTTGAGCTTTTCTTTTTGCTTATCATCAACTAAAACTCCTGCTAGATAATAATGATCTCGTTTATATGATTCATCGATAAACAGACTAAGCACAACAACGAGTATATCGTGCTGCATTTTGGTACTGGCACTTCTCAGGGATGGTTTGCAATATCATCAAATAGCCAAGCCTGTCTCCTGTTTGGCTGGTAGGTGCACTCAGGCCACGGGTTTTCTGTATCAATATTCGGTGGGGGTATGGATAGCCTCAGGCTCATACTTCCCCGAGACAAGAAGACAGTGGAAATCATGCCTGAGCGTAGCCATGTGATACCGCCATACCTGATTGCTGGAACCTGCGCAGTCCTCTCATCCATGGGAAAAATTTTATAAGCAACTCACGCAATATTTGATCTCATTGACCGCCCAATCCAGGGTGTCGTCATCGTGGCAACCGAATCCGAACACAATGCCGTTCTCTTCACCTTGGCCACCCCAATAGTCGTGCAGGGCGGTGACCTGGATGCCGCTGCGTCGGCAGGCATCAACCACCTGGTGGGCGGGGGCGTCGCACAGCAACACCGCGTGGAGGCCGCCCGTGATGGGGCGCAGGCGGCAGCCGGGGGCGTCGGCAAGCAGGGAGGTAATCAGGTTGCGTCGACGGCGATAAACCCGGCGTAACCGCTGGGTGCGGCGTCGTAAAGCGCCGGTGGCCAAATACTGGGTGAGCGCGTGCTGGGGGATGCCGCCGACCGCCGGGCCCAGGGCCTCGCGCAGGCGGGTGAGCGCTGGCAGGAGTCGCGGCGGTGCAACAATATAACCGCAGGCCAAAGCCGGTGATAGCACCGAAGAAAACGTGCCCAATAGCACCGTGTGGTCGGGGGCGAGCGCGGCAAGCGCCGGCAGCGGCTGGCCCACATACCGCAACTCGGAATCGAAATCATCTTCGATTATTACGGTATTGGTGTGCTGTGCCCACGACGTCAACGCCACCCGGCGCGACCCCGACAGTGACCCGCCGGAGGGGTATTGGTGGCTTGGGGTGACCAGTACCCGGTCCAACCCCTGGAGGTGTTGCAGCTCCGCGGGATTGACCCCATGGTGGTCGGTGTGCAGGTCAACAATGGTGTGCCCGAGGGTGGCGGGGACTCGTCGGAGGCTGGGGTAGCCGGGGGATTCGACCCCGATGGTGCCGGGGCCGAGAACATTGAGGAGTAGGGCTAGCCCGTCGCGGGCGCCGGCGGTGACGATAATGCGATCGGGGTTCACCACCAGACCCCGCATGTGTCGTAAGTGTGTGCTAATTTCTTCCCGGAGTTGTGGGGTACCGGTGGCGGCGGGTTCCGTGCCGGTGACGCTGGCGGTGGTGCAGGCGTCGCGCCAGGCGGCCCGCCAGGTGGAGTCGATGAGGGTGTGGGTGTCGGGCATGCCGGGGATGAGTGGAAGCAGGCGTGCGGCGGGCGCATTGGGTGCGCTTGGCATGGTGGGCGCGCCGGGTGTTGTGCCGTCGATGCGGCGCTCCGCAAGCTGTGCAAGGTTTGGGTTGACGCGGGTGCCGGAGCCGTGCGCCGATACGGTGAGCCCCTCGGCGGCCAGGAGCTCGTATGCTGCTACCACGGTGCCGCGGGCGACCCCGAGCTGCCGGGCGAGCATGCGGGTGCTGGGTAGGTGGTCGCCGGCCGCCAGCACCCCGGTGTGGATGAGGGTGCGGATTTGGGTGGTGATCTGGGTGGGGAGGGGATTTTGGGGGTTGCCTGGGGTGCCGGCGGTGAGGTGGAGGGGGATGTCGGCAACAAGGTCGGGGCGCATGGTTGTTATCCAACCCGCCAAAGTGGTCTAGTGCAACTTGTGGTATTTGGATCTGGTGGTAAACCACTTACGCAGGTTTGATAGACCGCATGAGTATTCGTGTGAATCGGGAACCAGCCCAGTCGTTGAAGGGTGGTGTCATCATGGATGTGGTGACGCCGGAGCAGGCGAAGATTGCCGAGGCCGCCGGCGCGGTTGCGGTGATGGCGTTAGAGCGGGTGCCTGCCGATATTCGGGCGCAGGGGGGTGTGGCGCGGATGTCGGATCCGGGCATGATCGCCGAGATTCAGGAGGCGGTGTCGATCCCGGTGATGGCGAAGGCCCGCATTGGCCATTTCGTGGAGGCCCAGATTTTGGCGGAGTTGGGCATTGATTTCATTGATGAGTCCGAGGTCCTGACCCCCGCCGACTATGTGAATCACATTAATAAGTGGGAACTGTCGATCCCGACGTTGTGCGGTGCGACGAATCTCGGCGAAGCTTTACGACGCATTGCCGAAGGCGCCGCAATGATCCGCTCCAAGGGGGAGGCCGGCACAGGTGACGTGTCGGAGGCGGTGCGGCATTTGCGGACCATTCTCAACGAGATTCATCGGTTGCGTACGTTGGATAAGGATGAGTTGTTTGTGGCGGCCAAGGATCTTCAGGCCCCCTACGATCTGGTGCAGGAGGTGGCGGAGACCGGGAAGTTGCCGGTGCCAATGTTTGTGGCCGGTGGCGTGTCTACCCCGGCGGATGCTGCCCTGGTGATGCAGATTGGTGCGGAGGGCGTGTTTGTGGGCTCCGGCATTTTCAAGTCGGGCAACCCGGAAAAGCGGGCCCAGGCAATCGTTGAGGCCACTAAGCACTATAATGACCCGGCGGTGATTACCCGCGTGTCCCGAAACCTGGGGGAGGCCATGGTAGGAATTAATGTAGCTGATCTGCCGGCACCGCACCGGTTGGCAGAACGCGGTTGGTGATTTATCACAAAAAACTTGGGATTGTGCTTGTGATGATCCAATCCCGGCCGGTGTCTGATGGTTTGGTTGCTCCGGTATGATCAAACCATCGTTCCGGCAAATTTTTTATGCCTATTAATACCCTGCTTAGCCCCTCTTAAACGGTAAAGACATGAGTGAAAAAGTTTGACCCAGGGGTAATTATCAGACACCATAAGCTCATGAGGACTTTACGAAAAATCTTGAGTGTAATTATTGGGGTGACACTGGTCGGAGGGTTAACGTCCTGCTCCTCCACCGGCGGCAGAAGCGCCGAAAACAGTGGTCTTGAGACCCCCCGCTATGTTGTAGCTATGATCACCCACGGGGCTCCTGGGGACACCTTCTGGGATCTGGTTCGCAAAGGCGCCGAAGACGCCGCCAAAAAAGACAACCTGGAACTCCGCTACTCCAACGACCCCCAAGCCCCCAACCAAGCAAACCTGGTCCAGTCCGCCATCGACTCCCAAGTAGACGGCATCGCCCTGACCATGCCGAACGCCGACGCTCTGGGACCCGTCGCAAAGCGGGCAGCCGACTCCGGCATTCCCACAGTCGCCCTCAACGCCGGCATGGACGAATACCGCGACTATGACGTAACCGCCTTCTTCGGGCAAGAAGAAAAAATCGCCGGCGAACAAGCCGGCAAACGCCTCGCCGAAGAAAACGCCGGACACGTGCTGTGCGTCATCCACGAACAAGGCAACTCGTCGCAAGAATCCCGCTGCGCCGGCATCAAAGAAGGCCTCGGCGGCGGCGAACTCGACATCCTCTACGTCAACGGCCAAGACCTCACCGCCGCCCAAGCAACCATGCAGGCCAAACTCGCCCAAGACCCCAGCATCGACTGGATCATGGGACTCCAAGCCCCCGTTGCCATGCGAGCCATCGACGCCGTAACCGCGGCCGGCACCAACACCAAAATCGCCACATTCGACACCAACGCCGAACTTGTCGACGCCATCCGCACCCAAAAAATCGTGTGGGCCGTCGACCAACAACCCTACCTGCAGGGCTACCTCGCAATTGATTCCCTCTGGTTAGCCAAGCGCAACGGCGGTGTCATGGGCGGCAACCGACCGGTCTACACTGGACCTAGCTTTATCGACGCCGGCAACGTTTCCAACATTGCCGATGCAGCACAGAAAGGCCTGCGATGACCCTTAGCCGACTCATTCGACGCCCCGAGCTTGCCAGCGCCCTGGGTGCCCTCGTCATCTTCATTTTCTTCATGATCGTAGCCCCGGCCTTTAGGTCGCTCGACGCCTTCGCCACCACCCTCTACGCCAGCTCCACGCTCGGCATCGTGGCGCTGGCGGTGGGACTCCTCATGATCGGCGACGAATTCGACCTGTCCTCCGGCGTGGCCGTCACCACCGCCGCCCTGGCCGCAACCATGCTCAACTACAACCTGGGACTCAACTCCTGGGTGGGCGCATTCTTATCCCTCATCGTCGCCCTCGGTATCGGTGCACTCAACGGCTACCTGGTGACCCGCACCGGCATCGCATCCTTCCTCATCACCCTGGCGGCATTCCTCATGCTCCAAGGCCTCAACCTGGCGGTAACAAAACTCATCACCGGCCAGGTTGCCACCCCCCGCATCAGCGACATGCAAGGCTTCGACTCCGCCGAAATGGTATTCGCCGGCGCCGTCACCATCTTCGGCGTCAACGTCCGAGTCACAGTCTTCTGGTGGATCTTCTTCGTCATCCTCGCATCAATCCTGCTGTTCAAAACCAAATTCGGCAACTGGATCTTCGCCGTCGGCGGCAACCAAGAATCCGCCCGGGCCGTCGGCGTACCAGTCCGTAGGGTCAAAATCACCCTCTTCATGTTCGTCGGCTTCGCCGCCTGGTTCGTAGGCATGCACACCCTCTTCGCCTTCGACTCCATCCAAGCCGGCAACGGTGTCGGCAACGAATTCCTCTACATCATCGCCGCAGTGATCGGCGGCTGCGCCCTCACCGGCGGCCGCGGCACCGCCATCGGCACCGCCATCGGCGCCCTCATCTTCGGCATGACCAACCAAGGCATCGTGTACGCCGGCTGGAACCCCGACTGGTTCAAATTCTTCCTCGGCGCCATGCTGCTCTTCGCGGTCCTCGTCAACTCCTCCTTCGGGAAAATCACCACCGGACGCCAAGAATAGGGGAAGGGTACAACGTCATGAGCATTATCGAACTACGCGATATCACCAAAACCTACGGCGCCTTCACCGCCCTCAACGGAGTCAACCTCACCGTCGACGAAGGCACAGTCACCTGTGTTCTCGGCGACAACGGTGCCGGCAAATCCACCCTCATCAAAACCCTTGCCGGACTCCACCCCCCAACCTCCGGCAAAATCCTAGTCGACAACAAACCCACGGTATTCGGCAGCCCCCGTGATGCCCTCAACGCCGGCATCGCCACCGTGTACCAAACCCTGGCCGTTGTTGACCAAATGTCCGTGTGGCGCAATTTCTTCCTCGGCAACGAACTCACCACCAACCTCGGCCTGCTCCGAGACGAAGAAATGAAAACCATCACCAGCAACCAGCTGCACGACATGGGCATCGACCTGCCCAACGTTGATGTAGAAGTCGGCCAACTCTCCGGCGGCCAACGCCAAGTCGTCTCCATCGCCCGCGCCGTCCACTTCGGCGCCCGCGTCATCGTCCTCGACGAACCCACCGCGGCCCTCGGCGTGAAACAATCCGGCATGGTGCTGCGCTTCATCGCCGCCGCCCGAGAACGCGGCGTCGGCGTGGTACTCATCACCCACAACCCCCACCACGCCTACCTGGTCGGCGACCACTTCACCATCCTCAACCTGGGACGGCAAGTACTCGACGCCGACCGGGACGAAGTATCCCTAGCGGCACTCACCCAACAAATGGCCGGTGGCAGCGAACTCGAAGCCCTAAGCCACGAGCTATGGGAATAACCCAACAACCCCCAAACTAGCCCCTGGGGCTGCAAACCCTGCAACCCCAGGGGATATAACCCTAGTCGTTCGGCTTATGATCCTTGAGCTGCTCCTCAAGCGCATCCAACAACTCATCATCCCGCTCGGCGGCACTCACACCAACCTCCGGCGTAGCCGGCGAGGAAGGCGAAGCAGGCTTCGCTTGCGCCTCAGCCTCGGAACCCTCCGACCCCTCATACTCATCCACAGTTGGTGGCTGCGTACCATACCCCTCCGGGGCAGACTTCGGCCACAACACATAATAAACCGCAGCACCCACACCAAAACCAATGGCCGTCAGCACCGTGAACTTCACAAACTTCCGGCCCCGCTTCCGGCGAGCAAACTTCGCATTCACCTTCCGCTCAGCCTTCCGAGCCGACTTCTTCAGAGCCTTCCGCTCCTTCCGAGTCTTTTTCTTCCCCAACTCGGTCAGCTCCGCAAACTTCTCCGAAGCCTTCTCCACGGCACCCTCAACATTGATGTCCTTACGGGCGGCCTCAATACGATCGAGGGCTTTTTCCGACAACGTATTAAACCGCTTCTGGGACTCGTCGATAAGCTCCTGCACATCAGCCTTATTTGCGGCCTCAACCAGGGCCTCATATGCCTGCTGCGCCTTACGGTTACGGTAACCGGCGTAGCTGCCATAGGCGCGCCGGGCCATGCGGGTAGTAGTTCGGAGGGTAGAAAGATTCATGATGACTCCTCGGAGGATTTAAGACGATATTTTTATCAAGCCTAGCGATGTTCTGCGATTCGTGCCTATGATGGGCTGCATGAGTTTAAAGACTTCAACTGCAATCATGCACACCAACCATGGTGACATTAAAATCGACCTCTTTGGGAACCACGCACCGAAAACCGTCGAAAACTTTGTCACCCTCGCTGATGGCACTGCACCCTACAAAACCCCCAATGCCTCCGGCACCACCGACGGCCCCTTCTACGACGGCGCCGTATTCCACCGGGTCATTGATGGTTTTATGATCCAAGGTGGCGACCCCACCGGTACCGGTCGAGGCGGCCCCGGCTACCAATTCGCCGACGAATTCCACCCCGAACTGGTTTTCGATCGCCCGTTCCTGTTTGCCATGGCTAATGCTGGTCCCGGCACCAACGGTTCTCAATTCTTCATCACCGTTGCCCCCACCCCCCACCTGACCAACCACCACACCATTTTCGGTGAGGTCACCGACCCCGAGTCCCAAAAAGTGGTGCTGGAAATCTCCAAGACTGCCACCGGCCCCGGCGATGTGCCGCTCAACCCCGTCGTGATTGAATCCGTTGAAGTAACCAAGTAGCTTCTCTGCACAGTTTTCCGGGTTTCGGCGGTAGTGTGACATAGCATGATCCACAACTACGCACGCCAAGCCCCCGTCACCATGGCCTTATCCTTGGTCATGGTGATTATTTGGTTGGCCACCGCCGCGCAGGCTGGTTCGCTTGCCAACAATGCTCATTCATCATTGGGCGAGCAATTATTGCTCTACCCGCAGCAGCTGACCCCTGTGTCCATCGTGGGCAATATGTTTATGCACTTTGGTGCCGCCCACCTGGTCATGAACACGATTATGCTGCTGTTGCTTGGCCGCGAGATCGAAATGTCCCTGCGCGACCCCTGGCTGTACGCCGCGGTATTCCTCGTCAGCGGCCTGGGTGCCGACGCCGCCATCGTCCACTTCCACCCCAACTCCGTTGTTGCCGGGGTTTCCGGCGTGCTGTACTCCTTCATGGCCCTGCTCATCGGCATCGCTTTTCGACGCCGTTCCGACCTGCGTGCCCCCATCATCCTCATCGCCGTCAACCTGGCCTACAGCCTTCTCGCCCCCGGAATCAGCCTGTGGGGCCACCTCGGTGGGCTTTGCGCCGGGGTTTTCCTCATCCCCGCAATGATCTGGCCCCAACGCAAGGTAGTGCAGTGGATAGCGGTCCTGACCGTTGGCGCGGCAGCCCTGGGACTGACCCTCCTCCCGGCCTAGTGTCCCCATGCCGGTATCACGTTTGATAGCTGCGAAACCCTCTCCGCCCCCAGCCTCCCGGACCCCTGAAATACGGTTTATACGCTATCAAAACCGCTACCTGGGGTGGGAGGCATGCCACGTGCTCCCAAAACATATTCCCCACGCGCTAGCACATCTGATAGCTGCGAAACCCTGTTGACGCCCCGGCTTCTCGACCATTCCTGGGTGGGTTTCGCAGCTATCAAACGTGCTGGTTCTGGACTGTGTGCGGGTCCAGGTCGCCAAGTTGGTTGGAAACCGCAACGGTTTCGCAGCTATCAGGTCTTCTGTCAGGAGTATAAGCATGCAAATCGGCCCGAAATCCCCCGATTTCGCCAATTGCAACCAACCAGAAACCTCGCTGCATATTTGATAGCGTACAAACCTTGTCCAAGGGGTTGGGAAATGTGGATCGGAGAGGGGTTTGTACGCTATCAGATGTGCTGGTTCTGGGGGTGGATGAAACCCACTACGGCCCAGAATGATAGCAGAATTGATAGCTGCGAAACCGGGTTTGGGGTGGAGGGGTTTCGCAGCTATCAGATGTGATGTTATGTGGTGTTGGTGGGGTCGGCTATGAAGCTGCGAAACCCTAGGGTTACAGGTTGCAGCTTGAGTTGGCGTTTGGCGCCTGCCTTGGAGCGTCGTAAAGCGAGGGGCTAACGCCACCCCATGGTCATGAGCAGGCCCACAATAAACAAGCCAAACCCAATACCGTAATTCCACGGTCCCAGCTGCAACATGAACGGAATCTGGGGCCCAGCCAAATAGTTCACAATCAGCCACAACAAGCCTGCAGCCATCAGGCCAAACATAATAATCTTGTACCACAATGGGGTGCCGGAAGAATTAATCTTCACCGGTGTGCGGTTAGTATTCGTGGAAGAAACCGGGAGTGACCCCTTCACGATCTTTGACTTAGGCATAGCTCTTAACCCTCTCTCAACTTAACGTCCAATAGCGGTGATATCGAACTCCCACAATTGCACTGTCACAGTACCATCTTTCCGCACCGGCGAACCAGCTGCCGGGGTTTGCTGTGCAATCCGACCACCATTGACCAGCGCACCGGTCTTCACCGGATCACCCAAGACAATCTGCGACCGATTACCCTTCCAGCCCGCTGCTTGCAGTGCCGAATATGCCGCATCCACCGTCATATTCGTCAGATTGGGCGTCTGAATCAGGGAACCGTTCGAAACCTTCACATTGATCTTCGACTTGGCGGGCATTTGTGTGCCCTCACCATCGACCGAAATCACCGTGCCGTCCGGCTCCGAGCCGTCAACAAACTCGACCACCGGTTCGAACCCCAGGGAGGTCAAATTGCCCTCAGCCTGCGACCATTGCATGCCGGTCACCACCGGAACCCGGGTGGTGGCCTCGCCGGTCGAAACCGTGATCGTCACCTTCGAACCCTTCGACACCTGCGTGCCAGCTGACGGATTCTGCTCCATGATCTTGCCCCGCTCTACCTTCGGAGACGAGCCCTCACGAACCACCGGGTCCAGGTCCAAGCCCTTCTTCTTCAAAATCGCCGAAGCTTCCGCGGTGGTCTTCCCCGACAGGTCCGGCACCGACGTGTTTTCCCGGCCCGACGACACCGTGACCGTGATCGTGGAACCGCTCTTCACCGTCGAATTCGCCGTCGGATCCGTGCCCACCACGTGATCCTCCTGAACATCCGCGCTGGCGTCATTCACCACCTCGGTTTTCAGCCCCAGCTTTTCCAGGGCAGCCAAGGCATCTTCCTTTGTTTGGTTCCGCAGATCCGGCACCGTCACATTGCTCTTTGGCGTGAGAATTGTTGGCGAAAAATACTGGTAGGTGAATGCTGCCACAACACCCAGCGATAATAACGCCACCACAATCAGCGCGATCCGTAGGCCCTTCCGCGGCCGATCCTCATACGAATCATAATCGTAATCGTCAGCGTCCAGCTCGGCCCGCCGACGTCGCTGCACCTGCCCAGCCTGGGCCGCGTGTGCGGCATGCTGACCAGCGGCGCGACCCTGCGGGTTACGGCCCGGGGACATGCGCGGATCGGCAGTTGCCGCATGCGATGCCCTACGCGACTGCATCGGCGGTGTCGGCCTCGGGGGAAACTCCTCCGACACCGCAGGCACCACTGTGGTTTCCGTCGCATCGGCGGCGGCACCAGCGCCGGTGCCGGCAAACCCAGCAGCCTCCAGCCCAGCAGCGCCAGCAGTGCCAGCCGCACCGGCAGCTCCGGCGGCGCCAGCTAACCCGGCCGCCCCGGCCCCGCCAGCAGCGGCCAATTCCGCCGCCGCAATACCGGCTGGACCCGGCAGGCTTGCCGCCCCCTCGGGATCATGATCCACGTATTGCCGTGCCGCCATTGTCACCAGGTTTTTTTCTAACCTCTGCAGGTCGGCGGCCATTTCCACGGCGGTCTGATACCGATCCCCGGGATGTTTCGCCATGGCGGTCAACACCACCGCATCAACGTTTAATGCGGCGGTGGGAGAAAGGTCTGGAATGAATTCCGATGGGGGTGTGGGATCCTCCTGCACATGCTGATACGCCACCGCGAACGGGGTATCCCCATCAAATGGTGGGTGGCCCACCATGATGTCGTACATCAAACAACCCAGGGCGTAAAGATCCGACCGGCCATCCACCGGCTTCCCCCTGGCCTGCTCCGGCGATAAGTATTGGGCGGTGCCGATCACCGCCGACGTTTGCGTCATGTGCGAGGTCACATCGTCGAGGGCCCGGGCGATGCCGAAGTCCATGATTTTCACCACGCCGGTGTTAGTAATCATCACGTTTGCGGGTTTGATGTCCCGGTGCACAATTCCCGCGTCGTGGCTGACCTGCAACGCCTCACACACCGGGATGAGTGTTGTTGCGGCCTCGTCTGGGCTGAGTGGCCCTCCGTCTGCCACAATGTCTTTCAGATTCCGGCCTTTGACCAGCTCCATCACAATATAGGGGGTGCTTTGGCCGTCGTGAAGCGTCTCCCCGGTGTCGTAGATGGCAACAATGGCGGGGTGGTTAAGCCGGCCGGCATTTTGGGCTTCCCGGCGGAACCGCTCACGGAAATTTGCATCCCGAGCAAGTTCGCTGCGCAGCATTTTCACTGCGACTTCGCGCCCTAACAGCGTGTCGGTGGCCGAGTACACCACCGACATGCCGCCACTACCCACTACGGACCCAAGTTCGTAGCGGTTGGCAATTAGCTCACTCACTGATTTGCTCCTGGATTATTTTGGTTATTTTGGCCGCCACCACCGCCGCCGCCATTGCCGCCACCACCGTTACCGTCACCCGGGTCCGGTTGTGCTGTCGGCTCGGTGACTACTGGTGGTTGCACAGCAGTGGGAACTGCGGTTGGGAGATCCGTAATAACCACTGTGGGGGTTGGCGTCGGCTGTGCATAGGTGGGTTGGTATGAGGGGGTTCCCACCGTGGACTGATTATTGTGCTGCACAGTTGGCTGGGATGGTGCCTCGTACTGGTTATTATTAGTATAATTATCAGGAACCTGGGGAGCCTGTTGCACGGGCGTGTCTTGGGTAACTGTCACGGTCCGTGGGCTTGATGATGTGGTGGTTGCCACCACCGATGAGGTTTTCTGCTGTTGCTTACCCGTCCATTTGCCGCCCGAGAAATAGTACATGCCGACTATAACCGCAATGGCCAGCACTATCGAAATGCCAATCCCGGTGATGAGCCCGGTTGTGCGCGACTCCTCTTCCGGCTCCGGTTGTGGATGCGGCCGAGGTTTCCGGGGCGGCGCAATGGTTGCCGATGCCGCCCGCGCCGGCACATTATTGGCTCGTGCAGGTGGGGTAGTGGGGGGATTTGTGCGCGGCCCGGCGGTTTCCTGCGGCGCTATGGTGGTGGCGTCGGTTGCCGGTATTTGCGAGGTTTGAGCGGTAGCGGAGGTTTCCTCCATGCTTTGCGACGGTGTGGCGACGCCCACCGGTTGCGGCGGCCGCTTGCCTAACCGGGCCGCCGCCACGGCCTTTTCCAACTCTGCCCCATCGGAGTACCGGTGTTCTGGTTCCTTGCGGAGCGCAATGCCGATGAGCTCCCGGGTGGGGGCGCTAATCGACGTGGGGAGGGCCGGGGGTGCCTGGTTGATGTGTGCAATAGCCACCGACACGGATGAATCCCCAGAGAACGGCCGCTTGCCGGCCAACATTTCGTAGCCGACTACCCCCAGGGAGTACACGTCGGTGGCGGTGGTGACGTCTTTCCCCTGGGCTTGTTCCGGGGACACGT
>ERZ773072.496-NODE-496-length-21786-cov-5.124292_pt1 | contig 21786 bp, 20 predicted proteins | sample MGYA00580617_ERZ773072 | MGnify/ENA primary metagenome ERZ773072 (study PRJEB29015, sample SAMEA2737970) | human oral metagenome | biome: human oral; feature: human-associated habitat; material: dental | place: China | collected 2122 ...
AGGTTTTCACCACGGATACTATATTTAATCATATAAGTACCTTCTTTCTAAACGTTTTTCTTTTTATATCTATATTATAACGCTTTCATTTTGTTTTTGCAAATATATTTTTGAATATTCTATCTTGCTAATGAAAAAGATATTATTTCTTTCACCCCATTTACAATTAACATTTCTTTGGCTCTTTCGATGGTTGCTCCTGTTGTATAGATATCATCCACTATCACTATATTCTCAGGCCAACTTTGATTTTCTAGCTCTATTCGTTCAAAGGCTTGTTCTGCTTTCAATCTTTCCTTTTTATTTTTTTGTGATTGGGCCTTTGTATCCTTTTTTCTCAATAGGTCTTGATAAGGGATCCCCGCAGATTCTAAAATGGCTGTTACTTGATTAAAGCCCCTCTTCTCTTTTCTCTCATCGCTTAAAGGTATGGGAACTATGGTATAATCTTTATATCTTTTTAGTTCTGCCTTCATTTCTTCAGCAAAGAGACAAGCTAACAATTGGTCACCTTGAAATTTGTACCTTTTAAAATATTCCTTCATTTCTTCATTATAATAGTAAAGCGCTCTATGATTTACCTTCTTTCCTTTTCGTTTCCACTGTTGGCAATCTTCACATAAAGTCTCCGTGCTTTTTTTACAACAAGCCTTGCAACTAGCTTCACTAATTGGGTTAAACTTGTTTTTACAGTTGTCACACATCGTTGGATTATCCTTTTTCATTAGGATGAGGCTCTTTAAGGATTCTTGATAGGAAATCTCTTCATCACATAGCAAACAATTACTCAAAAACCTGCCTCCCGATTCATTTCTTTTATTTCTTTAATAGCTTGCGTCATCTCTTTGCTACTACCTTCTGCCAAGTATAGTAATTCCCCTGTGGGTCTTTCCATACTTCTTCCCACACGACCAGCGATTTGAACCAGAGCGCTCTTGGTAAACAATCGATGGTTGGCCTCAATCACGAACACGTCTACTTTAGGGAAGGTGACCCCCCGTTCAAGAATGGTCGTTGACACAAGGATGGTGATTTCTTGATTGCGAAATTTTTCTACCAGTTCCAACCTATTATCCGTTTTTGAGGTTACCAGTTCGATGATCTCATTCTTGAAGGCCCTTCTTAATAGACTGAGGATTTTTTCTCCTAATTCAATTTCTGATACAAATAGGATCAGGGGGAAGAAGGTTTTCCGTTGTTCTTTTATTAGCTTGAGCAACTTCGTTGGCACTTGTTTCTTTTCTACTTTTTTACGTAGATCTTTTAACCATACTTTTTTAGGGACCACAAGGGGATTACCATGAAAGCGTCTAGGTAGGCTAACGCGTTTTATCTCCTGTTTTTTGACCTTTTTATCCAATTCTTCTGTGGAGGTAGCTGTCAAATAGATGAGCTTCCCGTTCTTGGTCACTGCATTTGAAACGGCATGATAGAGAACGGGGTTGTCAACAAAAGGAAAGGCATCGACTTCATCGATTATGAGGAGATCGAAAGCTTTATAAAATTTGAGTAGTTGATGAGTAGTGGATATGACAAGAGGCGTTCGGAAATAAGGGTCTGAGTCACCGTGCAACAAGGAGATGGGACAGGAAAAATCCATCGTCATCCGTTTATACAATTCAATACACACGTCAATCCTTGGTGTAGCAATGCACACACATGTCCCTTTTTTAATCATCTCCGCCACCACTTGGTACATCATTTCCGTTTTACCTGCGCCTGTTACTGCGTGTACCATCATTGGCTTGCTTTCTGTCAAGGATTGAACCAACTCCTGGGAAACCCGACTTTGAAAAGGCGTTAAGGTCCCCTGCCATCTTAAGACTTCTTCTTGCGGAAAGGCTTGTTGGGGAAAATAATAAAGTGCTTGGTCACTTCTAACTCTTCCCAATTGAATGCAGGCTCTACAATAGTAGCTCCCCATCTGTAGTTTCCATCTAGCCTTATCAATCTTAGTTCCGCACCGATTACAAGTCAAACCCGTCTTTTCCTGCACTATTGCTGGTAGTTGCTGAGCCTGCTCAAGCAGGTCATCCTCCAGTTGGTCTTGGGTGAACAAGCGTCCATAACAATCTTCAAGTTTCATACTTATATATTCGTAAAAGCTCGCAGTTTTAAGAGTTTTTTTGTAAAATAAATGTATGGAATACAAGACTTTTAAAGAGGACGGTCTCGTCCAAGAAGAAATTAAAAAATCCCGCTTTCTTTGCCATGTTAAACGAGTTTATACTGAAGAGGAAGCTCGCGACTTTATAGCCGCTATCAAGAAAGAACATTATAAGGCAACTCACAATTGTTCTGCTTTTGTCATTGGGGAGCAGTTTGAAATCAAACGGACTAGTGACGATGGCGAACCGAGTGGGACTGCTGGCGTACCTATGCTTGGCGTTTTAGAGAATCACGAACTGACCAATGTCTGCTGTGTCGTCACTCGTTATTTTGGAGGCATCAAGCTTGGAGCAGGTGGACTCATTCGCGCTTATGCTGGCAGTGTCGCACAAGCTGTAAAAGAAATCGGTCTCGTTGAAATCAAAGAGCAGGTTGGTCTAGGGATTAGCTTAACTTATCCCCAATACCAAGAGTTTGCGAACTTTTTATCCGCTCACCAATTAACAGAATACCAGACAGACTTCACCGATGCTGTCTTTAGTCTGATCTATGTAGATAAAGGGCAAAAAGAAGATGTGATTGCGGACCTGATTGATTTTTACCATGGAAAGGTTGAGATTAGTGATCAGGGATTAAAGGAAGTGGAAGTTCCCATTCAGCTATAAAAAAAGGCTATCACCTCGATAGCTTTTTTATATTTTACAAACCTTCTTACTGGCGGTATACTGGATACACTAACAAAGGAGTGTATATCGTATGCCTATCTATCAAAATATTACAGAATTAATCGGAAAAACACCTATTGTAAAATTGAATCACCTAGTACCTGAAGGGGCTGCTGATGTCTATGTTAAATTAGAAGCCTTCAACCCTGGTTCATCTGTCAAAGACCGGATTGCTCTTAGCATGATTGAAAAAGCAGAACGAGAAGGTCTTCTTCAACCTGGTTCTACTATCGTTGAAGCAACAAGTGGAAATACAGGAATTGGTTTGTCTTGGGTCGGGGCTGCCAAAGGGTATAAAGTCGTCATCGTCATGCCTGAAACCATGAGTGTTGAACGTCGGAAAATCATTCAAGCTTATGGAGCAGAACTTGTCTTAACTCCAGGTAGCGAAGGAATGAAAGGAGCTATCGCTAAAGCAGAAGAAATCGCTGCAGAACGAAACGGTTTTCTTCCCCTCCAATTTAACAACAGCGCCAACCCAGAAGTCCATGAAGCAACAACAGGACAAGAAATTTTAGAAGCTTTTGGGCCAAATGGATTGGATGCTTACGTCAGTGGTGTTGGAACTGGTGGAACTATTTCAGGTGTTTCTCATGCCTTGAAAAAAGTCAACCCAGCTGTCCAAGTCTATGCAGTCGAAGCAGACGAATCAGCGATTCTTTCTGGTGAAAAACCTGGACCACACAAAATCCAAGGATTGTCAGCAGGTTTCATTCCAGAAACGTTGGATACCAATTCTTATGATGGCGTAATCCGCGTCACTTCTGAACAAGCTTTAGAATTAGGTCGCTACATTGGTGGAAAAGAAGGATTCTTAGTTGGAATTTCATCTGCCGCCGCTATCTATGCAGCAATTGAAGTCGCTAAAGAGCTTGGCGCTGGTAAAAAAGTCTTGGCTTTGGCACCGGATAATGGAGAACGTTACCTTTCAACTACCCTTTACGATTTTGATCAAGAATAAGAAAGAGGCTACGATGTAGCCTCTTTTCTTTCTATCTGCTGAAACAAATTCTTATTTTCCTTGACTAGTGTCACTCAAAAATTCTTTACTTTCTTTAATCCAAATAGGTAATTGTTTGGCTAAAGGAGTAAAACCGATCTTATGGCGATCATTTGAAAAACGATGATGGCGAAAATGCTTTCTGTTCCCAGCTTCTAAGGCTCGAAGGGACAAGCTAGCCTTCCCAGAGTATTCATCTATATCAATAACCTGGGTACAAACTTGATCCCCAATTTTTAAGATATCATGAATGTTGTCAATATATCCACTGCGGATTTCAGAAATATGGATCAAACCGGTTACCCCTGTCTCTAATTCAACAAAGGCTCCATAAGGTTGCAAGCCTGTCACAACACCCTTGAGTTTATCCCCGATTCTCATGCCTCTCCCTCAATGTCAATCGATTCCATGACCACGTCTTCTTTAGGTTTGTCCATGGCACTTGTCTCAACTGCCGCAATTGTATCCAATACTTGATAAGAAGCTTCATCCATCAACTGACCGAAAACTGTGTGACGACGGTCCAAATGAGGAGTCCCTCCTTCTTCTGCGTAAATTTCTGCAATAGCTTCAGGCCAACCACCACGGGCAATTTCCTTTTTAGAATAAGGAAGGTGTTGGTTTTGAACGATGAAGAATTGACTGCCGTTGGTATTTGGACCGGCATTGGCCATGGATAGCGCACCACGGATATTGTACAACTCTTCTGAGAATTCATCTTCAAAAGACTCTCCATAGATGGATTCTCCACCCATACCTGTTCCAGTCGGGTCCCCACCTTGGATCATGAAATCTTTAATGATGCGGTGGAAAATCACTCCATTGTAGTAGCCATCTTTCGCAAGCGCAATAAAGTTTGCTACTGTTTTCGGAGCTTGTTCAGGGAAGAGACGAATCTTCAGATCTCCATAGTTGGTATGAATCGTCGCAATTGGTCCTGTTTCTTGATCCATTTTTGTTTGTGGTAAATGCAATTCTTTTTCAACCATTTTTAACTCCTCTAAGGCATGTAAGATGCCATCTTCTTCTAAATTTTTTGTGACATAATCTGCTTTAGCTTTTAATGCATCCTGGGCGTTTCCCATGGCAATCGCTAAACCAGCATAGTCAAATAGTTCTAAGTCGTTCAATCCATCCCCAAATGTTAAGACATTTTCTGGTTTGAATCCCAATTTTTCGACTACTTTTGAGACTCCATGAGCTTTTGATTGCTGATCTAAGACAACATCTGATGAGATTGGGTGCCAGCGAACCAAACGCAATTTTTGCTCCAAATTCTCAGGTAGGGCATCAACTGTTTTACCAGTCTCGAAAGTCCACATCTGATAGATGGGATGTTTGGCAGCAAAATCAAGATCTACTGGTAGCTTTGGATAAATGGGGTCAATAGCCCGACTTATCTCTTCTGTCCGAGTCGAAAGAGCTGCTTGATGACTTCCAACCAAACCATAATGAATCCCTACCTGCTTGGCCCAAGCAATAAAGTCTTGAACAAGTGGATTTGGTACCCTTTCTTCATAAATGACATGCTCCTTACGATCAATCACGTAGGAACCATTCAGAGTGACGTAAAAGTCAGGTTGGAGAGCCTTGATTTCTTCTGGCACTCCAAAAATCCCTCTTCCACTAGCAATAGCTGTGTAAATTCCTTTTTCTCGTAATTGTGAAAACACTCTGGTGACCGAAGCTGGAACATAGCCGGTCTCAACATTTCGTAGGGTATCGTCAATATCAAAAAATACTATTTTAATCTTTTTTGCTTTGTAGCGTGTTTTTGCATCCATGTGGGTCTCCATTCAGTATGCTGTCTATTATAGCATGTTTTTGACTAAAAATCTTCCTGAGAAACCAAGTGATGCTGGAAGGCATAGACCACTGCCTGAGTACGGTCGCTCACTTCTAATTTTGACAAAATATTCGATACATGGGTCTTGACTGTTTTTAATGAAATGAATAATTCATCAGCAATTCGTTGGTTTTCATATCCCTTAGTTAGCAAAGCCAAGATATCTCGTTCACGCGCTGTCAAGTCATCATGGAGTTCCACGTGGTTTTTCCGATACTCTACTTTTTGGCTGACCTCTGTCTCAATCGCCAACTCTCCTTGCTCCACCTTACGAATGGCCCGTAAAATTTCCTCTGCACTGGAAGTTTTGAGCATATAGCCTTTGGCTCCTGCATCCAAGACAGGATAGATTTTTTCATTGTCCAAATAGGATGTTAGGATCAATATTTTTGCATCTGACCACTCCTTTAGGATGGCGAGTGTCGCTTCAATCCCGGTCATATGGGGCATGACAATATCCATAATGATGACATCTGGTCGCTCCTTTAGGGCTAACTCAACACCTTCTTGACCATCACTAGCCTCTAAGACTTGATCAATCCCATCTTGCATACTTAAATAGCTTTTCAGTCCTAATCGGACCATTTCATGATCATCTACTAGTAATAATTTCATCATCTTCTCCTTCTACTAACGGCACTTTAATATCAATAGCCACTCCCTTTTTGGGACTGGTCAAAATCTTAATTCTTCCTGCCATGTCATCTACTCGATCCTGAATATTCTTCATACCGTAACTTAGTTCACCCAAAGATTCTGGATCAAACCCCACTCCATCATCTGCTAATTTGAGATGGAGAGATTGTTCTGTTTGCAACAGATAAACATCCAAGCGCTTCGCATGGGCATGTTTCAGTGTATTGCTCACTACTTCTTGTACAATTCGAAAAATATGCTCTTCAATAGATTTTGGTAATTTTTGAACATCGTGTTCAAAATAAACTTCTAAATTGCTCTTTTCTTGTAGTTCTCTAAAAATCACCTGCAGACCTTCTACTAGGTTCCGACCTTCCAATTCTGTCGGGCGGAGGTGCAATAAGAGAATCCGCAAATCATTTTGAGCGGTATTCAGAATCTCTGTAACTCCCTTCAACTGTTGCCCTACTTTAGGGAGTTGAAGAACTTGATCCTGACTGGCTACACCGGACAAAATCATATTAGCTGCAAATAATTCTTGGCTAACCGTATCATGGAGATCTCGAGCAATTCGCCTGCGTTCTCTTTCCACAATCTCTTCTTCATTTTGCATGACTCGATTTTCTGTTCGTTGCAAATTTTCTGTCAGGCGTTTGAGTTTGCGATCCAAGCGTTGAAACTCTTCATTAATCTCTTTGTTTTCTCCGAGTTTTAGCTTCTTGCCTTCGAGCAAGTTTCTCAGGTTTTTTTGGACAGTGTTCATGATTGTAAATTGAATCAATTTAATCAATAGAATCATCAAAATAGTCAGAGCAACCGTCAAACCAAAGCCGATAAACAGAAAAGCACGCAGTTTGGATAAATCTTCCAATAGATAAGTCCACTGAAAGTCGAAAAGACCAAAAATAGAATGGATAATAACAGCTAGAATTAAGACCGTATAAAGGAAGATTAAAAGATAGTCTGTTCGTTTCATCCTCTGACGACCTCCACATCTCCTACAATCCCCGCAATAACAAGCTTCACTGTTCGATGGGAACTTCGATAATTCAGTGTCTCCATGCTTACTGTCTCATTTCTCAATTTCCTAGGTTTTTGAGAGAAGAGGCGCAATTCTCCATATAAGGTATTTACCTGCAAGCTAAGCTCCACATCCACCGGCAAAATAATTTTCGTATTGCCAAACATCTTTCTCATGATGATGACATTGTCATGATTCACAACAATCACTTCGTCTAAGTGGATCGTATCCTTCCCGAATAAACGTGTAATCGTTAAATCGCGAAAATGGCAGTTTACCTTTGAAAAATGATGCAGATCCCCAATCCAAGGCGTTTTCTCTTGTCGGATTTCTACATCTTCCTCATAATCTATCTTCACTTCTTCGTTTTCACGGTAAAAATAGGGATAAGCCACCAGCATGGCATAGACGACGGCAAACAAAAGCGCAGCAATGACATAAGGATTTAACATGACAATAAAAAACAGCAGAATGCTGGATGCCACTAAAAGAAAATTACTCCGCTGTTTTCCGATGTAATAATACAATAAAAGCAAGCACAGAACCACGATTAGGACGATACGAGATATATTTCCCGCCAAAATAGTGATTGCAGCCATGGTGAGTAACAAAGCTTCAACAAACACAAACAATTGAATCTTCCACATAATTGAACCTCTCCATTCTATTTTATCAAAATTCTAAATGATTCGCTTCCGCCTCTAGAAGGATTCATTCCAACTCTCACTTTACTAAAAAACCAGACCAATGAGGTCTGGTTTTATAAGGTCATCATGTTAAGATTCTGGCTCAGTAGAAGCCGAAGGTTCCGTATTGGAATGGGATTCTACTGTTGTAGAGGTTGAACTTTCTGATGAACTACTTGAAGCTTTCGTGCTACTTGATGGTTCCGTCTTCGGTTCGTATACAGTCAAGACAATGCGAGTCTTTTTAATATCAATGCTCGATTGAGCTTCTGGAGTCTGACTCACAATTTGACCTGGTAAGACTTCTACACCAGCCGGAAGATGCGATGTGGTCTTCCGTTCAATATTTGCTTCCTTCACCCCATAGATCTGAACGAGATTAGAGACAGCAAATTCATAATTAGAACCAACATAACTTGGTAACTCAATCGAATTACTTTCCTTCGATACTTTCAGAACAACCTTGGTATTAGAAGTCAAATCATATTTTTGACCAGCGGCAGGAGATTGCTCAAGCACGATTCCTGGCTCCACTTCATTGGTCTCGACTTCTTCAATCGAAATCAGCTTGCTAGAAAGCTTATAGGTGGTTTTCAGATCATTTTCCGCATCTTCTCTAGACCTACCAGTATAGTCCGGCATATTAAAGGTGCTTGGTCCTTTCGAGACAACCAAATCAACCTTGCTGTTTTCCTTTTTCTGAGCTCCTGCATTTGGATTGGTACGGATTACATAACCCTCCAGCACCGAATCACTGTATTCTTCTTTTTCGTCTCCCACTTGAAGATCCTGATCTTCAATGATAGCACGCGCTTCTGCTACTGTTTTTCCAGATACATCCGGCACTGTTTTGTTGGCTGGACTCATATAAAGAAGAAAGGCAAAGGCAGCTAGTACCAAAGCTAGGGCGACAAACAAGACCTTGTAGCGCGTCCGCAAACGACGACGTGGCTTATTTTTTGGAGAAACTGGAGCTGTTCGATCCTCTGAAGCCACTGGTCGGTCCTCATGAACTGTAGGACGAGCCTCTGATGTTGGAAGTGGAGCCGGTTTTGGAACCACATTCACCTTTGGTAGGGTCTTAGTATCCGCTTTTGAAGCGTCATCAAAGACTAATTTTTTCTCATTACGGCGTTCATAAGATAGACAACTTGACAAGTCGACATACATTTCAGCTACCGACTTATAGCGATCGGATAGTTTCTTTGCTGTTGCCTTAATCACCACATTTTCCAAAGCCTGCGGAACATTTTTGTTCTCTTCAATGATGGACGGAAGTGGTTTTTGGAAATGTTGCAGCGCAATGGTCACTGCACTATCCCCATCATAAGGGATATGACCCGTCAGCATTTCGTAGAAAATGATCCCCATTGCATAGATATCACTTTGAATAGAAGCTTTCGATCCTCTGGCTTGCTCTGGTGATAAATAATGAAACGAACCTAGCATAGAATTGGTCTGAGTCAGACTGGTCTCTGCAAAGGCTACTGCAATCCCAAAGTCAGAAACCTTGGCATTTCCGTCCGATGTTAAAAGGACATTTTGAGGTTTCAAATCACGGTGAATAATGCCTTGCGTGTGCGCCAAGCGCATAGCAAGAAGGATTTGCCCCATCAAGCGAACAGCTTCTTCATTTGAGAGAGGGGCATTTTCTTTGATATAGCGTTTCAAGTCCAAACCAGCGACATATTCCATCGCCAAGTATTGCTGGCCATCCTCTTCACCGATATCCGTGATCCGAACGATATTTGGATGATCCAAATCTGCCATCGCTTTGGCCTCTCGTTGGAAGCGTGCAACTGCAATTGGATCTGTTTGGTAATTGGTCCTCAGTACTTTAACTGCAACTTCTTCACCATCTAAGATTAAATCCCGAGCGAGGTAGACATCTGCCATCCCTCCACGCCCGATTTGACGGATTATCTTATATCGTCCGGCAAAAATTTTGCCGATTTGAATCATGACACATCCTCCTCAGCAAAGCGAATCAGTACAACTGTAATATTGTCCAAACCGCCAGCATTATTCGCAAAGCGAATCAAGGTTTTTGCCTTTTCTTCAATCGATAAATCGCTGACAACGATATCACGGATTTCATCGCCAGAGATCATATTGGTTAATCCATCACTATTGATAACAATGAAATCTCCCGCTTCAACCGTAACCATACCAAAATCCGGCTGCAATTCATCTTTTTGTCCAATGGATTGGGTGATGATATTGCGCTGGGGATGATGAGCTGCCTCTTCTTCCGTAATCTGTCCTGCCTTGAGCAAGGCGTTTACTAAAGAATGGTCACTGGTCAATTGATGGTATTCCCCATTACGCACGAGTCCAATTCGGGAATCCCCTACATGCGCAAATAAGACTTGGTTATCAATAACGGCAACAGCTTCGAGAGTTGTTCCCATTCCTTTATGTTCTTCATCTTGACCAATGCGATGGATCTGCTGGTTTTCTTTTTCCAGATACTCCGCAAACCACTCTCTGACTTCATTAATGGTGCTGATTTCAGTTGCTACCCAAGCAGCGCCGAGATCGGTAACAGCCATCTCGCTAGCAATATTACCAGCACGATGCCCCCCCATCCCGTCAGCTAGAAAAACCATGGATTTTCCCGCTTTATTTTTATATTGATTTGCATAGTCTTGGTTATTTGTCCGTCTTTGACCTACATCGGTTAAGATAGAAATTTCCATACTGTCCGTATCCTCCTGAGATTACGATATTCTTCGAAAACGACTAATAAAGAAACCGTCGCTTCCATACAATTCTGGTGTAATTAAAATACAGCCATCTTTCAGAATATCTTTTCGTTCATGATCTAATGGCACGAGTTCAAAATTTGGATGGGTTTCTAAAAACTGGTCAACCACATCAAAATTCTCTTCTCTTATAATTGTGCATGTACTGTAGACTATTATACCATCTTTCCGCACACTTTGACAAACTCCATCCAATATTTCCAATTGAATCGCCTGTAGAGACGCAAAGTCAGCATTGTCTTTATTGTACTTGATATCTGGCTTACGGCGGATCAAACCAATCCCAGAACAAGGGGCGTCTACCAAGATTTTATCGAAGGCATCCGCTCCAAAAGCTTCAAACACCTTGCTGGCATCCAGTTTTTTTGTCTGGATTTTATCTGCAACTCCCAGACGTTCCGCATTTTCCTGAATTAATTGGAGCTTATGATCGTACAAGTCCAAAGCTGTAACCTGCCCATCAACTAGATAAGAAGCTAGATGGGTGGTCTTGCCCCCAGGTGCTGCACAGGCATCCAAGACCTGGTCTGATGGTTGGACCTCTAAAGCCGGAGCGACCAATTGACTGGTCTCATCTTGAATGGTTAATTTCCCTTGTTTGAAGTAATCAGAGCCCGCAAAATAGCCATTCTCCTTTACGAGGGCAGTTGAAGCCAATAAAGAATCCGAAGCCTGCAATTGCTCCTTGATGTCTTCTTTTTGATCCAGATCGACAACACGAACACTGGCCTTGTTGCGAACATAGAGACTCTCAAAAATCGCAATTGCCCGCTGTTCACCATACTCGTCCATCAACTTTTTCACCAACCAAACCGGAAGAGAATAGCGGATTGAAAGTCGTTTGTTGATTCGTTTAATCTGGTCAATTGATGGAAACTCCTCTCGTAGTATTTTCCGTAAGAGAGCATTGACATATTTTTCGCTGCCTTTTTTCCGTTGCTTGGCAAGCTCTACTGCTTCATGAACAACAGCATGGGGAGGAATCTTCTCCAGATAGACGAACTGATAGAGGCTCATTAATAAAAGATGATAGATCCAGGGATCTACCTGGTCTCGATCAGCGACAAAGTGCGATAGATACCATTCCAAGGTTAGTTTACGTGAAACCGTCCCATAGACGATTTCGGTTACTAGACTTTTATCTACATCTGACAAGGTTGCCTTGCCCAAGGATTTTTTGAGGGCGATGTTTGAAAAAGCACCGTCCTGGAAAATCTCTCCTAGGGTAGATAGGGCCACCCCTCGTGCAGTCTGCATCTTATTTACCAAATTGATCACCTACTTGCAGTTGTCGCCCTAAACCATTTAAGAAATCTCCGACAGGCATTTTGGGTTTACCGGCTGGCTGAACAAGGGTCAAGGCCAAGGCTCCCTCACCCGTCGCAACAACGATTTCATTTTTATGGAGAGCTAAAATTTCCCCTGGTTCTCCTTGACCTTCACACGGTTTTGCTTGGTAAATTTTAAAGCGTTCACCCTTCCATAGGGTATGGGCAACTGGCCAAGGATACATGCCTCGAACTTGGTTAAAGAGTTCACGGTTGGTCCGTGTCCAATCCAGGCGTTCTTCTTCTGGCTTGATATTTGGAGAGAAGGTGACTTGTTGGGGATCCTGCGGTTGGGGCTTAAGCTCTCCCGCAAGGTAAGCTGGCAGTGTTTCTAAAAGAAGATCCCGACCGACAAGAGCCAATTTCTCAAATAGGGTTCCCACATTGTCTTCCTCTAAAATAGGGATGGCGCGAGAAGAAATCATATCTCCAGCATCCATCTCTTTGACCATTTCCATGATGGTCACACCAGCTTCTTTATCCCCATTCATGATGGCATAATGAATAGGCGCTCCACCACGGTATTTTGGAAGAAGAGAAGCGTGCACGTTGACAGAAAACTTCATCGCCTCTAACAAACGACTCGGCAAAAACTGTCCAAAGGCTGCTGTGACAATCCCATCTGCTCCCAAAGCCAATAAGTCTTCTAGTTCTTGGCTTCCAGATAGTTTCTCCGGCTGATAGATTGGCAAGCCTGCTTCTAAAGCCGCTTCTTTTACTGGTGTCATTCGGATTTCTTTTTTACGACCAACTGCCCGATCTGGTTGGGTCACAACGGCTAGAATATCATAGCGTTCATCAGAAATCAAGCCTTTTAAGACTGTAGCTGAGAAATCAGGCGTTCCCATAAATAGTATTTTTGTCATTTTTTCTCCTTCTACATAAAACTTTGCGGTTCATTGTCAATGCTGACTCGAAGATCTTGATTTTCCCTCTCTTGAGTATAGTCCAAAATCTGATTTAAAACCTGTGGTAAGTGGTCTTCAAACCGGTACTTCAACAGAATCTGGTAATGGAATAAATTATGCGTGCGAGCAATCGGTTTTGGAGTTGGTCCCAAGATTTGGACCTGATCGGACAGACCTGCTTTCAACAGATCCATCACCTGATAAGCTTTTTTAACCACGACCTCTTCTTGTTTGTGAGAGAGGGTCAAACCTACCGTGTAATAATAAGGTGGATAACCTAACTGGTGGCGCACCTTCATTTCATAGGCATAAAATCCTTCATAATCTTGGCGTTTCGCATATTCAATGGCGTAATGATGAGGATTATAGGTCTGGATCAGAACCTGTCCTTCTTTATCCGCACGACCAGCCCGCCCTGCCACCTGGGTTAACAGTTGGAAAGTCCGCTCTGACGAGCGAAAATCAGGCAAATTTAGAGCTGTATCAGCATTTAGGACACCGACTAGCGTTACATTAGGGAAATCCAAACCTTTGGCGATCATCTGGGTCCCCAGTAAAATATCGGCTTGTCCTTGGCCAAACTGGTCCAACAAGGTCTCGTGACTCCCTTTTTTCCGAGTAGTATCAACGTCCATCCGCAGAATACGAGCCTCGGGGAAAATTTCTTGTAGCTCATCGTAGGCCTTCTGTGTCCCCGTCCCGTAATAACGAATCGATCGACTTTGACAATTAGGGCAGACTGTTGGAATAGCCTTGTGGTAATTGCAATAATGGCAATCCATCGTCTTGGTATCCATGTGAAGGGTCAAGGAGATATCACAATTCGGACAGGTATCTACCTGACCACACTCCCGACACATCACAAAGCTGGAATAACCCCGGCGATTGAGCATAAGGACGACTTGCTCTTTTCGTTGCAGACGTTCTGCTATCGCTTCTAGCAACTTAGGTGTATAGGTTCCGGATTCTTGCTGGCCAATATAATCCCTGAAATCAATCACTTCCACCTCTGGAATACGGGCAAGAGGATTGGCTCGTTGGGTCAATTGAATAAATTCATAGACTCCTTTTCCTGCACGGGCTCGTGTTTCTAGACTAGGTGTCGCCGACCCCAAGACCAAAACAGCCTGGTGATACTGAGCTCGTAGTAAGGCCACTTCACGCGCATGGTAGCGAGGATTGCTATCTTGTTTATAGGTAGCCTCATGTTCTTCATCGATAATAATGGCCCCTAGGTTCTTCAGAGGTGCAAAGATAGCAGACCTCGCTCCTACGACCACTTGAGCTTCTCCACGTTCAACACGTCTCCACTCATCGTATTTTTCACCATTGGATAGACCTGAATGAAGTATGGCCACCCGATCCCCAAAGCGAGAAATGAAGCGATCCGTCACTTGAGGCGTCAAGGAAATTTCGGGAACCAACATAATAGCTGTTTTTCCCTTTTCCAGCACCTCTTGGATGATTTGGAGATAAACCTCCGTCTTCCCACTTCCTGTGACCCCTTCTAGCAAAAAAGGTTTGGAAGATTGCCCAATTTTGCTGGTTACCGCTTGAACGGCTCGTTCTTGTTCAGCATTTAAAACCAAGGCCTCTGTCGACTCTTTGTTTTTAAAGTAGGCAGCCGCACGATTAACTTCTTTTTCAAAAATAAGCAAGGCACCCTGGTCAATGAAATAGTTTACCACTGGACGAGAGAATTCCGCCAATAAATCACTCAAAGGCGCTTCTACTTCCTGACCTTGGAAAAACTCACGCAAGGCCAAGCGCTTTTTAGCATTATTAGCGATTTCCAAATTTTTAAGTAGGTGATGACTTACCCGATACCATTTTTCTGTTTTGATACGTTTACGATCCACTGCTTGGTATTCTACTTCCAACTCTCCCTTACGAGTCAGTCGCATCATTCGTACTTGAGCATCAATATCCAAAGAAGAAAAGGCCAAACTGGTCGCTGTTCCAAAAATGTCTTCTCTATCTTCTAGAGATAGCAGTTCTGTCGGATGGAGAATTTTGTCATAGGAAGAATTTAAAACACTCGGTAGCATGGCTTTTAAGAGGGTGATCTTGTAGGCAAAAACCGTCTTCCGCAACTGATCTGCCAGCCAAAATTGCTCCTCTCCTAGAACTGGTTGGTAGTCTAAGACCTCCACGATACTTTTCAATTCTTGGTCTTGAGCTGCTGGAGTGGTCTCTTCAAGGCCAACCACAATCCCTTGAATGAGCCGATTGCCCTTCCCAAAGGGAATATGGACCCGCATTCCTTTTTCCAAGAACGGAGAAAACTCTTCTGGTACCTGGTAACTATAGGGTTTGTCTGTTTGCATCAAGGGAACATCAACGATGACTTGTGCCAGCATGCTTTCACCTCCTTCCTGTCCTAGCGCTAAATAGCAAAAAATAAGATTGAGCGAACCCAACCTTAAATTTTTTCACCATCTTCTTTTTCTTTCGCGATTTGTTCTTTAATTTTACGCTCTTCTTCTTCTTTACGCAAGCGTTCTGCTTCGATTCGACGACGAACCGCTTCACGCTTAGCTTCTGGATCTGGGTGAATCACCACATTTCCTGATTCAATCTCTTCCAAGGCACGCAAGGTAGATTTTACTGATTGAAATTCTTGAGTAGGAGTTGCACCACTCTCTAACTCATGAGCTCGTTTGGCTTCAAGAATAACCAAAGAGTATTTTGACGGTACTTTATCCAACAATGTGTCAATGGACGGTTTTAACATCATAATCTTTTTACCTAATTCCTATTCTAAATTATCGTACCACTTGAGTGGCTTTGGGAAGCATTTCTTGGTAGTGACCAATGACCCGATCAACACGGAAATGTTCTGCTTCAATCACACGTTTGACACGTTCCGCAGCCAAAGGCACTTGGTCGTTGACAATGGCATAGTCATACTCCCGCATCAAGGCAATTTCTTCTTTTGCTTTTTCGATCCGCTGGGCAATGACTTCCGCACTGTCTGTGCCACGTCCAACCAAACGATCTTGCAACTCATCCAAATCTGGAGGAGTCAGGAAAATGAAGACGGCATCTGGTACCTTTTTCTTGACCTGCAAAGCCCCTTGCACCTCAATTTCAAGGAAAACATCGATCCCTTTATCGAGGGTTTCGTTCACATAGGTCAAGGGAGTCCCATAGTAATTGCCAACATATTCAGCATATTCAAGCATTTGACCTTGACGAATCAACTCCTCAAATTCTTCACGTGTCCGGAAGAAATAATCTACTCCGTCCACTTCACCTGGACGTTGTGCACGTGTTGTCATCGATACTGAGTATTGAAATTGATTATCTGAGCTTTCAAAAATCTCACGTCTAACCGTTCCTTTCCCAACACCTGAGGGTCCTGAGAAAACGATTAATAATCCTCGATCCGCCATTTTGTCTCCTTCGCTGTCTTTCTATCTAGTGTAACAAAAATAGAAAGATTTTTCAACAGATTTTTCCTAGAGGCAAGGCCCCAACCGCTTCTCTACCAATGAACCGTTTCATTTGTGATGTCCCATTTTTAACACGACTCAAAAAAATAGCCAACCAAGGTTGTTCCACCCTCGCTGACTATCTTTTTTATATATGGCTTTTAACAAGCTCTATTTTGCATAATCAATGGCACGTAATTCACGAATAACGGTTACCTTGATGTTACCAGGGTACTCCAAGTTGGACTCAATCTTCTCACGGATATCATGAGCCAAGATGGTCAACTTATCATCCTTAACTTCCTCAGGACTGACCATAATTCGAATTTCGCGACCTGCTTGCAAGGCAAAGCTGGTCTTAACTCCCTCAAAGCCATTTGCAATTTCTTCAAGATCTTGCAGGCGTTTGATGTAGCTTTCGAGAGACTCGCTCCGGGCGCCTGGACGTGCTGCACTCAAAGCATCTGCTGCCGCAACAATGACTGCGATGACACTTTCTGGTTCAACATCACCATGGTGACTGGCAATCGTATTGACAACAACTGGGTGCTCTTTGTATTTACGAGCTAATTCAGTACCAATTTCTACGTGGCTACCTTCTACCTCGCGGTCGATGGCTTTACCAATATCATGAAGGAAACCAGCTCGACGAGCCAAGGTAGCATTTTCACCAAGCTCACTAGCAATGATACCAGATAACTTAGCAACCTCAATGGAGTGACGCAACACGTTCTGTCCATAAGAAGTTCTGAATTGCAAGCGTCCCATAATCTTCATCAAATCAGGATGTAGATTTGGTGCGCCAATTTCATAGGCTGCTGCTTCACCATATTCACGAATCCGATGGTCAATTTCCAAACGGTTCTTCTCTACCAACTCTTCAATCCGAGCTGGATGGATTCGACCATCTTTCAAGAGACTTTCCATGGTCATTCGTGCGATTTCCCGACGAATCGGATCAAATCCAGACAAGGTTACTACTTCTGGTGTGTCGTCAATAATCACATCCACACCTGTCAAGCTTTCGAAGGTTCGGATATTTCGACCTTCGCGACCAATAATCCGACCCTTCATTCCATCATCTGGTAAATGAACCGTTGAGTTGGTCTGTTCTGCCACAAAATCCCCGGCCATCCGTTGCATGGCTTGAACCAGGATATCTTTTGCAACTTTATCTGAACGTTCTTTCACTTCCACTTCTGCTTCTCGAATTCGAGTCGCAATCTCTTTGGAGAGTCGTTCTTCTGTTTGCGTTAAGATAATATCACGTGCTTCCGATTGAGTCAGAGAAGCAATTTTTTCTAATTCTTCTTCTTTCTTCTTTTCTAGCTCATGTAATTGTTCTTCACGCGCATCAATGTGTTTAGTTCTATCTGAAAGACTTTGCTCTTTTTGTTCAAGAGCTTGCTCTTTGCTCGTAAGATTGTCATCTTTGCGATCAAGATTATTCGAACGTTCCGCTAACCGGGTTTCTAATTGTTTTAATTCTTGACGCTCTGATTTAAACTCAGCATCGACTTCTTCTCGATATTTTCTGGCTTCTTCCTTTGCCTCCAAAAGTGCTTCTTTTTTAAGTGAACTAGACTCATGCTTAGCTTCTTTCAAAATCAAATCAGCTTCACGCTCTGCCTGTCCACGTAAATTCGTTGCTTCTTGTTCAGCATTTAAAAGAGTAAGTTCTGCAGCCTCTTTCGATGCTTTCATCTTGACTGAGATCCCTACATATCCAATGACTAAACCAATGATTGCGGCAAAAACAATTGCAATTCCAAATTCCATGTTTTTACCCCTAATCTAATGAATAGTTGAATTAAAAAATTCTTTATTATTTTATCATATTTTTACAAAATTAACAAACAAATTTTCTAGCGAAAACTAATCTATTTCTGCTATTATTCTAATGCTTCTTTCCCTTGATTCTAACGGGAAAACACCCTAAAAACAAGCTTCTGAATCCTATTTCAACGGCTACTTGCCACTCTCTTCTCTTGTGTTTTCTTCCAGCGCCAATTGTGCTATAATCAAGAAAAAAGAAATTGAGGAAGATACATGACGAAAGAAGTTATCGTGGAAAGTTTTGAACTAGACCACACTGCTGTAAAAGCCCCTTACGTCCGCCTAATCGGAGAGGAAACTGGACCAAAAGGAGATGTTATCTCAAACTATGATATCCGCTTGGTTCAACCAAATGAAGACTCTATCCCGACTGCTGGTTTACATACGATTGAGCACCTCTTAGCTATGTTAATCCGTAAACGCATTGATGGCATGATTGATTGTTCCCCATTTGGGTGTCGTACTGGATTTCATATGATTATGTGGGGACAGCACGATCCAAAAACCATTGCACAAGTCATTAAATCCTCCCTAGAGGAAATTGCTGAAGCAACTAGCTGGGAAGACGTCCCAGGAACGACGATTGAATCTTGTGGAAACTATAAAGATCACAGCCTCTTTTCTGCCAAAGAGTGGTGCAAATTGATACTTGAACAAGGTATTTCTGACGATCCATTCACACGCCATATCGTATAAAAAAACAAAAGACTTCTCTTTCAAAGAGAAGTCTTTTCTAATTCTTAATAATCCAATGCATCGGAATGGCCTTTTCCGTTTCCGACAAAGTAGCCTGTTTTAGCATTGATACTAAACAAATATGTTCCATCTGGCTTAAAGAGGTTGTAATAACCATTGCCGTTGATAATATTCACGCGTTCCAAGATGTATTGATCCCCAACGATATGACCACGTTCCCGGGCAATCTTCAGAATTTTCTCCAAAATACCAGGGTTAAAGGTCCATGCAGGATTGTTTATATCGTCAAGCGCTGCTTGGTTGTATGGCACCCGGCTCAAGTTTCGTTGAAGTGGCACACCAGTACTTTGAAGACCAAAGCCAGAATAGCCTGGGTTCACTCCGCCTGTCGTATTCCCTTCAGTAGCTGGGGTTGGGGTAGGAGCAGGACTGGTAACCGTTCCTGAAGAAGCTGCATTTCCACCTGCAGCACTGCCACCACCATCTGTCACGGGTGCTGGAGTCGCAACTTGTTGCGAGCGACCTTGAGAAGCTGCATCCTTCAATAATTGGTTCAATTTTGTATTAGATGTCGACACATCTGAAAAGACTGCATCACTCTTTACCTGCGCCTTGGTATCGATGGCCCCATCCTTAATAACTGGGCTGGTAAACTGAGAGTTTACTGTTTGAATAGCAGAAACCTGCTTCACCAATTCATCGTATTTACTCTTGGCTGCATCGTATTCCTTGGTATCTTTCAATTTTTCTAAACTTGCTTTTAGTTTTTCCAAGTTACCAAAAGAATCATTTTTCAGCTTCGTCTGCGTGTCATCTGTAAAGAAAGCTGCATACTGATCGTTAAAATCCTTCAGCAAAGCCTCTGTATTCGCACTCGTTGAGGCAGAAGAACTAGAGGACTTCTTGCTAGATGAGCTAGTAGAAGAGACGACTGTCGTTTCCCCTTTAGACTGGTTACGGATCCATTGATAAGACAACCAACTAGCCGTAGCAACTGCTGTCAGAGCTAAAGCTGAAAATAAAATTGGTTTTACCCGGCTCTTTTTCGGTTCTTCAGGAATCTCAATTTCTTCATCCACATATGGTTCTGTTGGCTCTGGACCAAATTTAATTTTTGCCGGACGTTCCCCAGGAATTGGATCAGGAATGCGAGTAGACGCACCTTCTTTTTGACCTGCTTCAGCCGGTATTGCTTCTTTTACTGGTTCTTCGTTTGGAATTGACTCTGTTGTTTCCACAGTGGCTGCTTCCTCTGCCTCAGCTAACATTTCCTTCTTCATGACGATGGTATCAAACTTGTGAGCTTCAATTTCGTCACGGTGCTGTTTGATGTATTTATCGAGGACGTTGTCTGTTTCCTTGACTCCTGCTTCGATTTCTTCAGCTTTGCGGTTCGCTTGGCCAATCGTCATCTCTTTGGCGTCCTTAAAATCAAGAACTGACTCTGCATCTTGGCCCAACTGCTGTTTATCTTCTTTTGTCATATGTTTCCTTTCTCACTAGCCGCTTGTCGACGTACCCGTTCCCCAAAGAACTGATACAAGTCAACCTTTAAGGTTCCGTTATATAATTTTCGTTTTTTATCCGCTTGTCGCCCAAATTTCTTTTCAAAATTTTCATCGCTGGTCAGGATAAATTTGCTCCAAGTATTCAATGGTGCAAAGACCTCTCCCATTTCAGCGTACAATTTTGTCACTCCTGCATCATCGGATAAACGTTCACCATACGGTGGATTGGAGATGATGACCCCATTGATCTTCTCCGAGCGCAAATCTTGAACCCTCATTTGCTTAAAGGTGATATCACTTGCAACTCCAGCTTTTTGAGCATTTTCTTTGGCAATCTCAACCATCCGCGCATCGATATCGGTTCCCATGATGTCTAGGACAAGGTCCCGATTGATTTTTTTACTAGCCTCTGTGCGAACTTCTTGAATCAGTCGATCATCCACCCAATTCCACTCTTCAAATGAGAAGGTCCGTCTCAAGCCTGGCGCTATCTGGCGAGCCATCATCGCTGCTTCGATACAGAAGGTCCCTGATCCACAAGTCGGATCAACCAAAGGCTTATCTGGATACCAATTGGAAAGTTGAAGAATGGCTGCCGCCATATTTTCCTTAATGGGTGCGCCCCCTTTTTCCGTCCGATAACCACGTTTGAAAAGGCTGCTACCAGTGGTATCAATTAGAATAGTCGCTTGGTCCTTCAAAATGGAAACTTCAATTTTAAATTCTGGTCCATTTTCAATCAATGGAACGCCTTCCGGGCGGGCATAGTGTTTTTGCAACTTTTTAACAACAGCCTTTTTTGAAATCGCTTGTACACTCGGTTCGTTATGCAGTTTGGATTTGACACATTTTGCTTTGGAGATGGGGAAACGTGCTCCTAAAGGGAGGTATTGGTCCCAATCCAAGGCAAAAACTCCTTGAAAGAGTTCTTCAAAGGTACGGGCAGGAAAGGATCCTACGACGATCTTGATTCGGTCTGCAGCCCGCAACCAAAGATTGGTTTCGATGATTGCACGAACATCGCCTTTGAAACGGACTCGTCCATTTTCCACTTGGCAATCGTAGCCCAGCTCTCGTAATTCACGCCCAACCACTGCTTCTAATCCAGCAGCAACTGTCGCAATTAATTCAAATTGTTTTTTCATTTGTTCCTCATTGTTTAAAAAAGGAGGTTGAGATTTCTCTCCCCCTCACCACCTATATGCAATTTTCTATAAGCCATGTTTTGTTCCAGAAATGACTAGGTACCATTTCCTTCGATAATCATCTGTCTACTGTTTCCAGTCAG
>ERZ773072.498-NODE-498-length-21764-cov-11.583491_pt1 | contig 21764 bp, 23 predicted proteins | sample MGYA00580617_ERZ773072 | MGnify/ENA primary metagenome ERZ773072 (study PRJEB29015, sample SAMEA2737970) | human oral metagenome | biome: human oral; feature: human-associated habitat; material: dental | place: China | collected 2122 ...
TATTATATAATATAAAAGTTGTAACAAATCCGTTGCATCATAGCTCCTTTAAAAGAGGTGATTATCGTGGAAAAGAATGATGAATTAACAAAACTAACTCTTCATATCATCTTACTAGAAATAGTGCAAAAGAAACTAAACCAGTTAGATGAATCATTGAATAGCGTAGCCCAGAAAGAGAAGTCCGCCATGAGCAAATATCAGAGGGTCAATAAAAGGGATGAAAAAGCCAAAAAGACCGCAATGCGGGAAATTACCCAACTAAAAAAGTCCATTTGCCGAATAAAAGACAATGAATGTCGTGATGCAATTGCTTTGGGGCATAAAATCAAAAAAGTCAGGAATCGTATTAAGAAGATTCAAAAGGCAAGCAATAAAGCCAATCTTCACCTCCAAGAAGTAAAGCAAAACCGAAAATATACTCAAATTCAGTTTATGCTTTTCTTCCAAATCAAGGGAATTGTTTGTAAAACAATTGCAGGAGGTGGCGTTCTATAGAGTTTTAACCCCTAACACCTTAAACACCGATAACTACGTCAGTAACAACTTATAAGATTGGAGCAACTACTAATAAGTCCTGAGTCGAGACTTTAAAAACCGACTCTTTTTTCTTTGAATTCGTCTTCCCTATCCCTATTCCTAAGCACTAGATAAGCTATTATACCGATCAAGATAAGGATTATTAATATCCAGAACCACCACAGTTCGCCAATAGTCATATCGAAGAAGGATCTCTTTTCTTTTTTAGATGAGCCTGCGACTGGGCATTGGCAGTTACTTGAGTTATTGCCGCGGTGGGATGAAGATGAAATAGTTTTATCTTTTAAGCTTTTATTACTATCTTTGTTTGATGAACTGTCAGAGTTGGAATCATTTACATTACTGCCATTATTACTATCTGATCTAGCTGGATTACTGTCGGTTACGCTACCACCACCTGATCCATTAGAACTATTTCTTGTGTTTTGGTTAGTGATATGAGTGTGGTAATGAGTATAGTTATTAACTACATTACTACCGCCGCGCCCGCCAGCTGAGCCAGAATTTCCGCCGCCCTGGTTGCCGTTATGACCACCATTGTTACCACCGCCTTGATTATTGTTTCCGCCTTGGTTGTTACCATTGCCACTAACTGTAATATTATATTTATGCTCAATTGTATTTGTTCCATCAGATATAGTAAACGATACTTGGAAGGTTTTGCCAGCATCGGCTTGACTTGGAGTACCAGAAACTACATGAGTGGAGGGGTTAAAGTGTAGCCAGCTAGGGTTTGATGGGGATGCTGTAAATGTTAGCGGAGCATTTTCTGGATCACTAGCTGTAATAGTGTAAGAATATGGTGATCCTTGAGTAGCTGTAGTTATTGGTGTAGATGTAACTACTGGCAGTTCATTATTGTTATTGATATTTATAGTAAAGTTTTTATCTAAGAAGTTGCCATATTCATCAGTGGCACGAATACAGATATTATAGCTATTTTTAGCTTCATAATCTGCTGGGTTTTTAAGGTAAAGTTTGTTATTTGTAATGGTAAATGCATTATCATCTGCACCTGGAGTAGCACAAGTTAAAGAAGCTGTATTGGTATCTCCAGGAGTGTCATTAGGGTCAGACGGCATAGTGATATCGGCAACTTTAGTGTTTGGCGGAGTGTTTTCATCGATAGTGTTTGATGATAGGTTGATATCTTGCGGGGCAACACCACAGTCGCGGGTGTCATTGAAAGTCCAACCTAATCCGACCAAGAAGTCGTGTTCGGCAGTGGCGGCGCAGTATTTGAGACCTGCAGAGGAGGGTTTATGATGAAAAGTAATACTAGGATCATTCTTTACTGCATCATGCCAGTTTTTTAGAATTTTATCATAGTTCTTTATACTTAAGCCCGAGTTGCTAGCGAAGTCTCCCATTCCATCATCATATTGTCCTCTTTTTAGAGCGACAGAAAAATCTATATTAGATATATCTTGATTGAAGGAGGTAGCATTTTTAAACATATTACCAAAATTTGTCGCATTTGATGTATTAAAATTAATTGGTTGATTAAAAGAGGTAGCACCCTCAAACATACTACTAAAGTAATTTACTCTAGATGTATCACTAAGATTAACAGGGTAATTAAATGATGTAGCATTTTTGAACATCTCATTTATATAATATACTGATGATGTATTAAAATTAATCGGCTGATTAAAGGAGGTAGCGCCAATAAACATACCACCCATATTAGTCACCTTAGAGGTATCGAAGTTAACTGGTTGATTGAAGGCTATAGCATTATCAAACATACCATACATACTAGTCACCTTAGATGTGTCGAAGTTAACTGGTTGATTAAAAGCTTCAGCAACAGAGAACATCATACTCATACTCTCCACATTCCGCGTATCAAAATTGACAGGGTGATTAAAGGCTTTAGCATGACGCAACATACCATACATATTAGTTACTTTAGAGGTGTTAAAATTTAATGGCTGATTAAAGGAGGGGGCATATATAAACATTTCTCCCATATTTTCTACATTTTGGGTATCAAAGTTAACTGGCTGATTAAAGGAGTTAGCATTTTTAAACATCTCTCCCATATCTTCTACCTTAGATGTATCGAAGTTAACTGGCGAATTAAATTTCATAGCATTACGAAACATATGGTTCATAGATTTCACTTCAGAAGTATCTGGTGAATCAGTATACCGTCCAGTCATCTCATAGGCATTGAAAAACATACCTATCATACTTTGCCATTTTATTTTACCCCATTGCTTTATAAATAGTATCTTTCTACCCATAGACTCACTTGCACGATCGTCATTATCGGGGAATGCATCCGAGTAGTATGTCCTCCTACCCTGAGAACGAGGTTCATCGGAAAATGTCATTCCTGGAAAATCACCCTCAATCTTAATATCATACTCACCATCATTAGCATAAGTATGCGAAGGTGATACATAACCAGATTTAGCTTCAATTGGTGAACCGTCTCCCCAGTCTATTGTATAATTGTAGGCTGCATTGTTGATTTTATGTTTATAGATATTCTTATAAACTGGTATTTTTACAGTTCTGCCATCTGAATCGCCAGAGACCTTCCAGGTTGTTATGAAAGCATCAGAATCTAGCGCCTCACTATGATTAGAGAAAACAAATATATTTAGCAAACCAAAAACTAGAGTTATAATAGCGCAAATAGTCAGCACAAGTCTCTTTTTATGTAAAAAAGATATAAAATCCTTACTAGTTTTTAAAAGACGTTCCTTCACTTGGCCACACTCCCTGCGTTAACTATATTAATTATTAAGAAGATTTTAACACAAGCGTAATAAAAAATACAATACACTAATTTATGATTCTAGATTTTTCCGAGTTTCGATCAAACTGCTATAAAGTTCTAATAGCTTTTTAGCCATAGTCAATGAATCGAAAGATTTAGCTACTCTAAGGGCAGCACGAGACATTTTTGCCAGACGCTCCTTGTTAGAAAGTAAATCGTTGAATACCTTAGCAAAGTCTTTTCCTTCAATTCCATCAGTCAAAATAGAGTTAGATTTCCTGAGTCCTTCAGTCATTTGTTCATCACAGTAGACTATTGGCAATCCTGCAGCCGAAGCCTCTAGGAAGGTCATTGGTTGATTATCAAAATGGTAGGAAGCAAGAGCAAAAACATCGGCTTGCTTAAGAAGAGAGGCTACTTTATCACTTGATTGCATTCCTGTAAGAATCACTCGATTTTCTAGATTAAGTTCAGAAATTCTACCACGTAGTTCCTTTTCAAAAGGACCACCACCAGCTAAGATTAATTTAATATTTTTATCGCTAACATGAGCCATTGAATCAACCAGCGTGATCTGGCGTTTTTCAGGACTCAAACGTGCTACACAAATAATAAACTTCTCACCAGGCTTCTTTTCAATAGGAGAATCTTCCGCGCGCGCCGAGCGATATTTTTTAGTATCAATACTGTTTGGGAAATTATAGCAAGGCGCGTTAAGACCGCCTTCTTCAATTAATATACGTTCTAAATGCTTTGACGGTGATATACAGGCATCGCATTTATTTGCAAAAGCCGCCGTTAAGCGCCAACCCTGGCGAGATATCATTTCTTTAAGACTATCTTTGCTTAAATTTCGAAGCTTTTCTGCTGAGATTTCAGGTAAAATTGGCTTAATACCAAGGACTATCGGCATCGCAACAGTTATAGCCGTAATTCCAGTAATGATCATCATTGGATAATCATTGATTAGTTCAGTATAAAGTGTATGTATAGTTGTTACGTGAGGGATATTCTGCCGTCTAGCTACTAGATGAGCCAAAACACCTAGTTGAAACTGAGTTTGACTATGAACAATATCAAACTCATATTTATCAAGCTTTTTAGCTAATCCAGGATATAGGCTAGCTGTGTAGCGCTTTTCAAAAATATAGTTTTTCATAGATGAAAGGCGAATCACATGATCATCATTATCCTCATATCCCTTAACCTTTGGGGCAATCACAAAAACCTCATGACCAAGCGATTCAAGCGCCTGCTTGTAGACTAAAGTTGATGTCGCCACGCCGTGTACTGATGGTAGGTAATCATCAATAAAGAACGCTATCTTCATAAGGTCATTATACCATATTCTATAAATTCACTTAGGCTAAACATATAGCACTCATAAATAAAGCTATTTAGGGCTCTGGATACGCCTCTAGAGCTTCAAAATGCAAAATATGACCTGCGGCTGGCACACTGATGATACGTGCCTCGGGTAAAAGTTCATGCATAATGGACGCTGTTTTCGGGGGAGCGACATTATCTTTTCCGCCAATAATTAAGGTTATTCTCTTTTGATATTCTAATGCAATACCATGTACGTAAGGGTTATTTTCGTAGAGTAAGGTTGTTAAAATATCAGAATCGCGTAAAGTCAAGTTATCCTTTTTATAACGTTCAGACTCAATTAGCCAATTCCAAGCCGCTTTTTGGCGAGTTTTCAGCGCAACAGCAACACGCACTCCACGAATGGGTCTACTATTATAGACACTCCAGCTAAAATTTTCTGGCAGATTATTTGATATTTTTTGTAGTGCATCCGCTAGAATAGTAGTATCGGGTGTTGGACATGCCATTATTATTTTTGTATGATCAGGAATCTTATTTGTGCGTAAGGCATGATAGAGTATAGATGAAGAAAATGAATTACTAATAATCACATCTGGAAATCTACCGATCTGTTCTAAGGCATAGCTAAACCAATCTGCTAAATCATCGTAGCTCTCAAATTTAGGACGCAATGAGCCTCCATGCCCAGGCAGATCAATAGCATACACTGCATAACCAAAATTAACGTATCGCTCAGCCAGAGGAGCCATGTCAATTTTACCGCCCGTAACACCATGGAAAATCACCACAGCCTTGTCTGCATTAGTATTACATTCAAACCAACAAACACCATTGACCGTTTTTTCTTGGCAATTGAGTCTTTCATAAATTTGCTTTAGGGTTGAAATTTTAGGCATAATACTATTATACTATTATTTATGAAGATTAGCGTTATTATTCCTTGTCGAAATGAAGCTGGGGTTATAGATCATCTTCTTGAATCACTTACCATCCAAACTAAAAAGCCTGATGAAATTATAGTTGTTGATTCTGCAAGCACAGATAATACAGTCGAGTGCGCTGAAGCTTATTCAAGTAAATTACCTCTTAAAATTATAAAAGTAAGCGAAAAGGGCTCATCTAAGGCTCGTAATTCTGGTGCCAGTGAGGCAGCGGGGGATATACTTGTATTTATCGATGCAGATACGATTCTTCCTAAATATTTTATACAATCTTTTGAAAATCGAGTTAATGAAAAGCATTTTCAAGCAGGTAGTTTTACCCAGAAGATGAATTCAGATAATCTAGCTATTCGTGCAGGCGCACACTTTATGAGCGGCTATATGCGCCTAATGCAATATACTCCTTGGCCAATTGGGTTTGGCTGTCTATATATTACTAAAGAGGCTTTCAACGCAGTAGATGGATTTGATGAATCTCTATACATTATGGAAGATTACGATATTATACTTCAAGCAAAAAGAGCAGGGTATAAAATCGGCATTATAAAAATGGGATGTCTGGCGTCAGACCGACGCTACAAAAATAATTCATTACGTCAAATACTCCGAGGTATATATGGTGAATTGTATCGTTATACACATGGTCTACGCATTACAAAACCAATTTATGAATATAATATGGGCGGTGAAGATAAAGATAACAGCAAAGATACCGATCCAAGTAAGCAAAAATTTAAATAATTATTCAGCAGATATTCTTGTGCCGACATGCTCTCCACTGGCAGCGCGTACTAGATTATCTTCTTGTAGCAACTTACAGACCACCAACGGTAATTTATAGTCAGCAGCAAGCGCGATAGAAGCTTTATCCATAACTTTAATATCTGGACGTTCGACCGCCTGCTGGAGTCTTAGTGTATTAAACTTTTTGGCATCCGAAAATCTAACTGGGTCTTTATCATAAACACCATCAACTTTAGTAGCCTTTATAATCAGATTACAATCCAGCTCAAGCGCCAAACTTACTGCTGCCGTATCTGTAGTTAGATAGGGGCGAGCAGTTCCTCCAGCTACTATAACTACACGATGTTTAACTAAATGACTAATCGCTCGACGATGTGTAAATTGGTCTAAAACCTGATCAGCCTTAATATTAGAAAGTGCTCGTGCTGGCGTTCCGCTAAAATTAAAAACATCAGCCAGTGCAATTGCATTCATCATAGTTGCAAGCATACCGATATTATCTGCACTAACGCGTTTAACACCGCCATGAGCCAGCTGAGCTCCACGGGCATAATTACCACCGCCAATCATAATCACAACTTGTGATCCTAAAGCCGTTATTTTTGCCGTTTCCTTAGCAATCCAGGCTGCTCGTTCTGCATCAAAACCACTATCAAATTTTCCTTGTAACTGTTCGCCCGAAAGCTTTAAAAGAATACGATCGTACATAGGTATAGTATACCATAAAACGCAATATCACTCGTAGAGAAGTTAATAATTATGTTATAATTACCGTAATAATGGCGAAAAAAAATAAGCAAGATAAAAAGCCCATTATCCCGCAGATTGTTAATAAGCGGGCTAAATTTGATTATCACCTTGAAGAAGAGATTGTAGCTGGCATGGTTCTTAACGGCCGTGAAGTGCGCGCCGCCCGTGACGGTCATGTTCAATTAAAAGGCGCTTTTGCCACAATCCGCGGTGGTGAACTTTGGTTGAATAACGCGTCATTTAGTATAAAGCTAAATGAAAGAGGCAAAGCCAATCAAAAAACCGTAGATACCGAACCAAAAAAATTATTAGTATCGCGGAGGCAGCTAAACAATCTAATAGAACAAAAGCAACAGGGCTTTACGATTGTACCGATAAAAATGTTAACTGGCGGCAAATTTATTAAATTAGTAATTTCACTGGGTAAGGGAAAAAAGAAATTTGATAAACGCGAAACTATTAAACGCCGCGACATTGAACGCGACGCTAAGCGAATTTTAAAATTTAGATAATACATTTAATATTAAAGTATAAGGAAAACCCCGCCGTAAAAACAGCGGGGTATGTGGATTAGGATTTGTTGATCTCGGTCAAAGAATCGATCGATTGCGACAGCGAAGGCTCATAGCGAAAGGTACGTGAGAACAAATCTCGCCCAATATAGGCAAAACCATCCTCTGGTAAGACCGTCACTCGAAAGTCACCCTCATGACCTTGGTTCAAACCATAGGAATTACGAGTTACTTTAGGGGAAACATTATGGTAAACACGTTCATTAAGATTAAACATGGAACCAAAATCTTGAAGTAAATCTAAATTAATATCTTTTTCTTCAAGATCTGAATCTTTCCCAGCATCAGACGCTTTCAAAGCATCAGACACTTTCAAAGCATCAGATACTTTCAAATGAAAGCGCTTACACTCGCTTGGAAGAGGTTTGGCATCAGCACAGCCGAGCCGATAGTTACGATGCCACTCACAAGCCTTCTTGAAGTCACGCATATTACGAACATGGACCTTGAAAAGTTTGCCGTTACACATGGCAAATCCTAACATGACAGGGAAAGCAAATTTATTGCTTTCAAATTGGAAGGGACGAGGTTAGCTTTTTGCAAACCCACTTTTTATATTAGCATACTTATGTTTATAAGTCAAACTACCAATCTATAAAGATTCTAAGGAACAATGAGACAAAAGAAAAACCCCGCCGTAAAAAACAGCGGGGTATGTGGTTTAGGATTTATACTTTAAGAAAGAACCGATGCAGGTTCATACTTAAAGACTTGAGTGAAGAGAGACTCTTCAATGGTAGCGTACTTTTCATTCGTATTGACTCGCACGCGAGGAGAACGAGGACGCTTCCACCATTCAGGACTCTCAATAGGCTTAAGTGTTACTACACCATCTTTTTGGTGATGATTCGATGATTCCAATTCGCAAAGAATTGTTTTGATCGCCGAATCTCCATTCTCAGAATCTGAGACTTTCAAATAGATAGTGTCACCTTTTGGACTCAGGAGTTCGTTCACGTTATGAACACGAACTTTAAGATCAGACATGATCATATCCTTAAACAACAGGGAAAGCAATAGTTAGTTATTGCTTTCAAATCGGAAAGTACTGGGCTAGCTTTTTGCAAACCCATTCCCTATACTACAACTTTGTAATATATAAGTCAAGTATGTAGTATCAATCTACGAAGTTCTGTTATAATTTGGATATGAGATTATATTCTTGGAATGTAAATGGAATTCGTGCTGTTATTAAAAAAGGTACTTTTTTACCTTTTATTAGCGAGTATCAACCAGATATATTATGCCTACAAGAAACTAAAGCCAAGAAAACTCAAGTCGAGATTGATCTACCAGATTATTTTGAAATATGGAATAGCGCCGAACGAGCAGGATATAGCGGAACGGCAATCTTTAGCAAAGCTAAACCGCTTAATACTTGGCTTGATTTCCCTGAAGATATAGTTAAAAAATATAATCTAGATCAAGATGATTATGGCAATCCAAACAATGAGGGTAGAATAATTGCAGTAGAATTTAATGATTTTATCGTGGCAACGGTCTACACCCCCAACAGCAAAGGTGATTTAAGCCGTTTACAATTACGCCACCAAAAATGGGATAAAGCTTGGCTTGAATACATGAAAAAACTTGAATCTATAAAACCAGTACTTTTTTGCGGCGATCTTAATGTAGCCCATACAGAAGATGACTTAGCAAACCCCAAACCAAATATTGGTAAACATGGATTTACAAATGAAGAACGGGCGGGATTTGATACTTTTATTCAATCAGGATTTAAAGACACTTTTAGAATTTTTACAAAAGGTAATGGTTATTATAGTTGGTGGACACACTGGGCAAATGCCAGAGCCAGAAATATAGGCTGGAGGATAGACTATTGGCTGGCATCGGAAAAGCTAGCAAATAAAATAACAGAAGCACAAATTCACCCAGATATTATGGGGAGTGATCACTGCCCGGTCAGTGTAACAATTGATATTTAGGATTATTATGCAACAATTTACCTTTTGGCAAATCCAAAAACCAGGCGAACCAATTTTTACAGATATTTTATGGAATAAGCCCGAGCGCCGAGAACAATCAGGTAGATTAGGTATAATTGGTGGAAATAAATTAGGCTTTGCTGGCGTAGCTGAAAGTTATAGTACAGCATTAAAAACAGGTATAGGCGAGGCTCGTATTTTATTGCCCGATGTATTAAAAAAGAGCATCCCAACTAATATCACAGAAGCACGTTTTGCACCAAGTAACTTAAGCGGTAGTCTAAGCCGTGATGCTTTACCCGATATGCGCGCTTTAGCAGAGTGGGCAAATGGCATTCTATTAATTGGCGATGCTGGTAGAAGCAGCGAAACCGCAATAGTTTATGATGATTTTATACGTGATTACAAGGGAGTGCTAATACTCACCAGAGACGCAATTGACTTGATTTCATCTAGCCATAACCAAATTTTAGAACGTAAAAATACGCTTTTTGTAGCTAGTTTTGCGCAAGTCCAAAAACTGTTCCGTAGTGTATATTATCCTAAAATGCTGACGTTTAGCATGCAACTTCTGCAATTTGTTGATTCTCTACATAAATTTACAGTAACATACCCAGTAACAATTGCTACTTTACATAAAGATACTATAATAATAGCCAACAGGGGCAAAGTTATAACGATGGAGTGGACCCAGCCCTTAAAGATATGGCGCGGTAATACAGCTAGCGTAATGGCGGTGTACTACTTATGGAATCCAAGTAAACCACTAGAGGCTATCTCTGCAGGAATTACAGAATAATAAAAATTGCCAAAAGGCAATCTACATATAATCAATAAATTGTGGTACCGCGGGCCGGACTTGAACCGGCACGAGCTAATGCTCACCAGATTTTGAGTCTAGCGTGTCTACCAATTCCACCACCGCGGCAAAAATACAAAAGACAAATCTTTGTATGACTCGTAATCTATTGTATAATAGAATGAGAAAAAATACTAGATTCATGGATCCAAAATATAATTTTTCACAAAATCAGTCTAATTCAGGAGTGCAAAATACTTCTGATAATGGTACGCCTACAAATTCAAATCAGCGAGAGGCGGCTTTATCTTTAGTGCGTAACGAAATTAACAATCTTTATAAAAGCAAAAATCAACCTGTGCTAACTAATCAAGGAAACATACAAAATAACGAGTCTGGTATTCTGAATATTTCGCACAATAGCGACACGGCGGCAAATAATCCAACAAATAACAATAGTCAAAATCAATACACCACAAATAACCAGACTGCAAATCAAGCTTACATACAGCAATTAAATGCCGAGCAATGGAAAAAATATCATAGTGCATGGCAGACTTATTATCAAAAATATTACGAACAATACTACGTTAATGAAATACGTAAAAATCTTGGTGCACAAAAGGAACAGCTACGCAATCGTTCATTAGGCAATGCTGCTACAAATATCTTTGCTGGGCAAAATAACACCGACCAATCTAATGATAGCTCTAATTCCCTAAAAACTGAAGCTTTAAATAAAATTCGACGAGACATCATAGCTAAAGCACAACGTTCAGCAAAAAAGGCCCGTAAAAGTCGTCATTTTATACCAATAGCAGGAATGCTAACAGCTTGTATAATTGGTCTTCTTTTACAATATAATCAATTTCTAATTGCCAATGTTAAAGCATATGTGTCACCAAGCGAATCTCAGCCAGAAAGTATTATAATTGATCCAAACGCAGATGTTCCAGTTGGACCAGAAAATAAGATGATCATACCAAAAATCAATGTTGATGCACCAATTGTACTCAATGTCGGAAGTAGTGCCAAACAACAACTAGACGCAATGTCAAATGGTATCGCCCACGTTAGATACCCAGGTGCAAGTGCGTTACCTGGTCAAATTGGAAATGCAGTATTCTCAGCTCATTCTAGTAGCGACTGGTCGGATAGTGGGGCGTATAAATTTATCTTCGTGCAGCTTGAGCGACTCACTAATGATGATGTTATTTATATAAATTACAACTCTAAGCGCTATGCCTATAAAGTTTTTGATACCAAAACTGTATTGCCAACCGAAACGCATGTTTTAAATTACAAAGGTAACGATCCAATTATTACCTTGATAACATGTACTCCACTAGGTACCGCACAAAAGCGATTCCTAGTTTTTGCCAAACAGATAAGCCCAGATCCTAGTAACGCGGAAAAAGCTCAGCCTACTAAGATATCACAAACACAAACTACAGCCCAAATGACTGGAACACGGCCAACATTAATTGAGCAGTTATTTGGCGCAAGATAAATCTATATTGAAACTTATTAATTATTAATTAAATCTAAATATCAAGCAATTGAATTCGCACAAATTGGTAATCACCAGAGGAGTTCTTGTTTATACAATAAAGATATTTGCCAGATGGGCTAATGGTTGCATCGAATTTAGCAATGACAGGCAATAGATCATTTTGATTTTCACCATCAAATTCATAGGTTCGCAAGGTACCATTATTATCACCCCATAGCATATATGTGTCAAGATAGCGTAACTTTTGCGCCTCGCCAGATGCATTGGGCTTTATCTGAGTTGAACTCTGCAAAGTAGATTCTAAATTATACGTAGAAAAACTTTTACCATCCTGAACAGTTGCTAATTGACCATTTTCCGTTACGTTAACGCTAATAATTTCTTGGTTCATAGAAAACTTTGATATCTCAGATAAATCAAGCCGATCATTTTTATTATCAGAAGGTAGTCCATAGAATAAGCTCTTACTACCATAAAGCCAAGCTTGGTTACCATTTGAGACTAAGAAGTAGAATCTATCATAGTATTTATCTACATCCATAAAAGCTTTTTTACCTGCTTCTAGTGGCAGAGTTTTAATAATCCTAGGCTCTTTAAACCCTTTTCGAATATAACCAAATTTACGAGTTTTAGAATTTGGGTTATCTTGCACAAATAGAATATAGCCATCGCCATAAAGGCTAAAATTATTAACATTATCAATAAATGGACTGCTGATTGTTTTATTAGAAATATCCAAATTACGTACCTTACCATCAATCAATGCGTAAAGCTGCGATCCTCCATAATCACCAAATACAACTTCATTTATATTATCAATACCAAAAGCTTGATTTATATTTACAGATTCCTCAGGCTTCTCTGTATCTAAAATTAACCATTCAATAGGATTATTAGCGCGAATATGTTTCAAAACCACATAACGTTCATTTCCGCTCCAAAGATAAAGTTTAAAATTGCCGAGACCTGCTTTATCATAACTTGAATCAGGCATAGAGACAGACTTAAATTCAGGTGTGTCGCGATCTATAAACGCAATATTTACTGTTGGGTTTGTAGCATTTTCAAGTAACGCGTAACGTCTACTACTACCAGAAGGGAGGGCATCAGCTAAAGTTTTTGGCAGATCCAAAACAGACTGAGGTGAAAGTTTATTTGGAATCAATCGAGGATAAGCCACCCATGTGATTTCACCGCCCTTTACTTTAACTTGTTTTTGCCACGTTCGATAATTCTCCTTCTGTATCCTGAGGTTGTAATCTCCTTCTATAGGAGCAATTCGTGCCCTGGTGTTGGTATTATGACGTTGATTATTTAAATACACTTCTGCACCGTTTGGCTTACTATCAACCTGTAGAATTCCTATGCGCTCTACATGACCTTCCGTACCATTAAAATTAAAACTATATCCAAGCATCAAGGCGGTTAGAACGGTAACCCCAATCACAATAGACACAGCAGTTAATGCCATAAAGAATAATTTCTTGGCTAACTTTTTCTTGCGAGAAGAAAGATAGTACATACAAGTAGTATTATACCAAAATATTGCAAAAAACACAGTGCTTATGCTACAATCAGCTTATGATTTATACGTAAACGGGTAGAGTTTACGAATGGGTTTATTTATGGAAAATAATAAGGGAACTAATAAGATTTTAACCACTCATACACCATCGCGTCCAAGAAGCAATATTGGTAGTGCTGGCGGTATGCATATATCTCGCCAAAAATCCAGAACCCTGAATCGTAAATTTGTGAAAAAACCAAACTTTACACCGCCTCAAGATAATAATCTTGATGGAGTGATTGCAAAGTCAAAATTAGAGGCAGCCATAAAGCAATCCCAAGCAAAGATTATCACCCAAACGGCGCAAACAAACCAATCTACTCAAAAACCACAAAATAAAAATATAGAGAGAATCAATACTGCAATTAGCGAAATCGTTAAAGCGCAAAAAATAATCGAAGCAAATAAAGCAAGGCTTGCGCAAACACAAAAACCCGAAGCAAGCATAATAAAGAAAGCCACACCTAGACTTAAAGCTCCAGCAACATTAAGTAATGTAGATCACATAAATAATCCAATCACAGCGCCTAAAGTTGCTAATTATGCAACTCAATCTCGCAAGATGATATTTAATAGCACGGCAGTAAAACACCGACAAGCCTCCCTACAGAGACAGGGGAAACCAATCATTCAGCCTATTCAAAAGCCAAAGAACACTCCACTATATACAACAAAAAATTCACCTAGCCAGCACACAAAGAACCAACCTAAACAAAATCAAAATACAATTCATAATCCTAAAGATTCAGATATTTACACAGAACATCCAATTGCTAAAGTTGCGCAAATTCGCCAAGCTGAACGTAAAAATATAACAACAAACAATGCACCCGTTCTAAAAACAGCACGTCAAATTAAAGAGGAAGTTATATCAGAAGCCTTGGCGAATGCACCCAAGCAAGATAGACATCAGATTAAACAGCCTAAACTTTGGGGTAAGGCTAAATTGATTGGTGGACTTTCGGCTGGGCTTATTAGCGCGGCAGCAATTGCATATACAGCATATTCACAAATTCCATCATTTTCCATGGGAATTGTCAATGCACAGTCTGGCATACAGGCCAGCTATCCAGGCTACATACCAGGAAGCTTCAAAGTTAATGGACCAATTTTTGGCGAAGAGGGTCGTGTACAAATTAATTTTAAATCTACCACAAATGATGATGAGTTTAAGCTTGTTCAAGTAAATAGCAATTGGGATTCTGAATCATTGCTAACAAATTATGTAAAAGATAAGTCAAAAGGGCATTATCAAACAGATAACGAGCGGGGGATATCCGTTTATAGCTACAAAAACGGGGGAGCCTGGGTGAGTGGCGGAATTCTACATATTATAGAGGGGACAGCCCAACTTGGCCCGGATCAGATTAAACGCATTGCATCAAGTCTTAAGTAACTTATAAACATGCTATAATTAGCAATATGACACAAATAAGAACTCGTTTTGCACCCAGTCCAACTGGTTATATTCACGTAGGAAGCTTAAGAGCGGCACTTTTCCCATGGCTTTTAGCTAGGCAAAATAATGGTAAATTCATTTTACGAATAGAAGATACAGATAGATCCCGATTTGTAGAGGGCGCAGAAGAAAAGATTTACGAAACATTATCATGGCTAGGTATAGATTGGGACGAAGGTCCAACCGCAAATGGTAAAGAAAAGGGTAAGTTTGGACCATATCACCAAACTGAGCGGCGCGGAATTTATTTAGAATGGGCTAAAAAATTGATAGATAAAGGCTTAGCATATGCTGATCCATATACACCCGAGCAAGTTCAAGCTTTTCGTGATGAAGCCAAAGCAAAGAAAGAGGCTTTTCTATACCGAAATTATCGTCCAAAGAATCCGCCAAAATGGGATGGAACTCAGCCTTTAAGATTTAAAGTTCCTGAAATAAAACGTTATACTTGGCAAGATCCCATTATGGGAGAGTTAAGCGCTGGCCCAGAAGCACTAGATGATTTTATATTAATAAAATCTGACGGCTTACCAACTTACAATTTTGCTCATATTGTTGATGATTTTGAAATGGGAATTACACACGTTATCCGCGGAGCAGAATATATAGCATCTACACCAAGGTATTTATCTTTATATGATGCACTCGAAATTAAACCACCAGTTTTAGCTTGTTCACCTCACATCATGGCGCCATCCGGCAACAAAAAGCTAGGTAAGCGCGACGGTGCAAAGTCTGCTGACGAATACCGTAAAGAAGGTATATTGCCAGAGGCTATGATGAGCTTTTTGGCATCGCTTGGCTGGAACGATGGCACAGAGCAAGAAATATTCACAAAAGAAGAATTAATTAAGAAATTTAGGCTTGATAGAGTGCAAAAATCGGGTGCCCGTTTTGATGAAAAGCGTTTAATTTGGATGAATGGACAATTTATCCGCAATTTAGACTTAGACGACCTCTATGAACGTTGCCAACTATTTTGGGGCAAAGAAGCAAATTCCGCAGATGTAATATATAAAAAGCAAGTGCTAGCACTGGCACAAGATCGGCTTAAAACTCTACAAGATCTTCCAGCTTTAACCAATTATTTCTTTAGTGAACCAAAAATCAACTTAGATTTAATTTTAAACAACAAACAGCTCAAAAAATTAACATTAGAAGAGCAGAAAAAGTTACTACAAATATCGTGTGATAAACTTAATAAAATCAATGATTGGACCTCAGAAAATATTCAAAATTGTCTTAATACGCTTTTGGAAATTACCAACCAGAAACCAGGTATTTTATTTAGCTTAATAAGAATTGCTACGACTTGGGCACAGTTTAGTCCGCAATTGAATGATACCCTTGCGTTACTAGGTAAAGATAAAAGCCTGGATAGATTAAATCTTGCGATTAAAAACATAGCGTAAAATTGCACATACTAATAGATAAAAAAGGCAAAAGTCAACTTGACGATTTTGCTATACACTATTAAAATTATTAGCATAAGCCTAAAAGGTAGTGTAATGGAAAATAAACAACCAAATTTTATAAAAACAAAAAAATCCTTTATTTTGAAACTACGAGAATGGGTTCTTAATCATAGAAAGTTATCTATAAGTATCTGTGTTGTTCTAGTTGTGGCGTTAGTTAGCGGTGGGATTACGCTAGCAATTATTCTGAACAAACCAAAGATAGAGACAAAGTCCGTTACAAAATCCGTAGTAAAAAAACCAAAAACAAAGCCTACACCTGCACCAAAAAAATATTATGCGCCACTGACTGGTAGGGAAGTTCCCGATGAAGCAACTACTAAACGCGCAATCACCGCAATTATGATTGAAAATAGCCCAGCAGCACGCCCACAAAGTGGGCTGCAAGGAGCAGAAATAACCTATGAAGCTATTGCCGAGGGTGGAATTACGCGCTTTTTAAATCTATATCAACAAAGCAAACCTGGATTGATAGGTCCCGTAAGAAGTTTGCGCCCATATTATGTAGACTGGTTAGCACCATGGCAAGCAAGTGTGGCGCATGTTGGCGGCAGCAAGCGTTCTCTTGATGAAATTAGAAATGGTAAATATAGAGATATTGATCAGTTTTTTAACGGAGGTAGTTACTGGCGCAGTACAGACCGATGGGCTCCTCATAATGTTTATACAAATTTTGAAAGATTAGATGCACTAAATTCCGCAAAGGGCTACATAGAATCCACGCCGCCAGCAATTAAACGAGCGCCAATCAGCGCAAAATCACCCAAGCCAAACGCAACAAATATAAGCGTTACTATGAGCGGAGCAACTTATAACAGTTCATGGATATATAATCCAGAGGCAAATAATTACCAACGCAGCCAAGCAGGCGCACCTCATTTAGATCGTGAAGCTGGACAGATAACCTCTGATATTGTTGTAATATTAAAGATGCAGATGAACTTAGTTCAAGAGGATGGTTGGCGCGAAAATTATAATAGCAGTGGCGAGGGTACAGCTATAATATTTCAAAACGGTACCGTACATGAGGTAACATGGCGAAAACCCGCCACAGCAGATCAGCTATCTTTTATAGGAGCGGATGGTAAGGATTTTCTATTATCGCCAGGTAAATTATGGATTAGCGCCGTGCCAGCAAATAAAAATGGAGGAGTTACCTGGCAGTAAATATCCTCTATAGACGATTCAAGCTATATTTGGTATAATTGCAGAGTTATGGCCCTATCGTCTAGCGGTTAGGACACCAGGTTCTCATCCTGGCAACCCGGGTTCGATTCCCGGTAGGGTCACCACAGAGAAATTATCAAAATATAGGCAGCTTTAGCTGTCTATATTTTCGTTGTATACTGCTTGTGGTTGGGTTACAATGAAAGTGAGTATAAACAGTAGACGGGAAGCTTACCTATGTCTAAGAAACAATCCAAATTGAGCAAGATTAATGTAGTCAAACCACGCAAAGTATTACTACTATTCGTCACGCCGCTAATCTTGGTGACAATGATTGTCGGCGGTTTTTTATATCAAATTCCAGCTTGATGTCGCTAACGCTCAGGCTGACATGAAGGAATATCTGCAAAATAAGTATAGGCAAGAATTTGTGGTCGAAAAGCCAGAGCATAAGGGCGGTGGTCTTGCGGTTGAGGGTAGCTGGACTGCTAATGCATATAAAAATAGTGACTATAAGTTTCTTGTTCACAAAGGGAGAAAGTCCTATAGCGATACCTACCTTAGCGCCTTCTATAATGAGCAGGAGGCTGGTTCTCTACGCAAGATTATTAGTATTTTAGGTATTGAAAACTATCGACACACAACTGATCTATCAGGTCTTCAGCTCTCCGCTCTCCAAGACTCTTCTAATCCTCTCCGTTCCTGGAACGTTATAGACCAATCTCCTTCTAGTGTCAGTGAGGTAAAAGTTTATTATAGAAATAAATTCTAGGGCTATCAGTCCTTTGCGTCGGGCTTATTCTTAAAGTAAAATGATAAGTAGTAAGCAATAGGGGGCTGTGCTATATGGCAAAGAGTAAAAGTAGAAGAAAGAACAAATCGCGCGTAAATAATAAAAAAGCCTGGCAAGTTATCTTGATTATTCTGTCGTCAGTAGTTGTGGTGATGACTGTAGTGTACATTATAGGTGGAATTATAGTAGATAGAGAAATTAATAAACGTTCGGTTAGTGATAAGACAGAGCAAGCTAGTATGACCAGCTATCTAAAAAACAAATATGACCAAGATTTTGAGGTAGAAAAACCTAGTTGCAATGGCGGTGCTTTTGGTATTTCTTGTGTATGGTCTGCTGATGCTTATCCTAGATCAGATAAAAGCATAAAGATACATATTTCTCGGGTAGACAGCCAGACAAAATACAGTGACAACTATGTCGTAAGTACTTGGCAAAAAGAACAAACTGCCAAAATTCAGCCTAAAGCCAGAGAAATATTTAAAGACATGCCTGTTGATGTAAAAATCAGGCTAGGTGTAATAGATCCAGACATAGAACGTAGTTTTACTCTGAAGAAACCAACTTTTGAGGAGGTGTTTTTAACTGAAAATAAAGTTGGGCAGCGTGGTAATTTAGTGTATGGATTAGATTTTAAATATGACAGCAGTATTAAAGACGAGAATCGTTTTGCTAGTGGTGTTTACGAGATGATAGAGTATACGAAGAACATGGGAGTTAGTCCCAAAGATATATCTGTGGATATGTATCTATCAAAAGGAGGTAAGCTTATCTCAAAAGGATATTGTAATAGTGATAAGTTATCATCGATCAATGAACTAAAAAGCTGTATTGATATAACAAAAAATACGCCGGTAGAGGAGGGCGATAGATGGTAAAAACGATTGAGTACTTAAACCTGTCAGCATTGGCTTATGTTGATTTTAAAAAATCTGATGCTGGATTAACTCTAGACGAGATTATTAAAGATGAGCAGAAAAAGAAATTACGCAAAGAATTTGATCTTGATGGGCCTGAATTTTCTGTCCTCCAGTATCCTTCCAAGTCTATTTATTCTTAGAAAACTCTTTTCGTAATGTACTTGTTTGACTATAAAGCTTGCGGTAATATAAATTATAGCGTTAACTGTTTGACATGCAAGGGGTTAAAATGGTATGACTGGGGTCAATAAGTCAAAAAGTGGCAATCAAAGCAAAAACAGATCATCTGTCCCACATAAAAAGATAGCCATTATACTGTCTTGTGTGGTTGGTGCTGTGATTATACTATTTGTTATTCTGATGCTATATCTAAATTCGCTATTGCAAATATCTTCGCCTGATAAGGCAAAATATCGAATGCAACAATACCTTTCCAGTAAATACAGTGAAGATTTTAACATAAATAGCCCCAAATATGAAAATGGGGGATTTGGCATAATTGGCTCATGGAAGTCTGAGGCTTATCCTATGTCAAATAAACAATTGAAGTTTCATGTAGGTTGTGTTCCGTCTAGAGACGGGACTTTTAGTCCATCAAGTTGTAGCGACCAATACATCGCCGCAATCTGGTCGATCCAAGCCAGCAAGGAACTAGAGTCTATCATCAAAGAAGTGAATGCCAATAGCAATGGCTATAAAGCAGATAGTGCACGGGCAGAGATTATCCTATCTGGCGATTTAGTAGATTCTGTAAATAAACAATCTAAATATGAAGATAATAAAACTAAAGACGAAGGCTTCCTGTATAGATTAATAATAGACGCCCCAAACGACAGCCAAAAGGCCTCTTACATATTTAAAATTGTAGAGAAATTGAGAGAAGAGGGTGTGTATAGTGTAAAAATAAACACAAATAGCAAAAGCCGTTCAACTGGCAGATGCACAATTTTTCTAGATAAAAAAGATTTGGGGTCCGAAAAAGACTTGAATGATTGTATTAATAAAATAGGGGAATAATATGGCATTAAATACGCTAGAATATTTAAATCTAAGTGCAATAGCTTATTTAGATATTGATAAATTATCAATAGGAAAAGACATAGCCCAGCTCATAGAAGATAAAGTCATTTCAGAAAAAGACCTTAACAGCTCCGAACTCTCTGCCCTACAGAATCCTTCAAATCCTCTTCGCTCCTGGAAAGTTATAGCCCAATCCCCGTCTAGTGTCAGTGAGGTAGAATTTAGTATAGAAATAAATTATACAACTATCAGTCCGTTGCATCGGGCTTATTCTTAAGGTAAAATGATAAGCAGTAAGGGGGCTGTGCTACATGACAAAGAGCAAAAGTAGAAGAAAGAACAAATCGCGCGTAAATAATAAAAAAGCCTGGCAAGCTATCTTGATTATCCTGTCGTCGATAGTTGTGATAATGACGGTAGTGTATATCGTAGGTGGAATTATAGTAGATAGAGAAATTAATAAACGCTCGGTTAGCGATACGACCGAGCAGGCTAATATAACTAGCTATCTAAAAAACAAATATAATCAAGATTTTGATGTAGAAAAGCCTAGTTGTAATGGCGGTGCTTTTGGTATTTCTTGCGTATGGTCTGCTGATGCTTATCCTAAATCAGATAAAAATATAAAGATACATATTTCTCGGGTGGATAACCAGACGAAGTACAGCGACGACTATGTTGTAAGGACTTGGCAAAAAGAACAAACTGCCAAAATTCAGCCCAAAGTCAGAGAAATATTTAAAGACATGCCCGTTGACGTCAAAGTTATATTAGGCGTAATAGATCCAGACGTAGAACGCACCTTCACTCTGAAAAAGCCAACTTTTGAGGAGGTGTTTTTGGCTGAAAATAAAGTCGGGCAGCGTGGCAATTTAGCTTATGGATTAAATTTTAAGTATGATGGTGACATTAAAGACGAGAGTCGTTTTGCTAGTGGCATACACGAGATGATGGAGCATGCGAAAAACGTGGGAGTGAGCCCTAAAGATATATCTGTAAATATATACTTATCGAAGAATGGCAAGCTTATTTCAAGAGAATATTGTAATAGAGATAAGTTGTCATCAATTGATGAGATAAAAGGTTGTATTGATACGTCAAAAAATATGCCAGTAGAGGAGGGCGATAGATGGTAAAAACCATTGAGTACTTAAGTTTGTCAGCATTAGCTTATGTTGACTTTAAAGAATCTGATGCTGGATTAACCCTGGACGAGATTATTAGAGATGAGCAGAAAAAGAAATCACGCAAAGATTTTAATCTTGATAGTCCTGAACTCTCTGCCCTCCAAAATTCTTCCAATCCACTTCGCTCCTGGAAGGTTATAGCTCAATCTCCGTCTAGTGTTAATGGAAAGTTGTGTAGTAATATTTCTTTGCATATAAGTTATGCTTAAGCTAAAATAATAATGTCTAGAAAATAACCGGAGGGGGTGATGGTAAAAAAAGTCAGTAAGGCAAATGAGAATAAAATATATAAACTATTGATAATCCTC
>ERZ773072.501-NODE-501-length-21679-cov-35.258879_pt1 | contig 21679 bp, 26 predicted proteins | sample MGYA00580617_ERZ773072 | MGnify/ENA primary metagenome ERZ773072 (study PRJEB29015, sample SAMEA2737970) | human oral metagenome | biome: human oral; feature: human-associated habitat; material: dental | place: China | collected 2122 ...
CTATTGCGTTCTTTCAGTCGCCTGACAAAGAGCATACATGGGCGGACTGGCTGCGTATCTTGCTGGAAGACCTGTTTGTCATTGATGCGCCCTGTATCTATCCGCGCAAAACACTGGGCGGCGACTTGTACGCCCTTGAAGTGATAGATGGGGCGACGATTAAGCGCGTATTGGACAATACAGGTCGTCTGCCAGCACCGCCTGATACAGCTTATCAGCAAATCTTGCATGGCATGGCGGCGGTTGACTACACGGCGGATGAATTGATTTACCGCTCACGCAACAACCGAAGCTACAAGGTTTACGGTTATTCGCCTGTTGAGCAAATCATCATGACCGTGAATATCGCCTTAAAACGGCAGCTTCACGCGCTTGAATACTATACGGCGGGCAGCGTTCCCGATGCTTTGATCGGCGTGCCTGAAACGTGGTCGATGGAAGATATTAAACGCTTCCAAGAATACTGGGACTTGCTGTTGTCAGGCGAGACGGCGGAGCGGCGCAAGCTGCGTTATGTGCCGGGAGAATTGGCCAGAAACTATAAAGAGACCAAGCAGCCGCCGTTGAAAGACGTTTACGACGAATGGCTGGCGCGTGTCGTCTGTTTTGCGTTTAGTGTCGAACCCACGCCGTTTGTGGCACAGGTAAACCGCAGCGTAGCAGAGACGAGCCGAGAGCAGTCGCTTTCAGACGGCATGAGCAGCCTGAAAAACTGGGTAAAAGCCCTGATTGATGATGTGCTTGCCCGATACATGGATATGGCGGCTTATGAGTTTGTTTGGAAGGAAGAGGAATCACTCAATCCGAAAGAACAGGCTGAAATCTACGCCATATACAAAAATGCTGGCATCTTGACCGCTGATGAAATCCGTGCCGAACTGGGCAAGGAGCCATTGCCGGAGCAAGATAATCACGATCCGAATAAGCAAGACGGCCAACAGCCTGAAGAACAGCCAAATCAAGAGGCTGAAAAGCTGGGAAAGTCGGAAAGCCCGATGAGCGAAGACGAAGCCGCCGCGCTTATTGAGGCTTATTTGCTGACACGCATTGACGGCTTGGCTGAACAGATTGCCGCGCTGATTGGTGGGGCGGCTGTTGACTGGCAGGCTGAAGACCTGACCGCCGAACTGAACCGAGTAGCTAAAATCATTACCGACGGTTTGGATTTTGGCGAGTGGTCGGGCTTGTCCGATGTGGTTGAGCCGATAATCAGACGCGCGGCGGAAGACGGGGCGGTTGCCGCCTTGTTGCATGTCATGCCTGATCCTGCTGTCGGTATGGTTACGAATATTCGCAGCCGTGCCGTCAAATGGGCGCATGACCGAGCCGCCGAAATGGTCGGTATGAAGTGGGTAGGCGGCGAGCTTATCCAAAACCCTGCCGCCGAATGGCAAATCACAGAGGGAACGCGTGAAATGATACGCGGCCAAGTGGTCGAAGCCATGCGAAACGGCGACAGCGTGCAGGAATTGGCAGGCCGTCTGAAAGAATCTCACGCTTTCAGCAATGCCCGCGCCCGAACTATTGCCCGAACTGAGACGGCGATGGCTGACGGTATGGGTAATCTGATAGGCTGGGAAGAGACCGGGCTTGTTTCCGGTAAGCAGTGGCTGACAGCTGAAGACGATAAAGTGTCAGAGATTTGCAATACCAATGGGGATATGGGCGTTATTGGACTACATGAGCATTTCGCGCATGGGTCACTGACGATTCCAGGCCATCCTAATTGCAGATGTACGGTTATCCCTGTTTTGGCAGAGGATATGCCTAAATCTTGATTCCTTTGGGTAAAGTGAGTGTGTTTGCCGCCTCTTTGTGGGGCGGCTTTTTTTTGGAGCAACGAATGGCGAAGTTATACGCAGAAATTGCCAAGATGGAGGCGCAGGACGACGGCACTGTCAAAGTTTGGGGGTATGCCTCAAGTGAAGCGGTCGATTCGGACGGCGAAATCATCGCGGCAGAAGCAATGAAAGCGGCTATTCCCGACTATATGAAGTTTGGTGCGGTGCGTGAAATGCACGGCTCAAACGCAGCTGGGACGGCCATTGAGATTAACGTGGAAGACGATGGGCGCACATTTTTTGGGGCGCATATCGTTGACCCTGTTGCGGTTACGAAAGTCAAGACGGGTGTTTATAAAGGCTTTTCAATCGGTGGAAGCGTTACCGCCCGCGATGAATTGAATAAGTCGCAAATCACTGGCTTGAAGCTGACAGAAATCAGTCTTGTTGACCGTCCTGCCAATCCTGACGCGGTGTTTACCTGCTATAAGGCAGATAAGCCCAAAGACGGCGAAGAAGCAGCGGATAAGGACGACGAGCCAGCCGACAAAGCCGATGAAACGCCTGCCGACGATACCGAAAAGGCGGACGGCGATAAGAAAGATGACAAAGAAGACGAAGCCGAAAAATCGGCAAGCGTCGAATTGTCCGAATCTGAAATCGCCATCTTGAAAGCGGTATTGGCTAAAGCCGAAAAACCGAAAGACGAGCCTGTCGCTAAATCGATGTGGCAAGTTAAATCACTGGCTGACGTGCTGATGTCGCTGAAATGGCTGATTGAGGACGCAGCCTACGACAACATCGATGAAGCCGTTATCGCGCAAATTAAAGAATCAGCGGGCAGCCTCGCCGAATCGCTGAAAGCCTTAACGGCGAGCGAAGCCGATAAGCTGGTTGATGGCTTGGCAGCAAAAGCCGATAAGTCAGACGACCTTGCCAAAGCCGAATCAGCTAACGAGCTGGCAAAAGCACAAGACGCGCTGAAGAAATCGAATGACGCCCTTGCTAAAGCGCAGGCGGAAATCGAAAGCCTGAAGAAACAGGCAGCGCCGCCGAAAGGTAGCACCAAAGCTATCAGCAAGGCAGAAGACAACGGCGAAGACCCTTTAAACGGTTTCCAGCCGATTGTAAAGAATGACGGTTCGCTTGATGATGTGGCAACACTCGTTAAAGCAGCACAAACAGGCCGTCTGTAACACCGCTTACAGGCGGTTTTTTTATTATCAGGAGCGATAAATGAACGTGAATCAACTCACACAAGAAACAATTGAGCTGATGAAGTCAGCACAAGCGAACGGCGAGCCGTTGAACAAAGGTTTTACGCAGCCAACCAGTTTTACTACTGGTCTGCAAACCTATGACCTGTCTGCGCCGTCACAAAAACTCTACCCGGTACTGACACCGTTGCGTAACCGTATCCCACGCGTGGGCGGTGGTCGCACCATCGGCTCAAACTGGAAGGCTATTACCAATATCAACGTAGGTAATCAACGCGCCGGCATCAGCGAAGGCAAACGCGGCGGCGTTATCAATCATGAAATGGTCGAACGCAACGCCCAATTCCGCGCCATCGGCTTGGAAAACCAAGTAACCTTTGAGGCAGACTATGCCGCGCGTGGCTTCGAGGACGTGAAAGCGTTGGCGGTTGCCCAAACCTTGCAGGCTACCATGATTGCCGAAGAAATGATTTTGTTGGGCGGTAATACCAGCCTGAAATCAGGCGTTACACCTACTCCGACCGCTGCTGTTTCGAATGACGCGATGGGCAAAATCAGCGGCAACACCTTGTCTGTAATCTGCGTGGCATTGGGTTTGCAGGCGTATTGGGACGTGGCAGGCGCAAACAACGGCGCAATCGGTCAAAGCTTGAACATCAAAACTGCTCAAGTACCGACCAAAATCACACGCCAAAATGCGGACGGTTCTACCGATACATTCGGCGGTGGTTCTGCTCAAAAATCTGCGGCCGCTTCTGTTTCCGGTATTGCGACAGGCAAAAAAGTAACCGCCGTGATTCCGGCTGTTCGTGGCGCGGTTGCCTACGCTTGGTTCTGGGGCGCTGCCGGTTCTGAAAAACTGGGCGCGGTCACTACTTCTGCGAAAGTGGATATTTTGGCCGATGCTGAAGGCACTCAAACCGCCGCTTCTTTGCCGTCTGAAGACAATTCCACTTCCATCTTGGAATTTGATGGCCTGTTGACCCAAATCGCACTGCCTGATTCCGGCGCGTATTGGGCGGATAACAAAGGCAGCGGCCTGACCTCAGACGGTGCAGGCGGCGTGTATGAGTTTGAAGAAGCGTTTGCAAACTTCTACTCAAAATATCGTCTGTCCCCTGACACAATCTACGTCAACGCACGCGATTTGGCCTCTTTGACCAAGCTGATTATCGGCAACGGCGGCGCACCGCTGATTAAGCTGAATGTGGACGTGAACAACACCGCAAACATTAAAGCTGGTGTCGTTGTTGGTTCGTACCTGAATAAAATCACAGGCGACGAACTGAACATCGTGGTTCACCCAAACCTGCCTGCCGGTACTTACCTGTTCTATTCAAGCCGTCTGCCTGCCTACGTTCAAGGTGTTGGTAACTTGTTGCAAGTGCGTACGCGCCAAGAGTATTACCAAATCGAATGGCCGCTGCGTACCCGTATGTATGAATATGGCGTTTACGCAGATGAAGTGTTGCAAGGTATGTTCATGCCTGCCTTTGGTATGATTACCAACGTGGGTTAAGCCTAATCAGGCCGTCTGAATTTCGGACGGCCTCTTTCTTTTGGAGATTTTGAAATGACTGAAATGGTTAAATTACAAGCCCCTGAAGGCTTTACCGATGTTTCCTTTGGCAGCCAAAGTTACGCAGTGGACGAAAACGGCGTTGTTGAAGTGCCTGCCGAATCAGCGCAATTCTTGTATCAGTTCGGTTTTGGCAATGTAGCTGAACAGCCTGCCGAAGCTGAAGAGCCTGAAAAAGGTAAGCGCGGCCGTAAAGCGAAAGCCGATCAGCCGGCAGAACAGCCAGCCGAACAGGCTGAAGCCGAGCAAACCGCCGAAACTGAACAGGCTGAATAACGATGACCGCCCTTGTTTCACTTGATTTGCTCAAGCAACGGCTGGGCGTTACCCACGACAAGCAGGACTCATATTTTCAGACCTTGCTTGACGGCGTATCGGCGGCGGTTGAAGCTTTTATCGGGCGCAAACTCGAAGCGGCGGATTATGTCGAGCGATACAACGGCAACGGCAAGAATCGCCTTGTGCTGGAACAATGGCCTGTCATTTCCGTGTCGTCCGTAAAAATCAACGGCCGCGCGGTAGATGACTGTGACTTTGATAACTGGCTGTTGATTCGCCATGCCTGTTTTGCGCAGGGAATCCGTAATGTGGAAGTGTCGTACCGTGCTGGCTATGAAACCATGCCTGCTGATATTCAGGAGGCCGTCTTGATTATCGCAACGCAACGCTTGAATGAAATCGAGAACAAGGGCGTGCAGAGTAAAAGCCTTGCAGGGGAGACTATATCCTTTTCGAGCTTTGGCCAGTCGGGCGGTATCCCTCCGTCTGCGTATGCCATCTTGATGGAATACAAGCGAAAGGCCGTCTGAAATGCTGAATGTTGAGTTTATCGGAGGCGATGCGATAGCGGCTGTCTTGAAAGCTTATTCTGACGGCGTGCAGTCGGCGGTTGAAAAGTCAATCGGTCGGTCGGTTTTGAAGTTGCAGCGCGAAGTTATGCAAAACCGCCTGTCTGGGCAGGTGTTGAATGTACGGACTGGCAATCTTCGCCGCTCAATACATCATCAAGTAACCAGTTCGGGCGGTTTGGTAGTTGGCGAGGTCAACACGAATGTCCGATACGGCGTGGCGCATGAATATGGCTTTGCCGGAACAGTCAACGTTAAAGCCTCAATGAGGCAGATACGTCAGGCTTTCGGCAGGCCGTTGAAATCGCCGCTTTATGTTCAAATCCGCGCCCACTCTCGCAATGTGAAACTGCCTGAACGGTCGTTTTTGCGGTCGGCTTTGCGCGATATGAAGCCGGTGATTGAGGCGGATTTGCAAAAATCCATTGAAGGAGCGTTACGATGAATCGTGAAGCGATTTATTCCGCGCTGTGGGCAAAGCTTGAGGCGTTGGACGGTTTTGTTACCAAGAGCAGAAAACTGTTGCACTGGAATGACGTAAAGGGCTATGACCAACCAGCGTTATTTATGGCTCAGGGAGATATGCAGGCGGTAACGACAACCGGGCAAGATACGAAATGGCTGTTGCGCGTTGATGTGTATCTGTATGTTCAGACGGCAGGCGAGCCGCCGGCGCCCATTATGAATCCACTGATTGACGCGGTGTGTAATGCCGTGAACGCTGTACACCCAATCACTGGGAAGACGGCTTTAGTGGTCGATGGCGCGGATGTTGAGTATTGCCGCGTTGAGGGGACGGTAGAAACAGACGAGGGAACGCTTGGTAATCAGGCCGTCTGTATTATCCCAATTATGATTTGCGCCGCTTAGTCGGCAATTAGAAAGGAAATGTCATGCAGTTGACGTTTGGTAGTGGCGAGGTTTTCGCCGAGATGATTACGGATGCTTACGGCAACCGTGTACAGAACGCAACGCCCGTGCGAATCATGGGCTTGCAGGAAATGTCTGTTGATTTATCGGCAGAATTGAAAGAGTTCTACGGCCAAAACCGCTTTGCGCTGGCTGTTGCTCAAGGCAAGGTCAAAGTTTCGGGCAAATTCAAGGGCGCGTTGATTAACGGCCTGACGCTGAATACCCTGTTCTTCGGTGCAGAGTTTGCGACCGGAACGATGAAAGCCCTGTTTGCTGATACCACTGGCAAAGCCGTTCCTGCTTCGGGTGCTTACACTGTTCAGGCAGTTGTGCCGAATGGTGGGCAATTCGTTGAAGATGCTGGTGTGATGGGCGAGGACGGCACGGCTTATATCAAAGTAGCCAACAACCCGACAGCAGGTCAATACACGGTATCAAATACCGGCCTTTACACATTCCACGAAAGCGCGAAAGGTAAAACGGTATTTCCAAGCTTTACCTATACGCAAACCATGCCGTCAGCCAAGAAAATTGAGCTGACTAATATGGCGATGGGTAACACGCCAACCTTTAAACTTAAATACCTGACGCAGTTTAAAGGCAAAAAAGCCTTGTTGGAACTGGAAAGCGTGACCAGCGGCAAACTGGGCTTGTTCTCAACCAAAAACGATGATTTCTCCGTGCCTGAAATTGACTTTACTGCCTCAACCGATGAAGCAGGCTTTAAAGTCGGTACGTTGTGGATTCAAGAGTAATAATGCAGGCCGTCATTTCAGACGGCCTTTTTTCATTTACCCCAAAAAAGGAAAGCAAAATGACCGTACGAATTAAAGGCGTGACCGTTGAACTGAACGGCACTGAATATGTTATTCCTCCAATCGCTTTAGGCGCATTGGAGCAGTTGCAGAGCCGCATTGGTGCATTTGACGGCAATGTGCAAGACGCAAAACAGATTTCTACCGTTATCGATTGCGCCCATTCCGCGTTGAAACGCAATTATCCTGATATGACGCGCGAAGAAGTGGCTGATTTGATTGATATTGGCAACATGAACGAAGTATTCGCCGCGGTGATGGATGTTTCAGGCTTGAAACGTAAAGAGCAGGAAGCCGCGCAAGCGGGGGAAGCTCAGGCGGCGGTTTAAGTTTCGGTGCGATGATTGCCCACGTCTGCGCCTCAACAGGGTGGACGTGGGATTATGTCGCAGATAACTTGGATTTGCCGCGAATCGGGCATTTAAATGACTATTGGCGCGACCATCCGCCGGTGCATATCTTGGTAGCCTCATATATGGGCATTAAGCCGTCATCTAGCCCTGTACAGAGCGAAACAGACGAGGCAGAGGCCATTGGTATGCTTGGCGGTGGAGAGTTATCAGAAGACGAATTTAACGCATTGCTGAAAGCGAAGGGGATTATTTGATATGAGTAACGCAGTTTTCCCAACGTTTCCCGGCTTGAAGTGGGGGCGTAAAAGAACGGCTGTTTGGAGTACCAATATTCAAAAGTCAGCTTCAGGGCGTGAGATTCGCAGCGCTTATTACACTTATCCGCAGTGGAAATTCTCGCTTTCGTTTGAAGTGTTGAGAACAAAAGCCTCAATCAACGAACTTGAGAAGCTGGCAGGCTTTTTCAACGAACGCCGCGGCAGTTTTGACAGCTTCTTGTATGAAGACCCGACGGATAACAAGGTTACAGACCAGCTCATCGGGAATGTCGTTCAGGGTGTCACAAGATACCAACTTGTGCGCAATTACGGCGGTTTTACCGAGCCTGTTTTAGCGGTGAAAGGCGTGCCGGTGGTTAAAGTAGGCGGTGTTGCCTTGACACATGGCCGTGATTTCTCGATAGACAATAACGGCGTATTGGTTTTAAACACGCCGCAAACGCCTGGCAGCCCTATCACATGGACAGGCGGTTTTTATTTCCGCGTACGCTTCACGTCTGATACGGTGGATTTTGAAAACTTTATCGGCCATTTGTGGAACGCGAAGAAAATCGAGTTTACGAGTTTGAAATTATGAAAAGTGCAAGCGCTGAATTAATGGATCTGCTTCATAACGAAGACAGGTTTTTGATGGCCGATTTATTCACAATCACTTTGGCGAATGGGCAAGTGTTGCGTCATACGAATTTTGACAAGCCTGTTACATGGCAGGGGAATCAATACGAGGCTTATAAGCTGATTATCAAACGCGGAGCAACAAGAACGGCGGTAGGGCTTGATGTTGATTCAAACACGTTGCAAATCGCCGCCGAGCCAAGTTATCGACTTGAGGGCTTGCAGTGGGCAGAGGCCGCGCTTGGCGGTGCTTTAGACGGCGCAAGGGTGGTTATTGAACGTGTCTTTTTCCGCGATTTCCTCACGCCCAATCCTGATCCTGTCGGCACGGTCATCATCTTTTCCGGCCGCGTGTCGGATGTGTCGGGCAGTCGTTCGTCCGTCAAGGTTGACGTTAAGTCGGATATTGAGCTGCTGAACGTATCAAGCCCACGCAATATCTATCAGGCCGGTTGCATGAGAACGCTTTATGACGGTGGTTGTAAGGTCAACCGCGAGAAGTTCACCGTTGATGGCCGCGTAACCGCAAACAGTACGACCGGAACGGAACTAACCTGCAATCTGACACAGGCGGACGGTTGGTTTAATCAGGGCGTTATCAAGTTCACAAGTGGACTTAACGCAGGGTTGACACGCACCGTCAAAGAACACAAAGACGGCACGCTGTCTTTTGCTTTACGCTTACCACACCCTCCACGCGCTGGAGATGTGTTCAAAATCTATCCGGGCTGCGATAAACGACAAAGCACTTGTAAAGACAAGTTCCAAAACATCGTGCATTTTCGCGGTTTCCCTTACATCCCATCTGCCGACACGGTGGTTTAAATGAGGCCGTCTGAAATGGATTTAAGAAAGCGGATTGTCGAAGAGGCTTATTCGTGGCTTGGCACGCCGTACCATCATCAAGCGATGGTAAAGGGTGCTGGTGTTGATTGCGCGATGATTCTTGTCGCAATTTATCGGGAGGTTGGTTTACTGCCTGCTGATTTTGACCCACGGCCATATCCCCAAGACTGGCACTTGCACCGAGACGAGGAGCGTTATCTTGGCTGGGTTTTGAAAGTCTGTCATGAGACTGATACGCCACAACATGGCGACGTTGTTGTCTGGAAGTTTGGGCGCACGTTTTCCCATGGCGCGGTTTATGTTGGCGACAACAAGATTATTCACAGTTATATCGGGCGCGGTGTGGTTTTGGACGAATTGGATCAGGCCGAACTTTCAGGCCGTCCGATGAAGTTTTTTACTTTTGGAGCAAAAGAATGAATATTCAAATAACAGCTTACGGATTGGGCAGTGGCCGCGGTGGTGCCGGTGGCGGTAGTTATGACGACACCGAAATTAAAAAAGAACTGGAAACCGTCAAAAAGCAACTTGCCAACCAGCCCAAAGGCGGGGCGGCGTATGACGACACCGATTTGCGCAAACAGATTGCAACGATTGCCGACCAAGTCAGCAAAATAACCGATACGCGCAAAGAGTATCAGGCGGCGTATGTTGCGCGGGCGGACTTCCTCACAAATCCCGAAAACAATGAATTTATGACGGTCAAGTTCAAAAAACCGTTCAGCAAAAAACCGTTTGTCAAAGTCACTTTGGATTTAGTGACTGCACAAGTGAGAATTTCATATCAGGGCAATGCAACAGAAACGGGCTTTGATATTGCAACCAACTACGCAAGCTCTTTACTTGGCTTGTGGTATGAGGCGCATTTAGTAGATTGATTTTATAGAGGTTACTCATGGGCGGTAAAACTTCCACTATTTCAAATTCTGAACAACGGATTTTATCCCTACAAGTTCAGCAGTCATCTCAAGGCTTGACCCTGCCTGTTGTTTACGGTCGGGCGCGTGTTGCTGGTAATTTGATTTGGTACGGCGACTTTACCACTATTGAGACCAAGACAACGACCCGACAAGGCGGCAAGGGCGGCGGTGGCGTAAAACAAGAGGATATTTCCTACACATACGAAGCCGCTGTCATGATGGCCTTGTGCGAGGGCGAGATTAAAGGTATCGGGCGCATTTGGCGCGATAAAGAAAAGTTTGAATCGCTTTCACAATTACGCCTGAATCTTGCAAAAGGCGGCGATGAACAGCCGACTTGGACGCATTTGCAACAACCGAAGCACCAAGCGCAAGCAATCAACTATTCCGGCACGGCTTATATTTACAGCCCAAATTACGAACTGACGAAATCTGCGCAGATTTATCAGCATAATTTCGAGGTTATCGGGAAAATGGGGTATTCGTCCTCAATTCCTGATGCGAATCCGAGCGAAATTATCCGCGATATGTTGACGAATCAGAACTACGGTTGCGGATTCCCTGCCGAAAACTTGGGCGATACGAGTGTTTACGGTGTTTACTGCCGCGCGGCCGGCATCTTTTTAAGCCCTGTTTATAGTGAGCAGACGGAGGCACAGCAAAACATTTCTGAACTGTTGGAACAGACGAATAGCGCGGCAGTGTTTTCTCAAGGCCGTCTGAAAATCGTCCCTTATGGCGACGTGAAGCTATCAGGAAACGGCGCGGCCTATGTGCCAAACCTGACACCTGTTTACGACTTGACCGATGACGATTTTATCGTTTCGGGCGCTGAAGACCCTTTAAAGGTTGAGCGCAAAACCAATGCTGATGCTTACAACCAAATCCAAGTTGAGTATCTCGACCGCGCCAATGACTACAATATCGCCGTGGCCGAAGTGAAAGACCAGGCGAATATTGAGCAATACGGCCTACGTCCCAAAGATGCGGTAAAAATGCACGGAATCTGTGACGCTAAAGTCGCAAACCATGTAGCACAATTGCTGTTACAGCGTGCCTTGTACGTCCGCAATGAATACGAGTTTAAGCTTGGTTGGAAATACTGCCTGCTTGAGCCTATGGACTTGGTAACGCTGACAGACGAGGGTTTGGGGCTGGATAAAACGCCCGTCCGAATCATCGAAATTGAAGAGGACGAAGAGGGCGTTTTGACCGTCAAGGCCGAAGATTTCCCGATGGGCGCGGCAACGGCTACGGCCTACCCAACACAGCCGTCATTAGGCTATTCCGCCGATTACAACAAATCGCCCGGCAACGCCCATGTGCCTGTTGTTTTTGAAGCACCTTTACAACTGACTGGCGGCGAGCCTCAAATTTGGCTTGCAACCGCTGGCGGCGATATGTGGGGCGGCGCTGAAGTGTGGATTTCAACTGATGGCGACAGCTACACGCGAATCGGCGCGACCAACAAGAAAGCGCGTTTTGGCTCACTGTCTGCACCTTTGGCAAGCGGGGCAGTTTTCGATCGCGCCAATACTCTGAACGTTGAAATTTCCGCCGGGCAAATGACAGGCGGAACGGAGCAAGACAGCCGCGATTTATTGACCTTGTGTTACGTTGACGGCGAGTTTTTGGCCTACGAGACTGCTGAACTGAAAGGCGTGGGACGTTACACGCTTGGCAATCTGACACGCGGTGCGTATGGCTCAACCATCGACCAACACAATGCAGGCGGCCAGTTCGTGCGCATCGATGAAGCGTTGTTCAAATACGCCGTCCCTGCGAACTGGGTAGGGCGCACGATTTGGGTTAAGCTGGTGTCTTTCAACGTCTTTGGCAGTGGAGTACAGGAGCTTGCAGAAGTTCCGGCATATTCCTATACCATCAAAGGCGCACCACTTGGGCAGATTCAGAACTTACACCTCACATCATCTTGGGCATACGGTAAGGAAGCCGTTATTGCTTGGGATAAGCTGGGTGGTGCTGATACCTACGACGTAGAAGTCTATGCAGGCAATACGCAAAAACTACTGCGAAGCTTGAGCGGTATTGTTGACAACGGATTTACCTACACGCAGGCCGATATGAAAGCTGACGGGGGTCAGGTGCGTGATGTTGTCTTTAAAGTTCGTGGACGTGCGGTTACTGGTAAGACCGGCAACTGGGCGCAAGTAGCCGCTCAAAATCCGCAACTGCAAGCATTGCAAGGCATTGAGATTGACAGCGGTTTACGTCAGGCGTTTTTCAAATGCGCTATGCCGTCTGAAGAGGATTTCGCAGGCATTGTTATTTGGGTGTCTGAAAATCAGGCCGTCCCAACAACAGACGCGAATAAAGCCTATGATGGCGCGGAAACATTTGTTTCAATCACGAAATGCAACGGAAATGATTTGCAGCAGGGTAAGACCTATTATTTACGCGCCGCCGGTTATGACAGCTTTGGCAAAGACGGTATGCACGTCAGCAACAGCATTGCGTTTACCGTTACTGATGTATCAGTCACAGATTTAGCCGAAAGCAATCTGAACAAGGCTTTGCGCGATAAAATAGCACTGATAGACGGCATAAAATCGCTTGGCGAGCGTATCACGACAGTGCAAAGCAAAGCTGACGGCAACACGGCAGCGGTACAAGCCCATGCCCAAAGCATCAACGGCTTGGAGGCGCAATACACGGTCAAGGTTGACGTTAACGGCAAAGTGGCTGGCTACGGCTTGGCAACCACGCCGAAAAACGGAACGCCTGAAAGCAAATTTATTGTCAACGCCGACCGCTTCGGCATCGGCGCACCGGGCAAAGCTGACGTTTTCCCTTTTACGGTCGATACACAGCAAAACCGCGTTGGCGTGAATGGCGAACTGGTGGTGAACGGTAAGGCGATTGTCGATAGGTTGAACGCTGGGGATATTCACGGCAATAAAATCACGGCAAACACGCTGAACGCAAACCGCCTGAAAGCTGGAAGCGTTACCGCGCGAGAGATGGCGGCAGGAAGTATCACGGCTGATAAGCTGGCGGCAGGCTCAATAACCGCTGATAAATTGGCGGCTGGTAGTATTACCGCTGATAAGCTGGCGGCCAATTCCGTTACGTCTGACAAGTTATCTGTACAAAACTTATCTGCCGTAAGTAGTGATTTAGGCGATATAAAAGCTGGTAACATCAACATTGGCAATGGTGCTTTTACCGTGTCGAGGAATGGCGATTTATACGCTAAAAACGGCAGATTTGAAGGCACTGTTTACGCTGATAAAATTGAGGGCGATGTCCTGAAATTTTTACCTTTTGCAAGGGTTGGAACTGGTAGATATGCGATGACTTATACAAACACCACGCAAAAGGATATTGTATTAAGTTTTCAAAATATTTCTTTTATTACGCCTAATTCCAAGTCTAGTTACTGGGTTAGAATTAAAATTAATGGTCGGCAAATATATGAACAAGAATTTTGGTCGGTATTTAGTCATACCTATTCGACTGCAAGAGGAAATGTAGATGTTTATAGAGGTATCTTCTACAATATCCCATTTCTTCAGGTTGTACATGGGAATACTACTTCTAATATTGTTATTGAAATAGATCATGAATTAACTGTTAATAGAAGTACCAGTTGGACGGGGGTTGATATTCAATCAACCCCTTATATTTTAGCCGCAAGAATTTAGTTATTTAAAAGGAATTAATATGAAACAAGTAATTGCAATCAAGCACGAAATTGAAGACGAAAGAACCGGCGCAGTCGCAAGCTACCATGTAATCGAATATGTAAGTATTGATTACAAGTTCAACACTGTTACGGCAACGATTAACGGCTATGTGTCGAAAAAGACATACGAAGCAGGCCGCAATCCTCTTTGTTCCCATTCTGTTACCGTGAATGGTTTGCCTGACGGCGCGGAAGTATCACGCGCTTGGCTGTACGACAAAGTCGTTGAGCAGGGAAATGAACAAAGCATCTTTTCAGGTGCTGAACTGATTGAAGCCTGATTTAAATTTGAAACAACGCCCGTGATGATTCACGGGCTTTTTTTATGGGCGGTCGTATGAGCGATTTAGAAGCAAAAATCAAAATAACCGTCGAAAACGGCACGGCGGCAGGGTTTAATCAAGCGGCAAACTCTGCTGAATCGGCTTCAAAGGTCATTGAAAACGCCATTGGTAACGTCAAGGCGCGATTGAAAACGCATTTTGACGATATGAAAAAGTCGATGGAACAGGCGTTTCACGTCAATCCATCAACTTTTAAAAATCTTGGCGAGGCGCAAGAAGGGATGTTTAACAAAATCTCTTCTTCGGCGCGGAAAGTGTACGAAGAAACGCGTACGCCGATGGAGCAGTTTAAGGCGAAGCTGGCAGAAGTTAACCAACTGTTGAATCTTGGCGCGATTGACGTAGAAACCTATGAGCGCAAGGTTGAACAACTGAATAGCGAGCTTGAGCAGACAGACGGCAAGGCTTCGGCGGCCGCTGGTGGGTTGGGTAAAATTGGATCAGTTCTAGCAGGATTTGCCTCACTGTCATTTGCCAAGTCCATGCTTGATACTGCCGATGCCATGCAGTCAATCAACGCACAAGTCAGACAGGTTGTATCGTCTGAAAGCGAGTATTTGGCAATACAACGTCAGTTATTGGATGTGGCCAACAATACCCGCGCCTCATTGGAATCAACAGCGAATCTGTACGTTTCCACAAGCCGCGCGTTGAAAGACTACGGCTACACGCAACAGGAGATTTTGACCTTTACCGAAGCAACCAATAACGCGATGGCTATCGGCGGCGTACAGGCGCAACAACAGGCCGCCGCGCTTATGCAGTTGTCGCAGGCTTTGGGCAGCGGCGTATTGCAAGGCGATGAATTTAAATCCATTGCCGAAGCCGCGCCAATTCTGCTTGATACCATTGCGGAATATATGGGCAAATCCCGCGCGGAAATCAAAAAGCTGGGCAGTGAAGGACAATTGACGGCGGATGTGATTTTTAAAGCCATATCCGGCGCGTCTGAAAAATTCGGCGAGCAGGCGGCCAAAATGCCTATGACAATGGGTCAGGCGTTGACGGTATTTTCAAATAACTGGCAAAGCATGGTTTCAAAACTGCTGAACGACAGCGGCGCAATGTCTGGGATTGCCGCTGTTATTAAACTGATTGCTGACAACCTGAATTTAGTTGTCCCTATTGTTGCAGGTTTTGCCGTTGCTGTTGCGGCCGCTGTTGCACCTACGCTGGCATTGAATGTAGCTTTGCTGGCAAATCCGTTTGGGATTGTTGCTGTTGCAATCGGCGCGGTCATCGGCCTTATTTCCCAATTCGGCGATGAAATAGACGTTTTCGGCGGCGGCTGGTCGAATCTTTCTGACGTGATACAGGCCGTCTGGCAAGTCATCACGGAAACCATCGGCGAAGCTGTCGATACCGTTAAATCATGGTTCGGCGAGCTGACGGCATGGGTTGACGAGAATGTCGGCGGATGGTCGGCGGTATTTGAGCGCGTGATGAGCTTAATCTCAAGCACCATCGGGGCGTATATCAACGTCTATATCAACACCTTTGCAACCGGCTGGATGTTGATTAAAGAAGCCGCCAACAATATGCCGCAATTCTTCGCCAATCTTGGCAAGGCCATTGGCAACGTGTTTATCTCTGCAATTGAGTGGATGGTAAACAAGGCCGTCGGCATGATTAACAGCATGATTGACTTTGCCAACAAAGCCGCGTCTATGGTCGGCGTTTCGGGCATTGAAAAGCTGAACAATGTCTCGATGGGGCGCATGAATGACGGCGGGCTTGGCGGTCGAATTGCTGACAGCATGACGAAAGACCGCGCCGGAGCAATGGCAAATGCCATCAAGGAACGCGCGGCCAATATCCACGAAGCCAAGGCGATGAAAGGCGCACGAGGTGGCGGTGGTGGCGGCTCTGCCAAAGCTCACGCGCCTACCGGCGGCGGTGGTTCAGGTCGTAAAGGCGGTGGACGTAAAGGCGGTGGAAAGGGTCATGCAGGTGGCTCAGGAGCGGCTCAAGACCCAATGCAAGGATGGGAAGAGGAAATCAAAGCCCAAAAACTTGCACACCGTGAAATGCAGCGCGAAACGCTCACGCACCAAGAATGGGATTTAGCGCGTGAGGCCGCCTACTGGCGCGAAAAACTGGCAACGGTTGATGCCGGCAGTAAAACAGGCTTGAAGTTGCGTGAAAAAATCCTGACCCTTGAAGACCAGTTATCCAAGCAGTCAACTGAAGCAAAAATGAATCAGGTGGCTGAATGGGAGAAGCTGGACAAGCACAAGCTGGAAATGGAGAAAGACGCAGCCGACCAGGCACTGTCTGAAGGCCGTATCTCGCAACTTGAACGTCTTGATTTGGAAATCGAGTTTGAAAATCGCCGTTATCAGATTGCCTATGATGCATTGCAAGAACGGATCGCACTTGCTGAACAAGACCCGACTTATAGTCAGACGGCCATTGATAAGCTTAAAGCACAGATGGCAGAGCTTGGGCAAGGTCATGAACGGACACAGGCGAAGAACGAGGGCAAACGCGAAAGCCAACGCCGGAAAGATGCGCCGAACGTCATGGAAATGCTTCAGGACGGCGGCAAGAACGTTTGGCAAGAAGCGCAGCAGCAGATGGGGCAGGCGTTTACAGCCATGCTCACGCGTACGCAGAATTTCCGCACGGCCATGAATAACTTTTTCAAGAGTATGGGGCAAACCTTTATTCAGGAAATGGTTACAAAGCCATTAATGGGCATGATGCAGCGCATGGTGCAGGAATCGGCAATTTACAAGATGATTTTTGGGACTAAGGAAACGCTGGAAACCGCAGCGGCGTCCAAGACTGTGGCAACCAAGGCGACAGAAACGACGGCTGTTGTCGGCAAAAATGCCGTTCAAGCGGCTTCAGGCGCGGCATCTTCACAGGCTGGCATTCCTTATGTCGGCCCGATTCTTGCCGTTGCAGCAATGGCGGCAATGATGGCGGCAGTGATGGGCTTGATGGGCGGCGGTGGCGGTTCTCAAACGACCACGACCACAACACGGATTCCATCGGCGGCAGGTGGTTGGGATATTCCGGCAGGTATTAACCCACTTACTCAATTGCACGAGAATGAGATGGTTTTGCCTGCGGAACATGCCCAAACAATCCGCGAAATGGCAGGCCAATCAGGCGGCGACGACAGCACGATTATCATCAACTCAACAGGCGGCGATTTTATCCATAAAAAGGATTTGGCAAAGCTTCTGAAACAGATGAAACGTGATTTCAAATTTGTTTAACGGTCAGGCCGTCTGAATGGTTCAGGCGGCTTTTTTTTGTAAACGGACTTTTTGATAATTTTGTCAAAAAGTCCTTTTTCTTTGGAGATGAAGATGAGTAACTCATTGAAATGGGTTAAATATGTTTTGGATTGGCGTTTTCTGCCTGTGCGTTTTCAAAAGTGGCTTTTCAGTACGGGGACGCGCGTTGTCGAGTTTGCCAGTGGGCTGTCGCTGATTGGCTATGCCGCCGTGTTTGCGTTTTCGCCTGTCGATATTTACGACTGGCCTGTTTACTACAAGTTCAAGACGATACCGGAATCTATCCTGATTCCAGTTTTCGGCGGTATCGGCTTGTTACAGTTGGCGGCGATGTATTGGCAGACGTACAAGGGCAACGTCTTTTCAGGCTATTTGTTGCTGGTATCGGCGTTCATTTGGTACTTGACCGCTCAAGCGTTTTGGGGAACGTTTCCGCCTGCTCACACAGGCATGGTAATACCGCCGATTCTGTCTTTCTTGTGCCTCTTGGCTGGCAATAACTCACTTAAATTCTTGTTTTCGGGCGAAAAATTGAAAGACAGCCTAAAGGGGGAATAATGGATTTTTTCCAATTTGGCTACCTGTTTGCCATAGGGGGCGGTATTGTTGGTAGTGCGTGGTCGAGTATCAAAGACCACGACAAAATCGTGTCAAGCTTGTTTGAGGCGGTTGTATCGGCAGTGGCAGCGGCGGCGGTAGTGGAACGGTTTTTAATGGTTAATCAGGTTTGGACTTGTGCAATCGCCGGCGCGTTTGTCGGCATTTTGACAGGCCACGCGATGGATACCGTTAAAACCCTTGCCCCTGGGCTGATGAAGAAGTGGGTCAAGAAAACGGCTGACAAATTTATCGATAAAGAGTAACGACAGGTCGTCTGAAATCAGACGGCCTTTTTTTAATGGAAGAGTAAAAAAATGCAAGAGTTAGACTGGATTAAAGAGGCTAAAAAACATATTGGTTTAAAAGAGATTGTCGGTACAAAAGCGCATAACCCGACAATCGTTCAGTGGCTGAAAGATATGGGGACGTTCCCGGGCGCGGCAAAGTCTTGGTACTTTGAAGATGAAACGCCGTGGTGTGGCTTGTTTGTCGGTCATTGCTTAGGCAAGAGTGGACGCGCAGTCATCAAGGACTGGTACCGTGCGAAAGCGTGGGCAAGTGCCGGGCTTACGAAGCTGTCAAAACCTGCTTATGGTTGCATTGCGGTCAAATCCCGAAAAGGCGGTGGCCATGTGTTCTTCGTGGTCGGTAAAAATGCAAAAGGTCAGATTTTGGGCTTGGGCGGTAATCAAGGCAATACCGTGTCTATCGTGCCGTTCAACGCGGTGGATATTGACGGCTATTTTTGGCCGTCTAAATTGGTTGATGGTAAAGCCGTGCAGTCTAGCCCCACGCCTGAACGTTATGTTTTGTCATCTGTTACGGCAACCGCCGCGCATGGTGCAAGCGAGGCGTGATGATGAATCCTGTCGAGTTTCTGAAAGCGCGTATTGCGGAATGGGAAGCCAAAAGCAAAGAAGCGAGCGAAAACGCCGACTTTAAAGCTTTTGAGTTTGCCCAAAGCGAGATTAAAAACTACAAAGCGATGTTGAAAACCTATGAACAGCCTGCTACTTAAAAACTGGAAGCTGATTCTGATCGCGGCTTGTTTTGTGCTGATTGTGGGCGCGTGGCGATACGACCATGCCGCCCAATACAAGCGCGGCCGTGAATCAATGTCGGCGGAAATTTCAGGCCGCCTGAAAGATTCCACGATTGAAAAAGCGAAGCAAGACCGCGAATTGTCCGCTACATATCAGACCGGCAAAGCCGTGCGAGAAGAGAAAGAAAGGGGGCGTTATGTGCAAGTGCAAAAGATTGTTGAAAAGCCTGTTTTTCGTAACGTCTGCGTTGACTCTGACGGCGTGTCAGTCATCAACGCCGCCATTGCCGACGGCGATTAAACCGCCGGCCGACTTGATTCAGCCATGCCCGAATCTGCCTAAACTTGAGGGCGGTACAGGCGCGGATGTGCTGCCGTGGTCGTTGCAAGTCGTTGGTTTGTACAATGACTGCAAGGCGCGGCACAAGGCGTTATCAGATACTTTCAAGTAAAACAAAGGCCGTCTGAATATAGACGGCCTTTTCTCATTTATTCTTCAAATATTCCAACAATTTCAGCCATTTAGTGTGGGGCATATTCGCAAAACTGCTCATACTTGGGCTTGTTTCCCATTTTTGGGCGGTTTTCAGCGTTGATTCGGTTATATCGGCAACATTCTGCTGGGTCAGTCCGTACTGTTGGCGCAAGGCTTTCAGGTTTGCCGGTGTGTAGCCAAACTCAAAATTCTCAATCATCTATAAGCTCCCGTGTCGGTGTTATCAACTCGTCAATCACTCGATGCAATGCCTCAAATTTAGGCTGTTGCAGCGCGCGCAAATCGGCAAATAAAAAAGCCAACTCGTCCTCGTCATTTGTTCCGATCGCCCGTTTTATTTGAGAGAGCAGGCTTAAATAATCTTGCTCCCATTTGTCCGCCCACTCGTGCGCCATTTCTCGGCGCGACTCTCGTTTTTGGCTCTTTTTGAGCCGCTCTGTAATGCTTGTTCTACCTTTTGCCATAATGCCCCCAAAACAAAAGCCGCTTGATAAATCAGGCGGCTTTTGTAATCCACATCAAAGATTGATGATATTTAATATAACTTCTTTAGTTTCAACACGCAGCCCAATGGGCTGAATAACAAGGTTGACTTTAAGCCTAATCATCAACCTTGTCAATGACTTTATGATTTTAATTCGCGCCATGCCTCTGTATGGCCATATTCTTTTTGCTCATACATCAAATCAATAATAATGGCGAGATTTTTGGCTGTTGATTTCTCAATCAATTCTTTTGGGAGTTTGTCCCAAAGGCTTTTAAAAGTTTGATGATAGTGACCGATTTTGCTGATAGATTTTGATTTGGCGTATTTCATTTTTGACCTTTCTGCCGCCCGAAGGCGGCAGTATTAGAAATTAATTAAACAGAGCCTCAACAGATTTTACAGCGGCGTCAAAATCGCGGCTTGTAGTACCTTTGCCCATTTTGCTGACAAGTTTGTTTGTTGCAATATCAAAATAAAGCTGGTAGCTGCGATTGCCTGCAAAGCCTTTGTCACAAGCGGCGAGATTGATATAAACTCGTTTACCGTTCCAATCTTTTGCGATGCCGTCGATGCCTGCGGTTGCCATCATTTCGTTAATTTGATTCTCGTTCATTTTTTGCTCCTATCCGCCAGAAGGCGGTCAGTTGGTTAATCATGCTTTCGGCGGTCTGTGTTGTCTGCCGATATGTGTATATTACCGCGTTTAATGCGGTAATGCAAGAGGTAATTTGTCAATTTATGTAAATTCCTATTGTCGATTTCTTCGGGCGCGTTCCCATGCTTCGCCGGCTTCTTTGGCGATTCGAGGCGCGTTTTTGATTTGCTCCAATGTAAGGCTTTCTGGCTGGGCAATCAGCCGACCGTCAAACACGCCGTCGGCGACCTTTGAAAATTCAAAAACCCAACCGTCTTCATGGCTGGCCGTCTGCGTTTCAAAATCAACCGTCCAGCGGCGTTGCCAGTTTCTATTTTGATGAGGCATTCATTTTTCCTTTCAAAAAAGCCGCCATATTTCAGGCGGCTTTTCTTTATTCTTCGTCTAATTCTACTTCTTCGGTTTCGATGACCAATTTGGACGCGATGTATTCGTCGCATTCTTTAATTTGGCCTTCAAACCAACTTTGATATTGGCTCAATTCGTCATCATTCATCGCAGTGGAGAAACCGTTGCTCATTGCCAGACTGTTGATGTAGTCGGCGGCTTCGCGTGCAATGTTGGCTTGAGCGGTCAAGTAGATGTTAGTTGCTTTCATTTTTAAATCCTACCCCTGATTACCCGAGGCGCGGTTTGCGCGGCTGCGCTGAATCCATGTGTGTATAATACCTCTTTATATGAGGCATTGCAAGAGGTTTTTTGAACATTTTTGCAAGTTGCTGATTTATATAGTTTAAAAGTTATTTAAGCCTAATAAAAAAGCCATCTACTTAAAGCAGATGGCCTGTGTATTTTGTCCCTAAACTGTCCCGAAGTTTCTTAAGTGTTTGATTTATTTATTGTTAATGGTGCGGACGGAGAGACTCGAACTCTCACGCCTCTCGGCGCCAGAACCTAAATCTGGTGCGTCTACCAATTTCGCCACGTCCGCACTAAT
>ERZ773072.504-NODE-504-length-21635-cov-5.008665_pt1 | contig 21635 bp, 14 predicted proteins | sample MGYA00580617_ERZ773072 | MGnify/ENA primary metagenome ERZ773072 (study PRJEB29015, sample SAMEA2737970) | human oral metagenome | biome: human oral; feature: human-associated habitat; material: dental | place: China | collected 2122 ...
GGCGACTGATTTAGTCGCCGCCTTCGAGCTTTATATATCTACGGCTTAGAGTTCCCCTACTTAGAGCTCCTGAGTGCGGGGCATCCAGGAGGGGCGCTTCGCCTCGTACGCTTCAATAGCTTCGAGGTTCTGCAGGGTCAGACCGATATCGTCCAGACCCTCCATGAGGCGCCAACGCACGTAGTCGTCAATCTCGAAGGGAACAACCAGCGCACCCACGGTTACGGTCTTGGACTCCAGGTCAACGGTGATTTCGGTGCCGGGCTCGTGCTCCAGCGCCTTCCAGATCAGCTCGATATCGTCCTGTGCAACCTGTGCGGTGACCAGACCCTGCTTGCCAGAGTTGCCGCGGAAAATATCGGCAAAACGGGCAGAGATAACGACCTTGAAACCGTAGTCGCGCAGCGCCCACACGGCGTGCTCACGGGAAGAACCGGTACCGAAGTCTGGGCCCGCAACCAGCACGCTACCGTGCTTGTAGGGCTCCTGGTTCAGGATGAATTCGGGGTCCTTACGCCAGTTAGCGAAGAGGGCGTCGTCGAAGCCGGTCTTGGTCACTCGCTTGAGGTAGACGGCGGGAATGATCTGGTCGGTGTCAACATTCGAAGAACGCAGCGGCACGCCAATGCCGGTGTGCTTAATAATGGGTTCCATAATGGCTCCTTAGCTATAGCGGCGTGCTAGGCCACGACGTCGGACGGGGCGGACAGGGTACCGCGCACAGCGGTTGCGGCGGCAACCACCGGGGAGACCAGGTGGGTGCGGCCCCCCTTGCCCTGGCGGCCCTCAAAGTTACGGTTCGAGGTGGAGGCGCAACGCTCACCGGGTGCCAGCTGGTCGGGGTTCATGCCCAGGCACATGGAGCAGCCGGCGAAGCGCCAGTCGGCACCGAAGTCCTTGAAGACCTTGTCCAGGCCTTCTGCTTCTGCCTGCGCGCGGACCTTCTGGGAACCGGGCACGACCATCATGCGTACGTTCTCGGCGATGGTGCGGCCACGCACGATGTCTGCTGCGGCGCGCAGGTCCTCGATGCGGGAGTTGGTGCAGGAACCCAGGAAGACGACGTCCACGGGGATTTCCTTCATGGGGGTGCCCGCCTTCAGGTCCATGTATTCGAGGGCGCGTTCTGCTGCGACCTTGTCGTTCTCGTCCTCGAAGTCGTCCGGGGAGGGAACGGCGTGGCTCAGCGGCACGCCCTGACCGGGGTTGGTACCCCAGGTGACGAAGGGTTCGAGCTCGTCAGCGTTGATGAAGATTTCCTTGTCGAAGACGGCGCCTTCGTCGGTGGGCAGACTCTTCCAGTACTCGACCGCCTTGTCCCACTCTTCGCCCTTGGGTGCGTGCTGGCGACCCTTGATGTACTCGAAGGTGGTCTCGTCGGGGGCGACCATGCCGGCGCGTGCGCCCGCCTCAATGGACATGTTGCACATGGTCATACGACCCTCCATGGAGAGGGAACGGATCGCAGAGCCGCGGTATTCGAGCACGTAGCCCTGACCGCCACCGGTGCCAATCTGCGCGATAACGGCGAGGATGATGTCCTTAGCAGTCACGCCGGGCTTGAGGGTGCCTTCAACATTGATTGCCATGGTCTTGAAGCGCGCCAGGGGCAGGGTCTGGGTCGCCATGACGTGCTCCACCTCGGAGGTGCCGATGCCGAACGCGAGAGCGCCGAACGCACCGTGGGTGGAGGTGTGGGAGTCGCCGCAGACGATGGTCATGCCGGGCATGGTCAGGCCGAGCTGCGGGCCGACCACGTGCACGATGCCCTGTTCCTCGTCGCCGAGGGAGTGGATGCGCACGCCGAATTCCTTGGCGTTGCGGCGCAGGGTCTCGATCTGGGTGCGGCTGGTCAGGTCGGCAATGGTGCCGAAGATGTTGTCGGTGGGGGTGTTGTGGTCCTCGGTGGCGATGGTCAGGTCGAGGCGGCGCAGGGGGCGGTTCTCGATGCGCAGACCTTCGAATGCCTGGGGCGAGGTCACTTCGTGCAGTAGCTGCAGGTCGATGTAGAGCAGGTCGGGCTTGCCGTTTTCACCGGGGACGACGACGTGTGCGTCCCAGACTTTTTCTGCCAGGGTGCGCGGACGGGTGCCCGCGGTGGTTGCGTTCTGTTCGCTAGTCATGCTTTCTCCTGCTTGATGCGTTCCTACGGTGGATGCGTTCGGTGTGGTGCGTGCCGCTGGTTTGTGGGGTTGAGGAGCGGATTATGTACCCGATGGGACCCTCAAATCGGTATTTCCCTGCGGCGTGTCGCACATTTTTTCACGGATTCTTAGCCTGTGAGACGGCCTAGAAACACCCCGAACCAGCGAGTGTTTTTGTGTGGGTTTATTCTATGACTCCAGGGTAATTTTGCGGGATTATCCGCATTTTTCTGCGACTTTTCGCATATTTTCACCCATAAACCCACATAAACACTTATTATGAAAAGCTCATAATTTATCCCGTAGGGGGTGATTCCATCTTCAGCTCTGCACCCCAAAGAGTCCATGAAGTCCGGGGTATCTTTCATATTCTGAGATAGAATATAAGAATGACTCCTTCCGCCTCACGTTTTAACGCACACGGAATGCGTCACCCCAACGCATCCACACACCACAACGCACCGATTGTCGACCCCGTCAAGCCGCCCGAACACATGGCCGCCGACGAGCAGATGGTAGAGGTACACTCCCACGGCTCTTCCGGCGTTGGCGTGCTCGACAAGGCGACCCTCATTCTTGATTGCCTCGAGGCAGGACCCGTATCTCTGGGCGACCTCGTCAAGGCAACCGGTCTGGCGCGCCCCACCGCGCACCGCCTCGCCGTGGCGCTGGCACACCACCGCCTCGTAGCCCGCGACGTGCAGGGACGCTTCATGCTCGGCCCCCGCCTGACTGAACTCGCGTCCGCCACCATTGCTGACGAGCTCATCATCGTGGCAGACCCGATTCTGCAGAAGCTCAGCCTCGAAGCTGACGAGTCCACCCAGCTGTACCGCCGCCAGGGCGACTGGCGCGTGTGCGTTGCGACCGCGGCACGACCCTCCGGCATGCACGAATCCATCCCGGTGGGCACCCAGCTGTCCATGCAGGCTGGCTCCGCCGCCCAGGTGTTGCTGGCTTGGGAAGATCAGAACCGCATTGTTGAAGGCCTGCGCGATGCGCACTTCAGCGCCGCCATGCTTGCGGCTGTGCGCCGCATCGGCTGGGCGCAGTCCGTGGGCGAGCGCGAGCGCGGTACCGCCTCGGTATCCGCTCCGGTGCGCGCTCCCGGTGGCAAGGTGATTGCGGCTGTCTCTATCTCGGGTCCGATGGATCGTATGACCCGCCAGTCGAACCGCAACTACCCCGAGCTGGTCGTCAAGGCTGCTCAGGCAATTACTGACGGTCTGCGTGAGCTCTCTGCTTCTCATTCGGCATCGGATGCTGAGGAAAGCTAAGGCTCCGTTATAGATAGTTTTTATGAAAAGAATCCCTCCCCGCCTCGCTTGAGGTGGGGAGGGATTCTTTTGTGCGCTCTTAGTCTGATGCGGCTTGTCCTGATGCGGTTTCTCGGATGATACGCCGCTAAATGTCCAGCGCCTTGCGGTAGGCGTTGAGGCGCTTAGCTTCCGTCTGCACCGGGGCGACCACGCAGGATTGCACCGCCTTCTCAACGCCGGTCTGCAGGCGACCGCGCAGCTTACGTGCGTAGTAGCGTGAGCCCATGGCGGTGAGTAGCCTGCCCACACCCGCCGAGGCGATGCCGAGGAGTATGCCCAGCAGCAGAAGCAGGGTCGGCAGGGGTACCGGGGAGCCTTCGGGAGTCGGCGCGGGCGGCAGTTGAATCTGCAGGTACGCCATGCCGGAGATGAGGGTCAGCCAGCCGACGCCTACCAGGGCGCTCAGTAGCGCGATCCACTGCAGGGTGTTGAAGATAACCCAGGGGGCGCGGGTGCGGCCCAGGCCATAGTCGATGCGCATCATGTCCCGTTCGAGCAGTTCGGGTAGCTCCGCTTCGCGGGAGAGGGCGGCTTCCTTCATGCTGCGTTTCCACGGCTCGTCGATGCGGGCCGCCATCTGCTTGCTGTATTGGCGTACGGCGTTTGCCATGCCTGCCTTCTGCGCGGCGCTCAGCGGGGGTAGCGAGGATGCCACCAGCTCGGGTGCATTCTCGCTATCGGAGCCGAGCATACCCGCGGACTTCTCCGTCTTAGACGTGCTCTTCGATTCATCCTGCTGCCCCAGGTGCAGGCGGCGCAGGGGGTCAGCTTTCAGGCGGCTCATCCAGCGGGTGAGGATCCAGCCGGTGTGCTGACCCGCGGCGCGACGATAGGAGGCGGTTGCCGCCTGCAAAACCTGCTCAGCCTGGCTGGAGGTGTAGCACGCCTTCACGAGCTTCTGTTCCGCTTCGAGGGCGTAGGCTCCGGCGAGCACGGTTCCTTCTCCCCCGGCATAGGCGCGCAGCTGGGATGCAGTGGCGTGCAGCTGCGCGTCGGTTCGCTGCAGGGACAGGCTCTTGGCGGCGGCTACCTGGGCGAGCAGGTCGCGGAGCACGTCGACGCCCTCACCGGTTCGCGCGGAGACGGCGATGGGTGCGGCGAGCAGGTGCGCTTCGGTGCCCTCAGCCTGGAGCAGGCGGGTGAGGGATGCCAGCACGGCGGGCACCTCGGCGGGTGCAAGCTTGTCCGCCTGGTTGAGCACGCAGAGCGCCTGCGCGCCGGAGGTGGCAAGCGGCACCATGAAGTCGCGGTGGATGACGGCGTCGGCGTATTTTTGGGGGTCGACAACCCAGACGAGTACGTCCACGTAGCGCATCATGCGGGCGGCGAGGTCGCGGTTGGTGGTGGTGACCGAGTCGAAGTCGGGCATGTCCAGCAGGATGAGGCCGCCGGTGCGGGTACGCATTTCGCCGCGTCCGCCTACTGCACGGCGGATACGGTTGAAGAGTCCGGGTGCCGGTTCGGTGACGGCGTTGGGTGCCGCCGCTCCCCCGGCTGCTTTATTGTTTCCGTCTGCTTCTCCTTCGGCGGCGAGCGCCTGAGTTTGCGGATAGACGCGCTTGTCAATGCCGAGCCAGTCGAGCAGTTCTTCGCTGCCTTCTGCCTCCCAGATAGCCGCCTGCACGGTGGAGGTGGTCGGGCGCGTGGGGGCGGAGAGGGCAATATTCTGCCCGGCGATGGCGTTGAAGAGCGTGGATTTGCCGCTGCCGGTCGCGCCGAAGAAGCCGATGACGGTGTGTTCGGTGGAGAGTTCGCGGCGCTGGCTGAGGCGTTCGAGGGTTTCGGCGGCGTCGAGCAGGACGGTTTCGGGGACTCGTCCCTCACCGTAGCTGATGGCTTCCTTCAGGGATGCGACGGAGCGCGCGAAGGGCGAGGTCGCCACGGCGGGGGTGGCGCCTCGCTCGGTATGGCGCTCAGCGGCTTTGTTCTCGGGCTTGTTCTCGGGTTTGTGCTCGGGTTTATTCTCGGGGGTAGTCATAGTGCGTTTTTCTTCGTCTGTGGTGCGCGGTGTGGGTTATCTGCTGACAGGCGGTTGAGCGCGCCGCCCTTAACTATGCTGTAGCCGACCAGGGGGTCTGCGCGCCCTGTGCCTGCGCGCCCTTTGCCTGGGCAGCCTGGCTCTGCGCGCTCATCTCCGCGGCGATTTTCTGCACCTGCTCGGCGGCGCGGTAAATGTCCTCGGCGTCAGCCTGCGGATCGGTTTCTTCCAGCACGGCGGTGAAAGGCTGAGCGTGTTCGGTGAGCAGATCCGCCATACGTTCGAGCAGGTCGGTGCGAGCGCGGGTCGCCATGCGGCGCACCGCATCTTCACCAAAGATAGACTCGAGCAGCTTGGTACCGACCACGCCGCTACCGCCCGCAATCCCCGCCTCAATACCGGTAATACCGCCGGTGAGGCTGAACGCGGCGACCATGAGCATCACGGCGGCGGCATTCACACCCAGGGAGAGGAAACGGGCACGTTTACGCTTATCGGCACCTTCTTCACGGATCATTTCGAGGACGGAACCCTGCCAGAGGCGAATCTGCTCGGCAACGGCTGCGGAGAAGATGTCCTCGGCGGACTGCACCTCGCCCTTCACATCGCCGTCTGCGTTCTGCTCGGGCGCAGCTACGACAGCCTGCGGCGCATCAAGGCGCGCTAGCAGGGAGCGTCCGGCGCGGCTGGCACGCCAGCGGGTGCGGGTGTTTTCGGAGGCGCGGGCGGCTGCATCCAGCACGACGGCGTGGATGCCGCTTTCGAGGGCGTCTTCTACCTTCTGGGCGGCGGTGGGCTGACCGCGCAGGGCGGAGCCGACGCGGTCACGCAGGCGACCGATGGTGCTGTCGAGGGAGCGGAAGAAGTCGCCGGTTCCCACGAAGTCGTGCCAGCGCGAGAGCACTTCGCCGCGAAGCAGGGAGCCGTCGGAGAGGGCGCCGTCGATGGTGGTCAGCGCATCCTCGTATTCTTCGGCTGCGATGGTGGCAAGCGACTGGTGCGCCGCCTGCTGGCGTGCCTGTTCTGCGGCGAGCACCTGCAGGTTACCGGCGAGGGTTTCGACGGCACCGGCGAGGGTCTGCCGGGCGATGGCGGCGCGGGCGGGTGCGTCGGCGCCGAGTTCGCGGATCCACAGGGTCAGCGGGGCGAGACTGACGGGGGCGAGCATGCCGCTTTCGTCGCGCGGCTGTTCGGTGACGGTGTGAATCAGTACGGCGTGGATTCCGGCCTCGTCGAGCATGCGTCGCAGGTCGTTTTCGATAGCTTCTTCGTCGCCTTCGGGCACGCGGTTGAGCACCACGGCAATGGCGATGGAGCGTGCGGCTGCTTCGTGGAGCAATTCCCAGGGCACGGCATCGGCGTAGCGGTTGGCGGTGGTGACGAAGAGCCACAGGTCTGCGGCGGAGAGCAGTTCCTTGGCGAGGGTGCGGTTTTCCTCGGAGACGGAGTCGATATCGGGTGCGTCGATGAGCGCGATGCCCTGCGGTAGCGCCGAGGTAGTAATAGGAATGAGGGCGCGCGCAATCTTCGGGTCGAGGCCGGGTAGTGCCTGCGATCCGGCGTTCATGCCGGAGGTGCGGGTGCGCGGCAGGGTGGGCAGGAAGCGTTCGGGGGACAGAGCCGCTTCGTCTTCTGCGCGGTGCAGTAGTACGGGGTGGCGGGTGGTGGGTCGAATCGCGCCGGACTGGGTGAGCGGCTCGCCGAGCAGGGTGTTGACGAGGGTGGATTTGCCGGCGCCGGTGGAGCCTCCGACCACGATGGTGAGGGGATTGTCGACGCTGGCGCTGCGCGGCAGGATGTAGTCGTCGAGTTGGCGTGCCATGGCGGCGAGCAGGGTACGTGCGGTGGCGGTGCCGTGCTCGGTGGTGCCGTCGTGGGTGACGGTGTAGGGGGTGCCGGGGGTTTCGCCGGCTTCTACGTCGAGCGGGAGGGGGATTCGAGTGAGCAGTTCGCGAGCTGCTTTGAGCTGCGCATAGTCGGTGGTAGTCACAGCGCTATTGTCCCATAGGGTGAAGCCGCTTCATGCCATGTGTGGGCGTTGTGGTGGGCACGTTGCGGCCGCGGGGAGTTTGGGGGCTCGCACTGAGGTATTTTTGAGGGATGTTCGAACAACTCTGAGGGGTTGTTTTAGTACCTTTGAGTTGTGGTGCAATAACTCCAATATGAGTTTGATTCGCTCAAGAAAAGATTGAAAAATCCCTAAGTTTCTAGGGGAAACATCAGATTTTAATGCGGTTATCCCAAACACATTGGTACGTTTTATAACCCGCATAAAACGGGCAAATATTAAGATTTGATAACTTTTTACGCTCGGGGGCAGATATGGTCTTTTCGAACCTAAAAGTAGGCTTAGAATCGTTGAGCACGACAACCAGGCAGGTCATAACCCACACCGATTCCTTCAGGGGGCTTCTGGCCTGCCCTTTCTATCGCATCCGTACTCACCGCGGTATGCCACACCTACCGGGAACGCTCACCGACCCCTCACGCAACTGCATTCAAAATTTACTGCCGTTGAGGTTCACTGCATCCGAGCTACCCGTTATTACCTGCCCGTCTTTACTCTTGCGAAAGGTTGCGTATGTTCGGTTCGCTGTCACGCCGCCATCTTCTTGCTCTTTCTTCCGGAGCAGCACTGAGTGCACTCGCAAGCGCCTGCAGCCCCGTCGTTTCTCGCCCTCAACCGCTCACCAAGTCTTCTCCCGATCATGCCGCACCGGCGCCTCAGAGCACCCAGACTAAATCTGCAACCACCACGCGCAGTATTACGTACGCCGAGCCTCTGCCTGCGTCGGCTCTGGATGGTCGCGGACCTGCTCTTCTGCCGGATCATTTCTTTGAACGTTCCGGAAATTTCTCGAACGGCACCCTGAGCCATCGAGCCATTAATGTCCCCCGCCCCACCATGCCCCCGGAAGCTAAAGAGCGCACCGTTGAGGGCCTGCACGCTTTCCTGCAGTACTGGGGTGCGGCGCAGAACTATATGCTCCTCACCGGCGACACCGACCCCTTCATGAACCTGCCAGGCCAAGAGCACTTCAGCAACATGGCGCAGATGTACCGCGATATCTACCGCTACAACATTGGCTGGTTGGTCTCTAAGAGCAACCACCCCATGTGCATTAACCTGAGCTCCCCGCAGCCGGTGCCCGCCACCGAGCAGGACGTCTACTGCTGGAAGGCGACCCTGAAGGTGGATGAGAACGCGTTCCTGTTCAACCATGAGACCCGTCAGCGCGAGCAGCTCACCGGTATCTACGGCAGTAATCAGAAGGCGGACGCTTACGTCTACTTTGGCGCAGAGGGCTGGCAGATGCTGGAGGACCCGAAGTCTTCCCCGAGCGCTACCGCCACCCCTGCGGCTAACGCTGAACCGTCCGCGAATACTCCGAGCGCGCAGCCGACCCCGAATGAGAGCACCTCTTCTAAGGCGGCTCGTTATATTCGAGGCTCAGCCTAAAGCTTCTTTGCATCCGTGCCTCAAAGATCCCGTCATATTGGGTGATATGTGGCACGGATGAGGGCTTTTATTTGTGTGCCACGCGTGAAATCTATAGGCTAGGGCTAGATGAGGTCCGCCCATTTTCGCCTCAATACGCTTCTGCCCGCCCCGCGGGTGACTGTTTTGCGCCCTCCGATGGGGGCGTGATGTTAGGCTGAGGATTAGGGCGTGAACTCTTCGCCTATCACCGATACTTCCGCATCACAGCTCATTCAAGGGGATCACTATGATTCACAGCCGCCGCCACTTTATTGCGTTCACGGGCACTGCCGCCCTGGGTGCGATGCTTGCCGCTTGCGGTTCCACAAAGACTGCGGAGGCGACCGCCTCCCCCACTGCTTCCGCTTCGATTGCGGGCGCCTACGATAACCTGTCGGGCGAGCTGAAGTGGACCAAGTACGTTCCCGGTCATGGCGCTGCCCCGATGAGTAGCACCGACCCGGAGACCGGTCAGGTCTACACGATTGAGCCGACCGCCGGCCCGGCAAGCGTGGATTCTAAGGCGAGTGCCGTGCCCATCCCCGTTGAGGATGAGAGCATGTACGACAAGAACGCCCGCGGTCTGCGTGCGACTTTCGCGTATTTTGCGGCGGCGGTGAACTATGCCCGTATGACCGGTGATCCCGGTCCGGCTCTGCAGGTAGTTCAGGCGCAGAACGCTACCGACCGTGCGGCGTTGGAGAAGCTACGTGCGTTCTACGCGCCCGGCACGAACTGGCTGGTGGGTGGCGAGTGGACGTTCCGCCTGACCGATAAGCAGCCGACGACCCGCGGTACTAAGTATTCGTGGGCGTGTTCTGTTACTCAGGCGCACGGCCTGCAGGTTGAGAAGGCGACCAATACGACCAAGCCTCTGGAGGACACTGAGGCTGCGGAGATTAAGGCTCTGTACGCTGAGTACGATGAGGAGGCGAAGCGCTGGGTCGTGATTTCGCCTCAGCAGTATGATCCCGCGTTGACCCCGAAGCCGACCCATACTCCGCGCGCGCATCCTTCGTCGACTTACACTCCGACGGTGACTGATGACAGCACGGTGGCGGCTAATGGCGGCGCGAATACTTCGGGTAACGGTTCCGCGCAGGGTACCGCAAATAATGGTGCGGCACAGAACGGTGGCGCACAGAATGGCGGCACCCAAAATAGCGGCGCACGACAGTACACCGGCTCCCAGAATGGTGCGGCACAGAACGGCAGCACCCAGAACGGTGGTGCACAGGCTCCTCAGCCTGCCGCTACCCAGGCGCCTGCGGCTACCGCGCAGCCTGTGGCGACTCAGCCTGCCGCTGCGACGGCTCAGCCGAGCGTAGCTCCCGGTGCTCCTGAGCCCGGTGCCGCTCAGAATGGTGCCGCTGGTGGAGATGTTGCTCCCGCCGGGGGTGCCCAGTAGCCCCTCCCCTATAGACAATCCCTATAGACGTTGAACGCGTCCTCTCCTTCGCTATGCCCCTCGGTGTACTGGTACCGCTGGTTGCGGTAAGTTCGCTGATGGGCGGCATATCACGCTCGCTTGAGCGGTGGTACACACGGGTGTGAAGGCGGGGGCGCGTTATACTTAGGACTGTCTCTAGAGGGATATCCGCGTGTGATATCCGCTCGTCGAGGCGCACTCTCACTCGTCTCTCACCTGAGATTCTCACTCGAAAGGTACTCCGTGGCGCTTTTCCCTTTGACCTCTGGGCTTTCTAATGGTTCCGCTACCGGCATCAGCCGCCGTTCTGCTCTGCGTTACGCCGGTGCGGGCGTTGCAGGCGTGTCGTTGAGCGCCCTGCTGGTTGCCTGCGGTGGTTCTTCGTCCACCACCGAAAACGCTGATGCGGATACCCCTCAGATGTCTCCCTCGGCTTCTGCGCGCACTGACTTTAGCGGCGAGGTCACCTTCGATAACTATGAGAAGAAGGGCACTTTCGTTCCGGCGACCGAGTCTGCTCCCGCGCAGAACGTGCCGGTTCCCAAGCGCCCGGCGAGCGCTTCGGAGAACTCGGTGCAGGGTCTGTACGATTCGATTGCGTTCGTGTATGCGGCGATTAACTACCTGGTGTTGACCGGTGATGCGGCTCCGCTGCGTGAGTCGAAGGCTGATGAGAAGTTCATTGCGTCGTTCTCTTCGTTCATGGATGAGTCGAATGAGAGCTCTCAGGCGCGTAACTGGTTTGTGTCGCCGAAGGTGACGATGTCCGCGTTCACTGCTGTTCCGACCCTGGTGAAGAAGAGCGTGCAGTGGACTTTCGACCTGGTGATTGATTTGGGTCCGACCGTTGTGGTTGATGGCGCTCCTGCGGAGATGTCTGAGAAGGTCCGCCACACTGAGCGTGGCCTGGTGGTTACCGGTGTGCGCCACGATAATGATTGGACTTTGACTATTCAGGACGAGTATGAGGCGCAGGCTTCGGCTCAGCCTAAGAATGGTGGCGGTTCCGGTGGTTCCGCTAACGGCGGTAATGCTGGTGATTCCGGCAACTCCGGTAATGGCGGCAATTCTAATGGTGACAACCTTTAAGCCCTCAGATGGATGAGGCGTCATGCCCTAACTCGCACTCGGGTTAGGGCATGATTTGTTTTACTCTGGTAGTAACGTACTTTCCCGGATTCAAGGTTTTTGTATGTCTTCTTTTTCTCAGTCTTCTTTCTCTCGCCGCTCCCTGTTGCGCCTGGGTGTGGGCGTTTCTGCGGTTGCCGGTTCTGCGGCGCTGTTGAGTGCGTGCGGTTCGGGTGGCTCTAACCAGCAGTCTGGTTCTCAGGGCGGTAGCCTGAACGGCGCGAAGTCGAGCGCTAACCCGAATGGGTACAGTGATGATGGTCAGAACTATTCGGGTCTGGTGGAGTACACCCACTATGAGGGCGCGTTGAATTATGAGCAGGGTACGGTGGAGCATCCGCCGCGTAATGCTCCGAAGCCGAAGGTGACTGAGGCGCTGTCGGCTAATACGGTGACGGGTTTCCATGAGGCGATTGCTTATTTTGCGGCGGCTATGGATTATCTGGTGAAGACCGGTAGCACGGATGCGTTCTCGACCGGTATTACGTTGTCGTCAAAGACTCGTTCTGAGGTGGATGCCCTGTCGGCTTCTATTCTTGCGGGTGTGGAGAAGGGTTCCTGGTATGTGAATCCGTCGGCTTCCTATGCGCTTTCGAGTGCGCAGCCGTCCATTATGAGTGATGGCAACCTGCTGTTTAAGGGCAAGTACACTCTGGACTTCGGTACGGAGGCGGTGGCTGAGGGCAAGATCCAGCCGGTGGTCGCCTCCGCGAGTGCTTCTGCTGAGCCTACTGAGCCTTCTGAGGATGCGCTGGTGTCTGATGCGGCATCCCCCAGTGCTTCTGCGACCGCTTCTGCGACCGCGGCGGGTCCGGCGTCTCAGGTAACGGTTCAGGAATGCGATTTCCGCGGCCGCTACCACGCTGATTCTAAGATGTGGGAGCTGAGCGTGGCGTACGGTGCGACCTTGCAGGGTGGTACTACTGGTGGCACTGCGAGCGCGGCAGCATCCGGCGCAGCTTCTGCTGAGGCTTCCGTTGAGGCCTCCGCCACCTCCGCGGCGTCATAGTTCGTCATAACGCTTTGATCTGCGAGGCGCTTCTCACGCTTCGCCCACTCAACTCTGTATCCTGTTGGGTTTGCGGCTAAACTGGTTGCAATCACCGACTGACTGAAAGGTATCACTATGTCCGAGAACCTGACCCGCCGCGCGGCGCTGGGTGTACTGGGCGTCAGCTCCATGGCTTTGCTGGCGGCTTGTGGCTCTAAGGCTACTTCTGAGGCGTCTGCTTCCGCTTCTGGCTCCGAAAGCGCTTCTGCTGCTGAGTCTGCTACCGCGTCACCGAGCACCTCGGCTTCGGCGTCTGCTTCCCCTTCTGCTTCTGCGTCGGCTTCGGCTACCGCTACGAATTCTCCGCTGCCTAACGACAATAAGGATTACAGCGGCGTAGCGAAGCTGGAGAAGATGGAGGAGCACGGCGAGTACCAGCCGGGTAACGCTGAGCACCCGCCGCAGAATGTTCCTTCCCCGATTGTTCCGGAGGCCATGCACCAGAATTCGGTGGCTGGCTTCGCGGCGGCTCTGGCGTACTTCGGTGCGGCGTTTGAGTACCTGCTGCGTACCGGCGATATGCACTACATGAACGAGGTCAGCACCGACCAGGAGACCCTGGCGGCGATGAAGAAGTACGCGGACTCCACCAAGGCCGGTATTGACGAGAAAAAGACCTGGTACGTGAACCCGACCGCTACCTTGACTATCGGCACTAAGCAGCCGGTTCTGGCGCAGGGCGCGTACAACTGGACCGTGACTTTGAACGTGGATCTGGGTGAGAAGCTGTTCAAGGACGGCAAGGAGCAGACCGTGGCGGCTGATAAGCGTCACGTGAAGATGTTCGGTGAGGCTGTTGGCCGCTACCTGAACAACAAGTGGGACCTGCACATGGACATCAACTAGTCCTCCGGGCTGGTTTTCTCCCCCTGTTTTTGGGTCTTTTCCATCTCAGGATGCGGTTTTTACTGTTTTTTCCATTGATGGCAATAAAATTTGTGGCTCCAGCTTGCGGTGAACAGAGTTCATCATTACTCTTATATACAGAGGTTGTCTTTTGGGCTACATAATGTTTCTAGAGAGCGCCGCACATTCATCATCCTTTATCGAGAAAGGGTTTGTGCGGCGCTTTTCTGTACCCTCTTCCTGAACCTCGTTTCTTGAAGTTTTTCTCTGGCATTATTACGAACTGTGACCGCAGGTTTAAACCTGCCGCCGGCGAGTAGTAGAGTTGCCACGTAACCGATTATTCATTGCGGAGACCCCGTCGCGGCTGGCCTCCCTCCAAGCTCATGTAAGGAGCACCCCATGGCAAAGATTCTCAACAGCATTGTTGAAGCAACCGGCCAGACCCCCCTGGTTAAGCTGAACCGACTGGACGAGGGCCTTCCCGGTAACGTTGCGGTCAAGCTTGAGTTCTACAACCCCGCAGGTTCGGTTAAGGACCGTATCGGTCGCGCCATCATTGACGCTGCTGAGAAGTCGGGTGCGCTGAAGCCCGGCGGCACCATCGTTGAGGGTACTTCCGGTAACACCGGTATTGCGCTGGCTATGGTGGGTGCTGCTCGCGGTTACCGCGTCATCCTGACCATGCCGGAGACCATGTCTGCTGAGCGTCGCGTGCTGCTGCGCGCTTACGGTGCTCAGATTGTGCTGACCCCCGGTACCGAGGGTATGCGCGGCGCTGTGGAGAAGGCTAAGGAAATCGTTGCGACCACCGAGAACGCTATTCTGGCGTCCCAGTTCACCAACGAGGCGAACCCCACTATTCACTACAACACCACCGGCCCTGAGATTTGGGAAGCAACCGACGGTAAGGTCGACATTTTCGTGGCGGGTATTGGCACCGGCGGCACCATCTCCGGTTCGGGTAAGTACCTGAAGGAGCAGAACCCAGACGTGAAGGTTGTTGCGGTTGAACCGAAGGACTCCCCGCTGCTCTCCGAGGGTCGCGTTGGCCCCCACAAGATTCAGGGCCTGGGCGCTAACTTCGTTCCGGAAACCCTGGACCGCGGCGTCTACGATTCGGTGACTCCGGTCAGCGCTGAGGACGCTATGCGCACCTCCCGCCTGCTGGCTACCCAGGAAGGTATTCTGGGCGGCATTTCTTCCGGTGCGGCTGTTTGGGCTGCTCTGGAGGAGGCTAAGAAGTCTGAGAACAAGGACAAGCTGATTGTGGCTATTGTTCCCGACTTCGGTGAGCGTTACATCTCTACCGCCCTGTACGAGGATATCCGCGGCTAGTTGAACTTCTGTACCCCCGTTAGTGGGAGAGGCATATAGTGCTACGCCCCGTCTGCCGGTTGCATACACGGCAGGCGGGGCTTTTGCGTCTTTTGATGCGTCTTTTGACCGGCAGAAATATTACGTTCCGCGCGTTTGTGTGACTGAGTTTTTGGTAAGCGTGTCTACTATGACATGTAGCAGGCCGGGAATAGGCGATTGGGCTTCATTGTTGGTACCTTTGGAAAGGTCGCACACACAGAGCACGACCGATGAGGGAAAGGGAACCCATGAGTTTTATTGCGCGTCTGCGTGAAGATATTGAGAACGTCCGCCAGCACGACCCGGCTGCGCGCGGCGCTGTCGAGATTGCGCTGAACTATTCGGGCATGCACGCCATTTGGGTTCACCGTCTGACCCATAAGCTCTGGCAGAAGGATGAGACGAAGTCTCTGGCTCGTACTCTCTCGCAGTTTGCTCGTTTTCTGACCGGTGTGGAGATTCACCCCGGCGCGACCATTGGCCGCCGTTTCTTCATCGATCACGGCATGGGCATCGTCATTGGTGAAACCGCTGAGGTTGGTGACGACGTGATGCTGTACCACGGCGTGACCCTGGGCGGTCGCTCCCTGGAGAAGGTGAAGCGTCACCCCACCATTGGTGACCGCGTGACCATTGGTGCCGGCGCTAAGGTGCTGGGTCCGGTGGAGATTGGTTCCGATAGCGCTATTGGCGCGAACGCCGTGGTCGTCAACGATCACCCCGCCGATTCGATTATTACCGGCATTCCGGCGAAGCACCGCCCGCGCACCCCGGAGAAGAAGAAGCCGCTGGTGGACGCTGTGGAGTATATTGACCCCGCCATGTGGATTTAGTGCTTGTTAGCGTTTTGAGGCGGTAGCGGCGCGTCTGGAGGCTCCTGGCTAGGCCCCGCAGGTCTTCTCCCCTGCCATACCCTTGCTACACCTCTGGAGATACCCTTGAGACACCTCGGGGTGTCCCATATCGAGACATAACGAAAGCCCGCCTTCGACCGGATTCTCATCCAGCCGAAGGCGGGCTTTATGTGTTCAGCTACGGGAACTTAGTGAACGTGAATGTCCGCTGCGTTCACCTCGGAACGGTCACCGCTCCACATGGTGTGGAAGGCGCCCTCTTCGTCAATACGACCGTAGGTGTGTGCACCGAAGAAGTCACGCTGACCCTGAATCAGGGATGCGGGCAGGCGGTCGCGGCGCAGACCGTCGTAGTAGGACAGTGCGGAAGCGAACACCGGCACGGGGATGCCCAGTGCGGTTGCCTTAGCCACCACGCGACGCCAGGAAGGAACGAGCTCCTCCATGAGGTTCTTGAAAGCGGGTGCCAGAAGCATGTTCGCGGGAGCCTCATCAGCGTAGGCAGCCATGATGTCGCCCAGCAGCTCGGCGCGGATGATGCAGCCTGCACGCCACAGCGATGCGATGGTGTCCAGCTTCAGGTCCCAGCCGTATTCCTTGCCTGCGCGGGTGAGCAGGTCCATGCCCTGTGCGTACGCAACGAGCTTGGAGGCGAAGAGTGCGCGGCGCACATCCTCAACGAACTCGGGGTCGCCTGCACCGATGCCGGTGGTTGCGATCAGGCCTGCGGGCAGTTCGCGCTGTGCCTGCTCACGCTGCTCACGCTCGGAGGAGGAGAGGGCGCGTGCGAACACGGACTCTGCGATAGCGGAGACGGGGGAACCGAGGTCCAGGCCGGCCTTAGCGGTCCACAGGCCGGTACCCTTCTGACCCGCTGCGTCAACAATAACGTCGACCAGGGGCTTGCCGGTCTTTGCATCGACCTGTGCGAGCACCTCAGCGGTGATTTCAATCAGGTAGGAGCTCAGGTCGCCTTCGTTCCAGGTCTTGAAGATTTCTGCCTGCTGTGCCGGCTCAATGCCCGCGATGGAGCGCAGAATGTCGTAGGCTTCGCCGATCACCTGCATGTCGGCGTACTCGATGCCGTTGTGGACCATCTTCACGAAGTGGCCCGCACCGTCGGTGGAGATCCATGCGCAGCAGGGTGCACCGTCCTGAGGTGCCTTCGCTGCGATCTTTTCGAGCAGCGGGCCCAGGTGCTTGTAGGACTCTGCGGAGCCGCCGGGCATCATGGAGGGGCCCCAGAGAGCGCCCTCTTCGCCGCCGGAGACGCCAACGCCCACGAAGTGCAGGCCCTTTTCAGCCAGGGCGTGCTCGCGACGGATGGTGTCGGGGAAGTGGGAGTTACCGCCGTCGATAATGATGTCGCCCTCATCGAGCATGGGGGTGAGCTGCTCGATCACTGCGTCGACGGGTGCGCCCGCCTTGACCATAATCAGGATGCGGCGGGGAGACTCGAGGGAGTCAACGAGTTCCTGCAGGGACTCGGTACGGATGAAGTCGCCATCTGCGCCGTGCTCAGCCAGCAGTGCGTCGGTCTTCTCTACGGAACGGTTGTGCAGTGCCACGGTGTAGCCGTTACGTGCCAGGTTGCGGGCGAGGTTTGCGCCCATGACAGCAAGGCCGGTGACACCAATCTGTGCCTTCTTGTTTTCAGTCATGTATATAAGGATACGCGCTTAGGGCAGGCTATATATAGGTGGAGTGCAGTTTTATGCTCGAAGGAATCGCAGTTCCGGCTGGATTATCTTCGCGAGCTTCCCGCCGGGCACCCTCGCGGCAGGTCAATGGGTCAGCAAAAACCGGGTAAACAAAACCGGGTAAACAAAAACCCCGGTACCTTGCGGTACCGGGGTTAGCGGTGGGTCCTACCGGGATCGAACCGATGACATCCACGGTGTAAACGTGGCGCTCTACCAGCTGAGCTAAAGACCCGTAGTTCTCACTGATTCGTTGTCGTTTCAGTGGCGAACACAAGAGAAAACTATACGGACTTTTGGTGCGCCACGCAAATCCGAGACGCGTGTTCTATGTCTCAATATTTTTTTCTTTTTCGCAACTCACCCCACAGCAAGCCACATCAAGCCATGTTGCCCCTCGGCCTTATAGGTAGGTCATACCCCATCATTCCGCGCCATTCCGCCACCCCCACCATTCCGCACTATTTAGATACAAAAAGACCCTAACTAGTACTTTTGATGCGCATATTTTTCACTCAGAGAGCTAAGCCACGAAACCCACATCACAAAAACCTTCGTTTGATGCCAAGAAGCCCACATTTAGGTCTAAGATAGTAGAGATAAGTAGCGAAGTAGACCCCACGGATCTATAGCGCTTAAACGCAGAGATTGTTCGACAATGCAACATCGCGGCGAACAATCTACACAACCGCACAGAAGAGAGGTTGGATTAGTTTGGCTAACGTACCGAACGAGCACTCCCTGAGCACCCTTCTTGATGGCCTGAAGGACATCGACGTAGAAGAGACCCAGGAATGGGCTGAGTCCCTCGAGGACCTTATCAAGACTCACGGCACCGAGCGTGCAGAGTACATCCTTCGCGCGTTGCTCAAGGAGGCTGGCGCAAAGGGCGTAAAGGTCCCCACTCTGGTCAAGACCGACTACATCAACACCATCCCCGCAGACCAGCAGCCCGAGTACCCCGGCGATGAGGAACTCGAGCGCCAGTACCGCGCATGGATCCGTTGGAACGCAGCAATCATGGTTCAGCGTGCCCAGAAGAAGGGCATCGGCGTTGGCGGTCACATCTCCACCTTCGCAGGTGTCGCTGACATCTACGAGATGGGCCAGAACCACTTCTTCCGCGGCCGTAACCACCCCGGTGGCGGCGACCAGATCTTCTTCCAGGGTCACTCCTCCCCCGGTGTCTACTCCCGCGCATTCGTTGAGGGCGTCCTGACCGAAGAGCAGATGGACGGCTTCCGCCAGGAGAAGACCAAGGGCGCAAACGGTATTCCTTCGTACCCGCACCCCCGCTGCATGCCCGAGTTCTGGCAGTTCCCGACCGTTTCCATGGGTCTGGGCCCCCTGAACGCAATCCACCAGGCATCCTTCAACAAGTACCTGCACAACCACAAGATCAAGGACACCTCCGAGCAGCACGTCTGGGCATTCCTGGGCGACGGCGAAATGGACGAGCCCGAGTCGCGTGGTGCACTGCAGCTGGCTGCAAACGAGCACCTGGACAACCTGACCTTCGTCGTCAACTGCAACCTGCAGCGTCTGGACGGCCCCGTTCGCGGTAACGGCAAGATTGTTCAGGAGCTTGAGGCATTCTTCCGCGGCGCAGGCTGGCACGTCATCAAGGTCCTGTGGGGCTCCGACTACGACGAGCTGCTCAAGAAGGACAAGAGCGGCAAGCTCATCCAGCTGATGAACGAGACCCTCGACGGTGACTACCAGACCTTCCGCGGTGAAGACGGCGGCTACATCCGCGAGCACTTCTTCGGCAAGTACCCCGAGACCAAGGAACTGGTTGCAGACCTGACCGACGAGCAGATCTTCAACCTGCGCCTGGGTGGCCACGACGACAAGAAGCTCTACGCAGCCTTCAAGGAAGCTATGGAGACCAAGGGCAAGCCCACCGTCATCCTGGCACAGTCCATTAAGGGTGCGGAGCTCGGCCCGTTCTTCGAGGCACGTAACTCCACTCACCAGATCAAGAAGTTCACCATGGAAGCACTGAAGGGCTTCCGTGACCACCTGAACATCCCCATCTCCGACGAGGAGCTGGAGAAGGATCTGTACAACCCGCCGTACTACCTGCCCGAGGCAAACCACCCGGCACTGCAGTACATGCAGGCACGCCGTAAGGAACTCGGCGGTTACATCCCCGGCCGCGCAAACGCACAGCCCGAGATCACCCTGCCCGAGTCCAAGGTCTACGCACAGACCAAGAAGGGCTCCGGCAAGCAGACCGCTGCTACCACCATGGCGTTCGTCCGCCTGATGAAGGACCTCATGCGTGTGAAGGGCTTCGGTCACCGTATCGTTCCCATCACCCCCGATGAGGCACGTACCTTCGGTATGGATTCCTTCTTCCCGTCCGCTAAGCTGTACAACCCCAACGGCCAGAACTACGTGCCCGTTGACCACCAGCTGATGCTGACCTACACCGAGTCCCCCGAGGGCCAGATCGTTCACGTGGGTATTAACGAGGCAGGCGCAACCGCAGCGTTCACCGCTATCGGTACCTCCTACGACACCCACGGCGAGCCGATGATCCCGATTTACATCTTCTACTCGATGTTCGGTTTCCAGCGCACCGGCGACGGCTTCTGGGCAGCATCCGACCAGCTGTGCCGCGGCTTCGTCATCGGCGCAACCGCAGGTCGTACCACCCTGTCCGGTGAGGGCCTGCAGCACGCTGACGGTCACTCCCCGATCCTGGCGTCCACCAACCCCGCGTTCAAGATCTACGACCCGGCATACGGTTACGAGATTGCGCACATCATGGAGCGCGGTATCGAGCAGATGTACGGCACCAAGGACGAAGACCACAACGTCATGTACTACCTGACCGTGTACAACGAGCCGATTCACCAGCCTGCTGAGCCGGCAAACGTTGACGTTGATGGCATCATCAAGGGTATCCACAAGATCAGCGAGTCCCCGCTGACCTCCGGCCCCAAGGCACAGCTGCTGGCATCCGGCGTTGCTGTTCCGTGGATCGAGAAGGCTCAGAAGCTGCTGGCTGAGGACTGGGGCGTCTCCGCAGACGTCTGGTCCGTCACCTCGTGGACCGAGCTGCGCCGCGACGGCATTGCCGCTGAGGAAGAGGCTCTGCTGAACCCGAACCAGCCCGCTCGCGTTCCTTACGTGACCCAGAAGCTGGCAGGCGCTGCTGGCCCGATCATCGCGACCACCGACTTCTCCTCGGAGGTTCCCGACCAGATCCGCCAGTTCGTTCCGAACGACTTCGCAACCCTGGGTGCTGACGGCTTCGGCTTCGCAGACACCCGCCCGGGTGCACGTCGCTTCTTCCACATCGATGCAGAGTCGGTTGTTGTCCGTACCCTGCAGATGCTGGCGAAGCGCGGCGAGGTTGCAGCAGACGTTCCCGCGAAGGCATTCGCTAAGTACGACCTGCTCAACGTGAACGCTAACTCCGAGCTGGAGCAGCACTAAGCATTTAGCGGTAGAACCTCGGTTCTGCGTTAGACGCTAAACGATGCCCCCGGTTGATGATTCATCAGCCGGGGGCATTCTATTTATTGGTTTTTGAGAACCCACTCTTTATATCGGAGATAAACTTCTGATAGCTGCCGTCGCTGTTCTTCTAGTTTTGTTTCGTTATCTCGAATGAGCGGTTTCTGATATGAAGCTACAAGGTTGGCAAGACCTTGAGCTATTCCTGTATCTTTACTGCATTGTGCTTCAATGACACTGATTCGAATTTCTTCTTCTGATGCCGGGGTATTATTATCACCGCTAGCGCGGGTTGCATCTGATAGTTCTTGTGTTTCCCATTCTTCGTCGCCCTTTCGTGGTGTTAAACCTTTATCCGATAGGCATTTCCACCATGCTTCACGGTATTTTTTCCATTCGGGATGATTCATGGCAGCTGCATAGGATTGGCCGTGGATTCGACGATAGGCTTCTGTGAGGCCACTTTGCTCTTCGAGGCTGATGCCGGCAATCTCTTTCAACGTGGCTAAGATTTCAGGCATGCACTGTTCCATGATTTTTGTGTCATAGCCCGCGGATGATGGTGCATTCCCGGATCGCTTGTAGTTTCCATATTTGGCGGAGTATTCGGGGTTCCAGAGGCCAAACTCGCGACCGGACGAAAAGAATTTCCTATCTTCTACATCCGGGATATATATTTCATAGGATTGGCCGTGCTTTGCGAAACAGCGCTGCCTGAGAATTTCCAAGGCTCGACCGTAATACTGGGAATTTTCATCGAAAATGTCATTGTATTCTTCGAGTGGAGTAATGATTCGGTTGTTTTTATAGTCTAGAGTTGCTTGGGCTGTTTCATCACGTTCTAGTTGCGGGCCTGTAGAACAGGATGTGCAGGCTAG